>Ga0066662_10001372_pt1 | contig 11146 bp, 7 predicted proteins | sample GraSoiAngelo_111_FD_133939 | JGI IMG/M metagenome (GOLD analysis project Ga0066662, IMG submission 133939) | Grasslands soil microbial communities from the Angelo Coastal Reserve, California, USA - 14_0903_12_40cm | ecosystem: Environmental > Terrestrial > Soil > Grasslands | place: USA... | reverse complement strand
GATGGGAGATCCGCGCTTCGAGCGTTCGGTGATCTATGTCTGCGCGCATTCTTCCGAAGGGGCGATGGGTATCATCGTCAACCGGCCGGCAGGCAGTATCGATTTTCCCGAATTGCTGGTCCAACTCGACATCATCAAGGAAGCCGATCAGATCAAACTGCCGGAAAAAGCCGAGAGCATGAAAGTGCTAAAGGGTGGGCCGGTCGAGACCGGCCGCGGTTTCGTGCTGCATTCCAGCGATTTCTTTATCAAGGATGCGACGCTGCGCATCGATGAGGGCGTCTGCCTCACCGCAACCGTCGATATTCTCAAGGCGATCGCCAGGGGCGCCGGCCCGAAGCACGCCATCCTGGCCTTGGGCTATGCGGGTTGGGCGCCCGGACAACTGGAAACTGAAATCCAGGACAATGGTTGGCTGCACTGCGACGCCGACCCGGAATTGATCTTCGGCGGCGACGTCGAGGAAAAATACCAGCGGGCGCTGCGCAAAATTGGCATCGATCCCGGCATGCTGTCGAACGAAGCGGGCCACGCCTAAAAGGCTTCACGGCTATTGGGTTTTCGCTTTCGAGCGATGGATATTTCTATTCCGCGGCCTGCTGGGCAACGGTCGGCTCGGTACCGGCCACCGTGGCGCGGCGCATGTCGCGCGGCTGCGACTGGTCGTAGCGGCGCACGCGGTGCATGGTCTGGCGGTTGTCCCACATCACGAGATCATGCAGCGTCCATTTGTGCACGTACACAAATTCCGGCTTGGTCGCGTGTTCGGTGAGATCGCGCAGCAACAGCCGCGCCTCCGGCACGCTCATCCCGAGGATCCCGCCAGCATGCGAGGACAGATACAGCGATTTGCGCCCGTGTACGGGATGGGTGCGCACCAGCCGTTGCAGCACCGGTTTGAACATCTGTTTCTCTTCTTCCGTATAGTCCATGAATCCGAGTGAGCCGCGCGAATACATCAGCGAGTGCTCGCAAATCATGTCCTCGATCTCGGCCTTGGTCTCCGGATCCAGTGCATCGTATGCCGCGCGCATGTCCGCGAATTCGGTGTTGCCGCCCTTTGGATTGACGACCCGCGCCGACAGCAGCGAAAACTTCGCCGGGATGGGGCGGAACGAACTATCGGAATGCCACAGGCAATTGCCGAGATTGAACAGATGATTGCGATGGTCGCGCGGCAGCGGCTTGCCATCCTTGCCCAGGTTGGAAACGTCATTCAGTCCGGAGGTGAGCCGGTAATCCTCTTTTTTAGTGATGTGGCCGCCGCGCGCGTTTTCACGCTGGCCGAAATTCAGCGCAAAGGCCATTTGCTGCTCATCGGTAATGTCCTGATTCCGGAACAGCAGCACGGCGTATTTGTCCATTCCGGCTTCGATGTCGCTGGCCTCTTGCGGCGTCAGCGGCTTGCGCAAATCGACGCCTGAAACCTCACCGAAAAAATGCGGGTGGAGCTGCCGGATCGTGATCGCCATGGCGTTTTCTCCTGATCGCGGGATGCGGTTATCCCGCTCCATTTGTATGAAAAATGACTACCCGAGCCGGCGATGTCAACGCGCCGTTGTGAGCGAGCACGAAGTTTGGGCCAGTTCCGTTGCATGCCGGTAATGCGCGTTCCGCGCCGTCTGCCCGCCAAGCCGGCCCCGGAATGATCCTGTCATTCAGCCGTTTCGCCAATCAGCGTCATTGGCGACCGCGCTGTTCTCGAGCCGCTTCACTGCTATGCTTCGGCCTGGAAAAATTCGAGGTGACGATGAGCGAGCTCGATTTCAGCGGCAAGCAGGTTCTGGTAGTCGGCGGCTCCAGCGGCATCGGCAATGGCATTGCGCAAGCGTTTCGGGCGAAAGGCGCTCGCGTGGCTGTCTGCGGCACGCGTGGGTCCGCTGAGGATTACTCAGCGAGCGAGGGATCGGACCTTCAGGGGCTCGACTACATCCAGCTCGATGTCAGCGATGCAAAGGCAATCGAGAAATTCAATCCCAGCTTCGATACGCTGGATGTGCTGGTGCTGGCCCAAGGCGCGGTGATCTATCGGCGCGGCGAATTCGAGCTGGCCGGATTTCGCAAAGTGCTGGAAGTGAACCTGATCAGCCTGATGGCTTGCGCCAGCAAATTCCATGACGTGCTGAGCGCGGCCAAGGGCTCGCTGATCATCGTCAGCTCAACGGCGGCTTTTCATTCCACCAAGGGCAATCCAGCCTACAATGCTTCGAAGACCGGCGCGCTCGGGCTGACCCGAACATTGGGGCAAGCATGGGCGGAAGATGGCATCCGCGTCAACGGCATCGCCCCGGGTCTGGTCGATACCAAGATGACCAGGGTGACGACTGCTAATCCGAAGCGTCTCGAAGGCGCCATCGAGCGCATTCCGCTGAAACGGCTGGGGACGCCGGCCGATATGGCAGGGGCCGCGCTGTTTCTGGCCTCACCGCTTGCAGCTTACATTGTTGGCCAAACGCTTGTGGTCGATGGCGGGCTGATTCTGTAGCCGCTACGACCAATTAGCGCGCGAAAAAGCCCGGCACCCACGCCGAGCGTCCGACATCCGCGGGCGGGCGCGGTCCATTCGGTCCCACACGGGGCGGCGGCGAGGATGGCGGCTTGCGGCCTCCGTTGCCACCGGCGTTCAGCTCTCTGAATGATGGCGCGCTGGATTGCCCGGGTTTTTTCGCCTTCGACTGCGCGGCGCCTGGGCCAACCGTTCCATCCGGCGAAACCGAAGCCACCGGCGTCTCGCCCTTGGCCTGTTCGCGTCCGACCTCGCGGCGCGGCCAGCTGAAATCGTCGGCGCGACCCGCCGGTGCCGCCAACGGCTCGCCTTTGACGAGCGTACGCGCTGCCAACGCATCGACCGCTGCGGGCCGCGAGCCGGGGCCACCAAGCAACTGGTCGGTGCCAACCGAGGATGCGACCAGCGGCAGGACCGGGCCGGCGAGCGGGCGTGGCGCGGGCTGACCGGGCACGGCATTCGCGTCTGGAGTTGCGGGTTCGTTTGGCAGCGCAATCGGCGCCGAATGCGCGCCCAATACCCTGGTGATCTCGCGCTCGACATAATGGGCGAGCTTGCGCGCGCCGGGCCTTGTGAAATACACGCCGTCGTAGGACCGAAGCCGCCTGATCTGGCCTTCGAAGTCGGGCCCCTGCTGCAGGAAGCGCCCGGCTTCATCGACAAAGCCGTCCCAGACGTCGACATAGGTGATGCCCGCCTTGCCGGCAGCGTCGCGATAGAGCGAGTCCAGGAACAGCATGTCTGCCGTCGCCTTGGGGCCGCGCACCGCCGGAAGTCCGACCCAGAGCACCGGCACGCCCTTGGACTTCAGGATCCCGATCATCTCTTCGATCTTCTTGGTGTAGAGTTCGACCCAGCGCTCATCACGAAACTGGTAAACGCCATTCGGAGAGCGCGTGCTCTTCTCCGGCGCGATCACCGGCGCATCGTCGGCATCCTCAGGCGCCAATTCGGCATCCACCGCTTTGTCGTCAGTCTTGCTGGCGACATCGTTCGCGCCATCCGGCTTGGGCGCGGATTTGTCGGCCGCCTTGCCATCCGATTTGCCGCGCGCGTCCTTTTTCTCGGCCTTCTTCTCGGCTTTATCGCCAGCCGCCTCGCGGATGGGTGCGCGGTCGTCGAGCCCGAGCATCACGACGATGACATCGGGCTTCTCGGTGGCCAGGATGCCCTTTGCCGCCGCGGCCCAATCCGCCGGGTCGCCCTTGGGCTGATACCTGATCAGGCCTGAGACAGTCTTGTGCTTACGAATGATGCCGATCTCGGGCTGCTCCGCGTAGGCATCCTCAAGTCCGTAGGCGAGCCAGTCCGCCATCGCGTCGCCCAGCACCAAAACATTGCGCTCCGGCACGGTGTCGCGCTTCTCAGGCGGCGGCGCTTTGGAAAAGTTCTCGACCCGCTTCGGCGCCTGTGGCTGTTGCTGGAACGGCGCGAACAGATCGCCGCCAAACCAGCCGCCGCCTGAGCTTCGCGGTTGTGGCCGCGACCATCCACCAAAATTGAAGAACTGCGCGGACGCCGGTCCAGCGATCCCGACCAACAGCGCAACCGCAACCGCCAGCACGATCAACGGTCCGGTGTCGGTGAAAATCCGGAAAAAGGACTTTGGCTTCGGCATAGGCATTGGTCGTAGATGGGAATTACGGGTTCGATATACTAGCTGAATCGGGCCGCAAGCGGGCAGATTCGATCGCCATAAACGGCGGGCGGGGAGGCGGGGTCAAGACCCTGCCTTGTTCACGGTTACCGGCCTTCAAACAACGGAAATTACCGCCCGCGAAGCCGCTCCAGCACATTGGAGGAGGCGAATCCGTCGGCAGGGGTCCCGATCGAGGCCTGAAAGCCGCGCAAAGCCTCGCGCGTCTGGCCACCAAACTGGCCATCCGGCACGCCGGGATAGAAGCCGCGCTGGGCGAGAAGCTGCTGCAGTTCCAATCGCTCGGCGCGCGACAATTCCCGTTCCTGTCGCGGCCAAGCCTGCACGAATGGAGCGGCGCCGCGCAGCCGGTCGGCGAAATGTCCGATGGCGAGCGCATAGGCCTCGGCGGGATTGTACTTCATGATCACCCGGAAGTTCTGCAGCATCAGGAACGCCGGACCTTCCACGCCGGCGGGCGCCAGCAAATAGGCTTTGTCGGACGGATGTGGAAATGGCTGGTTGCCGGCGCGGAGGAGACCAAGCTGCTGCCACTGCGCAATGGTCATGGCCTTTGCCCGATCCGCCAGCATGTAATTAAAATTCGCAGGCACCACGACTTCGTAACCCCAGCTCTCGCCGGTCCGCCAGCCGTCCTTTTTCAAATTGTTCGCGGTTGAGGCGATCAGGTCGGCGGCGTCGTCGACCACGTCGCGACGGCCATCGCCATCGGCATCGACCGCGTAGCGCTTGAAGGCTGTCGGCATGAATTGCGTCGGGCCGAATGCGCCGGCCCACGAGCCGCGCATCTGTTCAGGACGTAAATCACCGTTGTGCAGGATTTCGAGCGCGGAGAGAAACTCGTCCTTGAAATAATTCTGGCGCCGGCCGATGCAGGCCAGCGTCGCGGTGGATTGCAGCACGCTGCGATCGCCGATTTGAGTCGAGTAGTTGGACTCGATCCCCCAGATCGCGGCGATGACATAGCGGTCGACGCCAAAGGCGCGTTCCGTTGCATCGAACTGCGGTCTGTATTGAACGAGTATCTCCCGTCCCCTGGCCAGCCGGTTGTCGTTTACAAGAATGTCGAGATAGTCCCAGATCGATTTGGTGAATTCCGGCTGTGAATCCATCAGGTCCATGATCCGCAGATCGGGTGTGAGGCCTGCGGTAAAGCGCTGAAAGCTTGCCTGCGAGATATTGCGACGCGCCGCATCGGGCCACATCGAGGCCACGCAGTTATTGAAATTCGCGGCGGCTTCGCGAATCGCCATTGCACTCATCAGCGGATGCCCGGACGCGCCGTCTTCCCCACTCCATGGAAGCGGCGCAGCCGCTGCCGGCGGCATCTGCGCCGAAGTACCGGACTGCGGCACCTGCTGGGCAGGCCGGTCGCCTTTCGACAGCGAGCCCGTGAACAGGCTGTCCAGAAACCCCAGCGGACCGCCTGAGGATTGGGCGTGCGCCGCGTTCACGCCGCCGCACATCAGCAACGCCGTCGTGACTATCGTCAGGCTGGTTCTGCTTTTCCACATGTCCGTGCCCCTCGCCTCGTGCCCACCCACGCCGGGTAATCGCGTCGTCTCATCGCGTCTTCAGGAGGCCTCGCCCCGGTTTCCAACAGCTTAACAAAGGCGAGATTTTGGTGGCAGAAATCTTGTAACCACTGCTCGCTGCCAGAACGGGCGGAACCAACGTTGCTTTGATGGCTTTGCGAAGGTCCTGGGATTCAAGCACGTCTTGGATCAGATCGCGCTTTGGCAGCCGATGAAAACGGGTTACCAACATGCGATCATAACACGCGCCCTTCGCCCGCTCTCCCCAAAGGCAGCCTGACAATCCATGCAGATTCGAAAAGCCGTATTCCCGGTCGCCGGCCTCGGCACCCGTGTCCTGCCCGCCACCAAGGCGATGCCGAAGGAAATGCTGACCATCGTCGACAAGCCCCTGATCCAATATGTCGTCGATGAAGCCAGGGAGGCCGGCATCGAGCATTTCATCTTCGTGACCGGCCGGAACAAGGGGGTCATCGAGGACCATTTCGACCGGATGTACGAACTGGATGCGACCCTGGAGGCCCGCGGCAAAAAGGCTGAAATGGAGATACTGGCGCGCGACCAGCCCGAGGCTGGCGCCATGAGCTTCACCCGGCAGCAGTCTCCGCTCGGTCTCGGTCATGCGGTTTGGTGCGCGCGCGATATCGTCGGTGATGAGCCGTTCGCGGTGTTGCTGCCGGACGAGCTGGTGCTCAACACCCCGGGTTGCCTCAAGCAGATGATCGAAGCCGCGGGCAAGCTCGGCGAGAAGTCCAACCTGATCGCGGTCGAAGAAGTGCCGGCGCATCTGACGCATCAATATGGCATCTGCGGCGTCGGCAAGCGCCAGGGCAAGATATTCGAAATCGAGGGCATGGTCGAAAAGCCGCCCAAGGGCACCGCGCCCTCCAATCTATCGATCACCGGCCGCTATATCCTGCAGCCCGAGATCTTCAAGATTCTGGAAAAGCACGAGCGCGGCGCCGGCGGCGAAATCCAGTTGACCGACGCCATGATCGGGCTTGCACGCAGCCAGAGCTTCTATGGCGTCGAGTTCGAAGGCGAGCGGCACGACTGCGGTTCGAAGTCAGGTTTCCTGCGCGCCAACATTGCGTTCGGAATGGCGCGACCGGATTTGCGCGATGGTTTGCGCGAGGAATTGAAGAAATATTCGTCGAAATAACTCGCCGCTCAAGCGGCGCTCAACCGACGAGCCGTGAGGCGCGAACGTCTCGTCGAACCAGCGCCGGGCCCGGCGCCGAACTTTTGCCGAAGGGATGCAAGTGAACGACTACGGCGCGCTCCGCGATTATCTGAAGAAGCAGCGGCTCCCCGAATTCGTGCTGAGCTTTGAAGAGATCGAACAGATCATCGATGCGCCGCTGCCACGCGCCGCGCATCGCGCCTCATGGTGGGAGACGCTGCGCAGTCCGCAGGAAAAGATGCCGCAGCGCGAGGCCTGTATTGCGGGCGGCTACGTCGCGACCAGACTGGCCGACGGCCACAGCGTGCGCTTCAAACGGATGAAGAAGTAGCCGGCTGGCTGCCCCGACCAGCGATGCACGGGCATGATGGCCGCCTTAGCCCGCGGCTTCGAGCCGCTCTTCCGTCAACAACCGCATCGCGGCGTCGGCGTCCATCGGCTCGCCAAAGGCGAAGCCCTGCGCGTATTCACAGCCGAGGTGATAAAGCTCCACCGCGTCGGAGTCGGTCTCGGCGCCTTCGGCCACCACTTCCATGCCGAGATCGTGCGCCAGCGCGATGATCGATTTAAGGATCACCGGCCGGGTGCCGCGGCTGGTGGTGCGCACGAAGGACTGGTCGATCTTGATGGTGTCGAACGGGAAGCGCTGCAAATAGGCCAGTGAAGAATGGCCGGTGCCGAAGTCGTCGAGCGAGAGCCCGGTGCCGAGCTCCCGTATCCGCGTCAGCATCTGCGCCGCATGTTCCGGATTCTCCATCACCAACGATTCTGTGAGCTCGAGCTTGAGCGTGCCCCGCGCAACCGTGGAGCGCGACAGCACGGTCCGGACGTCGTGGATCAGGTCATGCCGAAGCAACTGCCGCGAGGACACGTTGACGCTCGCAAAGATCGGCTCGCGCGAACGCATCGCGCGCTGCCAGATCGCGAGCTGCCTTGCGGTCCGGTCCAGCACGAACATGCCGAGATCGACGATCAAACCGATCTCCTCGGCTATTGCGATAAACTCCACCGGCGACATGCGCCCAAGCTTGGGATGATCCCAGCGCGCCAGCGCCTCGAAGCCGGCGATCGAGCGATCCTCCAGCCGGACGATTGGCTGATACAGGATGGTGATTTCCTCCCGCTCGATGGCGCGGCGCAATTCGGATTCCAGCGTCAGCCGATCGGTTTTGCGCGCGCGCATCGCCGGCTTGTAGACGTCGATGCGATCGCCCCCGATCCGCTTGGAATGATACATCGCGAGCTCGGCGTCCTTGATGATCTCGTCGGAGAGGGGCGCTTGCGGATCGCTCAGCGCCAATCCGATCGAGGCGGTCAGGAAAATTTCGCGATCGTTGAAAGCGATCGGCGCGCGGATGGTCTTGCGGATGGTCTCGGCGAATGCGGTGATCCGCGAGGGGTCCTGTTCCGACATCAGGATCAGGCCAAACTGGTCGCCGCCGAGACGCGCCAGCGTATCCTGCGGCTTGAGGATGCGGGTCAGTCGGCGCGCCAGCGTCAGCAGGATCGAATCCCCGACCGCGATGCCGACCGAATCATTGACCTGCTTGAAACGGTCCAAGTCGATCACCATCAGCGTCGGGCGCAGATTAGGCATCGCTTTCGAGAAATTGGCCACGGCGCCAAGCCGGTCGATAAACAATTTTCGGTTCGGCAGGCCGGTGAGATTGTCATGCACCGAGTCATGCAGCATGCGTTCTTCGGCGTTCTTGATCTCGGTGACGTCGGTGAGGGTGCCCACGACGCGGGACACCTCACCGTCCGAACCAACCACCGGGCGCGCCTTGAGCGCGAACCACATGAAGTGGCCGTCCGGCGTGCGAAGGCGGAAGTCCTGCACCAGCCGGCCGCGGCGCTGGTCGAGCACGCTATCGAGCGCGGCGCGGAAACGGTCCTGGTCGAGCGGATGCAGCACCTCAAGCCATTTCGCGGCCGGTCCTTCCAGCGCCCCGCGCTTCAACCCAAGCAGGCTTTCGGTTTCCGGGCTGGTGAAGACCTTGTCGGCGGAGACATCCCAATCCCAGATCAGATCGCCGGAGCCGGTTAGCGCCAGCGCGCGGCGCTCCATGTCGGAAACGACACCGGTGGTCGCGCCGCCGCCGGCAAAGGCGTGCTGCATCACCGTAAAGCCGATCAGCATCACGATCAGCACCAACCCGCCCAGCAAGGCAGGGCCGACAATATCGTTGGTGACGCTGCCTGCTACCGTCATTCCCGCCGCGATCACCCATACCACCAGCAGGAACCAGGTGGGGATCAAAAGCACCGCACGATCGAAACCATGGGTGGAGAGATAGACGATCAGCGCAAAGCCAGCGAACGCGATCAGGACCAGCGAGATCCGGGCGATGCCCGAGGCCACCGCGGGATCGAACAACGCCAGCGCCACCAGCGATCCCAAAAACGCGAGCCATCCGACGGTGATGTGGGAATAGCGCACATGCCAGCGGCTGAGATTGAGATAGGCGAACAGGAATACCAGCAGCGTCGCCGCCAGGATGGCTTCGCCGGCGGCCCGCCACACCCGCTCGGCATTGTTGGACATGTCGAGCACCTTGCCCCAGAACCCGAAATCGACGCCGATATAGACCAGCACCGCCCATGCCAGCGCGGCGGCGGCGGGAAACATGATGCTGCCCTTGACCACGAACAGAATCGTCAACACCAGCGCCAGCAATCCGGAGATCCCGATCACGATGCCCTGGTACAAGGTGAATGAGTTGACCTTGTCCTTGTAGGCGTCCGGCTCCCAGAGATAGAGCTGCGGCAGTTTGTCCGTGCGCAACTCCGCGACAAAGGTGATGACTGCGCCGGGATCGAGCGTGATGCGGAAGATGTCGGCGGTCGCGCTCTCCTGACGTTCCGGACGATCCCCGGTCGAAGGCGTGATGGTCGCGATGCGCGACATGCCTAGGTCAGGCCACAACAACCCCGAGGACACGATCCGGTAATGCGGCGCCACGATTAGACGATCGAGCTGGTCGTCGGTGTTGTTCGCGAGCGCGAACACCACCCAGTTCTGTCCGCCTTCACGGGCGCGGACCTCGATGCGCCGAACGATGCCGTCGGTACCCGGTGCGGTGGAAACCTGGATCCGGTCGGTCTCACTGCGCTGGTGATCGAGCACCGCGGTGAGGTCGATTGCGGGCGCGTCGCTGCGGACGCTGACGGCGTCGATCGCGCGCGCCGGCTGCGCGGCGGACAAAATCACGAGGCCCAGCGCAAGCTGCGCAAGGCACCTGATCAGACGCAATATCGGTTCTCCGCGATCGACCAACGTTTCCGGAACGAAGCAAATCCGGGTGGCCGGATAATTGACATGAAAGTGAAACGAATCAAAGGGTTTCCACCCGCGCTTCGGTCGTCAGCATTAAACTGCCAACACAATTTTGCCAATATGTTCGCTGGTCTCCATGCGCCGGTGTGCGTCTGCGGCTTTTTCGAGCGGGAATGTGCTGTCCATCAGGGGCTTTACCCGTCCCTCGCGCAACAGCGGCATCACTTTGGCTTCAATGGCGGCGACCATGGCGGCCTTATCCGCGTTACTACGGGGACGCAGTGTCGAACCGGTGTGATGCAGTCGTTTGACCATCAGCTTGGCAAAGTTAACGTTTGCCTTTGGACCGCCAAGCAAGGCGATCTGGACCACGCGGCCATCGACCGCCGCCGCATCGTAATTGCGTTCGATGTAGTCGCCGCCGACCATATCGAGAACGACCTCAACGCCCGCGCCGCCGGTCGCGGTTTTAACTTCGGCGACGAAATCCTCGGTCTTGTAATTGATGGCGCGGTCGGCGCCGAGTTTCAGGCAGGCATCCGCTTTTTGTTGCGACCCGACCGTGACGATCACTTTCGAACCGAAGGCTTTGGCAAGCTGGATCGCCATGGTGCCGATGCCCGACGATCCGCCATGAATCAGGATCGTCTCGCCAGGCTTCAGCGCGCCGCGCTCGAACACGTTGTGCCAGACCGTCATCAGCGTTTCAGGGAGGGCGCCGGCCTCGAGGATCGAGAGCGCCGCCGGCACCGCCATGGCCTGGGCATCCCGAGCGATGCAATATTGCGCGTAGCCGCCACCGGCGACCAGGGACATCACCTTGTCGCCTAGCTTGTGCCTGCGCGCACCGCTGCCGAGCGCGACAACTTCTCCGGCGACTTCAAGGCCCGGCAAATCGCTGGCGCCGGGAGGCGGCGGATAGGAGCCGGACCGCTGCGCGACATCAGGACGGTTGACTCCGGCGGCGGCGACCTTGATCAGGATTTCT
>Ga0066662_10001371_pt1 | contig 11147 bp, 12 predicted proteins | sample GraSoiAngelo_111_FD_133939 | JGI IMG/M metagenome (GOLD analysis project Ga0066662, IMG submission 133939) | Grasslands soil microbial communities from the Angelo Coastal Reserve, California, USA - 14_0903_12_40cm | ecosystem: Environmental > Terrestrial > Soil > Grasslands | place: USA... | reverse complement strand
GATGGGTGCCCGAACTGCGACGGCACGCTCCACATCGAGCGCGTTATCGAAATTGGGAATATATTCAAGCTCGGCACCAAGTACTCCGTGCCGTTGAACGCGACATACCTGGATGAGTCGGGGCGAGAGCAGCCCATCGTGATGGGCAGCTACGGAATCGGACTGGCGAGGATCATGGCTGCGGCGATCGAGCAGGGGCACGACGACAAGGGCATGATCTGGCCTGCATCGATCGCTCCCTTCCAGGTGCATGTTGTCGTGATCGGCGACGAGGAGTCCGAGCAGTTCGCGATCGCCCGGCGGCTGGATGACGAGCTGTCGCAGAGCGGTGTGTCGGTGCTGTTCGACGACCGGGATGCCAGCCCCGGTGTCAAGTTTGCAGACGCGGAGCTGATCGGTGCTCCGGTGCGGATCACGGTGGGCAAGCGGACCGTCTCCGAAGGGACGGTGGATATTCAGGCTCGCAGGGGGCGCGAGCAGTCGTCGATGGACGTGCAGGATGCTGGACAACGGGCGCGCAGCATCCTCGAGGAAGGAGCCTGAGGATGGCCACGAAGAAGGCAGCACCATCGAAGAAGGCCACGCCGGCCAAGCGCGGTGCCTCGAGCAACGGCGCCAGCCAGCCGTTCGGCGTGGCGCTCGAGACGCGCATGCGAGACAAGGGCATCTCCTACCGGGCGCTGGCGGAGAAGACCGGCCTCTCGGCGGGGTACCTCAACCATCTCGTGCACGGCAACCGCCCTGTGCCGGCCAATCCGGTGATGCAGAGCATCGCGAAGGCCGTCGGCGTCAAGGCCGACAGCTTCCGTGAGTTCCGGATCCGGAAGGTGTCCGAGGCGCTCGCCAAGAAGCCGGAGCTGGTCGACAAGGTCTACGTCGACATCGTCAAGGGCAAGTGATCCTGATCCGCGCCTGACCCTTCGGGGCGCGGTGTAGCTCCACATCACGGGTACCCGGTCCGGCGGCAGCGCCGGCCGCGGCACTGCGCAGCCGGCTATCGACCTCGTCGAGCTGCGCCGACGGGACGGTCGCCGACAGGCGCGCGCCGGGCGGGCAGGCCGGCACGCGCGCCGGGGCGAAGATCGAGCCGAGGCGCTCGGCCTTGACGTGCCGGACGATGAGCGACCCCTGAGCGGCGGCTCCATTGCTGGACATGTCCTTCTGCGTCGATGACGCCCGTGGCGCCTGCGAGAAGCCGCCGGCGCCGGCGCCGTTGGGCGCGCCGGAGCCGGTGCTGCCGTTGCCGAGATGGGAGATGCCGAGCAGCGCGGCCCCGACCACGGCGGCCGCAGCGACCAGCGTCGCAGCCGGCCGCAGGTAGCGGCGCTCCCGGCTGCGCGGCTCGGCGCGGACGCGCCGCATGACCTCCGGTGCCAGGTCAGGCGGCGCGGACGCCTGGCCCTCCGTAGCCAGCCGTCGCCGAAGCTCCTCGTATCGCTGGTCGTCGTCAGTCATGGCGTCCTGTTGGCCTCCAGCTGCTGAGCGAGCCGCTCGCGCGCTCGGCTCAGCCGGGATTTCACCGTACCGGCGGGCAGGTCGAGCGCGGCGGCGGCCTCATCCATGCTCATGCCGACGATGTCGCACGCGACAACGGCGGCGCGAAACTCCGGATCGAGCCCAGCCAGCGCCGCCATCAGGTCGAGTCGATCCTCCGGGGAGCGCCCGGCGTCAGGCACGTCGATCGCCTCCGCGGGGGCGGCCGAGCGTTTCCGCCGGTCGAGCGCGTCATACGCCTTGCGGATGACGATGCGGTAGATCCAGGTCGAGAACCGAGCGTCGCCGCGGAACCGGTCGATGGCACGCCAGGCCGAGATCAGGCCCTCCTGGACGCAGTCGCGGGCGTCGGGCTCGGAGAGGGTGACGCGAAGCGCCAGCGTGTAGAGGCGATCCTGATACCGGAGCACGAGCTGCTCGAACGCGTCGGCGTCGCCGCGGGCAGCCCGGGCGGCGAGCCACTCGTCGGATGCGTCCCGCAGCCGCATCCGGTCATCGTACGCGGCGGCGGGGAGGGGAAAGGCGGCGGCGGTGCTCACGTCGATCTGACGCCCGCCGGTGATCCCTGGTTCCGCCGGTATACTCCGGCCCTTCGGGGCGTGGCGCAGTCTGGTAGCGCACCCGGCTGGGGGCCGGGCGGTCGGAGGTTCAAATCCTCTCGCCCCGACTCGCTTTCTACCTGCAAGTCAGCACTTTGGCCGCCCTGGGCCCGGGGCTGGGTCCGGGATATTGCAGCCGTCGGCAGGGGAGGGCCGCCTCGTGCCATCGGGCCGGCTCGCCGAAGCCGCGTCGCATCCTTCTCGCAGCGTGTACGAGTCTCAGGGTTTCACCGGGCCGGCGGCGCGGCTGCAGCCGTCGGGTCTCCCACCTGCTGAACGAGCGCCAAGAGGCCGCCCTCGACGAGTCCTCTTCGAAGAGCCCAACTCACGCAGCGCTATGGTGATGGTGCTCTCACGCTCCAGACAAGGGGATGTCGTGATGGGTTGGTCGGCCGGCAATCTGGCAAACGATGAATCGGCGTAGATTCCTGACCGCCGTCTCATCGGTGATCGCAGCGACGGCGCTCGCACGGATCGGGTTGTCCGAGTCTGAGACCTCGACGCTCAGCCTTCGCCAGCTCAAGTATGGAACCTACAGCGGGTGCCTATTCGGATCGACCGTGCCGCGAGGAATCACCCTGTCGGCCGGTGCGCAGCAGCTCGGCGTGCCCTTCGCGATTCAACACGGTTATTCCAGCGGCGGTTTCTCTTCGCTCAACACACCGTCCAGCGGCCTCTTCCTGGCACAGACGCTCTCGAGCGGATCAAAGTCGCAGACATGGGTACAAGACGCGAACGCGGGGCGCCTCGACGCGCAATACGCGGCGATGCGGGACAAGATCACAGCGCCGACGTTCATCATCCTTTGGCAGGAGTTCAACGGTCACTGGGAGTCGACCTGGCCCGGTAACTATGGTGGGCCGGCGGTCTTCGTCAAGGCGTGGCGGCGGATGGCGTTGATCCTTCGGCAGAATCCGAACGTGATTATGTGCTGGTCGCCGAACATCTATACGGCCGGCAGTACGATCAGCCCGATAGACCCGGAGAATTGCTATCCCGGATCGGACGTCGTCGATTGGGTGGCATTCGACGGGTACTGCCACGGCTCGTATAGCACGTTCGATCAACTGTTCGGCCAGGCGATCCGCGACTACGGCCCCAACGGCGTACGGCACAAACACCCGTTCATGGTCGGAGAGACCGCCGTCCAGCCCACACTCGACCGTGTCAAGTACTTCAGCAGCGTCCAACGATCCCTCGTCTACGGCGCCGGGAAGGATGCCGTTAAGGCGTTGCTCTGGTTCGACGGCTACCTGGGGTAGCGAGCTGCGCGCCGATTAGACGCCTTCTGTGGATGGAGTCGCGAAATCGACGATGAACGAGCCGAGGCGTCGCTATCGCGGGGCCCCGCCTCCTGGCGGCCCGCGAGGGGGCACGCCAGGGCGTCAACAACAAACGGGGTGTGGGTGTGGTCGTCGCGGGACTAGGTGCGCTCGCGGAGGCGCGCTGCTTTCTCTGCCTCCGACAGCTCGTCCCACGGCTTCTCGCGAGCTACCTCCACGCGAAGGGTGCGCAGGCGGCCTCGATGCTCCACCGCGACGCGGAGCTCGCGGTTCCCCAGAGTTGTGCGTTTTGCCCAAGTCATCCTGCCCACCTCCCCTGAATCGACTGGCCGGTACTGCGCAAACAGACTGCCCCGGCTGCACCCGATCCACCGGGCGTCGCTAGTAGTTGACCCGCTCGAACGACTTGTCATCGGTGCTGTGCGCCGGCCGTTTGGTGCCCCCGTCCCACTCGAACGGTGTCGCATCGGTGTGGTGCGCGCGCCGTTCGGTGCCATCGTCCCGTTTGCGGCGGATGACGATGCGCAAATGCCGTCCGCTTAGCCGGAACGTCTCGTAAGCCCCGCCCCCGTCGATGTGGCGGCGAAACGCGCCGGTGCGCGAGTACTGCAGGTCGATCGTGCTGCCGCCAAGCGCAGCAGACTTCTGCCATCCCATTCGCCAGGACCCCCGTTCTGGGTTCTTCTTGGAGCGAATACGTGCGTTTTGTAACATAGCCGCGGACCGAGCCGCAGTGAGGAGGCCTTCGTTCGTCTGGCGAGGGAGTCGCGGGGCAGCCTCTTGCGTTCTGCTGCGCGCGAAGTGCGCCGGCGCATGCTCTCGAGATCTCCACGGATCTCACCTACGGTCTGGCTACGGCGTGAGTGGTGGTCCTTGAGAGGACCGGGGCTACCAGGACAGCGGAAACCCAGTTGGGGTTCCAGGCCGAGGCGCCCAGCCGCGCGTGCCTATAACCGGGCACGGGGGAACGCCGGGCACTAGAGGCGTCCCCCGTGCCTCCCGACGCGCCGGTGTGATTGGAGCCGTCCGACGCGCATAGGGATCAATGTCACAAACCGGCCGACCTGTAAAGCAGAATCTGCTCGTTGCCCGCGCTTGGGCGGCGGCACCGCTCATGTTCGGCGGCGCGGCGGTCGATGGAGGCTCGGGCGCGTCGTCCGTACCGCTGCCTCGCACGCTCCGGCCGGGCGACGCGTTCTTCCAGCTTTGAGGCCGCGCCATGCGGCCGGACGCTGAGGCGGCGTTATGCTCGATCGTGCAGTCGCGCCGCGCGCTCTGCGTCGCTGACATCGTTCACTCGCTGTGCGGCCTGAACGGCCCGGTGACCGCGGATGTCCCGTCGAGCCCGACGTCGCCGCCGGCGTGCTCTCGATGTGGCGGTTCTCACGTCCTTGCGTGGCTGAGGCCTGTGACGCTTGACACGTTATCCGGCGCTCCGTACCCTGGCGCTGTCCACAACCCAGGGGGATGCTATGCGGAAGCACGGTTCCATCTTCGGCCTCGGACTTATGGCCGCTGTCGCTGTGGTGCTGGCGGCGGCGACATCGGCCAGTGCCACGTACGGCCCAACGGCGGAATACCAGGTCGCGCTCTCGTCGAACTGCAACAACGCCGCCGCCTGTGCCGACAGCTTCGGCGGGGATTGGGGCTGGGGCGTCTTCAACAACAACGGCACGGGCGACCTGCAGATCACGTTCTGCGGCCATGATCGCGCCGGGCACGGAGGTGCCGGCCACGAGGCGATCGATATCTACGCATGGCACACCGCCGGCGGCGTATTCGTGATCGATTCGGCCTCCGATCCGCACTTCGAGGGGCCAACGCCTGTCCCCAGCACGCCTGGGCACTACAGCATGCATCCGGCTCCGGGCGTCAACACGGAGATCCAGGTCACCAAGATCCCCAACCGGTAAGCGTCCATCGGCTCGGCCAGGGGGCCGGGACATCCGGTCCCCTGGGCAAGCTGAAGAGAGGGGCCTTCGCCGACCTCTCGACCCGCCCCGCTTCCGCATCCCCATGTGGCCTCCCTTACAAGGCCGCGCCGGCTCCCCGTCAGCAGCTGCCCGCATGCCCCTTTCTGGTGTTCGCCGGCGCCCGTCAGGCACCGATAAAACGTCATGCTCCGCGTTCGGCTCCTCGCCACTCTCGGTCTGCTCGCGTCTCTGGCCGTCGTGCCGACGGCAGGTGCCGCCGTTACCGGCACGATCACCTCGCAGACCGGCTGGCGGACGCTGGCCACGCTGGCGCCGGGCGTCACCGTCAGCCGCAACGTCATCTCGGTGGCCGGCTATAGCGGCCAGCGCACGCTGACGCGGGTGTCCTGGGCGCTTGGGGATAGCCACATCCGCCTCGATGCGACTCCGGTCGCCGTCAGCCGGTATGGCCCGGCACAGCACTCGTTCGGCGAGGGCCGCATCTCAAGCCTGGGAGCGGCCTCCTCGGCACTCGCCGGAATCAACGGCGACACCTTCTGCCCCGGCTGCGCCCGAAACGGCGGCGACCTGCTGCACGGCCTGCTCGTTCACAACCGCCGCATCTACGCCACCGGCAACGGCCCCGAGGTCGGCTACACCAAGGCCGGCACCATGTTGATGGGCGACGCGCGCGCCGTGCCGGTGCGCATTGCGCTGCCCGGTGCCAGTGCCACCGTGGCGGTATGGAACGCGTTGACGCTGCCCGGCGGCAAGGCGATCGCCGCCGACCAGGTCGCCGTGCTCAGCCGCAGGGGGGCAACGTTCACCATCCCGAGCACCTCGGCCGCGCTCGTGCTGCGTGGTGCCATCACGGCCTACGGATCGGCCTCGACCGTCGGTGGGCAGTTCCGCCGCATGCTCGAGCTGGCCGTGCCATACCAGGACAGCGCCGACCGCGTGCCCGGCAGCTCGGTCTCATCCGAGTGGGCGGACGCCTACCGGGTCAGCCAGACCGGCGGCACCGCGACCACGATCGCGATGCCGGTGTCCGGAGCGCTCATCTCCGGCGCGACCGTGACCGTCCCGCATGACGGCGTCGTGCTCGTCGCACGGAAGGGCACCGCTGCGGGGGCCGGGCTCACGAGCGCCGCGGGACGCCGTTCGGTGCCCGTCCAGCTCGACGACGCCGGCTGGAATGCCGCCACCAGCATCATGGACGGGAAGTTCCAGATGGTCTCGAACGGCACCGCTCACACCACGTACCCGGGTTGGCCGGACTCCTGGCCCTGGTACTGCCAGGGAACCGGGCGCGGATGCGTGCGCGCCGTGGCGGCGACCACCTCCAGCCAGGGCTGGCTTGTGATCGAGACCGCCGCCGGCGGATACGGCCTGACGATGCCCGACTATGCCCGCGTGCTGGCACAGCTCGGCGCCACCGACGCGATGGGGTTCGACAGCAACAGCCACGCCGACTTCTGGCGTGCCGGAGCCGCACCGATCACGTCGTCCGGCTGGGAGCCGGATGCGCCGGCGGCCACCATGCTCTCCTATCACTGACGACGCGCCAAGCGGCGCTGGCCGCGGTCAGTACTCGGCCCCGGGCCATCCGCCGGCGGTGAGCGCAAAGATGATCGCGACGTTGACGGCGATGCCCGCGAGGGCCGCCCATGGGGCTGCGAACACCAGCAGGAACCAGATCATGGCCGCGAGCGCACACACCCCGACGCCGATGGCGTTTCCGGAGATGTGACCCCGCCAGGCGAGCAGCCCCGCCAGCAGCTGCACGCCGCCCCAGACCACGAATGCCCATCCCCAGCCGGTCAGGCCACCCTGGATCGGGATGTTGGTGCGGAAGTAGGAGTGGTGCTCGATCATCGCGTAGCCGTTCAGCAGGTTGATCGCGCCGGCGACGATCAGAAGGACGCTTCCGAGCACGACCCAGCGCGAGGCGCGCGTCCGCGCCGGCGCGGATGGGGCGGCCGTCTGGGACTCTGCCGAGCTCGACATCGTTCACCTCTCTCGTGCGGGTGGCAACGAGTCTCGCGGCTGCGCCGGCCGCATGGCCTAGTCTCGTCGGGATGAACGGCCGAGCCGGAGTCGCAGCGTGTCGCTGAGGTCGACGTCATCCGCGCGCGTCCGCCAACTCATCCTTTCGAGGCGACTCCCGGCGGAGGCGGAACGCGGGATGATGGGCGTGATGGCGAGCATCCCAGCCCTCGCGGATCCCGTACGCCGCATCTCCCGGCATGAGTGAAACGGTCGCCACCTCCGAGCCGGCTGCGGCCGCGGTTGCCGCCGGCAGCGGGTTCGTCCTGCTGACCCTGGCGGCGGGCCAGTTCGTGATGACGCTCGACAGCTCGGTGATGAACGTGTCCATCGCCACCGTGGCCAAGGACGTCGGCACCACTGTGACGGGGATCCAGACCGCGATCACCGCATACACGCTGGTGATGGCGGCGCTGATGATCGTCGGCGGCAAGATCGGCGGCATCATCGGGCGCAAGCGCGCCTTCTCGATCGGCTGCGTCATCTACGCGGCGGGGTCGTTCATCACGGCGATCTCGCAGAGCCTCGCCATGCTGATGTTCGGCTGGTCGTTGCTCGAGGGCGTGGGCGCCGCATTGATCCTGCCGGCCATCGTCGCCCTGGTCGCGGGCAACTTCCCCAAGGAGCGGCGGCCCGCCGCCTACGGCATGGTTGCCGCCGCCGGAGCGTCGGCGATCGCCGTCGGCCCGCTGATCGGCGGCGCGGCCACGACGTTTTGGACATGGCGGATCGTGTTCGTCGGCGAGGTGATCGCGGTCGCCGGCATCCTCGTGATGACGCGCCGGATGAAGGACGCGCCGCCGGGCGCGCGGCCGAAGCTGGACATGGTCGGCGCCGTGCTGTCGGCACTCGGCCTTTCCCTGATGGTGTTCGCCGTGCTGAAGGCGGGGACGTGGGGCTGGATCGCGCCCAAGGCGGACGGCCCCGCCTGGCTGCACATGTCGCCGGTGGTCTGGCTGTTCCTCGCCGGCATCGCCGTGATGCTGCTGTTCCGTGCCTGGGAGGAGCACCTCGAGGCCGCGGGCCGTGAGCCGCTGGTCACCCCGGGTCTGCTCAAGAACCGGCAGCTGAGCGGTGGCCTGATCATGTTCTTCTTCCAGTACCTGGTGCAGATGGGCGTGTTCTTCACCGTCCCGCTGTACCTCTCGATCGCGCTTGGCCTGAGCGCGCTCCAGACGGGCGCGCGACTGCTGCCCCTGTCGCTGACGTTGCTGGCGGCGGCGCTCGGGATCCCCCGGTTCATGCCCGCCGCGTCGCCGCGCCGGGTTGTCCAGGCTGGCATCCTGCTGCTGCTCGCCGGGACGTTGGCGCTGCTGGGCGGCCTCACTCCGTCGTCCGGCCCGGAGGTGGTCTTCGTGCCCCTGCTGCTGATCGGCCTGGGCATCGGTGCCCTCGCGTCGCAGCTGGGGGCCGTCACGGTGTCGGCCCTGCCCGACGAGCGAAGCCCGGAGGTGGGCGGGGTCCAGAATGCCGTCACCAACCTGGGCGCCTCGTTCGGCACGGCGATCGCGGGGTCCATCCTGATCGCCGCGATGACGTCCGCCTTCCTCACGCACATCGACAACAACCCGGCGGTGCGCGACGAGGTCGCGCAAAAGGCGCACGTGGAGCTTGCGAGCGGCATCCCGTTCCTCTCGGACGCCGACCTCACGGCCGCCCTGAAGGGCGCCGGGCTCACCGATCAGGAGACGCAGGCGGCGCTGGACGCGAACGCGCAGGCACGCATCACCGGCCTGCGTGCCGCGCTGGCCGTGTTGGCCGCGCTGGCGCTCGTGAGTCTCTTCTTCACCGTCCGGATCCCGTCACGGCCGGTCGGGTCGGAGCCGGAGCCGGTGCCATGACGGTGCGCACGAGCGGCGCCCGCCAGCCGAGCGTGTGGGCCAGCATCGTCAGTGACGATGCGGCGGCGCTGAAGGCCTGGCTGGTCGGCCTCGGCTTCACCGAGGACCTGCTCATCCCGGGCGATCGCGCGGGCGCAATCCATCATTGCCAGCTGGACTGGCCCGAAGGCGGACGCGTGATGCTCTCGAGCACGGGCGAGCGGCCCACGCCCTGCCGCCCCGGCGGCGCCTGGCAGCACGTCGTCTGCGCGGATCCCGATGCGGTGTGGCAGCGCGCGCGCCGCGCGGGGGCACGGGTCGTGCACGAGCTCGTCGATCAGACCGACTATCCGGCGAGGGAGTTCACGGTCGCCGACCCGGATGGCAACTACTGGACGTTCTCGACCTTCGCCGGGTAAGCCAGGGCCCGTCCGGCGCCGCCGTTCGCTGCGAACGGGAGCATGCGCTCGAAGGCCAAGGCCGCAGGTGCCGTCAGGGCGCAGGTGAGCGCCAGGCCGATGAGCAGCCCGGCTCCGTGCCCCGCCGCCAGCGCGGCGCCGGCGATCGCCGGCCCGATCATCGGGCCGACCTGCCAGGCGACGCTGAAGACGGCGACGTAGCGCCCGCGCGTGGCGTCGTCGGCGATGTCCTGCACGACGGCTGGGAGGCCGGGGGAGAGCAGCGTCTCTCCCAGCCCGAACACCGCCGCGGCCGCCACCAGCGCGACCTCCGCGGCCGCGAGCGATGAGATTGCCCCGGCCGCCAGCGCGATCAGCCAGCTTGCGGCAAACGTGATTCCCGCAGCGGCGACTGCCCGCGTGCGGCGCCGGCCCCGAACCAGGCTCAACACGGGCAGCTGCGCGAGGGCGATCGCCCAGGTGTTCGCGGCAAAGGCGAACCCCACCAGGCTGCGGGGCGCGCCAACCTCGCTCGTTGCCCACACCGGAAATGCCGAGGTGAACTGGCTGTAGCCGGCCACGACGAAGACCACCATGATCGCCGTCGCAGCGAGCAGCCTCATATCGCGCAGCACCGGCATGTAGCCGGTGCCGGCGTCGGCGTGGGCGTGTCGCCGGCGGCGCACCTCGCCGGTGCCTATCAGCGCTGCCGCGAACAGGCCGTAGGTGGCCGCATCTGTGATGAACAGCGCAGTGAACCCCGTGGCGTCGGCAGCCAGGACCAGCCCGGCGATGGTGCTCCCGATGCCGAGGCCGAGGTTCGTCACGCCGTAGTTCGTGCCCAGCGCATCCCCCCTCTGCTCGACGGGCACGGCCTCGACGAGGATCGGGAACACCCCGACCCAGGTGGCAGCAAACCCCGCTCCCTGGATCGCCGAGACGGCGATCGCAGCCCAAGCGGAATCGACCAGCACGTAGGAGGCCGTGGCAGCGCCTGCGAGCACAAGCCCGCTCACCGCCGTCCAGCCTGCGCCGATCCGGTCGGTGGTCAACCCAGCCGCGACGGTCGCGATCAGACCGCCCGCACCGACAGCGGCCAGCGCCACGCCGGCGGCGCTGAGACTGATGCCGCGCTGGTCGTGCAGGTAGACGATCACCAGCGGCAGCGTCATGCCGGTGCCGATCTCGAAGACCAGGATGCCCGCCAGCAGGCGCCAGGCGCGGCGGCCCAGCGGAGGGAGCAGCCGCCGGATCACCCCGCGCACGAGGGGCCTCCGGACGCCGTCAGGGCATGAGCCGCGACATTGCAGACCGGCTGCGCCGGCGCACCGCCCGCACGACTCGCGCGCGTCGGCTGAGCCGCCGAGACGACACGATCTCCAGGTCCACGAGCTCGCTGATCACCTTGCGGCGAATCTCGTCGAGGGATGGCAGGCCCGGCGGAGGCGTCATGGCTGCTGTCAGTATGGCAGACGCCGGCGACCGATTTGGTACGGCTAGCTCTAGGGTATGCTCGCAGCGTGGCCTCGTTCCGCTCGCTGCTTACCCACCGCACCCGTGCGATAGACCACACCCTCCAGCCCGCTGCCGCCGG
>Ga0066662_10001369_pt1 | contig 11148 bp, 9 predicted proteins | sample GraSoiAngelo_111_FD_133939 | JGI IMG/M metagenome (GOLD analysis project Ga0066662, IMG submission 133939) | Grasslands soil microbial communities from the Angelo Coastal Reserve, California, USA - 14_0903_12_40cm | ecosystem: Environmental > Terrestrial > Soil > Grasslands | place: USA... | reverse complement strand
GAGGTGCACGACGGGCACGGCGTCTCGGCGAGCGGCAGTCGCGTCGTCTCGCCGTGCGTCGGCCCCGGGCGCGTGTCTCCCGACCAGCGCGGAAACATGAAGCTGTAGATGACGAGCGTGTCCTTCCCGGGTGCGAACAGCTCCGAGAAGCTCACGTCGCCGCCCGCAACCGCCTCGAAGCGGTAGTCCTCGGGCACCGCCCCGCCCGGCGGAAGCGCGCGCCGTTGCGTCGCGACGCGCTCGATCGCCCGCCGCAGCTCGATCTCCGCCTCGAGCAGCTTGTTGCGCTCGCGACGGTACTCCTCGGACTCGCCGGGAAACCGGGTTTCGGGATCCACGCCGCCGAGTCTAACCCGACTCGGCGCGCTCCTTCAGCCCCTCCACCGGGCGATCGGTCAGGAGCGACTCGACGCGGTCGCGCACCGGCCCGCGCACGGTGCGCACGAGGATTCCGAGACGGCGGCCGACCCCGATCTCCAACCGGTAGGTCGCCACCGTGACGCCGTCGCGCTCCTCGAATCGCCACGAGCCGTCGAGCGACCGCAGGTCGCCGCTCTCGCGCGTCCACGTGAGGCCGAACGGCTCGTCGTAGCTGAAGCGCAGCCGCACCCCCAGACGCGTAACGCTCGCGTCGATCTTGCTCTCGACGATTGCGGCGCGGCCGTCGTCGTAGCGCTCCAGCACCTCGACGCCGGTCATCGAGCCGTGCCACTCCGGCACGCGATCGAGGTCCGCGGCGACGGCGAAGCAGCGTTCGCGCGCGGCGGCGATCTGGATCGTCCGGCTGCCCTCGAGGTCCGCCATGACCGCGTTCTACCCGATCGCCGAAGCCTCTACCTGAACCCGACCTCGCCGAGCGTCGGCGGCAGCGGGCTGCCCGGCAGCGTCGCGGGCGGGTCGGCCAGGTTCCAGCCGCTCGGCGCCACGTCGTTCGGCGTGTCGGGGTGGAACAGCGACGCCAGGTATTGGATCTGGCTGCGGCCCGGTCCGAGCTCGAACTGGCCGCCGCCGTAGGCGCCGATGCCGTGCTCGGCGCAGTAGTCGTAGGCGGCGCACAGCGCCTCGAGGGAGCCGAAGCGCGACGGCTTAATGTTGACCATCCGCGGAGCGAACGGGAGCGACTCGATGTCGGCGACGGAGTGGATCTCGGCGTCCCAGGTGATCCGGTCGCGGTGCGGAGCGAGGATCTCCTCGATCTCCGGCGTCAGCGCGGGGTCCTCGATCCAGGCGTTCGGGAACGCGTCGACGACCCGACGGTAGAGAACCGGGTCGGGTGGCTGGTCGACGATCGTGCCCTTGTAGAGGCCCTTCATGTCGACGGAGTCGACCGCGCCGGTCTCGACGAGGGCGGCGATCAGCTCCTCCGTCCAGTCGCTCGTGGGGTCGAGCTTGAAGCGGAGCGTCGGCGAGATCGCGAGCCTGCGCCGGATCGGCTCGATCGTCGGCGGCTCCCCGAGCCGCAGCGAGACTACGAACGTCAGCGGTCGCGGCTCGCGCCCGAGCCGCTCGGCGAGCGAGCTCGCGGCCTGGCGCAGCGCGAGGTCGAGTGCGGCGGACTCGAACGCCCAGCGCCTGTAGAGCCGCGAGACCTCCCGGACCGGCGGCGCCGGGAACAGGTCGAGCGCGGCGATCCGCTCGGCGAAGTCGCCGACCGTTTGCGCGCCGGCCAGGTCGAGCGTCGCGCCGGCATCCTGGAAGGCGATGTGGTCGAGCTGGTCGTAGGTGACGTCCTCGCCGATCCCCTCGACGCCACCGCCGCTCAGCCGGATCACCGTCGAGAGTCGCGTGAACTCGCTCGAGACCGATTGCTCGAGGCCCTCGAGGCGGTAGCCGTCGAGCTCGAGCGGGAGGTCGGCGAGTCGGTCATACGTGCCCACGGTCGCGCAGCCTATTGCGAGCGGCGGCGGCTTCGCCATACGCTCGTTGCGTGGACGCTTCGGCGATTCGCAGCGCCACCGAATCCGACGCGTCCGCGATCGCACGCGTCTGCATCCGCTCGCGCCGAGCCGGCTATCGCGATCTCATGCCGGCCCACGAGCTGGACGGGCGCCCCGAAGCCGAGCGCGCCGAGACGTGGCGCCGGCGCCTCACCGCCGGGAGCTCCGACTGGTTCGTGCTGGTGTCCGGTGACCGCGAGCTGACCGGATATTGCATGGCGTTCACGCCCTCGTGCGACGCCGACGCCGGACCCGAGGTCGCGGAGATCGCTGCCCTCTACGTCGCGCCGCGCGCATGGAGCTGCGGCGTCGGTTCGGCGCTCGTTACGAGCACGCTCGAACGGATGCGACGGGAGTCATTCAAGCGCGTCAGCGTCTGGCCGCTCGCCGCCAACGAGCGGGCGCTGCGACTCTACGCGTGGCTCGGGTTCAGGCCCGACGGCGCGAGCTTTCCAGAACAGGAGACGGGCCTCACGAAGGTCCGCCTCGCGAAGCCGCTGCGACGCCTGCGATGGCCATGGATCTTCACGAGCTGACAGGCGGTCCGCGCGGAATCGAGGTCAGCTGGCTCGCGACCGAGCTGCATGGCGTCCGGCCCGGCACGCTGTTCCTGTGCCGCGGCGGCCGGCGCGACCGCGAGCTCGCGCAGCAGGCGCTCGAGCGTGGAGCGGCGGCGCTCGTCGTGGAGCGGCGCACGCGCCTCGGCCCGCCCGAGGTGGTCGTACGGAACCTCTGCGCCGCGCTTCCCGTGCTCGCGGCGCGCCTGCACGGTCACCCCTCGCGTGCGCTTTCGGTCGTCGGCGTAACCGGCACGAACGGAAAGGCGACGACGACGTTCCTGATCCGCGCGCTGTTCGAGGCCGCCGGAATGCCGTGCGGGCTCATCGGTGGCCTCAGCTACGTCATCGGCGGACGCGCGCGCGAGTCGCACCACACGACACCGAACGCGCAGTACATCCAGCGCGACCTTCGCGCGATGGTCGACGCCGGCGACCGAGCCTGCGCGATGGAGGTCTCGTCGCATGCGCTCGCCCAGCGGCGCTGCGACGAGGTCCGCTTCGCCGCCGCCGTCTTCACGAACCTCACGCGCGACCACCTCGACTACCACCGCAGCATGCGACGCTACTTCGCAGCCAAGCGCCGGCTGTTCCGCGACCTCGCACCCGTCGTGTCGGTCGTCAGCGTCGACGACCGCTACGGCCGCCGCCTCGCCGCGAAGCTCGATCGGCCCGTCACCTTCTCGATCGCCGGCGACGCCGACTTCGTCGCGACCGCGATCCGGCACACCGCCCAGGGCACCGAGTTCACGATCGCCGGGCCGCGCCGCCGGCTCGAGGTCCGCACCCGCCTCCACGGACGCTTCAACGTCGCGAACGCGCTCGGGGCGGCGGCGACGGGAGCGGCGCTGGGGCTCGACGACGACGCGATCTGCCGCGGGCTCGCGCGCGCGACCGGCCCGCCCGGCCGCTTCGAGCGCGTCGAGGCAGGCCAGCCGTTCGACGCGATCGTCGACTACGCCCACACCCCGGACGCGCTCGAGCATGCGCTTCACGCAGCGCGCGAGCTCGCGCGCGGGCGGCTGATCTGCGTGTTCGGCTGCGGTGGCGACAGGGACCGCTCGAAGCGGCCGCTGATGGGCGACGTCGCGCGGCGCCTCGCCGACGTCGTGGTGGTCACCTCGGACAACCCGCGCAGCGAGGACCCGGCCGCGATCGTCGCGGAGGTGGCCGCCGCCGCCGGCCCGACCGCAGAGCGCATCGTGGATCGCCCGAGCGCGCTCGCGCGCGCGTTCGAGCTGGCGGGCCCCGGCGACATGGTGCTGATCGCCGGCAAGGGCCACGAGCGCTCGACCTCGTTCGACGGCCGGCTCGCGACCGACGCCGAGATCGCTCGGGCGCTGCTCGCCCCCGCGCTGACGTGATCGCGCTAGTCGCGACGCCGCAGCGCGCTCGCGAGCCCGAGCGGCACCGCGACGGCCGCGCAGCCGAGGTGGAGGGCGTGCAGCGCGACGCCAGCGAGCGCATGGCGCGCACCGCGCCGGCGCCACAGCAGCGTGTAGAAGTCGCGGTTCAGGACCCACAGCGCACCGCCGGCCGCCGCGAGCTCCCGTGGCCGGCGCCGAGCGAGCGACACGCCCGCCGCGACGGCGCTGAGCGCGCTCAGCCGGTGCCGCCAGCCGAGGTTGAGGCTGGTCGAGCTCGCGCCGCGTCGCGCGAGCAGCGCGACCCACGGCACGCCACGGTCGAGCACGTCGGTGCGCACCATCCCGGCGACGCTCCACCGCTTCAGATGCGTGCCGAGCAGCCGCGGATCGAGCTCGACGCGGAGCCCGCGGTCGGTGAGCCGCATACCGAGCTCGATGTCCTCGATCGACGGGCGCGGGAAGCGGTCGGCGTCGAACCCGCCGCAGGCCTCGAACGCGTCGCGCCGGATCGCACCGAGCCCCGCCCAGAACGTCGCCGCCGCCCCCGCCGAAGACTGGTGGACGTGATGGTGGAGCAGGTTGCGGAAGCTCGACACGGCGCCGTCGTGAACGGGCTCGGCGTCATAGGAGCCGAACACCGCCGCGACCTCGCCGTCGGCGAACGCGGCCCGGATGCGGCTGAACGCGTCGGGGTGCACCACCACGTCGGCGTCGACGAACACGAACACGTCGCCACGAGCGGCGGCGGCACCGCGATTGCGCGCGCTGGCGGGTCCTGCGCCGGCGAGGGCCGTTATGACGGCTGTCTGCTCCGCGCGCCCCGTTCCGGCCGGGCCCGTCACGACGGCCGTCTCCTTCGCGCCGGCTGGGCGGGTGACGACGGCCGTCTCGTCCGCCCCGGCCGGGGCCATCGCCACGGCCTCCGTCCCCGCCGGGCCCGTCACGACGATCGTCTCATTCGGGCGCTCCGCCGCGGCTGCGATCGCGTCGAGGCAACGAGGCAGCGTCGGCGGGTCGTTCGTCGCTGGAACGATGGCCGTCACCTTCACGTGTCCAACGTAACCGCCCGCTGACATGTGCGGCATCTTCGGTTTCGTCACGCCGGCTCCCGAGACCCTGCCGGCAGCGCTCGCGCAGCGCGTCGACCGCAGGCTCGCGCATCGCGGCCCCGACGACCGCGGCTGGCTGTCCGTGTGCGCCGGCACCGTCGACCGTGGCCGAGACTTCCCCGACGGCACGGCCGCCAGCGCCTACCTCCTGCACAGGCGCCTCGCGATCCTCGACCTGACGGAGGCGGCCCGCCAGCCGATGTCGACGCCGGACGGCCGCCGCCATCTCGCGTTCAACGGCGAGATCTACAACTACCGCGAGCTGCGCGCCGAGCTCGAGCGCGCCGGCCATCGCTTCACCTCGGACGGCGACACCGCCGTCCTGCTCGCGGCGCTCGCGGAGTGGGGCGAGGCGGCGCTCGACCGGCTCGTCGGCATGTTCGCCTTCGCCCTGCTCGATCTCCGCCAGCGGACCCTCCTGCTCGCGCGCGACCCGCTCGGGATCAAGCCGCTCTACTACGCGCGCTGGCGCGGCGGTGTCGCGTTCGCGTCGGAGATCGCGCCGCTGCTCGAGCTTCCCGGCGTCAGCCGCACGATCGACGCGGCTCGCGCGTACGGATACCTCCGCTACGCCGAGTCGGGCTCAGGCGAGGCGACGTTCTTCACGGACGTCCGCCAGCTCCGCGCCGCCCACCTGATGCGCATCCGCCTCGACAGCCCGGGCGAAGCGCACCCGGAGCGCTACTGGAAGCTCGTCCCGGACGCGGACCACGCGCTGTCCTTCGACGAGGCCGCAGCCCGTCTGCGCGACCTCTTCACCGACAGCGTCCGGCTCCACACGCGCAGCGACGTCCCATTCGGAGTGACGCTATCGGGCGGCATCGACTCCTCGGCGATCGCCTGCGCCGTCCGCGACCAGACCGGCGGCGAGCTGCGCACGTTCAGCTATGTGGCGCAGAACCCCGAGCGCAGCGAGCAGGGCTGGGCGGAGCTCGTCGCAGGCGCCGTCGGCGCGCGCACGAGCCGCTTCACCGTCCGCCCCGAGGACCTCGCGTCCGACTTCGACCGCGTGCTGGACGCCTACCAGGAGCCGGGCAGCACCGCCACGAATTACCTCCAGCTGCGCCTGGCCGCCTGCGCGCGCGAGAGCGGGACCAAGGTCGTCCTGAGCGGGCAGGGCGCCGACGAGATCCTCGCCGGCTACCAGCTCTACCTGACCGCGCGCCTGGCGTCGCTCGTCCGCCGGCGTCGCTTCGCGCAGGCCGTGCGCATGCTCTGGCTGCTGAAGCGTCGGCGCCAGGTGTGGCGCTTCCACACGGTGCTCACCCGCGACGCGATGCTCGCGCCGGCCTGGCTCGAGCGAAGCAGCCTGCGCACCCACAACCGCACGATGCCGCGGTGGCTCGACGCTCGCTGGTTCGGCGAGCGCGGCGTCGATCCCTCCCCGCCGCTCCCGCCGCACGGCACAGACGCCCTCCGCGAGCGCCTGATGGCATCGACGCTCGAGACCACCCTTCCCGCTCTGCTGTGGGGCGAGGACCGCGGCTCGATGCACCACTCGGTCGAGCTGCGCGTTCCGTTCGTCACGCCGGCGCTCGTCACGTTCGTGCTCGGGCTCCCGGAGGAGTACCTGGTCGACGATCGGGGCACGCGCAAGGCCGTCTTCCGCGAGGCGATGCGCGGACTGGTTCCCGCGCAGGTGCTCGACCGCCGCTTCAAGCTCGGCCTCGCGATGTCGCCGCTCGAGCGTGAGTTCGAGGTCGCACCGTGGCTGGACGGCTCGATACCACTACATGGGCCGCTGCGGACGGACCGGCTCGAAGCCGATCGTGAGCGAGCGCTCAGGCGTCAGGACGAGTTCGATCTTGCGCGACTCTGGCGGATGGCGACGTTCGCACGCTGGGCCGAGCGCTTCGACGTCCCGCTTGACTGACCAACCCGTTCACACGCGCGCCGGTCGCAGCCGGCGTAGACCTTTACGGGGAAGCCGGGCGGCCGCCAGGGTCAACTCGAGCATGAGCCCGGCGTGCGCGCCGAGCGTGCCGAGCACGACGAGCGGCAGCACGCGGTGGTAGGTCCGGCGCAGCGGTCCGCCCCAGTCGCGCACCGCCTTCGAGGTGCTGAGCAGCCGTTTCGGGATGTAGAGGACGGCGAAGCGGATCGCGAAGTACGCCCGCAGCGGCAGCGCGCGGAAGCTGAGGTCCTCGAGCAGGATCCGTCCGAGCCCGCGGCCGCGCGCGAAGTGGTGCGCGACGAGCCGTCGCGGCGTACGGCAGGGCGAGTTGTGGAAGAGCCGTACGTCGCTCGCGCGCAGCGCGCGATGGCCGGCATGCCACAGCCTGAAGTTGACGACGGTGTCCTCACCCGCACGCAGGTCCTCGCGGAACCCGCCGACGTCGAACAGGTGCTCCCTCACGTACGAGCAGTGCGCGGGCGGGGTCCTGAGCGTCTCCGCCGGCCGCCCTGGGAGCACCGTCGCATGGTCGAGGAAATACGACGCCCATCCCGCCGCGGTCGGCGTCCCGTTGAGGATCGTGCCGGTGACCATCGCGTGCCCGGCACGGTGTGCTCGCAGCCGCGCTGCGAGGCTTCCGGGCGGCAGCTCGACGTGCGAGCCCGGGAACGAGACGAACTCGCCGCGGGCGCGCAGCACGCCGGCGTTGCGCGCCGCGCCCGGCAGTGCGACCGGGCCGAGGTGGACGACACGGACGCCGGGAAAGCGCTCGCGCACGACGTCGGCTGTCCTGTCGGTACCGCTCGCGACGACGATCACCTCGAACGGCTCGGGGCATTCCTGCTCGACGACGGACCGTACGGCGCGCTCGATGCGGTGCTCGTCGTTGCGGGCGATAACGATCGCGGTCAACGCGGGCGCGGGACCGTCGTGCACCGGGCGGCTGACCGGCGAGACGGCGGCGAGCACGGGGTCGTCCGGGTTCCTGACGGTCCAACAGTGCGTCGCGCCGGGCGACTTGACCAGCATGTCGTAGTCCCGCTGGTAGCGCCCGTCGGGGTCCGCCTCGCGGTATTTGGCGACGCGCGCGGCGCGGCGCGCCGGCGTGCTTCCGCCGAGATGCTGGATCCGCAGCGTCGTGTCGACCCAGTGCGAGCGCGGGATCTCGAGCGGAACCGGAACGTCGTGCAGCCGCCGCGGGCGCAGCCGCATTCCGGGCACGAAGGCGAACAGCCGGTACACCCACAGCCCGTTGCGTCCGTAGGTGTCGGGCTCCTCGAGCATCCCGTGGACGCGCATCCCGTAGGCGCACCCGGGCACCGCCTCGCGCGCGAGGAAGTGTGGGAGCGCCGCGGCGTCGTCCGGCGACACCCGCTCGTCGGCGTCGAGGAACAGCACCCAGTCGGGGTCGGTTCGCTCGGCGGCCGCGAGCAGAGCGTTGCGGTTGGCAGCGTCGTCCCAGCCGCGATAGCTCGGCCGCGGCTCGTTCGACAGCAGCGCCTCGACGAGCGGGTGCGCGCGCAGCAGTGCCGCGGTGCCGTCCGTGCTGCCGTCGTCGAGCGCCACGACCGAGTCGGCGAAGCGCTCGACCGACTCGAACCAGCCCGGGAGGTCGGCGGCGCCGTTTCGCACGGGCAGCAGGCAGGTCAGCCGCGGGTGCGTCGACCGCTCACTCGTCGGGACGGCAGCTGCGAGCGCCATTCGCGTTCCAATCTACGGCCAGGCGCCGCGCGAGCGCCAGTGCGTGGCGGCGCGCGCGGAACGCAGATAGATTCGGCAGGTGGACGAGCGCTCCGCGATCGTCAGCCGAGGAACCGCCGCGATCGCCGCCGCGCTGCTCGTCACGATCCGGCGGATCCGCCGCGACGCGCACCCGCCGCCGCCGACGCCCGGCGACGCGATCGTCGTCTTCGGCGCCGCCGTCTGGGGCGACGCCCCGTCGCCGGAGCTCGCCGCCCGCATCGAGCGCGCCGCTGCGCTCCACCGCGACGGCTACGCCCCGGTAGTGCTCTGCTGCGGCGACCGCCGCGAGTGCGAGGCGATGCGCGACGCGCTGATCGGCCTCGGCGTCCCCGACGGGGCGATCCTCACCGACGACCGCGCGACGACTACGCGGCGCACGCTCGACGCTGTCGCGCGCCGCGGCGAGGGGCGCTGGCGCCGGGTCGTCCTCGTCAGCTCCCCCTACCACCTGCACCGCGTGCACGCGGAGGCCAGGCGCCACGGCATCGACGCCTCGACCGCCGCGGCGACGCTCCAGCCGCTGGCCCTTCCGCCGCGCTCGCGCGGCGAGGTCCGCCTGCTGAGCTGGCAATTGCGCCGGCCGGTCCGAGAGGCGCTCGCCAGCTGGTCGTACGCGCTGCCGGTCCGGCGCTCGCCGACCGAGGCGAACCGGACCGCGCGTACGGCAGAGTCGAGCGCCCAGCTCGCCGCGATCGTCGCCGGCGCCGGTGCCGACGGCCCGTCCGCCGCTCCGCCGCGCCTCGTGAAGCCGGTGAACGGAACCCTCGCCGATCATGATCGGGAGGGCGTCGACTTCGCCGCCGACCGCGGCGCGGCGATCTTCGCGGCGGCGACCGGCCACGTGCTCTGGACCGGCGAGCTCGGGCCGTACGGCCGCGTCGTCGCGCTCGGGCACGACGGCGGCTACGCGACGATCTACGGGGATCTCTCGACGGTCGCCGTCGACGCCGCGGAGCGCGTCCCGGCCGGGCACCTCGTGGGAACGGCCGGCGCGACGGGCGACGCGTCGGCGCCGCGGCTGCGGTTCGAGCTCCGCCGCGCCGGCGAGCCAATCGACCCGCTCCCGCACCTCGCAGCGAGCGATCTCCTCGAGACGGCGTAAACCTTGCAGCGACTCTCGGGCCGCGACGCCGCCTTCCTTTACGAGGAGAGCGCGGCGAGGCCGATGCACACGCTCAAGCTGCTCGTCCTCGACGGGGACCTGACGCTCGCGCGTCTGCGCGACCTCGTCGCCGCACGAGCGCCCGCGCTTCCGCCCCTCCGGCGCACGCTCGTGAGGGTGCCGTTCAACCTCTTCCACCCGCTCTGGCGTGACGGCGGAGCGCCCGATGTCGACGCCCACGTGCACGCCACGAGCGCCCGCGACGCGGCTGAGCTTCGCGCGCTCGTCGAACGCCTTACCCGGACGCCCCTCGACCGCGGCCGCCCGCTCTGGGAGCTGTGGCTCGTCGACGGCCTCGAAGCCCCCGTGGCGATCTTGAAGCTCCACCACGCGCTCGCGGATGGCGCCGCGAGCGTCCGCCTGATCACCGAGCTCTTCGGCGACGGCGGCCAGCCGCCCGCCGCCGACCCCGCGCCGCCCGCCGCCGACCCCGCGCCGCCCGCCGCCGAGGCCGTGCCGCCCCGGCGGACGCTGCTCCGCGACGCGACGGCGGACCTCGCCCGCCAGGTCGCCCGCCTGCCGGCGACGCTGCCCGCACTCCGGCCGGGCAGCCTCGGGCGCGCCCGACCGAAGCCGGCCCCGACCCTCGAGCCGGCGGGCTCCGGCCGCACCTGCGCGCTCGCCTCGCTCGGGTTCGACGACGTGCGCGACATCGCCGCCGCCGTCGACGCCACCGTCAGCGAGGTCGTGGTCGCGATCGTCGCCGCCGCGGCCCGCCGCAACCTGGTCGAGGACGGGACGCTGCCGCCCGAGCCCCTGACCGCGGCCGTCCCGCGGTCGTTGCGCGACCCGTCGGTGCCGGCCGACTGGGGCAACCGGATCGCGACGGTGTTCGTCGGCCTCGCCACCGACGTCGACGACCCCGTCCGTCGCGTCGCCCGCATCCGCGACGCGATGCGCGCGGCGATCGCGATCCAGGCGAAGATCGGCCACGCGCCGTGGGACGAATGGTGGGAGCTGTATCCCGTGAGGCGCGCCGCGTACCTGATCGCGAGCCGGACGGCGGGGTACAACGTGATCGTCTCGACGGTCCGCGGGCCGACGGCGAAGCTCGCCGGGATCGAGCGCGTCCACTCCTTCGCGGCGCTTCCGCATGACGCCGCGCTCGCCGTCACGTGCTGGACCTACGGCGGCGCGATCGACGTCGGCGTGCTGAGCGGCGCACGTTCTGGCTTCGACGCCGCACGCTTCGCGGACCGGCTCGCGCCCTCGCTCGCCGAGCTCGGCGCGCTGGCGACCGCGGCGGAACGCGGCTAGCTTCGAGTCGAGGTGCCGCTTTCATGACCGACGTCCGACGCCGCGTCGCTGCGACCGCGCATCTCGGTGCGCTCGCCGCTGTCGACGCCACGGTGCCGCGCTGGCCGGACGCCTGGATCGAG
>Ga0066662_10001368_pt1 | contig 11149 bp, 14 predicted proteins | sample GraSoiAngelo_111_FD_133939 | JGI IMG/M metagenome (GOLD analysis project Ga0066662, IMG submission 133939) | Grasslands soil microbial communities from the Angelo Coastal Reserve, California, USA - 14_0903_12_40cm | ecosystem: Environmental > Terrestrial > Soil > Grasslands | place: USA... | reverse complement strand
TCGAACCGCCAGCCGGGCGCCGTCCGCGGGATCGCCGGCCTCGTCGCGTCGAGCGTGAAGGGGCTCAGCCCGCAGGACGTGACGATCACCGACGGCAGCGGCCAGATGCTGTGGCCGAACGGCGACGCGCAGGGCTCGAGCGGCGCGTCGACGAGCCGCCAGACCGCCAACCAGCATTACGCGCAGGGCCTCGAGGCGAGCGTCGACGCGATGCTCGCGCGCACGCTCGGTCCCGGCAAGGCGCAGGTTCAGGTGTCCGCCGACCTCAACACCGATCAGGTGACCCGCGACCAGCTCCAGTACGCGAAGGGCGTCCCCGTCCACACGCAGAACGACACCGAGAGCCTGCGCGGCGGCGGCGGCGCAGGCGGCGCGGCCGGCGCGGCGGGCAACATCGCCTCCTTCGGCGCTGCCGGCGGCGGCGCGAACTCCAACTACACGCACAAGACGACCTCGAGCGACTTCGCGCTCGGCAAGACGATCACCCACGACGTCGTCGCGCCCGGCGAGGTGAACAGGCAGAGCGTCGCGCTGCTCGTCGACAAGTCGGTCCCGCCGGCGCAGGTCGCCGCGCTGCGCAGCGCCGTCCAGAGCGCCGCCGGCATCAACCCCGGCCGCGGCGACACGCTGTCCGTCAGCCAGGTCGCGTTCGTGCAGCCGCCGAAGCCCGCGAGCGGCCTCAACCCGCAGAGCATGCTCGGCTACGCGAAGTACGTCGCGGCGGCGCTCGGGCTGCTCGCGTTCCTCTTCTTCATCACCCGTCACCTGCGCCGCCGCGAGGACGACACGCTCGCGAGCGAGCCCGTCTGGCTGCGCGAGATCGAGGCGCCGACGACGCTCGCCGAGCTCGAGCGCGGGGCCGCCCCGACGGCGTCGCTGCCGGGCCCGCGCCGCGAGCAGAACCCCGTGCGCGGCGAGCTCGACCAGATCATGAAGCGAGAGCCGGAGCGCGTCGCCGCGCAGGTGCGCGCCTGGATGAACGAGGACTGAGATGGCGGGAGACGTCGCGGAAGCACCGGCGCTCGAGCCGCCTGCGCAGGCCACGGCCGCGCTCCCCGCACCTCGCCGCAAGCTTTCGATAGCGGGTCGGCAGAAGGCCGCGGTGCTGCTCGTCTCGCTTGGCCAGGAACGCGCAGCCGAGCTGTTCAATCATCTGCGCGAGGAGGAGATCGAGGCGCTCTCGCTCGAGATGGCGAAGCTGCGCGAGGTCGGGCCGGATACGACCGAGGCGGTGCTCGCAGAGGCCGTAGAGACGGCCACCGCTGCCGACTTCGCGGCGCACGGCGGCTTCGACTATGCGCGCGAGGTGCTCGAGCGCTCGCTCGGCAGCGAACGCTCGCAGGAGATCATGGGCCGGCTGTCGGCGGTCATCGAGATGCGGCCGTTCGAGTTCCTGCGCCGGACGCCGCCGGAGCAGATCTGCGCGTTCCTGCGCAACGAGGCGCCGCAGACGGTCGCGCTCGTGGTGGCGAACCTGCACACGACGCTCGCCGCCCAGGTGCTGTCGCTGCTCGTGCCCGAGCTGCAGGCCGAGGTCGCGGTTCGGATCGCGACGATGAACGAGACGAACCCGGACGTGATCAAGGACGTCGAAGCGGTCATGCGGCAGAAGCTCGCCAACGTGATCTCGCAGGAGTACGCCTCCGCGGGCGGCGCCGGCGTCCTCGCCGAGATCCTCAACCGCTCCGACCGCACCACCGAGCGCAACGTGCTCGACCAGCTCGCCGACGCCGACCCCGAGCTCGCCGAGCAGATCCGGATGATGCTGTTCGTCTTCGAGGACATCGTCAAGCTCGACGACCGCTCGGTTCAGCTGCTGCTCAAGGAGGTCGACCAGAAGGACCTCGCGCTCGCGCTGCGCGGCGTACCGGAAGAGGTCAAGGAGAAGGTGCTCGCGAACATGTCGCAGCGCGCCGCCGAGATGCTCGTCGAGGAGATGCAGTACCAGCCGCCCCAGCTGCGGCGGGTCGTCGAGGAGGCGCAGGGACGGATCGTCGCGAAGGTCCGCGCCCTCGAGGAGTCGGAGGCGATCGTCATCTCCAGGGGCGACGCCGAGGACGAAATGGTCGCATGACACGCGTAACGAGGTCGCCGCGGCGCGGAGCCGTCGAGAGGATCGTCGTCTCGAGTGGCCGGTGCCTGGCCAGACGCGGAGGCCACAGTGCCTGACCAGGCGTTCGCGTTTGACCAGCTCAACGCGGTCGCGCCGCCGCGACCGGGCAACGCCAGAGCGGACGCGCGCTCGATCGTCCTGGCCGCGGAGGCGGAGGCCGACCGTATTCGCGAGGCCGCGCGCGACGCCGGATACCGCGAGGGATACGACGCTGGCCGCGCCGAGGCGCTGGCCGCCCTCGAGCCGGCCGCGACGGCGCTCGCGGACGCGCTCGTGGCAGCCCGGTCGCGACAGGCGGAGCTCGCCGATGCGATCGAGGCGGACGCGTGTCGCTTCGCCCTCGCGGCCGCGGAGCGTGTCGTGGCCGGCACGATCGCCGCACAGCCGGAGCGCGTGCTCGACGTCGTCCGCGGCGGGCTGCGCGCGATGGTCGACCGCGAGCGTGTCACGATCCAGCTCAATCCGGCCGATCTCGAGCTCGTGCGCGAGGCGCTCACGGAGCTCGCCGCGATCGGCGGGACCGAGCACATCGACGTGCAGGAGGAGCGCCGCGTCGGTCGCGGCAGCGCGGTCCTCCGCACGAGCGTGGGCGAGATCGACGCGCGCGTCGAGGCCAAGTTCGAGCGGCTGCGCGCCGCGGTCGGCGTATGAGCGAACGCGTCCCCTCGCTCGAGCGCGCGTTCGACGTCCTGCGCCGGACCGACGCGCACACCCGGCACGGGCGCGTCAGCGACCTGATCGGCTTGATCATCGAGGTCACCGGCCTCGAGGCCGAGATCGGCGAGCTGTGCCACGTCGACACCGGGCGCCACAGCGCTCCCGTCCCCGCCGAGGTGGTCGGCTTCCGCGACGCGCGCACGCTGCTGATGCCGCTCGGCGAGATGCAGGGGATCGGTCCCGGCACCGGCGTGACCGCGACCGGCAAGCAGCTGCGTGTCACGGTCGGCGACGACCTCCTCGGCCGCGTGGTCGACGCGCTCGGCCAGCCGATCGACGGGGTCGACGAGGAGGTTCGCGGTGTCGAGCGCTCGACGATCGCGCCGCCCCCGGCGGCGCTCGATCGGCCCCCGATCCGCGAGCGGATCTCGCTCGGGGTCCGCGCGCTCGACGCGCTCGTCCCGTGCGGCCGCGGCCAGCGGCTCGGCATCTTCGCCGGCTCCGGCGTCGGCAAGTCGTCGCTGCTCGGGATGATCGCGCGGTCCACCGACGCGGACGTCAACGTGATCTGCCTCGTCGGCGAGCGCGGGCGCGAGGTGCGCGAGTTCATCGAGTCGAGCCTCGGCTCGGCGCGCTCGTCGAGCGTCGTCGTCGTCGCCACCTCCGACCAGCCGGCGCTCGTGCGCATCAAGGCCGCCTTCACCGCCACCACGATCGCCGAGCACTTCCGCGACCGCGGGCGCCACGTCACGCTGATGATGGACTCGGTGACGCGCTTCGCGATGGCGCAGCGCGAGGTCGGGCTCGCGATCGGCGAGCCGCCCGCGACGCGCGGCTACACGCCGAGCGTGTTCGCGCTGCTGCCGAAGCTGCTCGAGCGCTCGGGTGCGGCCGCCACCGGCTCGATCACCGCGCTCTACACCGTGCTCGTCGACGGCGACGACATGAACGAGCCGGTCGCCGACGCCGTGCGCGCGATCCTCGACGGGCACGTCGTCCTCAGCCGCGACCTCGCCCATCGCAACCACTACCCGGCGATCGACGTGCTCCAGAGCGTCTCGCGCCTCGTCGGCGAGATCGTCTCTCCCGAGCTCCGCGCCGCCGGCGGTGAGGTGCGGAGCCTGATGGCCGCGCTGCGCGACAAGGAGGACCTGATCGCGATCGGCGCCTACCAGCGCGGCACCGACCTGACGGTCGACGCCGCGCTCGATAAGCGCGAAGCGATTGCGGCATTCCTGCAGCAGCGGGTGGAGCACTGTTCGACCCTCGAGGAAGCCGACGACGGGCTGCTGTCGCTCGCCGCGGCCCCTGAACCGGAACTGGCGGTCGAGGACGCCGAGCCGGAGGTGGCGGCTGTTGCCCCCGGACCGACCGCGATACCGCCGCTGCACCTACCGGTCTGAGCTGCCGATCAACACGGACATGGACACCGAGGCGCCCGACACATTCGGAATGATCGACCCGGCGGCCGCGGCCGCGGCCGCGGCACGGCCGGAACCGGCCGTGCGCCAGGCGCGCGTCCAGGAGATCGACTTCCGCCGGCCGACGAAGTTCGCCCGCGACGTCGTCCGCCGGCTCGAGCACGCCCACGACTCGTTCTGCCGCACGGCGTCGAGCGGCCTGTCGGCCGAGCTTCGGACCAGCTTCGAGCTCTCGGTCGCTGGCAGCGAGCAGCTCCCGTACGGGACCGCGATGGCGGAGGCGAACCAGGACGCCCTGCTCGTCGTGCTGACGGTGTCGCCGCTCGAGACCGAGATCGCGCTGATGGTCGAGATGCCGCTCGCGCTGCGGCTCGTGGACCGCCTGCTCGGCGGCGGAGTCAAGTACTCGGAGCCGATCGCGACGAGCCTCACCGACCTCGAGACCGTCATCGTGCGCCGCGCGCTCGAGAGCATCGTCGAGCCGCTGTCGGCGACGTGGCTCGACCTCGCGGACGTCAGCTTCTCGCTCGGCTCGATCCAGACCTCGCCGATGACCTTCCAGCTCGTCCCGCCGAGCGAGCCGGTCTTGACGCTCGTCCTCGACGCGCGTATCGACGGGATCGTCTCGCCGCTCAGCCTCTGCATCCCGTACCGCTCGGTCGAGTCGGTGATCGAGCGTTTCGAGCACCGTCATTACGGCCACGACACCGTCGACGCGGCGACCGCCGGGCAGGTGAGGGCCGCCGTCTCGAAGGTCGGCGTCGAGCTGCGGGTCGAGGTCGGCGCCGTCGGGATGCAGATGACCGACGTCCTCGCGTTGTCGGTCGGCGACGTCATCCGGCTGCGCCGGCGCGCGGACAGCGGCGTGGTCGTCTACGCCGGCGACTCGCCCACGTTCGTCGCGACCCCCGGACGCAACGGCCGCCAACGCGCCGTGCAGGTGCGCGGACATTGGCAGGACGAGGCATGAGCCTCGACCTCGACCCGGATGATGGCCTCGAGCCGGCGCTGGAGCTCGACACGCTGCTCGACCTCGAGCTGCGCGTCTGGGCCGAGCTCGGCCGCGCCGAGATGCCCGCGGCGAGGATTGTCGGCATGGCGCCCGGGACCATCATCGACCTCGACCGCGCTCCCGAGGATCCGGCCGAGATCTACGTCAACGCCCGCCGGCTCGGGAGCGGGCGGCTGCTGCTCGTCGACGGCGAGTGGGCGATCCGGATCGAGTCGCTTGAGCCGGATGGCGAGGAAATCGAACAGACGTCCAGCGACGCTTCAGCGAGCTGAGCGGGCGTCGATCACCCAGCCCGTGACCCGTCCCGCGTTCAACTTTCGCCTGGAGCGAGTGCGCGCCCTGCGCGAGCGCTTCGAGGAGATGGCGAAGGAGGAGCTCGCGGCCTCGCTGTCGATCCGGCTCAAGGGCGAGGCGATGCTGCAGGCGGCCGAGGACCTCCACTCGGAGGCCCAGCACGCCCGACGCCACGCGGTTTCCGCGAGTGACATGACGGGCGACGACCTCGTCGCCTACCAGGCTTACGTCGAGCGCACCGAGCGCGGCCGCGAGGCCGCCGCGCTCGAGCTCGACCGGCGCGACGCCGAGGTCGACGCCCGCCGCACGGCGCTCACGGCCGCGGCCCGCGACCGGCAGGTGCTCGAGCGGCTCAAGGAGCGCCGGCGCCGCGACCACTCGCGCGCCGCGGAGCGCGTCGACGGCGCGCTCCTCGACGAGATCGCGATCGTCCGCCACCGGCGCGCGGAGGGAGCGCGATGAGCGTCGCCTCCGTCACCGCTCGCGTCAACGAGATCGAATCGCTGCTCGCGCCGCCGAGCACGCCCGCGGCCGCCCCGACGACCTTCCAGCAGCAACTCAAGGCGGCCGGACAAGCGTTTGGGCCATCTCCGGCGACTCAGCCGGATCAGTCCCCCGGCCAGTACGACAGCTTGATCAATGCTGCCGCCCAGAAATATGGAGTCGACCCCGCTGTCCTCAAGGGACTGATACGGCAGGAGTCCGGGTTCGACCCGAACTCGACGAGCGGCGCGGGCGCCGTCGGCCTGACGCAGCTGATGCCCGGCACCGCCGCCGCGCTCGGGGTCTCCAACCCGCGCGACCCCGCGCAGTCGATCGACGCCGGCGCTCACTTCCTGCGCCAGCAGCTCGACGCCTTCGGCGGCGACGTTCAGAAGGCGCTCGCCGCCTACAACGCCGGCCCGGGCGCCGTCCAGCGCTACGGCGGCGTCCCGCCGTACGGGGAGACGCAGGACTACGTGCGCAAGGTGATGGCGTACGCCAACCAATACCGCGGCCAGTCGGTCGCCTAGGGGAGGAGACACGATGCCCGACGCTGTTTCGACTGCCATGCCGCCGCCGGTGACATCCAACCCCGGCGGAGGCCCGGCGAGAGGCGCTCCGGACGCGAGCGCGGGATTCGCCGGCATACTCGATGCCAACCAGGCCCGGACCGCCACTGCGGAAGGCCAGAGTCAAACCGCCGGAGCTGCGACCACTTCGTCGAGCGACGGGGCGACGAAGCCCCAGACGGCTCCGCCGAAGTCGGACGGCTCCACGGCCAAGCCCTCGAAGCAGGGCGACGACGCGAAGGCCGCGTCGCAGCCGGCGACGGCTGCGGCGGCGCAGGTTGCTGCCCCGGCGCCCGCGCAGCCGGCGCCGGTTCAGGCCCCGGCTGATCCGTCCGGGAAGGCAGCTGCCGCGGCGGCGTCGCCCGCGCAGCCGGAGCTCCCGGCGGCGACGGCCGCGTCGCCGGCGCCGACCGCCGAGACCGCCGCGGCGGCCACCGGCCAGGCGGCGTCGCAGGCAGCGAGCGTCGGCACAGTGCCGACCGGTGCACCCACCCAGGTCGCGGGCGACCAGCCGGCAACGGCGTCGACACCGGTCGCTCGCGTCGAGGCGCCCCAAGCGCAGCCGCAGGGCCAGTCGCAGCCGCAGCCCCAGTCGCAGCCGCAGGGCCAGTCGCAGCCGCAGCCCCAGTCGCAGCCGCAGGGCCAGGCGGCACCACAGCCGCAGGTCCAGGCACAGCCGCAGGCGACGCCCGTCGAGAGCGCCTCCAGCGCCCCGGCGGCCCCGCCCGCAACGCAGCCGACGGCCGCGCCGGCAGCGCGTCCGCCGCTCCCCGCCACCCCTGTGCCGCTCGCGCGCGCTCCGCAGGCGGTCGAGAGCGTGATCAGGCTCGGGTCCTCGCGCGGCGTGACGCAGGCGCGCATCACGCTCGACCCGCCGGAGCTCGGCTCGATCGAGATCCACCTGCGCTCGACCGCCGACGGGGTCGTCGCCAAGGTCGTCGCCGACAGCGCGCCGGCCGCCCAGACGCTGCAGCACGCCGCCGCCGAGCTGCGCCGCTCGCTCGAGCAGCAGGGACTCAACGTGCTCGGGCTCGACATCGGTCAGTCGGACGACGACCAGGTCGGCGCCCGCGGTGGCGACCTGCACGGGCGGGACGCCGGACCGGGCGGGGGCGACGCGTCCGACGCCGCGACGGCGGACAACGGAACCATGAGCGAGACGACCACGCTGCAGCTGCCGGACGGCGTGCTGGTCGACGTGCTCGCCTGACGGAAGGAGCAACGGTCATGACGAACCCAGTCACCAACAGCTCGGGCACCACTTCGGCCGCGTCGTCGACGGACATCACGAACCCGGCTGTCGACAAGAACATGTTCCTGAGCATGCTCGTCGCGCAGATGAAGAATCAGAACCCGATGCAGCCGACCGACAGCTCGCAGTGGATCGCGCAGATGGCGCAGTTCTCGGAGGTCGAGCAGGTCAGCAACATGGCCACCGACGAGAGCAAGGTCGCGAAGGCGCTCGGGGTCAGCCAGACCGAGTCGCTGCTCGGCCGTACCGTCACCTACACGGACGCCAGCGGCGCGACCCAGCAGGGCAAGGTCGACCGTGTCGACATCGCCGGTGACAGCGCGACGCTCGATATCGGCGGCCAGAGCGGCATCGACCCGTCCACGGTGACGCAGGTGCAATGACGCCGCTGACGCCAAACCCGGCGCTGATCCCGCCCGGGCCCGCGCCCGGGGCGCCCGGGAGCCAGCGGGCTCCAAGCGCGCCGAGCGGCCCTGCGCCCGGGGCGCCCGGGAGCCAGCGGGCTCCAAAGGCACCGAGCGGGCCCGCGTTCAGCGACGTCCTGCGCGCGCAGACGCGGCTGCAGTTCTCGGGCCACGCGCTTCAGCGGATCCAGCGACGCGGGATCGACGTCTCGAAGCCGACGCTCGCGCGGCTTCAGGGCGGGCTCGAGCGGGCGGCATCGAAGGGCAGCCGCGACGCGGTCGTGCTCGTCGACCAGACCGCGTTCGTCGTCTCGGTGCGCAACAGGACGGTGATCACCGCGGTCGACAACGACCACATGAAGGACCACGTCTTCACCAACATCGACAGCGCTGTGATCGCGTGACGTCGACGGCGAAGCCAAACCCGCGACCGGACCTCGACGAGAGGGCCGGGCTGTACGGAATCAACCCACGGCCGGACCCCCCCGAGGGGGCCGAACTCCACGGAATCAACCCGCGACCGGACCTCGACGAGAGGGCCGAGCTCCACGGAATCAACCCACGGCCGGACCTCGCTGAGAGGGCCGAGCTGAACGGAATCAACCCACGGCCGGACCTCGCTGAGGGGGCCGAACTCCACGGAAAGGATGTGATGCCCCGATGATGCGGGCCATGTTCGCCGCGATCAGCGGCCTGAAGGCACACCAGACGATGCTCGACGTGACCGCCAACGACATCGCGAACGTCAACACGATCGGCTACAAGGGCGCCCGGATGACGTTCCGGGACGAGCTCGCCCAGCTCCAGCGCGGCGGTGCCGCGCCCGGCGCCGGGCAGGGCGGCACGAATGCCGAGCAGGTCGGCCTCGGCGCGACGGTCGGGTCGATCGACAACAACACGACTGGCGGTGCGCTGCAGACGACCGGCAACCCGCTCGACGTCGCGATCTCCGGCAGCGGCTGGTTCCGCGTCGGCGACTCGACCGCGCCGGCGCTGCCGACCACGATCGAGTACACCCGCGCCGGCAACTTCACGACCAACGACGCCGGTTACCTGACGACTCAGGACGGCGAGTACGTGATTGGCCGGGCGCCGGCCGCCGGCGGCGGGCCGTCGACGACCGACACCCTGATCCAGATCCCGCCGGGCTCGAGCAACGTCTCGGTCGGCCAGGACGGGTCGGTCACCTACATCCCGCCGGGCGGCGGCACGAAGGTCACCGCCGCCTACCTGTCGCTTGCCAAGTTCGCCAACGAGGGCGCGCTCGAGCGGCAGGGCAACAACCTGTGGCTCGCAGGCGCGGACACGGGGGCGGAGCAGGTAGCGACGCCCGGCGGCACCTACGGCGCCACCGTCGGCGGAGCGGTCGAGATGTCGAACGTCGACCTGTCGGCGGAGTTCACGAGCATGATCACCGCCGAGCGCGGGTTCGAGGCGAACTCCCGCACGATCACGACGTCCGACGAGATGCTCCAGACGCTCGTCAACCTCATTCACTAACGGGCACTCTCAGCGGGGCGGTGAGTTGAGGGACCGCCGCCCCGCTGCGCCCGAGAGGAGCTCAACATGATCGTCCTCCACCGGCTTGGCCACGACGGCGAGCCGTTTCACCTGAATCCGGACCTGATCACGACCGTTGAGGCCCATCCGGACGCAGTCGTCACGCTCGCGACGGGCACGAAGATCGTCGTCGCGGAGACCCCGGAGCAGGTCGCCGAGGCGATCCGGCGCTGGCGCGTCGAGATCATGAGCGGCGCGCTGCGCCGCCGTGAGCCGGAGCCGCTCGTTCCGGCCTGAATCGTTCTCGTCGGCCGTACGGTTCGAGCCGGTTGACTGCGCGGCGGAAGCCGCGCGACGTCACCCAGCAGGACCCCGTGGGCGCATGCGCCCACGGGCCGGCGGCGCATGCGCCGCCGGGGTGACGGTGCATGCACCGGCACCGACAGGATGAAGAACCCGGCCAGACGGCGCCCCCGGATCTGAAGCTTTGACGAAATTCGTCGATGACTCCGGGGGATAGGGGAATGAAAGCAACCACCGCAATAGGCATCGTCGTGGCGATCGTCGGCCTCGCCATGGGCGCGATGATGGAGGGGAGCCAGATCCCGGCGTTCCCCAACGTCCCCGCGCTTTTGATCGTGTTGGGCGGCATGGGCGGCGCGACGCTCGCCGGCACCAGCATGGAGCGCATGAAGGCGATCCCGGCGCTCTACAAGAAGGCGATGTCCGGGGAGCGCCCCGACCTGCTGGGCCAGCTCGACCTGCTCGTCGGGTTCGCCGAGCGCGCCCGGCGCGAGGGCCTGCTGGCGCTCGACGAGGAGGTCGCGGAGCTCGACGACGAGTACACCCGCAAGGGGCTTCAGCTGGTCGTCGACGGCACCGACCCCGAGCTCGTGCGCGAGATCCTCGAGAACGAGATCGACGGCATGGCGGCCCGTCACGCGGCCGCCGTCAGCCCGTTCGAGAAGGCCGGCGGCTTCGCGCCGACGATGGGCATCATCGGCACGGTCATGGGGCTCGTGCACGTGCTCCAGAACCTCGCCGCGCCGTCGACGCTCGGCCCGGCGATCTCGGGCGCCTTCATCGCGACCCTCTACGGCGTCGGCTCGGCGAACGTGATCCTGCTCCCGACCGCGAACCGCCTCAAGGCACTGTCGGCCGAGGAGGTCGAGCTGCGCACGATGACGCTCGAGGGGATCCTCTCGATCCAGGCGGGCGACAACCCGCGCGTCGTCGGCGACAAGCTGCTCAGCTTCGTCCCGCCCGCCGACCGCGACGCCGACGGCGACGCGGCGGTCGAGGCCGGTGCGCCGGAGCCCGACGCCGAGCTGGCCGCCGCATGAGCGCCGCGACGGGGAGACGCCGGGGCCGGCGGCGCCGGCACGGCGGTGAGCACGAGGACGAGGAGCGCTGGCTGCTCACCTACGCGGACATGATCACGCTG
>Ga0066662_10001365_pt1 | contig 11151 bp, 9 predicted proteins | sample GraSoiAngelo_111_FD_133939 | JGI IMG/M metagenome (GOLD analysis project Ga0066662, IMG submission 133939) | Grasslands soil microbial communities from the Angelo Coastal Reserve, California, USA - 14_0903_12_40cm | ecosystem: Environmental > Terrestrial > Soil > Grasslands | place: USA... | reverse complement strand
GCGCGGAAGAGAAGGGGCCCGAGGCGGGCCGTTCCCCACTCCCACGCACCGGCAGTGCACGCACCAAGGTCGGTCGGGGTGGAGCCTGTGATCCTCGTGCCGGGGTCAGCGAGATAGAACGCCGTGGCCGAGCCGGTCCAGACGAGCCGCTCGACGCCATTGCGCGCGCACGCCTCGGCTAGTGCCAGCCCCGGCTCGATGAGAAGTGACTGGACGTTCTGCCAGCCGATCTGCTCCCTGGTATCCGCAAGGTGGGCCACCGCGCGACTACCCCGAATGGCGGCTGTGATCGTACTGCTCTCGGTGATATCGCCCTGGACGAGCTCAACGTTCCTGCGGCCGAACAACGGAGGGAGACCGGCGGTGGAGCGGGCGATCACGCGCACTGTCATGTCCTGCGCCGTCAGCTGCTCGACGAGCCTGCTGCCGACGGATCCTGTCCCCCCAAACACCACCGCGTCGGGGCGCGCGAGCCGCCTCGCCCGCGCGTTCCGCACCCGGTTTGGTTGCAGGCCGTCGACATCGCGCGTCAGCTGATCACAAAGCGCCACGACCTCTCTGCCGAAGCTGCCGTCGACGTGCGGGAGCCCGGCCCGGCGCCGCTCGTGAAACGCCGCGATGCTCTGCTGCATGCTGCTCGTGTAGGGATCCGCGCGGATGCGAGTGCTGCGAATTGAGCGCGCCTCCCGGAACAGGTTCTCGACCCCGTAGGCGAGTTCCTGGGCAGCGACCTTCCTCGCGACGCGCAGCGGTTGGAGGTAGCGCCCGAGCCTCGTCCGCGACCACCGAGTTCGGTCAATCGCCGTGAAGCGGTTCGTCTCGACGTCCGCGGCCAGCACGCCATCACGACAGATCGCCAGCAGGTGAAACGCCGGATACTCGCCATAAGAGAGCGAAACCTGCGCCGTGGCGCGCTCGCACACCAGTGAGGCCTGCCAGGTATCGAAGATGTGCACACCGCCCAGAAGGTCGTGGCGTCCCGATGCCGTCGACGCCACTTCGGTCGCAGCGCCCGCGAGGTCGTAGACCTGCGCGAACGGATGCACAGCAGACTCGTAGGCCAGGTAGTGAGGGCGCTCGCGAAACCATGGCGTTGACTGAAGGAGCCAGTGTCTCGGCCGGTGGACGGTGACGGCCAAATGCTCCAGGGCCCCGAGCGAGCGCTCCAGCACCGCCCGTCGCAGCCGCAGGTACGCTGGATAGAAGACGGAGTTGTGGTTGACGCCGACCTCGGCGTCATGCTCCAGCGCCGCGTCGATGACCGCGTCGCACTCCGCGGCGGACCGGCCCATCGGCTTCTCGATCAGAATGCCAAGCCCTGCGTGCACGAGGGCCAGGGCCAGATCGACGTGGCGGTCAGGCGGCACGAGCACATGGGCGAAATCGAACGTGCCGCTCGCAATCGCATCCTCGCACGAGCTGAAGACGTGCGGAATGCGGTGTTCATCGGCTAGCCGCAGCGCCCGCGCGCGATCTGGATCGCATACGCCGACAAGCTCGACGCCCCGGGTTTGCGCAACCATCGGGGCGTGCATCTGCGCCACCTTTCCTGCGCCCACCAGACACACGCGCCTCGTACTCGACATTGCTAACCCGCTTTCTGAATGCGCCGCCGCGAGGCCAATAGCGCTCGCAGCCTCGTACGCAGGCGCACCCGCCGGCGTACGTCACGCAGTGAGCGGCGCATCGCGGCCGGAAACCGGCGCCGGCATGAGCGCGGGACGAACTGAACCGCTCCTCGGCGGTCGTCGAATGGACGCAGTTCGGCCGGCACAGCCCCGCGTGCCGCATCAGCTTCCCGCAGCGCCGTGGAGAGCATTTGGGCCAGGCGCGGCTGATCCAGCGCGCGCGCGACCTCGAGCACGAGCTTCTCGCTCCGGCTCGGGACGATCGCTTCCTGCCCGGCGTGGGCGTAGTACAGAACCCCACGATCGATGTACTTCTCCAGAAAGTCGACGAGGTCGATCAGGATCAGACCCCGGTCGGTCTCATCGCGCGCCGGCAATGTCTGCAGTGTGTCGGCGAGGGGCCGCGACTGGACTCTCACCTCCCGAAAGCGATCGACCAGCGACTCGATCCGCTCGCCAACGGCCTTCCGCACGAGGCGACGGCGCGCTCGGCTGGCGCTGGCCATTCGACCGTCGCCGAAGTCGGCGTTGCCGTAGACGTTGTGAAGCAGCCCCACAGCGAGCATCTCGGGCGGCTGATCGAGCTCCGCGAGAATGCTCGCCACACCGACTCCGTGGGCCACGAATGGTTTACCGTCGGCCTGGTAGTACGCCGGGTAGAGCGTGCCCAGCAGCTCGTAGGCCCGATGTACGAGCGTCAAGTCCTCCAGCGGGAGCCCGCGCTGGAGCAGCTGGTTGTACAGCTGGATGTTCGTCTGGGCGACCGTATTCAGCGGACGGCCTCCATTGCGAGCGCCTCGGTCACGACCTGACGTAGGCTGGCCAGCGAGTACCGCTCCCGCACGAGCTCGAGCGCGCTCGTAGCGAGCCGAGCGCCAAGCTCAGGATTCTGCGCAAGCGAGACGAGCGTGCCCACAAACTCTTCGTCTGACTCCGCCGGCAGGTAGTGCTCCCCGGCGTCGGCGTCGATCCCCTCGACCCCCTTCTGTGTGCTGATCACCGGAAGCCCGCTCGCGAACGCCTCCAGCACCTTGAAGCGTGTCCCGTGGCCCTCGCTGAGGGGAACGGCCATCACGCTTGCCCGACGCAGGAACGCGGTGATGTCATTGACGCGTCCCGTCACCTCGACGCGGTCGTCGTCGTCGGCTGCGGCTCTCATTCGTGCGGTCGGGTCGCGACCCACGAGCGCCAGGCGCGCGTTCGGAACGCGCTCGCGCAGCGCGGGGAAGATTCGCTCGAGCAGCCTTCGCGACGCGTTGGCGTTCGGAAGCGCGCCAAATGCGGCGGGAAAGATGACCACGAAGTCCTTCGAGTCGCGCCGCTCAGCGGGCCCATAGCGCTCGGGCTCGATCACGTTCGGCACCACGACGAGGGGCACTTCGGAGCAACCATGCGCGCGGGCGAGCTCGGCCTCGCGGTGGCTGGGGATCCATACCTGATCGCAAGCGCGAAAGGCGGCTATCTCGATGCGTGAGGTGCGCTCCGCGAATCTGTATGCCAGCGGGTTTGACGCGCTTGCTGCGAGCTCGTCGTGCAGCATGCTCTCAAGGCCATGCGCATCGAGCACGACGCGGCAACCTACGCCTCGGAGTGGCGCGATGTACCTGTGGAGCCACAGGCTCTCGACCACGATCACACTCGCGCCGAGCTCACGCACGAAGCTCGAGAGCTCCGACATCACGCCATCCGAGTACCACCTGTCGGACGGATGACCATCGGAGCGTCGCAGCCATTCGAGCGAGGTCGGGCCAAGGCGCGCGATCACGTCCGGAGTGAACCGCCGCGAGACCCGCACTGAGAACCCGTCGGCGTCGGCTTCGCGATCCGCTGAGTCCGAGTAGAAGCCGAACACGCCGACGCTGTGACTCGCCGCCAGCGCATGGACGTTCGCGAGCACGCGCAGGTCAAATCCGGACCGGCGCGGGAAGGGCAGCCTGGCCGTGACGAGTACGGCGGTTGGGCGATCTGTTGTTATATGCACCGCTTAGCCAGAGGGGAGCGACCGCAAGATGCTAAGGGCCAAGAACTTCCACGTCGATCCGGGCAGGGTCGTCCACGAGACGATCGACGACGAGACGATCATCATCGACCTGGACACCGGGATCTACTACAGCCTCCGTGGCTCCGCTCCGACGATCTGGGCGCTCGTGATGCAGGGCTGTCCGGGGACGCAGATCGTCGAGGAGATGCAGCGGCGCCATCCGGGCGATGCTCGGAAGGTGTCCGACGCAACGACGGAGCTGATCATGCGCCTGCTGGAGGAGGGGCTGATCGCGTACTCGGGACGAGGCGCACATCCCGAGGGCGTCACGGAGCATTCTCCTGACCCGCCTGAAGCGTTCAGCGAGCCTTTGCTCGAGAAGTACGACGACATGGAGTATTTCCTGCTGCTGGACCCCATCCACGAGGTCGAGGAAGGCGGTTGGCCAAGTGCCCGCGCAGCTGGCGCACCCCCTGCGACGGCTGGATAGCCGCGCGCGGCGCTACTTCGCGGCGCTCGAACAGGCCTACGGAGCAGCGGCATCTGAAGCCGATCGCGCGCTCGATCTCGTGATAGCCGACCAGCGCCTGCGGGTGCACTTCGCCTCCAGCGAGCTGTTCGAGGAGCTTGCGCCGGCGATTGACCGCTTGCAGGTACCGGAAACGCCCGGGGTTCTTGTCCACGCCGACTCCAGGCTCCACGTCTGGGACACCGCCTCGACGGGAGTTCGCGTGCCGCCCTTCCCTTGGAGCCCTGACCAGGTCGGCCCCGGTGGCTCGGTGATCGGCTATGACGAGCAACGCTTCAGAACGCTGTATCGCGACGACGGCGCCGGCTTCCACTCGCTCGCCATGTACGACACGGCGCGGCGCGTCGGATACCTGTGGTTCGCCGACCATGCGCGGATCGACTGGTACGAACGGGCTGAGCCTCTCCGAAGCGCGATCCATTGGTCACTGGCCGCTGACAGACGCTTCCTGGCCCATGCGTCCGCCGTCGGCGACGAGCGCGGCGCCGTCCTGCTCGCAGGGAGGGGAGGGGCCGGGAAGACCACGACGACGCTCGCTTCACTGGCGGCCGGTCTGCGCTTCGTCGGCGATAATTACGTGCTTCTCTCACTGGAGAATCAGCCCGAGGTCCACGGCCTGTACGGGACGGCCAAGCTCTGGCCGGAGACGCTTGCGCTTTTCCCGAATCTGTCGCCGTACGTGAGGACGTTCGATGTGCAGCCGGGGGAAAAGCTGGTCGTCGACGTGGGGCGCTACCGGCCGGACGGTCTTGCGTCGCGCCTACCGTTGAGGGCTGTGGTCGCACCAACTGTGGCCGGCAGGAAGGACGCGCTGCTGCGTCGCTGCTCGCGCGTTGACGCGCTGCTCGCGCTCGCCCCTACCACCGTGTTGCAGCTGCCGCGAACGGGTCGCGGGCTCGGAAGGATGGCCGACCTCGTGAAAGCCGTTCCGACCTACACGCTCGAGCTGGCGGATGATCTCAGTAGCGGCCCGGCAGCGATCTCGGAGCTCCTCGACGAGCTGGCTGGGACGTCGTGAGCGAGCCGCGCGTCAGCGTCCTGATACCCGTCTACAACGGCGCGCGGTATCTCGGCGAGGCGCTCGCCAGCGCGCTCTCGCAGAGGCCTGGAGCGCTCGAAGTGATCGTGGTCGACGACGGCTCCTCCGACTCAAGCGCCGAAGTTGCGCGAAGCTTCGATCACCCTGTCCGGTGCATCTCGCTACGAAACGGCGGCATCGCCCGAGCACGAAACGCCGGGCTCGCCGAGAGCAGCGGAGACTTCGTGGCTTTCCTCGACGCGGACGACGTGTGGACCCCCGGGGCGCTGTCTGCGCTGCTGGCGCCACTCCTTGCGGACTCCTCGGTCGACCTGGTTTTCGGGCATGTTCGCGAGTTCGTGAGCGAGGACTGCGATCAGCAGCAAGCGCGCAAGCTGACTGCGCGGCCGGGTCTGCTGCGTGGGTTCCTTACCGGATCTCTGCTGGCGCGACGGACTGCGTTTGAATCGGTGGGGGGATTCCGGGAGGACATCCGCAGCGGCGAGTTCTTGGACTGGATCGCCCGCTCCCGGCACCTCGGCCGGCGCGAAGCCCTAGTCGACGATCAGGTGCTCTGGCGCCGCATCCACGGCGACAACCACGGACTGCGCCACGCCGACGCTCGCTCGGACTACGCGCTGGTCCTGAAGTCCGCGCTCGACCGGCGCCGGGCCGCCGGCAGCTCGTAGCCTGCGCCCGGCTCGCCGGCCTCGCCCGGCCTGCGGTCGCCGTCGACAAGCGACTCGACGGTCCTGTGCAGGCCTTCCCTTAGACCGACGGTCGGCTCGTATCCCAGCTCCTGGCGAGCCCGCGAGATATCCGCAAGGGAGTGCCTGATTTCTCCCGGGCGGGGTGCCGCATAGGCCGCCGGAAGCTTGCGATCCATGATCCTGCGCAGCTCGGCGAAGAGATCGTTGACCGTGACGCGCTCACCGCCGGCGACGTTGTAGACGCGACCGGCCGCGTTCTCTCTCGCAAGCGCCAGCAGATTCGCGCGGACGACGTTCTCGACGTAGGTGAAGTCCCGTGACTGCTCGCCATCGCCGTAGATGACCGGCGACTCTCCCGCGGCCAGCCCGGCGATGAAGCGCGGGATCACAGCCGCGTAGTCCGAGGCCGGGTCCTGGCGGGGCCCGAAGACGTTGAAGTAGCGCAACACGACCGTCTCGAGGTCGTAGACGCTGTGGAAGCTGCGAGCGTAGTTCTCGCTTGCGAGCTTGGCGCTCGCGTACGGCGAAATCGGCAGGGTGGGCTGATCCTCGCGCTTGGGAAGCTCTGGGCTGGCTCCGTAAACCGATGAGGACGAGGCGACCACGACCCGCCGCACGCCGTGATCGCGCGCCGCGAGGAGCACATTGAGGGTTCCGATGACGTTGGTCGCGTTGCTCGTGAGCGGATCTTGGATCGAGCGTGGGATCGACGGAAGCGCAGCCTGGTGGAGAACGGCATCGCAGCCACGAACGGCGCGGCTTACCCGCTCGTAGCTCTGGATGTCGCCCTCGATGACCTCCGCCTGGTCGTTCAGCACCTCCAGGTTGGCCCTGTGACCGGTGGCGAAGTTGTCCAGCACGCGAACCGACCACCCCCGCTCCAACAGGGCGGCCGCCAGGTGCGACCCGATGAAGCCAGCACCCCCTGTGACCAGTACGGTCAAGATGGCGCGCGAGGATACCGCAGCCTGGCGGTGCTCGCCCGCGTTCATATGCGTTAGGTTCCGCCACGGTGGGCCTTCCATTCTGGGCACGGCTGGTTGTTGGCTTGGGTCTCGCCGCGGCGCTTGCCTACATCACCACCCCTGTCGCGATCGTGACCGCGCGGCGGTTCGCGTTCTACGACGCGCCGAGTGGTTACAAGAGCCATGTCGGACCGACCCCCTATCTCGGGGGCGCCGCGATGATGGTCGCGTTTGCGCTGGCGGTGACGATCGGTGCGGGCCACCCCGCGCGCACGCTCCCGCTGGTCGGCGGCGTTGCCGTGCTCGTCGTAGCCGGCACGATCGATGACCGCCGCACCCTGTCTCCGCACGTCCGAATCGTGATCGAGCTGGCACTCGGTGCGCTGCTCGCCGTGGCCGGGCTGGGTTGGAAGCTCGGCGCCGGAGGCGGCGTCGACGCCGGGGTCACAGCAATCTGGGTCGTCGCAGTCGTCAACGCGTTCAACCTGTTCGACAACATGGACGGCGCGGCGAGCGCGATGGCGCTGGTCGTCGCCGCCGGTGCCTGCGTACTGGCCGGGGTCACCGGGGATGTCTGGGTGGGCGTGGGGAGCGCGGCGCTCTGCGGCGCCTGCCTGGGTTTCCTTCCTCATAACCTCGCCTCACCGGCACGCATCTTCCTGGGCGACGGCGGAAGCATGCCGCTGGGGTTCGCGGTGGCGGCGCTCGTCGCCAACGCCGCACGCAGTGCAGAGCCCTCCTCGCTGGCACTGCTGCTCGGCTTCCTGCTAGTGGGGGTTCCCGCGCTCGATACCTGCCTGGTGATCGTCTCACGCCGGCGGCGTGGGGTTTCTGTTCTGCGCGGGGGGCTGGATCACCTGACCCACCGAACGCGCCGGCGGATCGGCACGCCCGCTCGCGTGGCGCTGGTCCTGGCGGCGGCGCAGGCACTCCTCAGCGCGCTGGTGATCATCGCCAGCCGCGGAAGCTCGGCCACGCTCGTCTACGTCGTGCTCGCGTTCGTCGTGTGCGCGGCGGCCACGATCGTCGCTCTCGAGGACGCGATCGCAACACCTGGCGCCGTCGTCTCCTCCGCGCGCGCCACCGCTCCGGCAGCGAGAAGCCGTCTCGCGCGCCCGGTCGGAGACCTCGCTCTGGTGCTACTGGGGCTGGGAGCTGGGCTCAGCCCGCTGTTCTCGGCCTACTACGCAACCGGCGTGTGGATCCCGATCGGCCTGCTGCTCGTCGTTGGCGCGACGGCGGCGGTGATCGCGCGCCCCCCGCGGTTCGATGCGCCGGTGATCCTCGCGCTGGGCGGGATCGCGCTACTCGGTCTATGGTCGCTGCTGTCGAGCACCTGGTCGCAGGCGGCCGAGCAGGCGACGATCGACGCCGACCGCTGGCTGGCCTACCTGGCCCTGCTCCTGTGCGCGGCGGCTCTGATCCGCGAGCGCCGGCACGTGACGATTCTGCTCGCCGCGATGGGAGTGGGGATCGCGGTCGTGGCCGCCACGGTCCTCCTGAGGATGCTTGGCCCGCACCCCGCGACGCTGTTCCTCGGCGGGCGACTCAATTCTCCGCTCGGGTATGTCAATGGCGAGGGTTGCGTGTTCGCGATGGGATGCTGGCTGGCGCTGGCCCTGGCGGAGCGACGCGAGCCGACGCTCGCGGGCGTGGGCGTGGCGGCGACGGTCACTATGGCCGGGTTGGCGCTGCTCTCGCAGTCGCGCGGGACCGCGACCGCCACCGGCGCGGCAATCGTGGTTGCTCTGATCGCGCTCCCGGGAGCGAGACGCAGGTTGCTGGCGGTGGGGGTGGTCGGCGTGGCCGTCGCGCTGGCGGCCCCGCCGGTGCTTCGTGTCTACTCGACCTCGCACAGCCGCGCGCTCGAGCCGGCCGTCGGCCACTCGGCGGGCATCGCCATCCTGCTCGCGGCCGCGATCGCCGGAGTGGTTTGGGGAATGCTGGTCTTCTCGGAGCGCAAGGTCATCGGCCGCGGACCGCGGCCCGCCCTTCGCCTACGTCAGGTCGCCTCCGCTGCCGCCGCGCTGGTGGTGCTGATACCCGCGGGCGCGGGCGTGGTCAGGTTTTCGCGCCTCGACCACACCCTGCGCTCCCAGTGGCATGCGTTCGTGCATCTCTCGGATCCGGGTTCGACCGGCGCCTCGGCACAGACGCGTCTTTTTTCGGGCGCCGGCAACCGATACGACTACTGGCGAGTCGCCTGGCACGTGTTTCTCGCCCACCCGGCAGGCGGGGTCGGCGCCGGTAACTACTCGCAGTGGTACTTCCGCGAGCGCCGCACCACGGAATCGATTCAGAACCCGCACTCGATCGAGCTCCAGGCGCTCGCCGAGCTCGGCGTGGTAGGCGCGATCGCGGTGGCCATGCTGATCGCCGCGATCGCGCTCGGCGCAGCGCGATTGCGCGCCCCCGCGCGAGATTCGCGCGCCGCTCGGAGCGTCGCGGTGGCTGCGACGGGGGTTTCTGTCGTCTACCTCGTGAACACCAGCGGCGATTGGATGCACCTCCTGCCTGGGGTGAGCGCGATCGCGCTGGTGGCACTGGCGGCGCTCGGCCGCCGATCCGGGCTAGATCGTGAAGGGCGGCCGCCGGAGGTTCGTAAACGTCTGCCGATGCTCGCCGGCGCTGCCGCGATCGTGTTGACGCTGGCGATCGCCGGCGCCAGCCTGCTGCGATCGGGGCTCGCGCTGCGCTACGTCCACGACGCCCGGTCCGAGCTGAGCAAACAGCCCGCGTCGGCGATCAACGACGCGAACCGGGCGCTGCGATTGGATTCCGCCAACCTGGATGCCTACTACCTCAAGGCGGCAGGCTACGCCCGCTTCGACAGAGCATCTGCAGCCCGCGCGTCGCTTTTCGCCGCCGCCTCGCAAGACCCCAACGACTTCGTGACCTGGACGTTGCTAGGCGACTTGGAGGTCCGTCTGCGGGATTTCCCGGCCGCTAGGACCTTCTATCGCCGCGCTCATCGGCTCGACCCGAACGATCCCTCGCTCGCCGCGCTCGCTGCCCATCCGCGCAGCGCTCTGACCTCCGCCCCCTCGGGCTGAGCTCACCGGCGGCCGGCCAGGATCCGGCGTAGCCGCTCGGCCTCCTTGCCGGGCGCGTTGACGAGGCGCTGTTCGGTGATACGGATGGTCGGTAGCCCAGCCGCGAGCGTGTCAGCATCGCGGTTGCGGTCCTTCTCGAACGAGCTGCGCGTCCGGTGGTAGTTCCAGCCATCGAGCTCGACGATGACCCGCTCCTTCTCGAACAGCGCATCTACCTCGTAGCCGAGCACGCGCGTGTTGAGCTTCGGCTGCGGAAATCCGTAGCGCGTGCAGAGGTCCTTGAAGAGGTCCTCGAGCTGGAGCGGGTGAGGCCGGCCGCGTCAGTGACCAGTGGCTTCAGGAGCTTCGTCCCGGGATGCCGCGGGTTGCGCGCCAGGACGTCATCCAGCTGCGGACGCTTCAGCAGCCGGTTGATCTGGGCGTCGTTGACCGCGCGCGTGAGGGCCTTGGCGCTCAGGAGCGGGGCGCAGTCGAGGAGCGTGCGCTGCGGGCTGGTGACGCGGATGCCGTGGTGGGTGCGGAGGTCCTTGGGGAGGAGGGTGGTGCAGAGGTGGACCGTGATCCCAGATGGGCGACGGTCTTGCGTGACGATGACGTCGAAATGCCGAGGCCATTTCCGCAGCTCCCACAGCGCGAGCGCGGTGAGGTGGCTGAGCGCGGCGGTCGCTCCGCAGGCGAGCACGGCGGCGCTCGCTCGCTCCAGCGCAGTCCGCGGCGGGCGGCCGACGGCGTAGACGCCGCGGTAGACCGGGTGGAGGTGGTGAGCGCCGACGCGGTACTGGATGGCCTCGCTGCCGAGCCCGAGCTCGAGCAGCTGCTGGCGGGTCACGTTGCCGTGCTGCTTCAGCGCCAGCCGCACGACGGACAGTCGGAAGTTTTCGTCCATATAGAACGAAAAGCCCCAAAGAAGCCTCGCTCACCCCCCGCCCCGCACTTTTGGCACACTCCGCAGGCCCATGGCCGCGACCGCCACGATCGAGCGCACCGACGAGCAGAGGGCGATCTGCGAGATGGTCCACCAGTTCGCGGACGAGCAGATCATCCCCAACGCCGAGCATTACGACCACGAGGACTCCTTCCCGGAGCCGATCGTCGAGCAGATGAAGGAACTCGGCCTGTTCGGCGTGACCATCCCCGAGGAGTACGGCGGGATGGGGCTGGACCTGACCACCTACGCGATGATCGTCGAGGAGCTCTCCCGCGGCTGGATCAGCATCTCGGGCATCGTCAACACCCACTTCATTGGCTCCTACCTGCTGATGAAGTT
>Ga0066662_10001362_pt1 | contig 11156 bp, 7 predicted proteins | sample GraSoiAngelo_111_FD_133939 | JGI IMG/M metagenome (GOLD analysis project Ga0066662, IMG submission 133939) | Grasslands soil microbial communities from the Angelo Coastal Reserve, California, USA - 14_0903_12_40cm | ecosystem: Environmental > Terrestrial > Soil > Grasslands | place: USA... | reverse complement strand
AGGAGGCTTCCAGCGGAGGGGATCTTCCTGCGCACGTCTGGATAGGCAACAAGCCGCTTTTCGTTCTAGGCTCGCGCTATCGCAGCCAACCAATAGTGCTTTCGGAAGTCGGCGGCTTTCTGATGATACCGCCCGGTGTTCCTCCTAAAGAGCGCGACATGCTCTACAAGTTCTACGGCTCTGTCCATACATCGGAAGAGCTTCTTGCGAAGTACAGAGATTTGATGGAAGGCATAGCGTCGCTACAGTTCATCGCAGGGTTCTGCTACACGCAGTTGACCGACATTGAGCAGGAGATAAACGGGCTTTTAACTTACGACCGCAGGCCGAAAGTAGAGCCTGAGTTGATTGCGGAGATTCACAGGAGATTGTTCGGTGTGGGCGAGACAGGAACTTCACGAGAACGGTTGGATGCGGTTGAGGCTATGGATTAAAGAGCGTTGGCGTCGCGCGCAAGCATCGCTGCGCCGATTGCGACTGCGTCCGTGCCGAGTTCTGCGGCGACTATCTTTGTCGCTTCAAAGCAGGGTTGAAAGGCTCTGCGTCCTGCCTCCTGTATTATCGGCTCAAGAATAAGATTGCCAGCCTCCATCACACCGCCGCCCAAGACGATTCGCTCTATGTTCAGAAGATTTATAACGGATGCTACGGCAGCGCCTATGTACCTGCCCGTGCGCTCTATCATCATCAGAGAAAAATCGTCGCCGTTTTTTGCCTCACGCGCAATGTCTGCGGCTGTGAACTGTTTGTTGATGGCGAGCCTTGATAGTGATGAAGTGTTGTCGCGGTAGAGTCGCTCTTTCGCGCGGCGCACGATGTTTGGCGCGGAGGCGACGGTCTCAAGGCAGCCCGTGTTGCCGCACATGCACTCGGCTCCTTCCGCATCAATAGTGATGTGGCCGAACTCGCCCGCAAAACCGCTCGCTCCGGTCCAGAGTTTTCCGTCAAGTATGATTGCGCCGCCAATGCCTGCGCCTATGGTTGCGAAGAACATATCGCGGCTGCCGCGTCCAGCGCCTACCTTGTACTCACCATAGGCGGCAGCGTTGGCATCGTTCTCAAGCTCAACCCTTAGGCTCGTCGCCTTCATCAACTCTGCATGAATGTCGCCGCGCACAATCGAGGGAAGGTCTGTTGAGACTATCACGCGGTCCGTCTGGCGATTGACCAGACCGGGAATGCCTACGCCTATGGCTCTGATGTTTGACGAAACGTCGCGCAATTCCGAGACGGCGCGCGCAACCTGCGAGACAATCTCGTCGCGTTCGAGCGGAGATTCCCGGCGACCAACGACCTGTCCTTCGGCAGTTAAGAGCGCAGCGTGCATCGTAGCGCCCGATAAATCGACGCCTATAAAATTTGGAGCTTGCTGAGTGTTGGCAGCCATCGTTAGACTCGTCCTCAGACGAAAACTCAGAACAGATTAACAGGAAAGAAGGACGCGCGCATTCTAATAAACGGTTCAGACGGCTGTCAAACAATCCGTTCTACGTGTAGAATGCAGGGATGAGGGCGGAGGGATGAGGGATGAAGAAAAATAACTGATTCATTCATCCCTCATCCCTCATCCCTCATCCCTTATGAAGGTTCGCTCTATCCTGCTGCCGACGGATTTCAGCGAGTGCGCAAACTTCGCGCTCTCTTATGCCACATCGCTTGCGCGGGATTTTAAGGCTTCTATCATCTGCGTGCATGTGGTAGAACCCGTCGTCCCGACCGTAGGCTACACAGGGATAACGGAGCCTCTGCCGATTGCTGATATAAGCGATCAGTTGGAAGACTCAGCCGAGCGCGAGTTGCCGAAGATAGCCGAGTGTGATGAGTGCGCCGGTTTGGATGTCGAAGAGGTCATAGCGCACGGCGATGCGGCGGCTGAGATCGTTCGCGTCGCACGTGAGCGCGAAGTTGACCTGATAGTGATTGCGTCGCACGGTCGGACAGGATTGGGGCGCATACTCTTTGGCTCGACCGCCGAAGAGGTCGTGCGCCACGCGCCTTGCCCGGTGCTTGTCGTCAAGCCGCCGCACGACGAAAAAGAGTCTTGAAAGCAAGTCAAAGGTCATTCAATAATGTAGCCTACCGATTGCGGACGTGCGTATAACGGGATTGCGGATTTAGAAGAACGTAGGCTCATCTTTATTAATCCGCAATCCGCATTCTGAAATCCGCAATCAGAGTTAGCCATGCATAATTGCCTAAAGCTTATAACTCTTTCATCTTTGTATGGCGAATAGTTATCTTCTCGCACTTATAGGGCAGTTCATTCCCTACGCGCTTCTCTATGCGACCCACGGCGGTGCCGGGGGCAGTACCGTTCTGCTCACGGACGCCGAAGGCAGTTTCTTCTATAACCTTATAGGACGATACGGCCTCTACGCAGTCTTCTTCCTAACTATCTGGGAAGGAGACATAACGCTTCTGCTCGCGGGCGTCCTTGCTCATCACGGGGTCTTTGGCGATTACGGTTTCGCGCAGGTACTCGGGGTCGGGACACTCGGCGGGCTTGTAGGCGATAGCATCGCTTACACGGGAGGGCGCGGGTTTGAACGAAGCGTTAGAAATTTCCGTTTCTACAAAATGGCCGCGCCGCGCATCGTCAAACTGGTTGACAAGTTCGGCACGCTCTCCATCTTCATAGTGAAATACATCTACGGCCTGAGAATCGCGTCGTGCATCTTTTACGGCGTGGGACGTATGCCTGTGGTCCGCTTCGTGCTGCTGACGATTGCGAGTTGCGCTGCGTGGGTGCTCGTGCTTGCAGGCATTGGCTATTCGTTTAGCGGAACGATCACGCGCGTTATAGGTGACGTGCAGAACATCACTCTATATCTTCTAATCGTTCTCATCATCGGCGTCGCAGGTTTCTACTTGATGGAGCGCTTCTGGTTGAGCAAGAAGGTCGAGCAGGCTGATCCTGAAAGGTTGAAAGAGCTTGAGCTGGCGGCGCAGGAGCGTTTTCAGGAGATAAGAGAAGAGGTTCAGGAATTCAAAGAGGAGTTACAGGAGCGCATACATTTGCCGCACCTGCAACGTCGCAAAGAGCAACCCGCGAAGCCAGAGCAATCAAAGAGCGGCGAGACAGGAGGAGACTGAAAAGCAGAATTCAGAATCCAGGAGTCAGAATCCAGAAGGGATAAGGCGGGAAACCCATTCTTCTGTTTTTATTCTGACTTCTGGATTCTGAATTCTGAATTCTGCTTTTTATGATTATCGAAACATCCGCACCTACGCGGGTTGACCTTGCCGGTGGCACTATAGACATCTGGCCTCTATATCTGTTTCATCCGGGGGCTTCGACTGTCAACTTCGCTATAAACCTGCGTGCCTCGTGCTGGATAAAGACGCGCGATAACGGGCGCATAGTTCTTGAGTCGCGTGATCGAAAAATCAGTTTTGAAACGGAGCTTGCGGCAATCGAAGATTTGATTCGTGAAGAACGTCTTGAACTCATCTCAAAGCTAGTTCATTTCTTCAAACCAACCGTAGGCTTTCATCTCATCGCAAATAGTGAAGCCCCTGCGGGCGCGGGGCTAGGAGGCTCAAGCGCACTCGGCATCGCCTGCATTGGCGCACTGAATCGTCTGGTCGGAAATCGCTACGACGAGCGAAAGTTCATCACAATCGCAGCCAACATAGAGACAACGGTCATACGCGTTCCCGCAGGATTTCAGGACTACTATTCTGCGCTCTACGGCGGCGTAAACTCCATTCATTATAGTGCGGACGGAATCCGCCGCTCGGCGCTTCAGGTTGACGAAGAGACTTTGGAGCGTCGCATAGCTATCTGCTACACGGGCGAACCCCGTCTTTCGGGCACGAACAACTGGGAGATTACAAAGCATCACATAGACGGCGATGCAGAGCTATTCGGCCTCTTCGACGGCATTCGTGATTCAGCACAGAGGATACGCGAGGCTCTTGTTCGTGACGACTGGCGATTGGTCTCCGAGACCATGCGCGAGGCTTATCCGAATCGCAAACGACTCGCGCCGGGCGTGACCACGCCGCAGATGGATGCGCTTGTGGAGAAAGCTTTACAGAACGGCGCGGAGGCTGCAAAGGTCTGCGGCGCTGGCGGCGGCGGCTGTATTGCTTTTCTTTGCACGGAGGGGCGGCGCGAAGAGGTTGAGCGCGCACTTCTGGAAGAAGGCGTCGAAGTGCTCGACTGGAAATTATCGCGCGAAGGATTAGTCGTGCGCGAGAGTTGATTGATTGATAACGAGCGCAAAAACATCTCGCTTTTCCGATCATGACGGGCGAGACCTGAAAGCTTTACGTTCATTTTTGTAGAAAACTCAGTTGACGTGTGGTCGGCGCTTGCTCGCCTTCGACCAAATAGTATTTGCCGTCGAAGCTAAAAAGTGTTGGCGAAAACCGAAACTTGAACTATAGTCTTGCGGCCATCTGAGTCTTGACCAATCTAAGTAGGAGGTTAGAGAGTTTATGGGTTTAATCTTTGTGCTGCTGTTTATCGTCGCCGGAGCTTTGGGTGCCGCCTCGCTCATTGCTAAGAAGCAAGCGAACGCCGGAGAAGTGCTTGCCAAGCTTGTGCCGTTTCAGGGCATCATTGGCATAATTCTTCTTCTCTGGTCGCTTATCTCGCTAATCAGAATATTACCGTACATAGGACTACTGTTGCAGTTCGCTGCAATCACAGGCATTCTCGTTCTGGTAGCTCTCATCGTGGGAATAGCCTTGGGATTCCTGCTCGGGTACGGGCTGATTAACCAGTATGTCTTAAGCAAGAATGCAGGTGCGGCGAGCAGCGGAAACGCCATGCAGATGAAGCTTGCAAAATTCCAGGTCCCTCTCGGAATAATTGCAATCTTGCTTGGACTCTGGATGCTTGTCAGCGTTATGAGTTCACCTATGATGTTCTGATTAGGAATCAATCGAGCTGCCGCCTCTGTTATTAACCTTTAGGCGCGGCGGACTTCGCTCGACCCCCGATAACTTTCATGGCGGGGATGCTCTTTGAGTGTCCCCGCTTTTTCTCATGAAAGAATTGTTGCTTCAGGCTGACGCGGGGATTCGATTGCGTTGGTGTTCAGAGAAAGACTTTGTTTCCAGTAGAATTTAATCTTCACAATTCCCCGATTCCGTTCCCATAACCGGACAACCATTCTGGCACGGCAGATGCCAAAGCTCTGATTAGCGGCTGGCGAAACAGGTAGAAATAGTGCAGGTTCGATTCTATCAGCCGCGCCTTAGTCTCTTTAGGCTACGGCATTGTGCCGCATCGCGGGGCTGTTCGCCTCACGACTTGAGTGATAAAATGGAAATCGTAAATTCCTCACGCGCAGCATCCTTCTCCCAGAAGAAGCAGTGCGCTTTTTTAATAGTTTGTAATAGAGAGGAGTGCCGCTCTGCTCTCGCCGTTTGGACTGGAAAACAGAATCCTGCAATCTGAAAGAATCAGAGGTGAGAGATGCTTGACCCCAAAGACATTCACGAGGACTCACAGACTATAAAAAGCGAGGAGTCGGACTCTTCTTCAAACCGGAAACTGCAAGCTCTGGTGATTGACGACGACTTACAGGTGCGTGAGTTTGTCTCAACCGTCTTGCGCGATGACGGGTGGAGTGTCGCGGAAGCCGAGACTGCCGAGCGCGCTTACGAGATGCTGGAAGAGCGCCCCTGGTCTTTAGTCTTCTGCGACGTGATGCTCGGCGGCGAAGACGGCTTCGCTGTGCTGCGTCGTTTCTCGGAAGAGAAACCTTCAGCCCAGGTCATACTCATGACAGGGCACGGGTCTGCGGTTGGCGCACTCGACGCCACAGCTTTCGGCGCTTACGACTATCTCTTAAAACCCTTCGGCATCGCACAGGTTCAAACGCTCGCCAACTCCGTGCGCGAGCGAATTCTTTCGCGCGCCTCAGGCCGTAGCCGCGCGGAAGAGAAACGAGAGCGCAGCTACACTTCCGACATCGATCTGGTCGGTCGAAGCGCAGCCTTCGTTCAATTGATGAAGTTGGTCGGAAGAGTTGCACCCACGGATTTGCCAGTGCTCATAGAGGGCGAGTCCGGCACGGGCAAGGAGGTCGTTGCGCGCGCCATTCATCGCCGCAGCCGCCGCGCAGAGCGTCCTTTCATCGCTGTTAACTGCGGCGCAATACCTTCGGAGTTGATTGAATCCGAACTCTTCGGCCACGTGCGCGGAGCATTCACAGGCGCAGAGCGTGATCGTCGAGGATTGTGGGAAGAGGCAAACGGCGGCACAGTTTTCCTGGATGAGATAACGGAGACCACGTCAGCCTTTCAGGTGAAACTTCTGCGCGCACTACAGGAGGGAGAGATTCGTCGCGTGGGTTCTAACCAGATGCAGCGTGTGGACGTTCGCGTCATCGCCGCTTCAAATCGTGACGTTGAAGCAGAAGTAAATCAGGGACGCTTTCGCCAAGACTTGCTCTACAGGTTGAACGCAGTGACTATAAGCCTTCCGCCACTTAGAGAGCGTCGTGAGGACATAGTGCCGCTGGCTCGTCGCTTTGCAGAGCGCGTGCGTCCCGGCCTGGATGCTCCCGTAACTTTCTCGCGCGCAGCGCTTCGTCTTCTGGAACAATACTCGTGGCCCGGCAACATACGCGAGCTTGAGAATGCAGTCGTTCGCGCCGCAGCGCTCTCGGACCACACCATCCGGCCAGAAGATTTGCCGGAGCGCGTGCGAAGAAGCAGCGAAGCGGTTGCTAAGGATATTGAAGAAGGAGCGCAAGCGACACCTGCGCAACAAGAGGAATGGTTGACGCTCGAAGAGGTCGAGAAGCGATACGTCGCGCGCGTGCTTGAGCACACAGGGGGCAACAAGCAGGCCGCTGCGCGTCTCTTAGCTGTGGACCGAAAGACAATCGAGCGCATGATGAAGCGCTACAACATTCATCCCGTTAAGACAGTAAAAATTCCGTCTCAGACAGCTTAAAAGTATGATAGCCTCACTCGAACAGGCCGCACGCACGGCCTCGAAAAATTTTATGACCGACCGAGAAGATAAAAAGGCGCGCGTACTTATCGCAGACGACGACGAGCAGATAAGGGACGTTCTGCACGAGTTGTTGAGCGAGACATACGAGTGCTTTGAGGTCAATTCAGGCGAAGAGGCTCTTGAGACAATCGGGCGCGAAACGTTCGATTTGGTCTTAAGCGACATAATGATGGGCGGAATCACGGGGCTTGAAATGGTCCCGCAAGTTCTGGAGCAGTCGCCCGACACCGTCGTCATAATGATAAGCGGCGAGCAGAACATCGAAAGCGCGATAGACGCTCTGCGCGCGGGCGCGTTCGACTACATCACGAAACCTTTCGACTTGCAGCACGTCGAAGCCGCTGTCCGTCGCGCGCTCGAACATCAGGAGCTACGGCGCTCGAAACGCTACTACGAAAATTTTCTGGAAGAGATGGTCAAGCAGCGAACGGCTGAGTTGGACAAAGCCAACCAGACCTTGCGAGTGCTCATAGAAGCTTCGCCCCTGGCGATCTTCGTCCTTGATGAGAAGAAGAACGTTATCTTGTGGAATCCAGCCGCAGAGCAAACCTTCGGCTGGAGCAAAATTGAAGTGCTCAACAAGCCCTTGCCGATCATCCCTGAAGACAGGCGCGAGGATTTCGAGAAGGGCTTTGCCGACACATTGCAGGGAAGGGCCATAGCAAATTACGAAGCCTATCATCAGAAGAAAGATGGCTCGCTCGTTGACGTGAACATCTGGACCACGCGATTGCTTAATCCTGACGGCGAGGTCAACGGCGTGATGGCTATCGTCGCCGACATAACCGAGCGCAAGCAGGCCGAAGAGAAGATTCACTATCTCGCTTATAACGACACGCTCACAGGGCTTCCCAATCGCGTCTCGTTCGAGGAGCGCCTGAACGAAGCCTTAACGCGCGGCGAATCTTCGCAACAACCTCTGGCCGTGATGTTCCTTTCACTGGACCGCTTCAAAAAGTTCAACGACACGCTCGGCCACATAATTGGAGATCAATTACTGCGAAGCGTCTCCGAACGATTGTCCACCGCCGTGCGCGAGGGCGACGCCATTGCGCGGTTCGCTTCGGATGAGTTCGCTTTTCTTCTGACGCGCGCTCGAACAGCGGACGACGCAGCCGAGATGGCGCAAAAGTTTCAGAACATACTGGAAGCGCCCTTTAAGGTTGACGATCAGGAGCTTTACGTGACCGCAAGCATTGGCATAGGGCTTTACCCGCACGACGCTGTGGACGCGCAAGGTCTATTGAAGAACGCGGGCGCTGCGCTCTACCGCGCGAAGCAGCAGGGCGGGAGCAATTTCCAGTTCTACACAGCAGACATGAACGAGCGCGCCTTGAAGCGACTCTCTCTTGAGAACCAATTGCGCTCGGCCATCGAGCGAAAAGAGTTCAAGGTCTATTACCAGCCGCAGGTCAACATCACCACAGGACAGATCGTAGGCATGGAAGCCCTTGTGCGCTGGCAGCACCCGGAGATGGGCCTTGTCTCTCCAGCCGAATTTATTCCTCTGGCGGAAGATACAGGATTGATTGCGCCCATAGGCGAGTTGGTCTTGCGTTCAGCCTGCGCGCAGACGAAATCATGGCACGACTGCGGTTTTAATTCTCTGCGCGTCGCAGTCAATCTCTCGCCCCGTCAGTTTCAACAGCCCGATCTGCTCTTAATGATTGAGACGACATTAAAAGAGACAGGCTTGAGACCGGAATCGCTTGAGTTGGAAGTTACGGAAAGCTCTGTGATGAAGAACACCGAGAGCGCAATCAAGACCTTGAGCGAGTTGAAGTCAATGGGCATAAAGATTTCCATAGACGACTTCGGCTCGGGCTATTCGAGTCTTGGATACCTGAAGCATCTGCCCATAGACGTTCTTAAGATTGACCAATCGTTCGTGCGCGACATGACGACTGCGCCGAACGATGCCGCGATTGTGATGGCGATCATTCAACTCGCGCACAGCCTTCAACTGAAGGTCACAGCCGAAGGCGTTGAAACTGAGGACCAGTTGCGCTTCCTTCGCTTGCTTCGCTGCGACGAGATGCAGGGCTATCTATTTTGCAGACCTGTCCCAGTCGAAGCCTTCGAGCAACTTCTGATTGAAGGCAGAAGCCTTGGCACGATGAAGACGGCGAGCGTCTCTCCTGTGATATAAGAGACCGTTTTGTAAAATCCCATCTTATTTGCGTTAGCGGCGCAAATCTATCCGTAGCTTTTCACCAAGCTTGGCAAATGCTGTAAAATCTGTGTGAGATGAGCAGACCGAAGCGTAAGAAAAAGACAGAAGAGATTGCCAGCCGCGCGCAGCCGACGCACTACAACGCAACTGGGCATGACGACAGCCACACTGTCTCTTCAAATCCGCAATCCGCAATCCGAAATCCGCAATCGGCACAGCCTCCGGTAGAAACCGAAGGCACGGAGATAAAAGAGACGAGCAAAGTGGCTGGCGGCATCCCTGCAATCGTCGCTACCTTCAAGCACGCGCTCGGCGAAATGGGCGTGCGTAGAAGTCTAAAGACTCTGCTCTCTGTGAATCAAAAAGATGGCTTCGACTGTCCCGGCTGCGCGTGGCCTGAGCCTGACGGCGAACGCTATCACGCGGAGTTCTGCGAAAACGGCGCAAAGCACGTAGCAAGTGAAGCGACAAGGAAGCGCATCGAGCCTGAGTTCTTCAAAGAGCGTAGCGTGGTCGAGCTTTCAAAAGAATCGGATTACTGGCTCGAACAGCAGGGAAGGCTCACGCACCCTATGTTGCTAAAGCGCGAGGCCGCGCATTATGAACCTGTCAGTTGGGACGAAGCATTCGCGCTCGTTGCTGCGGAATTGAACGCGCTCGCTTCGCCCGACGAAGCTATCTTCTACACCTCTGGCCGCACGAGCAACGAGGCTGCGTTTCTCTACCAACTCTTCGTTCGTCAATTCGGCACAAACAATCTTCCAGACTGCTCGAACATGTGTCATGAATCGAGCGGTTCTGCCTTGACCGAAACCATAGGCATAGGCAAGGGCACAGTCACGCTCGAAGATTTCGACTTGGCCGACGCTATCTTCATCATAGGCCAGAATCCAGGAACAAATCACCCGCGCATGTTGACAAGCTTGCAGAAAGCAAAGCGTCGCGGCGCAAAGATAGTTCACATCAACCCGCTTCCAGAAGTCGGCACAACGCGCTTTCTACATCCGCAGGAAATCTTTCGTATGCTCGGCAAGGGAACTCAGCTTGCCGATCTCTTCCTTCAAGTCCGCATCAACGGCGACGTGCCGCTTCTGAAAGGCATCATGAAAGATATACTTGAAGAAGAGGAACGTCGTGCGGGCGAAGTTCTTGACCACGACTTCATCAAAGAGAATACGGAAGGCTTTGAGTGCTTCCGCGAAGCACTCAAAGCAACTCCCTGGGACGATCTTACGGAGCAGAGCGGAATCCGACGTGATGAGATGCGCGAAGCGGCAGAAATTTTCATCAACTCTGAGCGCACAATCGTCTGCTGGGCTATGGGACTCACACAGCACCAGAACGCCGTCGCAAACATTCAGGAGATAGTCAATCTTCTGCTTCTTCGCGGCCAGATAGGAAAGCCCGGCGCGGGCGCTTGCCCCGTGCGCGGACACTCCAATGTTCAGGGCGACAGGACCGTAGGCATCTGGGAGCGCCCGACTGAAACTTTTCTCAACAGTCTATCGAAAGAGTTCAAGTTCGAGCCGCCGCGCTCCTATGGTTTCGACACTGTGGAATCAATCAAGGCCATGCACGATGGCCGCGCCAAAATCTTCTTCGCGCTTGGCGGAAACTTTCTTTCTGCGACACCCGACACAGAGTACACGGCTGAAGCTCTCAGCCGCTGTCGTCTGACAGTTCACGTCTCTACAAAGCTCAACCGCGCGCACCTCATCACGGGCGAGCAGGCACTCGTACTTCCCTGTCTTGGTCGAACAGAAAGTGACGTGCAATCAGGTGGTCCGCAATTCGTAAGCTGCGAGAATTCTATGGGCGTCGTGCAGGCTTCGCACGGGTCTTTAGAGCCTGCCTCACCGCATCTTTTGAGCGAGCCTATGATCGTCGCGCGGCTGGCTGCGGCAACGCTCGGCAAACGAAGCAGCGTTGACTGGCTCAAGCTTGCTGGAGACTACGACCTGATTCGCTCATCAATCGAGCGAACCATTCCGGGCTTTGAAGATT
>Ga0066662_10001361_pt1 | contig 11160 bp, 11 predicted proteins | sample GraSoiAngelo_111_FD_133939 | JGI IMG/M metagenome (GOLD analysis project Ga0066662, IMG submission 133939) | Grasslands soil microbial communities from the Angelo Coastal Reserve, California, USA - 14_0903_12_40cm | ecosystem: Environmental > Terrestrial > Soil > Grasslands | place: USA... | reverse complement strand
CAGCCGGTGTCGGCGCTGGTGGCGGCGTGGGCACCTGTCACCGGCCCGGTCGGGACGACGCTGCCGGGGGGCGAGCAACTTCCGCCACGCCCACGCATCGAGAAGCTGCCGATCGGCGACGGGACAGGACGGATCCGCGGCCTGATCACCCGCAAGGGCATCCAGAAGCGCGTCGAGTTCCCGCAGGCGACGAAGGACACGCACGGCCGGCTGCGCGTCGGCGCGGCCGTCGGCGTCGGCCCCGACGCGTTCGAGCGCGCACAGGATCTGATCGCGGCCGGCGTCGACGTGCTCGTCGTCGACACGGCGCACGGCCACTCGCGCGGCGTGATCGAGATGGTTGCGCGCATCGCGAGCCTCGCGGGCGAGTTCGAGGTGATCGCGGGCAACATCGCGACCGGCGAAGCGGCCGAGGCGCTGATCGACGCAGGCGCGGACGGCGTGAAGGTGGGCATCGGTCCCGGATCGATCTGCACGACGCGCGTCGTCGCCGGCGTCGGCGTTCCGCAGATCACGGCGATCTACGACGTCGCCGAGGCTGCCGCGCGTCACGGCGTGCCGGTGATCGCCGACGGCGGCATCACCTCCTCGGGCGACGTTGCGAAGGCGATCGCCGCGGGCGCCGACACGGTGATGCTCGGCTCGATGCTCGCGGGCACCGAGGAGTCGCCGGGCGACGTCGTGTTCGCGCAGGGGGAGCGCTACAAGGAGTACCGCGGCATGGGCTCGATCGGCGCGATGAAGGCGCGCGGGTTCTCGAAGGACCGCTACTTCCAGGGGGACGTCGAGGACGTGCAGAAGCTCGTCGCGGAAGGCATCGAAGGCCGTGTCGCGTACAAGGGCCCGCTCGCGGGCGTGCTGCACCAGATCGTCGGCGGCCTGCGCCAGGCGATGGGCTACTGCGGCGCGCCGACGATCGACGCGATGAAGCGGGCGCGCTTCGTCCGCATCACCGGTGCGGGGCTGCGCGAGTCGCATCCGCACGACGTCACGATCACGAAGGACGCACCCAATTACCGGCGCGGCTGAGGTCCTGCAGTTCCCCGAGCCGGCCCACGAAGATCGGCCGGTCCTCGTGGTCGACTTCGGCGGGCAGTACGCGCAGCTGATCGCGCGTCGCGTGCGCGAGGCGCGCGTGTACTCGGAGATCGTCTCGCACCGCTCGACGGCGCAGGAGATCCGGCGGCGCAACCCGATCGCGCTCATCCTCTCCGGCGGTCCCGCGTCCGTGTACTCGGACGGGGCGCCCGAGATGGATGCCGACGTCTTCGAGCTCGGCGTCCCGACGCTCGGCATCTGTTACGGCGCGCAGCTCCTCGCGCGCGACCTCGGTGGCCGCGTCGACAAGACCGGGGCCGGCGAGTACGGCAAGGTCGACATGCGCGCGAGCGAAGGCGCGCTCTTCACGACGCTGCCGGCGGAGCAGACTGCGTGGATGTCGCATCGCGACACGGTCGTCGCACCGCCGGAAGGCGCGCGCATCGTCGCCACGTCGGAGCACACGCCCGTGGCCGCGTTCGAGGACGACGCACGCAAGCTCTACGGCGTGCAGTTCCACCCCGAGGTCGTGCACACGCCGCACGGCCAGCAGGTGTTGAAGAACTTCCTCTACGAAGTCGCAGGCGCTGCGCCCGTGTGGACGCCGGCCGCCGTGATCGAGGAGCAGGTCGAGCGCATCCGCGCCCAGGTCGGGAAGGAGAAGGTGCTGTGCGCGCTCTCCGGCGGCGTCGACTCGGCGGTCGCCGCGCTGCTCGTGCACAAGGCAGTCGGCGACCAGCTCACGTGCGTGTTCGTCGACCACGGCCTGCTGCGGCAGGGCGAGGCCATGCAGGTGGTCGAGACGTTCGACGGCCACTTCCACGTGCCGCTCGTGCACGTGCAGGCGCAGGAGCGCTTCCTCGCGAAGCTCGCCGGCGTCACCGACCCGGAGCAGAAGCGGAAGATCATCGGCGAGGAGTTCATCCGCGTCTTCGAGGAAGAGGCACGCAACCTCGGCGACGTGAAGTGGCTCGTTCAAGGAACGCTCTACTCCGACGTGATCGAGTCCGGCGGCACCGACGGCGTGGCCGAGACGATCAAGTCGCACCACAACGTCGGTGGTCTGCCGGCCGACATGAAGATGAAGCTCGTCGAGCCGCTGCGCCTGCTCTTCAAGGACGAGGTGCGCCGCGTGGGCGAGGAGCTCGGGATGGCGGAGCGGATGGTGTGGCGCCAGCCGTTCCCCGGGCCCGGTCTCGCGATCCGCATCATCGGGGACGTCACGGAGGAGCGGCTCGAAACGCTGCGCCAGGCCGACGCGGTGCTGCAGGAAGAGGTGCGCAAGGCGGGCCTCTACCGCGAGCTGTGGCAGTCGTTCTGCGTCCTGCCTGCGATCCGCTCGGTCGGCGTCCAGGGCGATTCGCGCACCTACGGCTACCCGATCGCGATCCGCGCCGTCACCTCCGAGGACGCCATGACGGCCGACTGGGCGCGCCTGCCGTACGACCTGATCGAGCTCGTCTCGTCGCGGATCATCAACGAGATCCCGGCCGTGAACCGCGTCGTGCTCGACGTCACGTCGAAGCCGCCGGCCACGATCGAGTGGGAGTAGGTGAGCGACCCGCTCGTCCCGTACCGGATCGAGACCGAGCGTCTCGTGATCCGGCCGTACGACCCGCGCGATGCGCCGATCCTCAAGGAGACGGTCGAGCGAAGCCGCGAGCACCTCTGGCCGTGGATGGACTGGACACCGGCCGAGCCGGAGCCGCTCGAGGATGTCGTGCAGCGGCTGCGCACCTTCCGCGCGCAGTACGACGCGGACGAGAACTGGATCATGGGCGCATGGTCGACCGACGAGTCGCGCCTGCTCGCCGGCACCGGTTTGCATCCGCGCGGCGGGGAGGGCTCGCTCGAGATCGGCTTCTGGGTCGCGGTCGACGCGATCGGCCAGGGAATCGCAACGGAGCTGACCGCAGTTCTTGCGCGTGTCTGCATCGAGCTGCTCGACCGCGACCGGGTCGACCTGCAGATCCAGACGGGCAACGAACGCAGCGCGAATGTCGCGCGCAAGCTTGGTTTCACCCACGAAGGAACGCTGCGCAGGCGCGTGCCGCGTCGCGAAGGACCGCGCGGCGACGCGATGGTCTTCACATTGCTGCGCGAAGAGCTGCCCGGCTCACCGTGCATGGCGTACGCGTACACCGCGTACGACGTGCTCGGGACGCCGATCGTCCCGTCTGCTTGACGCAGTAGGCGCACCAGGCAGATGATGGCCCGAGAGGACGACCCGGCTCGACCGCGTCTGCGGTGGCCGATCGAGTCGTCTTGGATCCGCCAGAGCTAGCGGCGTCCTGTACGACGACTCGGAAGGAAGTCTGATGCTTGCACCAAGAAAGCTCGTGGCCGCCACGTGTGCGGTCGCGTTCGTGCTGCTGGGCGGTTCCGCGAGGCCCGCCTTCGCCGACGGCCACAACCACGCCGGTTCGGGGCTCCCGGCTGCATCCGTCCTCGACTGGAACGCGATCGCCGTCGCCACCGTGCGTGGCGCGGCGGCGCCCGTGAAGGCCCAGGTCGAGGGGATCATCTACATGTCGTACGTCCAAGGGGCCGTGTACGACGCGGTCACGAAGATCGAAGGGCGGTACGCGCCGTACCACGACTTCGCCGCTCCGGTCGATCCGGCCGGCGCGTCACCCGACGCCGCCGTTGCCGCGGCCGCATACACCACGCTCGCGTACTACTTCTCTCCGCAGGCGGCTGCGCTGACGACGACGTACAACGCGTACGTCGCCGCTCTTCCGCTCGCAGGGAAAGCAGACGGCGTCGCAATCGGCATCGCCGCGGCGAACGACATGATCGCGTTCAGGGCCGGAGACGGCCGCGGCGCGACGATCACGACGCCGTACGGACAGGGGCCGCTCGCGCCCGGCCTCTGGGTGTTCGCACCCCCGCCGTCGGCGCAGTCGGCGCAGACGCCGTGGGTCGCGTTCATGCGTCCGTTCATGCTCGACAGCGCGACGCAATTCCGCGCCGACCCGCCCCCGTCGCTCTCGAGCAACGAGTGGGTCAAGGAGCTCAACGAGGTCCAGGCATACGGCTCGGCGACGAGCACCGTCCGGTCCGACGAGCAGACGAAGATCGCGCAGTTCTGGAACGCAAACGCGATCAGCCAGTCGAACCAGACCCTGCACGACATCGCGACGCAGCACGGCTTCGATCTCGTCGACTCCGCCCGTGCGTTCGCCATGGGCAACCTGACGGACGCCGACTCCGGGATTGCGTGCTTCGACTCGAAGTACCACTACCTGTTCTGGCGCCCCGTGACGGCGATCCGCAACGCCGGCATCGACGGCAACGATGCGACCGTCGCCGATCCCGCGTGGACGCCCCTGCTGGTCACGCCGAACCATCCGGAGTACCCGGCGGCGCACGGCTGTCTCACTGCGTCCGAGTCCGAGGTGTACGCCGAGTTGCTCGGCACGCACGACATCCAGGTCGACATCCAGGGTGCGGTCGGTGACAACAAGACCACGTTGACCACGACGCGCCATTACGCGACGGTCGAGGAGCTGCAGAAGGAGATCGTGAACGCCCGGGTCTGGGCGGGCCTGCATTACCGCGGCTCGACAGAAGCCGGCGTCGCGCTCGGCCGGGACGTCGCACGCTGGTCGCTCAAGCGCTACTTCAGGCCGCTGCACGGCGGCGACGACGGAGGGGACGGCTAACCCCGCGCGCTCGTTCGCGCGGCCGGCGTCAGGTCGCGTAGGCGAGCACCCACTCGCGCAGGAACGGCTCGGCGACCTCGTAGAGGCCGTCGGGCCGCTTCTGCACGAGCTCGTCGGCGACGAGCGGCTTGAGTGCGCGCTGCACGAACGAGGGCGTCGGCAAATCGTGCGCCAGCCGGTAGCCGTTGCTGAACGGCCGTCCCGGCTCGGCCGCGAGCGCCTGCAGCAGCAGCTTCTGCGGCGAGGTCGCGTTCTCCCAGATCATCGTGAAGCGGGCGTTCTCGGACCGGAGGACCGCGGCGAGCGCGTCTTCGAAGTCGGCAACGGTCGCGGTGAAGCCCTCGGGCACCTCGTCCCAGAGCGCGAATGCAAGCTCCTGCGTGGCGTACGGGTGACCGCCGGTCACTGCGAGCAGGCGGTCGAGCGCCTCGTCGCTCGCGCCGCGATCGGTGCGGTCGAACTGCGCCTTGATGAACGCGGCGAACAACGGCTGCGGGATCGCGCCGATCTCCATCGTCTTCGCGCTGCGGAAGAACGGCTCGTTCCTGTCGTTGAAGAGCGCGTTCATCATCTCGCGCTTGCTGCCCGCGTAGAGATGCGCGACGGCGGCCTGCGTCTGGAAGATCGAGCGCATGAGCGCGGGGAGGTGCGGGTCGAGCGTCGTCACCTCCTGGAACTCGTCGAAGAACATCACGAGCTGGCGCTTGCGCTCCGCAGCGAGCTCGGCGGGGAGCTCGAGCAGCCGCTCGATCGTCGCGTCGATGTCGCTCGAGCCGCGCGAAGCGGAGAACGAGAAGCGAACCGAACCGTCCAGGTCGAAGCTGACGGTCGGGACGACGCGCAGGCCGCTGAAGAAGCGAAGCGCCTCCTTCGCCTTCATCAGCGACGACGCGACGTCGTCGTGGACCGACTTCGCGAGCTTCGCCGCGAACCGCTCCTTCGTCGGCGTCGTCATCAGGTCGACCTCGACGACGAGCACGCCCTCGCCGACGAGCCGGCTGAGCGCCGCCTTGACGAGCGACGACTTCCCGTAGCGGCGTGGCGCGATCAGCGCGACGTTCTGGCCGTTCCAGAGGTCCCGCGTCAGCTGGGCGAGCTCGTCCTCGCGGTCGGTGAACGCCTCGTCGGAGACGAGGTCGCCGTAGGTGAACGGGTTCTTCGCCCGGCGCGCGGCCACGCTTGATTATACACAGGCGTGTTATACAAATTCGTATAACACAGCGCGGTATATATCAGGTTCGCGGACCGCCCGCGACGTAGATCACCTGGCCGCTGACGTAACCGGCGTCCTCGGAGCAGAGGTAGGCGATCGTCCCGGCGACGTCCTCCGGTTGGCCGACCCGCTTCAGCGGCACCTGCTCGGCGACCGCCTGCTGGAACTGCTCGAACGGCACGCCCATCCGGTCGGCCGTCTGCTGGGTCATGGCGGTCGCGATGAACCCGGGCGCGACGCAGTTGACGTTCACGTTGAACGGCCCGAGCTCGATCGCGAGCGTCTTCGTCATCCCTTGCAGCCCTGCCTTCGCCGAGGAGTAGTTCGTCTGGCCGCGGTTTCCGAGCGCGGACGTCGACGAGACGAGGACGATCTTGCCGCTCTCCTGCTCGGCCATGTGGTTCTGCGCGGCGCGGACGGCGAAGAACGATCCCTTGAGATGCGTGTCGATGACCGCCTCCCAGTCCTCGTCCGTCATCTTGAAGAGCATGTTGTCGCGGATGATCCCCGCGCACGCGACGAGCACGTCGAGCGATCCGCCGTGGGACACCGCCGCCTCCACTGCCGCTTCGACGTCGTCGCGCTTCGTCACGTCGCAGCGCACGGCGTGACCGCCGATCGCCTGCGCCGTCTCCTGCGCGCCCGCCTCGTCGAAGTCCGCGACGACGACCGTCGCGCCCTCCGAGGCGAACCGCTTTGCCGTCGCGCCGCCGATCCCCTTTGCGCCGCCGGTCACGAGCACTGTCTTGCCCTGGAATCTCGTCATGCGCGCGACGATATATCGTCGGTCGCATGGAGTTCCGCGACATCCTCTCGCGCAGGCGCATGCACCGCGCGTTCCTGCCCGACCCGATCCCCGAGGAGCAGATCGAGCGCATCGCCGGCGTGATCCGCCGCGCTCCATCCGGCGGCTTCAGCCAGGGCGGCAGCATCGTCGTCGTCACCGACGCCGAGAAGCGCCGCGCGATCGCCGAGGCATTCGGCGACGAGCACTACAAGACGAACGGGCGCAACTACATCTCCGACGCGCCCGTGCACATGGTCATCTCGGCGAACGAGTCGCTCTACCACGCCCGCTACAACGAGGCCGACAAGCTGACGGCGACGGGCGGTGTGGAGGTGACCTGGCCCGTCCCGTACTGGTTCGTCGACGCGGGTGCGCTGATGATGCTCGTGCTGATGGCGGCGATCGACGAAGGGCTTGCGAGCGCGTTCATCGGCCACCCCGACCAGAAGCGGATCTTCGACGAGCTGCTCGGCCTGCCCGAGGACGTCGTCCCGATCGGCCTCGCGCTGATCGGGAAGCCGGGCGAGAGCCCGCCTACGGGGTCGCGGCTGAAGGAGCGGCAGCGGCCGGCGGAGGCCCTGGTGCACCGGGACTCATGGTGACCGGCGGGTACCGCGCCCGCACCTCGTCCACGAACCCGGCCAGCCGCTCTGCGATCGCGGCGTCGTTGATCTCGAGGACGTTCTCGGCGTTCTTCTCGCCGCTGCGCGAGAGGTTGAACGAGCCGACGAACGTCGTGTCGTCGCAGACGCAGACCTTCGCGTGCATGAAGTCGTGCACGGTCCCGTCGCCGTAAGGCGTCGACTCCTTCCCGGTGAACGTGGCGCCGCTCATGATGTGGCGGAGCAGCGGGAGCTTCCACGAGGCGTTCCCTTGCGCCTCCCACTGGTGGATCACCTCGCGCACCTGCGTGATGTCGACACAGCCCTTGATGTCGGCCGTGCGGTCGTCGATCGCCTGCGCGAGCGCGCCGAGCACGGGGCCCGTGGTAATGAGGGGTGAGCAGATGCGGACGCGCCGTCGCGCCTTGCGGATGAACTTGCCGACTCGCGCGGAGAGATCCTCGCCGTGCCCGGGCGTGAACCACGCGCGCACGTCGCCGTCCCAGCGCGGGTCGACGAAGCCGGTCTTCTCGACGTCGCCGGTCGTCCAGAGCTGGTCGAAGTCGATCCGGAACGCCTTCGCGATCGCCTCCGAGGCGACGATCGCAATCACGTTCTCCTGTCGCGACCACGAGTCGTCCGTCCAGTTCATCGAGCCGGTCCAGACGGTCGCGCTGTCGCGGATCACGTACTTGTGGTGCATCAGGTCGGGCACCCCGGCGATCGCCTTGCCGTCGAGCGGCAGCGTCGCGATCAGCTGCACGTCGGGCTCCGGCGGCGGCGGCACCGGGACGGGCATGCCGCTGTCGACGTTGTAGATCAGCCGTGTTTTCACGCCGCGGGCCGCAGCGCGACGGAACGCGTCACCGACGATCGCCGCCGTCTCCGCACCGAGGTTGAAGTCGTACTGGGCGAGGTCGAGCGTCTCCTTCGCCTCGTCGAGGAACGCGGCGACCATGCGCGCGACGTCCGCCGGCTGCTGCCCGCCGTCCGTCAGAGTGCGGATCTCGATGCGCTCGCTCATCAATAGCCTCGTCGCCGCCCGGATCGGGCAGACCACGAACTTCTACAGGGACGGCGCCGGTGCTGCGCGGCGGCGGGCCCGGCTCGCCGCCTACCTCGAGACGCGCGCGGACGCGCCGCTCCTGCTGGTCGGCGAGGCGCCGGGCTACCGCGGCGCCCGCGTCTCGGGCATCCCGTTCACCTCCGAGCGCCAGCTGACGGGCGCAGGCCCGGCCGAGGCGACGGCGACGATCGTGCACCGCGTCCTCGAGGAGCTCGGCGTCGCCGAGCAGGTGCTGCTCTGGAACGTCGTTCCGACCCACCCCGGCACCGCGTCTTCGAATCGCGCGCCGACGCGTGCAGAGGTGCGTGCGGGCCGCGTCTTCGCCGACGAGCTCGCAGCAGGCCGGCGCGTCGTCGCCGTCGGGCGTATCGCGCACGCCGCACTCGGCGGGGAGTACGTGCGCCATCCGTCGCACGGCGGCGCGGCCGAGTTTGCCCGTGCGCTCCGTGCTCTAATCGAGCGATGACGGTCGTCCGGCGCAACGCGTTCCTGCTCGCGGCCGGGCTCGTCTTCCAGTCGGGGATGATCCAGCTCGCGGTGGCGCTCGGAACGGTGACGATCGTCGCCGTCACGGGCGTGAAGGGGATCATCGGCTTCGGGCCCGCGATCTTCCTGCTCGCAGGCGCGGTCGCCGTCGGGCCGGCGGGCCGTCTCTCCGACCGCCTCGGGCGCATGCCCGTGATCCGCGGCGGCTTCGTGCTCGGGATCCTCGGGCCGTTGACCGTCGGCGCGGGCTGTGCCGCGACCTCCGGCGCCCTCGTCTTCGTCGGGCTCGCGCTCTGCGGTGCGGGGCAGACGATCGTCTTGCTCTCGCGCGCGGCGTCCGCGGAGATGTTCCCGCCCGAGCGACGGGCGCGCGGGATGTCGATCGTGCTCTTCGGCGTCGTGTCGGGCGCGATCTGGGGGCCGCTCGTCTTCGGCCCGATGTTCTCCGGCCGTGCGTATACGGCCCACGACTTGGTGGTGCCGTGGCTCGCAGCCGGCGCGTTCACGCTCGTCGGTCTCGCGTTGTCGTTCGGCGTGCGCCCCGACCCGAAGGAGCTCTCGAAGCGGTACGCGACCGCGCAGGACAACCGCCCACCGGCGCCGCTGCGCGAGATCCTGCGGCGGCCGGGCGTCGCGACCGCGATGGTCGCCGCGATCGCGAGCTTCGCGGTCATGGTCGGCGTGATGAACCTCGCGGGCTACGTCGCCGTCGGCCACCACCATGCGGAGGGCTCGATCTTCACGATCATCAGCCTCCACATCGTCGGCATGTACGGCCTCGTGCTCGTGATCGGCGACGTCATCGAGCGGCTCGGCCGCCGCACGTCGATGGTCACGGGACTGCTCGTGATGGCGCTCTCGAACGCCGCGCTCGCGTGGTGGTCGTCGATCGGCGGGATGAGCGTCGCGCTCTTCGGCCTCGGGCTCGGCTGGTGCCTCTCCTACATCGCCGCGACGACCGAGCTCGTCGGCCTCGCCGGGCCGTCGGAGCGGGGGCGCCTCGTCGGAACGACGGACCTCCTCTCGAGCCTCGCCGGCGCCGCGCTGGCCCTCGGCTGGGGCGCCGTCTACAGCGGCGCAGGCGGCTCGGTTCCCCTGGCCGGGAGCGCCGCCGGCCTGGCCGCGCTGGCGGCCGCTTGGGTGGCCGGGAGCGGGGTTTCGCTGCTACCATCCGCCGCGGCGGACGCCTGAGTCCGCCCTTTCTCCGTATGAAGACCTATAACGCCAAGCCCGGCGAGATCGCGCGCGACTGGTATCTCGTGGATGCCGAGGGGAAGACCCTGGGCCGTCTCGCGACCCAGATCGCCGAGCGCCTGCGCGGCAAGGGCAAGGCCGTCTTCACACCGCACGTCGACACCGGTGACTTCGTCGTCGTCGTGAACGCGGAGAAGATCGCCGTCACCGGCAAGAAGCTCGAGCAGAAGATGTACTACAAGCACTCCGGCTATCCGGGTGGCCTGCGCGAGCGCTCGCTGCGCGAGCAGCTCGACCGGCAGCCCACCGAAGTGCTGCGCAAGGCGGTCAAGGGGATGCTGCCCCGGAACAAGCTCGGCCGCGCGCAACTGACCAAGCTGAAGATCTACGCCGGCCCCGAGCATCCGCACGAGGCGCAGGCACCGACCCCCTTCGAGGTGTAACCGATGGCGACTCCCGCTCAGTATCTCGGCACCGGCAAGCGCAAGACGTCCGTCGCGCGCGTGATCCTTCGCCCCGGCGACGGTGCGACCTGGATCAACGGCAAGTCCATCGAGGAGTACTTCCCGCGCATGGTGCACCGGATGCTGGCGACCGCGCCGCTGAAGACGGCCGGGCTCGAGGGCCAGTACGACCTGCGTGTCCGCCTCCACGGCGGCGGGCCTTCGGGCCAGGCCGGCGCGATGCGTCACGGAATCGCCCGGGCGCTCGTCGAGGTGAACCCGGAGCTCCGCGTGGCGCTCAAGCGCGCCGGCTTCCTCACGCGTGACGCACGCGTGGTGGAGCGCAAGAAGGCCGGGCTGCACAAGGCGCGCAAGGCGCCGCAGTTCAGCAAGCGGTAGACGGTCCTCTCGGCCGCGGGCGCGGCGACCGTTACGCTGCGCGCCCGTGAGCAGGCGGTACTTCGGCACCGACGGCGTCCGCGGCGTCGTCGGCGAGTTCCTCACGCCCGAGCTCGTGGAGCGGCTCGGGCGCGCGGCGACGATCTGGTCCGGGCGCGGGCGGATCTTCCTCGGCCGCGACACGCGCGCCTCGGGGCCCGAGCTCGAGGAGGCGTTCGCGCGCGGCGTCGTCTCGGCCGGCGGCTCCGCCGTCGTCGCCGGCGTCCT
>Ga0066662_10001359_pt1 | contig 11175 bp, 10 predicted proteins | sample GraSoiAngelo_111_FD_133939 | JGI IMG/M metagenome (GOLD analysis project Ga0066662, IMG submission 133939) | Grasslands soil microbial communities from the Angelo Coastal Reserve, California, USA - 14_0903_12_40cm | ecosystem: Environmental > Terrestrial > Soil > Grasslands | place: USA... | reverse complement strand
CTCGGACACCACCGTCCCCGACACGACCTCGGGCTTCCGCGCCTACAACCGCGAGGCCGCGCTCCAGATGGCGGTCGTCTCGAAGTTCACCTACACGCTGGAGACGATCATCCAGGCGGGCAAGCTGCTCGTCGCCACCGACCACGTGCCCGTGGCGACCAATCCGAAGACGCGCGAGTCGCGGCTGTTCCCCTCGATGTGGTCGTACGTGCGGCGCAACAGCGTCTCGATCCTGCGCATCTACTCCCAGTACGAGCCGCTGCGCGTGTTCATGACCGCCGCGGTGATCGTCGGGGTGCTGGCGCTTGCCGTCTGGGCACGCTTCGCGGTGGCCTGGATCGGCGGCGACGGCAAGGGCCACGTCCAGTCGCTGATCCTCGGCGCCGTGCTCTTCAACGCGGCCGTCGTCCTCGTCGCGCTGGGCATCATCGGCGACCTGCTCTACGCCCAGCGGGTGATGGCGCAGCGCACCTTCGAGCGCGTGCGCCGCCTGGAGCTCCAGCTCGGCGTCCCGCCGTCGCACTACGAGCCGGGCGCGCGCGACACCGGCATCGAGCGCACCACCGGCGCGGAGGCCGGCCCGCGCACCGAGGAGCTGGAGGTCGTCCCGTGAGCGCGGGCGTCACGACCGACCGCGAGGGCACGGTCACCGGCAACACGTACGACAAGTACGGCTCCACCAACCCGGTCGTCAAGCGGCTCATGGGCAACTTCGAGGGCACCCTCGAGGAGCTGTTCACCGCCGCCGCGCCGCGCTCGCTGCTCGACGTCGGCTGCGGCGAGGGGGTCCTCACGCACCAGTGGGCCCCGCGCGTCGACGGCCGCGTGGTCGGCATCGACCTCGACGACCCGCAGCTGCACGCCGAGTGGGCCCGGCGCGAGGCGCCCAACCTCGAGTACATGGTCATGAAGGCCGAGAACCTGCCGTTCGCCGACGGCGAGTTCGACACCGCGAGCGCCATCGAGGTCCTCGAGCACGTGCCCGACCCCGAGCACACCGTGGCCGAGATGGCCCGTGTCGCCGAGCGCTGGCTGCTGGTCAGCGTCCCGCGGGAGCCGCTGTGGCGTGCCCTCAACATGGCCCGCGGGGCCTACCTGAAGGACCTGGGCAACACGCCGGGCCATCTCAACCACTGGTCCAAGCGGTCCTTCGTGCAGCTGCTGTCGCGCCACGGGAAGGTCGTCGAGGCCCGCTCGCCGTTCCCGTGGACGATGCTGCTTGTCCGGCTCTGAGGCCACCCTCGAGCGGGTCATCGATGAGGAGGTCGAGGCCCCGGGGTACGGCCGCGGGGCGCGCATCCTCAGCATCGGGATCGCGACCACCGGGCTCTTCACCTTCGCCTACTTCTCGGTCGCCTCCCACGTCCTCGGCGAGGTCGAGGCCAAGCGCATCGACCTGCTGTGGTCGGTGATGTTCGTGATCATCTCGGTGATCTACCGGCCGATCGAGCAGCTGCTCTCGCGCACGATCGCCGAGCGGCGGGCGATGGGGCTCGACCGCCACTCGCTGCGCGGGCCGCTGCTCATCCAGGGCGGGTTCGCGCTGAGCTTCCTCGTCGTCGCGCTCGCGCTGCACGACCCCCTGCAGAACCACGTCTTCGACGGCTCGGCGGCGCTCTACTGGGTGCTGGTCGTCGGGATCCTCTTCTACGCGGCCAGCTACTTCGCGCGCGGCTGGCTGGCGGGCCACCAGGAGTTCGCGCTCTACGGCGGGCTCGTGCTGCTCGAGTCGCTGTCGCGGTTCCTGTTCCCCGTGCTGGTCGCGATCGGGGTCCTCGAGGGCGAGAACGCCGTCGCCATCGGCATCGCCGCGGCGCCGTTCGTCTCGCTGATGGTGGTGCCGTGGGCGCTGCGCCGGCGGGCGGGCGGCGCGATCGCCGCGCCGGGCGAGGCCTCGACGATGCGCGAGTCGACGGGCTTCGCCATCGCCGTCGCGGGGATCATGCTCGCCGAGCAGGCGCTGCTCAACGCGGCCGTGCTCACGACGGACGCGACGGCGAAGGACGCCGCGCTGGCCGGCATCGTCTTCAACGTGCTGCTGATCGCCCGCGCCCCGCTGCAGCTCTTCCAGTCGATCCAGACCTCGCTGCTGCCGCACCTCGCCGGGCTCGAGGCGACCGAGGGCCACGCCGCCTTCGCCCGCGCGATCCGGACGACGATCCTGGCCATCGGCGCCTTCGCCGGGGCGGTCGCGCTGGGGCTGCTCGTCATCGGCCCGTTCGTGATGAGCCACCTGTTCGGGCAGAGCTTCGACTACGGCCGCCTCGGGCTCGCGGCCGTGGGGATCGGCATGGGGCTGCACCTCGCCGCGGGCACCCTCAACCAGGCGGCGCTGGCGCGGAAGCGCGCCGGGACCGCGTCGGCCGCGTGGCTGCTCTGCGCGGCGCTCTTCGTCGTGTGGACCGTGACGCCGGTCATCGGCGACCAGCTCGTGCGCGTCGAGGTCGGCTACGCGCTGGCGACGGGGCTGCTCGTCGTCCTGCTCGGCGCGCTGTATCGCACGGGCGGCGCCGGCGCGCCCCGTCACTCATAGGCGAGCGCCTCCAGGACATCCGTCTTCGCGGCCCGCCGCGCGGGCAGCGCCGCCGCCGCGATGCCGGCCACCCCGGCGAGGATGGCGATCCCCACGAGGCGCCCGAACGGCCAGGTGAACACGTAGCCGTCGAACTGCGTGGTGATCACCCGTGCGAAGACCGTCCCGAGCACGAGGCCGAGCACGGCCCCGATGAGTGCGGTGATGATCGCCTCGTAGCGGATCATCTGCCGCACCTGGCTGCGCGCCGTGCCGATCGCCCGCAGCATCCCCAGCTCGCGCCGGCGCTCGAAGATCGACAGCGCGAGCGTGTTGACGAGCCCGAAGAGCGAGACGATCACCGCCAGGGAGAGCAGGACGTAGAGGAACAGCGCGGCCTGGTTGAACTGCTGGGCCTGCTGGTCCTTGAACTGCGTGCGGTTCTTGCTCTCCGCGCTCGGGAAGGCCCTGCGCAGCAGCCGGTCGACGTCGCCGCGCACCGCGGCGGGGCTCGCTCCGGGCCGGTAGGCGACGAAGTCGAACGCGTCGTCGCGCTGGCCGAACTGGGTGCGAAGCGTGTCGCGGGCGACGGTCAGCGCGGCGAAGAGCTGACCGTTGTCCTTGACGATCCCGCGGACGGTGAGCACGGGCCGCCGGCCGCTCGGCGTGAGCACGCGCAGGCGCGAGCCGATCCCGAGGTGGTGGTCGCTCGCGTAGGACTTCTTGAGCACGACGTCGGACGGCCCGAGGCTGCGCAGGACCGCGTCGGAGCCCTTGACCCAGTCGACGGTGTAGATGCCGGGGAAGCTGCGCGGGTCGAACCCCGTCACCTGCACGTCGTCGCGGCCGACCTTGCCGGTCGAGAAGGCGACCGGCGTCGCGACCCGCACCCCGGGCACGCGGGCGAGCGTCGGCGCCACCGCCGCCGGGATCGGCTGCTGGTTGTTGGTGTTCCTGGACTCGACGATCAGGTCGCCCGCGAACTGCTTGTCGACCGCGCGGTCGATCGAGGCCGTGAAGCCGGAGGCGAGGAACGACACGAAGGTCACGAGGGCCAGCCCGATCATCAGCGCGGCGGCGGTCGTCGCCGTACGCCCGGGCTGGCGCACGGCGTTCTCGGTCGCGAGGCGGCCCGAGAACCCCCGCCACTGCACGGCCCTGCCCACGACCCTCGCGAGCGGCGGCACGAGGCGCGGGCTGAACAGCCCGACGGCCAGGAAGACGAGCAGCGTCCCGAGCCCGAGGAGCGCGAGGCCGCCGCCGGCGAGCCCGCCGGCGATGGCCGCGCCGCCGCCGACGAGCACCAGCGTCGCGAAGGCCGGCGCCCAGCGCGCCAGCCTCCCCTTGGGTAGCTCCACGCCCTCGCGCAGCGCGGCGATCGGCGGCACGCGCGTGGCCCGGATCGCCGGCGCCAGCCCGCTGAGCAGCGTGATGACCGTTCCGACGATGAGCGAGACGACGATCGTGCGCGACTCGACGACGAGGCCGTTGGCGGGCAGGTTCGCCCCGAACGCGTTGAAGAGCGCCTTCAGGCCGGGCGCGACGGCGAGGCCGAGCGCGAGCCCGAGCAGCGAGCCGAAGAGCCCGAGCAGCAGGCTCTCGGCGACGACCGAGCGCAGCACCTGGCGCCGCGTCGCCCCGAGCGTGCGCAGCAGCCCGAACTCGCGGGTGCGCTGCGCCACGGTGATCGAGAACGTGTTGAAGATGATGAAGCCGCCCACGAACAGCGCGACGTAGGCGAAGACGAGCAGGAACGTGCGCAGGAAGCCGAGGTTGTCCTTGATGTCCGACGTCTGCTTCGCGGCCTGCTGCTTGCCGGTGCGGACGTCGAGCGAGGCCGGGAGCACGGCCCGGACGCGATCGCGCAGCGTCGCGTCGGAGACCCCCGGCGCGGCCTTGACGTCGATCTCGTCGAAGGCGCCGATCTCGCCGGTCAGCCTCTGGGCCTCGGGCAGCGTGACGAGGGCCGCGGTGGCGCCGAGGCTCTCGCTGCCCCCGAACAGCACCAGCCCCACGACGTGGAAGCGCTGCACCGGGCCGCGCCCGACGATCGAGAGGGTGTCGCCGAGGCGGACGTGCTTGCGCTTTGCGCTCGCCGCGTCGACCGCGACCTCGCCCGGCGCCGAGGGCAGCCGGCCGGTCTCCGGCTTGAACGACGAGAACTGGGGCGGGTTGACCGAGGCGATGAACGTCGGCGCGCCGCCGCTGCCGAGCTCCTTGCCGTTCGCGTCGAGGATCGTCCCCTGGCCGAAGATGGTTCCCGCCGCGAGCGTGACGCCGGGCACCGCCCGCACGCGCGCGAGCGTCGCCGCCGGGATCGACGGCAGCGAGGTCGTCTGCTGGTGCTTGATCGACTCGTGCGGCGTGACCGTGACCGAGTTGTTCGCGTTGGCGGTGCCGAAGATGCCGGCGAACGAGCGGTCGATCGTGTCGGTGAGCACGTAGGTGCCGGCCATGAGGCACACGCCGAGCGCGATGGCCGTGCCGGTCAGGAACGCGCGCAGCTTGCGCGAGAAGAACCCGCGCACCACGACCTTGCTCATCAGGCGACCGCCTTCATGAGGTCGAGGACGCCCTCCGGGGTGGCCGCCTCGCCGTCGTGGACGACGCGCCCGTCGGCGAGCACGACCAGCCGGTCGGCGAAGGAGGCGGCGATCGGGTCGTGGGTGACCATGACGACGGTCTGGCCGAAGTCGTCGACGGCCGCGCGCAGCAGCTCGAGGACCTCGGTGGAGGCCTTGGAGTCGAGGTTGCCGGTCGGCTCGTCGGCGAAGACGACCGCGGGCTGGGAGACGAGCGCCCGCGCGACGGCGACGCGCTGCTGCTGGCCGCCGGACAGCTCGGCCGGGCGGTGGGTCAGCCGGTCGCGCAGCCCGACGGTGTCGATCAGGCGGTCCAGGAAGGCCCGATCGGGGTCGCGGCCGGCGATCGAGAGCGGCAGGACGATGTTCTCCTGCGCGGTGAGGACCGGCAGCAGGTTGAACGACTGGAAGATGAAGCCCACCTTGTCGCGGCGCAGCCGGGTGAGCTCCTTGTCGTCGAGCGTGGCGAGGTCGACGTCGGCCAGGACGACACGGCCGCCGGTCGGAACGTCGAGCCCGGCGAGCAGGTGCATGAGCGTGGACTTGCCCGACCCCGACGCGCCCATGATGGCGGCGAAGCGCCCGGCGGGGAAGTCGAGCGTGACGCCCTTGAGGGCGTCGACGGCGGCGTCCCCCTCGCCGAATCGGCGATGGAGGTCGAGAGCAGAGACGACGGGGGTCATGTGGCCTCCAGGTAGCGGAGCACCGCAAGGACGCGGCGGTGGGAGTCGGTATCAGGGGGGAGCCCGAGCTTGGTGAAGATCGCGGTCACGTGCTTCTCGACGGCGCGCTCGGTGACCACGAGGCGCTCGGCGATGCCGGCGTTGCTCGCGCCCTCGGCCATCGCCTCGAGGACCTCGCGCTCGCGCGGGGTCAGCGTGCCCAGCGGGTCCTCGCGCCGGCGGCGGCCGAGCAGCAGCGAGACGACCTCCGGGTCGAGGGCCGAGCCGCCGTCAGCGACGCGCTGCACGGCGTCGGTGAAGCGGTCGAGGTCGCCGACGCGGTCCTTGAGCAGGTAGCCCAGCCCCGCCGCGTCGCCCGCCAGCAGCTCGAGCGCGCTGGAGGGCTCGACGACCTGCGAGAGGACGAGCACGCTCGTCTCCGGGCGCTGCTCGCGGATGGTCAGCGCGGCGCGCAGCCCCTCGTCGGTGTGGCTCGGCGGCATGCGCACGTCGACGATGGCGATGTCGGGCCGGTGCGCGTTGACCTTGCGCAGGAGGTCCTCGGCGTCGCCCGCCTGCGCGACGACCTCGAACCCCGCCTCCTCGAGCAGGCGCACGACGCCCTCGCGCAGCAGGACGGAGTCGTCGGCTACGACGACGCGCATGGGATCGTGGCGCGGACGAGGGTGCCCCCGCCCGCCGGGGAGTGGACGTCGAGACGGCCGTCGAGCACGGCAAGGCGGTCGGCCAGGCCCTGCAGGCCCGTCCCGTGGCCGGCGTCGGCCCCGCCCACGCCGTCGTCGCGGACCTCGACGACGGCGCTGCCGTTCACGCGCGTGACCGCGACATGCGCCTCGGCGGCGCGGGCGTAGCGCGCGACGTTGGTCAGCGACTCGGCGACCACGAAGTAGGCGGCGGCCTCGACGGCGCCGGGGAGGCGCCGGTCCGGTGTCGCGTCGAGCGCGACGCGGACCGGAGACCGGTCCGCGAGCGCCTCCAGGGCGGCGTCGAGCCCGCGGTCGGTGAGGATCGCCGGGTGGATGCCGCGGGCGAGCTCGCGCAGCTCGCCCAGCGCCTGGTTGAGCTCCTCGCGGGCGGCGGCGAGCAGCTCGGCCGCCCCGCGAGGGTCGGTGGCGATGCGGCTCTGGGCCAGTCCGAGCCGGAGCGAGAGCGCGACGAGGCGCTGCTGGGCGCCGTCGTGGAGGTCGCGCTCCAGGCGGCGGCGCTCCTCCAGGCCGGCGCGCAGGTAGCGCTCGCGGGCGTCCTGGAGCTCGGCGACGCGGGCGCGCAGCTCGGCGTCGAGCCGCTCGTTCTCCATGGCCACGGCCGCGGCGCTCGTGGCCGCGGCGAGCAGCTCGGGCTCGTCCTCCAGGACGGGATCGTGGACCAGCGCGCCGAGGACCTCGCGGCCGTCCTCGACGAGGGTCGCTCCCGCGGGCAGCTCGGCGCGGCTCCCGTCGGCGTACACGAACTCGAAGCGGCCGCGGCGGCGGTAGAGGACCCGCAGCCCGGGATCGCCGAGGGCGTCGGCGAGGCTGTCGCGCAGCGCCGCGCGCTCGCTGAGGCCGGCGACGAGCTGGGTCAGCGCGCCGGCGCGCGAGTACCGCGAGCGCCCGAGGCCGACGAGGAAGGCGTACGGCAGGGCGCCGAACGCGGCCAGCGGCAGGATCGAGACGGCGTCCACGGCGTGCTGCGGCGCGGGCGAGAGCTCCACGAGCGCGAGCGCCGCCAGGCCACCGGTCAGCGCGATGCCGGTGGCGAAGACGGGCGCGAGCGACCGGCGCTGCAGCGGCGAGGCCCCTCGCCAGCGCCGGACGAGGATCACCACGAGCACGGCTGCGATCCCGAAGGCCACCAGGTTGCCGACCGACTGGATGGCGTCGGCGACCGTCCTGTCGTGCGCGATGAGGATGACGTTGCGCGGCTGGTGGGGACCCACGCCGAAGTCGTCCGAGAAGAGCGCCGCGGCGAGCGGGATGACGATGACCGCGGCCCACGCGACCGTGAGGAGGGTCCGCTCCGAGCGGCTCTCGATCCGCCCGCTCGGGAAGGCCAGCAGCAGCTGGATCAGGCAGGCGAGGTAGACCGCGCTGAGGACGCCGGCGATGGTGAAGACCACGGCGTCGTTCGCATGGATGAGGCCGTTGAGCCCCCACGCGAAGCCGACCGCGACCATCAGCGCGCCGAAGCGGTTCTCCGGCCGCCGCCACCAGGCGAACAGCCCGGTGAACATGAAGCTCAGGCCGATGGCGACGCCGAAGACGAGCGTGACGGACCGGTTGGTCGCGTGGTCGCTCGTGGCGATCACGGCCTCGACGATCGCCGCCCAGACCAGGCCGGCGATCCCGATGGCGACCAGCGCGCGGCGCAGGCCGGTCATCGCAGGTCCACGAGCTCGGCCAGCAGGGCGCCCGACAGGTCGGCCTTGGGGACGAAGCCGCGCGCGCCCGAGCGCGCGACGAGCGGCCCGAAGTCGGTGCCGTCGCGGCTGGAGGTCATCACGACCGCGGGCGCGCCCGGGCGCGCCGTCATGCGCGCGGCCACGTCGAAGCCGTCGAGGTCGGGCAGGTTGACGTCGAGCAGGACGACGTCGGGGCTGAGGCACTCGGCGGCGTCGAGCGCGGCGGCGCCGTCCTCGGCCTCGCCGATCACCGACCAGCCCTCCGCCTCGAGCAGCAGGCGCGCCGTCGAGCGGAAGCTCGGGTGATCGTCGACGATGAGGACGGAGGGGGCCACGTGCACGCAAGTCTGCCCGCTCCGCAGGGCCGCGTGGGTTCGGTTATCCCCCGGATGCCGCGGCGGCGAGCTCGCGGACCGCGGCGGCGGGATCGGGGCTGCCGAACACGGCGGAGCCCGCCACGAAGACGTCGGCGCCCGCCCGGGCGGCCGGGCCGATCGTCCTGGGGTCGATGCCCCCGTCGACCTCGATGAGCGCCTCGTCGCCGACCAGCGCCTTGAGCCTGGCGAGCTTGTCGAGCGACTGCGGCAGGAACGGCTGGCCGCCCCAGCCCGGGTCGACGGTCATGCAGAGCACGAGCCCGACCTCGCCCAGCACGTCGCGGACCGCCTCGACCGGCGTCCCGGGGTTGATCACCACGCCGGCCTCCACGCCGCGCTCGCGGATGGCGTGGACGGCGTAGTGGACGTTGGGGGTGGCCTCGACCTGCACGAGGATGCGCTGCGCGCCCTCCTCGGCGAAGGCCTCGACGTGGCGCTCGGGGCGCTCGACCATCAGATGGACCTCGAGCAGCGCTCCCGCCGCCGCGACCTGCTCGCGGATCGCCTTGACGACGATCGGGCCCATGGTGATCGGCGGCACGAAGTGGCCGTCCATGACGTCGACGTGGATGACCTCGGCGCCCGCGTCGAGCACGGTCTGCACCTGCTCGCCGAGGCGGGCGAAGTCCGCGCTGAGGATCGACGGCGCGATCTGGGGGCGGCTCATATGGGCAGCAGCATGGAGCCGCCGCACGAGTTGCAGGTGGTCGTCGCGGTGGACGACATCCGCACGATGGTCGAGTGCTCCCCGCACTCCGGGCACACCGAGCGCAGCTCGTAGCGGTGCAGGCAGTAGACGCACCGGTAGCGGCCGGCGAGGTTGGTCGGGCGCAGCCACGGCTCGTGGCAGCCCGGGCACTCGAGGCCCAACTCGATCTCTGCGTCCTCAGGCACGGTCCAGGGTGGCGATGAAGAACCCGTCGGTTCGGTCACGATGCGGCAGGGTGACCTGCGTGGCGGACAGCACGAAGCCGGGGTGGCGCTCCAGGAAGGCGCCGACCTGGTCCTCGTTCTCGGCACGCGAGATCGTGCAGGTGGAGTAGACGATGCGCTTCGGGCCGGCTGCGGCGGCGGTGTCGAGGATCCTCGCCTGCAGGTCGGTCGGCGCCTCGGGGACGGCGTGCCAGCGCAGGTCGGGGCGCGACTGCAGCGTGCCCAGGCCGCTGCAGGGCGGGTCGACCAGGACCCGGTCGAAGGGGCCGTCGCGCCGCTCGTCGGTGGCGTCGGCGTGGTCGACGCGGACGACGCCGCCGGCGTGCAGGCGCGCGACGGTGCGCGCGAGCTGCGCGGCGCGCCCCTCGTGGCGCTCGACGGCGACGACGCTGCCGGCGCGCATGAGCGCGGCCAGGTGGGTCGTCTTGCCGCCGGGGGCGGCGCAGAGGTCGAGGATGCGCTCGCCGGGCTGCGGGTCGAGCGCGCGCGCCACGCGCTGGGAGGCGCGCGACTGCGGCTGATAGGCGCCGCGGGCGAAGAGCGGGTGGCCGTGGGCGTCGAAGGGCGCGTCGAGGACGATCGCGTCGGGGTCGTCGGGCGCCGCGTGGCCGGGAACCTCGGCGAGGACCTCGTCGCGCCCGGCGGCCAGGGCGTTGACGCGCAGCGCGGACTCGGCGGGCTCGTTGACGGCGGCGAGGAGCGCCCGCGCCTCGCCGGGGCCGAGCTCGGCGAACCAGCGCTCGGCCAGCCACAGCGGGACCGAGTGCTTCAGCGCGGCGTCCTGCGGCGTCTCGTCGGTGAGCCGCTCGACGGCGTCGCGCGCCTCGCGGGTGGCGCGGCGCAGGACGGCGTTGACGAGCCCGGCGGCGCGGGGTGCGTCGTGGCGGGCGAGCGCGACGCTCGCGTTGACCGCGGCGTGGTCGGGGATCGCGTCGAGGTAGATGAGCTGGTAGAGCCCGAGGCGCAGCGCCGCGCGGACCGGCGGGTCGAGCCGGGAGCGCCCGGAGAGCACCTCGGCGACGTGGTCGAGCGTGGCGCGGCGCTGGACGGCGCCGTAGGCCAGCCGGGTGGCCAGCGCGCGCTCGCGGGCGTCCAGCCCGCCGGCCGCGGCGTGCAGGGCGCGATCGGCCCACGCCCCGTCCTCGAAGACGCGGCGCAGCACCTTGTAGGCGGCGCGGCGGGCGGGCGTGGCCGTCGGCGGGCGGCGGGGAGCTGCGGTCGCCACCCGTCCGAGTCTAGGCGCGCGCGCGGCCCCGCAGGTAGGCGGCGGCGTCCATCGGGCGCTTGCCCGGCGGCTGGACCTCGAGCAGCTCGAGCACGCCGTCGGTCGTGGCCAGCAGCAGGCCCTCGGTCGCGCCCGCCGGCGCGACGCGGGCGCGCAGCACGCGCAGGTCGCCGGCGCGGGCGCCGATGTGCGGGTGCAGCGCCCGGACCACGCGCTCGAGCTCGGCGGCGGTGTGGGCCGTGCCGTCGAGCTCGCGGTCCCGCGCGGTGATCTTCTCGGCGTAGGTGACGCCGGCGGACGGCTGCTCGGCCGCGACGGGGTGCTCGTCGAGCGTGCGCACCAGCAGGTCGCCGCCGAGCGTCTCCAGGCGCGCCGAGAGGGTGCCGTAGTCGTCCTCGGGCAGGATCGGCTCGGCCTCCTGGAGGAACATCGGGCCCGCGTCGAGCTCGGCGGTCACGCCGATGATCGTCACCCCCGTCCGCT
>Ga0066662_10001358_pt1 | contig 11175 bp, 10 predicted proteins | sample GraSoiAngelo_111_FD_133939 | JGI IMG/M metagenome (GOLD analysis project Ga0066662, IMG submission 133939) | Grasslands soil microbial communities from the Angelo Coastal Reserve, California, USA - 14_0903_12_40cm | ecosystem: Environmental > Terrestrial > Soil > Grasslands | place: USA... | reverse complement strand
TCCGCATCGCTCATATATCTCCTCCTGGTGTCCAGATCTTGGGACGCGGCGGCGTCTCCACCGCCGGCTCCGCCGCCGGGGGCGGCTGCTGCTCCTGCCCCGCCGCCGGCGGCCTGACCGCCTCCGCGTAGGCCAGCTGCAGCTCGGCCACCGCGCGGCGGAAGTGGCGCACCTGCTCCTCGGGCAGGAGCCGCGCGACCAGCGGCAGCAGCGCATCCGCCGTGTCTATCGCAAGCTGCGCCTGCTCGAGCTCCTGGCGCTGCGAGATGGCCGCGGCGGCCAGCGAGATCGCGAGCTGCGCAGTCGAGAGCACGAGCTCTGGCGCCGTCGGCAGCTGCAGTTGCTCGCCGCCCTGCTGCGGGCCTGCCTGGTCGCTCACCGAGCCGTCTCCCGCGCCGCCAGCCACTCGGCCGCCGAGCTGTGCGTGGACTGCACGACGCCGGGCCAGAGCTCGCGAAGCGACGCTCCCTCGTCCAGCAACGCGCCCATCCGCTGGGACAGCGTCTGCTCGCGCAGCGGCTCGAGGTACGGCGTGATCCCCAGCTCATCCGCGGTGCCCGAGACCTGGTCGAGCAGCTGCTCCAGACGCTCACCGGCCGGGATGCTGCGCCGGGCGCCGAGGTCGATCAGCTCGCCGGACATGCCCCAGCGGATCGCCCGCCAGAAGTTCTCCTCGAGGTCGCGGTGCGGATGGTCCGGCAGCGGCTCGCCGGCGTCGTAGCGGCGTGCGAAGTCGGCGGTGAGCGCGACCATCAGCCCGCTCAGCGCGATCGAGCGCCGGCAGTCCGGCTGGCCGTCGCAGATGCGCGTCTCGACGGTGGGATAGGCCTGGTGTGGCCGCACGCTCCACCAGATCTCGGTGTGCTCACGGATCGAGCGCGTCTCGATCAGGAAGCGGACGAACTCCGCGTACCCCGCCCATCCGTCGAAGCTGTCCGGGATGCCGCAGCGGGGGAAGAACTTCGTGAAGATCTCCGTGCGCGTCGAGTGCAGGTGGGTATGGCGGTCCTCGAGCCACGGGGAGCTCCCGGAGAACGCCAGCAGCTCGGGGAGCACCGTGCGCAGCGCGTTGTTGACGGCGATCGCGCGGTCGGCGCCGCGCACGGCGACGTGGACGTGCAGGCCGAAGGTGTTGTTCCGCCAGGCGACGTACCGCAGCGTCGACTCGACGATGTGGTAGTGCGGCGTGTCGATCACCTGCTGATCCTGCCAGCGCGAGAACGGGTGGGTGCCGGCAGCGCTCAGCCGGTAGCCGAGCGAGTCGGCCAGCTCCAGCAGGTCGACGCGGCGGCGCGCCATGGTCTCGGCCGCCTCGGCGAACGTTTGGCACTTGCCGGTCTTGACCTCCACCTCGCTTCGGATCAGCTCGCCGGCCACCATGCCGTCCAGCGACGGGTGGCCGGCCGCGGCCTCGGCGAAGCGCTCGAACCCGGCGGTCATCTCGAGCGTATCGGGCTCGAGGATGCCGAACTCCTCCTCGATGGCGATGGTGAAGTCCTCGGCCTCCTCGAACTGGCGGCGGGCAGCCTCGAGCGCCTCGAGCGGGTCGGTGATCTTCGGCGAGTCCCCCATCGGGGGCGCAGGTTACCGGAGCAGCCGGGCCGAGCGGTCGCGGTGACAGTTCCGCAACGGTCGATCACAGCCGCGTCACGCCGAGGCCGGTGACGGAAAAGTGCCTGGCACTTTTCCGTCACCCCGCGTGGCGGCTACGCACCAGCCCGCGCCTGTCCATCGCGCCCCAGTGCCCGCGGTGCTTCGACCGCAACGCCTGCGTCAGCGCCCGCAGCCGCCACACCGCCGTCAGCTGCCGGTAGCCGACCTGCTCCAGCAGGCTGTACATCACCAGCCCTGCAAGCTGGCTGAGCTTCGGGTACCGGCGCAGCGACGCCTCCTCCAGCGCCAGCGCCGTCACCGACAGGAACATGCCGAAGACGACCGAGACCAGCATGAACGCGACCAGGAACCGCACGCTCAGCAGCCCCAGATACCAGCCGGCCGCGACCGCGCCGATGCCCGTCAGCTCGACCACGGGCCCGAGCAGCTCGAACGCGATCGTCGCCGGGAGCGCCACCAGCCCGACCAGCCCGTACCGGCCCCGCCCGACCATCCCACGGTGGAACCAGAGGATCTCGGCCAGCCCGCGCTGCCAGCGGTTGCGCTGCCTGCGCAGCACCGCGAGCGACTCCGGCGCCTCCGTCCAGCAGACCGGGTCGGGGACGAACGTGATCCGGTAGCGCCGGCCGGCGTCTCGCATCGCCCGGTGCAGCCGCACCACCAGCTCGCCGTCCTCCCCCACCGTGTCGACTCGGTACCCGCCCACCTGGCGAACGAGGTCGCGGCGGAACACGCCGAAGGCGCCGCTCACGATCAGCAGCGCGTTCACCCGGCTCCAGCCCGCCCGAGCGGTCAGGAATGCGCGCAGGTACTCGACCACCTGGATCGCCGCCAGGCGCGAGCGCGGCAACGCCACCTCCTCCACCCTGCCCTGCTCGATCCTGCAGCCGTTGGCGAGCCGGACGATCCCTCCGGTGCCGATCACCTCGTCCGGGTGCTCGACGAACGGCCGGCACGACAGCAGCAGCGCGTCGGCGTCCAGGATGGCGTCGGCGTCGATCGCGCACACCAGCTCCTCGTCAGCCAGGTTGATGCCGCAGTTGAGGGCGTCCGCCTTGCCGCCGTTCATCTTCTCGGCGACCAGCAGGCGCGACTCCTCGCGCGAGCGCAGGACGCGCCGCACCGGAGCCGTCGGGATGCCCGGCACGTAGACCCGCGGGAACGCCTCCAACGCGAAATCCCGCTCCAGCCGGGCGACCGTCTCGTCCGTCGACCCATCGCTGACGACGACCACCTGGAACCGCGGGTAGCGCAGCGCCAGAAGCGACCGCACGCTCTCGACGATGCACTCCTGCTCGTTGTGGGCCGGCACGATCACCGTCACGCCGGGCGCGAGCGGCGAGCGCAGCAGGTCGGCGATGGCCTCCATCCGGCCCCGCTGCACCCGATCGAGCGTGGCGCGCCCCGCGTGGTACAGCAGCACGAGGTACATCACGTTCATCAGGGCGAAGTACGCGAGGACGACGTGGTTGTAGCCGTAGACCACCTGCTCGACCGAGATCATCGCCATCCCCACGCCAGCTCCGCCTCGGCCTCGGCCATGAAGGGCGAGCCGGAACCGTCGGCCACGCCGAGCATGACGGCGGCGCGGGCCGCGGAGCGGCGCACCTCGGGATCACCGTCGTCGAGCGCGCGCGCCACCGCCGCCGCCGTCTCCGGCGCCGCCAGCCGTGCCGCGGCGTCGCATGCCGCACAGCGCACCGCCGCCTCCGGGTCGGCGGTGGCGGCCGCGATCGCGAGCGCCGCATCCAGCCCGCCGACCCGGCCCAGCGCCTCGCTCGCGGCGACGCGAACCACAACCTCGGGATCGGCGGTCGCGGCCGTCTCGAGCGCCGCCACGACCTCGGCCTCGGCGGCTCCCACCCCGATCAGACCGACCACGCGGCACGCCACCAACCGCACCCGCTGCTCAGCCGACGCCATGGCGCCCAGCAGCCAGGGCAGCGCCTCCTCGCCGATGTCCAGCAGCGCCTGAGCGACGATGCCTGCGGGCACGGAGCCCCCTGCGCACGCACTGACCAGATCGGCCGTAGCCTGTGCATGCCCCACCCTGCCCATGGCGCGCGCCGCCGACACCCGCACCTGCCAGCTCGCGTCGAGCCGCAGCGCATCGGCCAGCTCGCCCACCGATGCGACCACGCCGAAGTCGCCCAGCGCCTTTGCCGCCGTGCCGCGGCGCCAGGCACGCCGTGCCCGCAGGTCACGCGCCGCTGCGGCGGCATAGCCCTGGTCGGTGACGAACGCCGCAACGCGGCTGCGCGACTCCCCGCGCACGGTGCCGCTGTACTCGGCCAGGAGCTCACCGACGGCCGACCGCTGCTCGGCGGTGCGCAGCCCGGCCAGCGGCTCCGGCGGCGCGTCATCGTCCAGGCCGACGAACTCGACCACCGCGTCGCGGTAGCGGTCCAGCAGGAGCTGCCGGTGCCTGCCTGCCCGGGCGATGGCGATCCGGCGACACGTGAGCACGACCGCCAGCGCCGAGATCACGGCCAGCTGACAGGCCGCGAGCAGCTCGACGGCAACGATCACCGCTTGCTGAGATGGGCGCCGATGCGCACCCGGAGCTCCTGCGGCGAGAACGGCTTGGTGATGTAGTCGTCCGCGCCCAGCGAGAATCCGACGTCGACGTCGCGATCCTGCGCCCGCGCCGTCAGCATGATCACCTTCATGCCGGCGCAGGTCTCGTCGCTGCGCAGCTCACGCAGCACGTCGAACCCGCTGCGCTTGGGCATCATCACGTCGAGCACGCAGAGATCGGGATGCTCGTCGCGGGCGACCTGCAGGGCCGACTCGCCGTCCACGGCGGTCAGCACCTCGTAGCCCTCCCGTTCCAGCCGGAACTTCACGAGCCGAAGCAGATGTGGCTCGTCGTCGGCGACCAGCACCTTGGCATGAACACTGTCCATCGGGGTCTCCTTCAGTGGGTTGCGATGGTCATCGGCAGATGGACGCGCAGAGTTGTGCCCTGACCGGGCCGGCTCTCGACGACGATGTCGCCGCCGTGGGCATCCACGATGCCCTTGCAGATGGCCAGGCCCAGGCCGGTGCCCGGGATTGCGGCGTCGGTTGCGTTGCGCGCACGGAAGAACCGCTGGAACAGGCGGTCAAAGTCCTCGGGGGGGATGCCCATCCCCGTGTCCAGGACGGACAGCACAGCCTGGCCGGCTTCGCGACGCAGCTCGACCCGCACCTCGCCGCCTGGCTCGGTGAACTTGACGGCGTTCGCCACCAGGTTGGTGACGACCTGGCCGATCCGCTCGGGGTCGACCTCCGCCACGACCTCGTCCCCGGGAAGCTTCACCGAGAGGTCGAGCTCCTTCTCGGCCGCGGCGACCTCGAGGTCGAGCACGTAGCGCTCGATCAGCGGCCGCAGGTCGGTCGGCTCGGGGCGCAGCAGCATGCGGCCGCTCTCGATGCCAGACAGCGTGAGCAGGTCGTTGATCAGCGTCAGCAGCCGGCGGGCGTTCTCGTCGACGATCCGCACGAACTCGGCCTGCTCCGGCGCCATCTCCCCCAGCTCGCCCTCGAGCAGCACGTCGAGGTACCCGAGGATGGACGCAAGCGGGGTGCGCAGCTCGTGGGAGACACTCGAGACGAAGTCGCTCTTCAGCTGGTCGGAGACCCGCAGCGCCTCCACCTGCACGGCCAGCATGCGGTTGAGCGTCTCAAGCCGGGCGAGCAGGTCGGCCCGCGCGAGGGCGACCGCAGCCTCCGCCGCGAACAGCCCGACCACGGCGGCCGCCCGCCCGGGCAGCCGGGGAAGCTTCCTCTGCCACGCGACCACGAGCACGCCCACGGGCGCCCCATCGCCGACCACCGGCTGCCACAGCGCGGAGACCGCGCCGGTGGCGTGGACGACGCGCTGGGAGACATATGGATGGCCGCCCAGGTCGGCCAGGAAGAACGGCTGGAGCGTCCGGAACACCTCGACCGTTGCGGACTCGGCGTCGTCCATCGACACCCGTATGGGAGCGATCTCGGCTCCGGCGACGGCGGTGGAAACGAGGTTCCCCTCTCCGTCCGGCTCCATCAGCACGGCCAGCATCCCGTCACAGACCTCGAGCACACCTGCGCAGACGGCGTCGCGGGCGGCCTGCGCGTCGGTGCTGCGCGGGAGCCGGCGGGCGACCTCGACGACCGCCTCAAGATCGGTGGCATGCGCCTGCACCTGCGCGATCAGGTCACCGCGCTCCAGCGAGCGTGCGCTCTCGACGGCGAACAACGAGATCACCTCCGCCATGCGGCCGGTGAGCCCCCGCAGCGAACGCTTCCAGCCAAGCACGAGCGCGCCCGCCGGGGCGCCGCGCAGCCGGACGGGCGCGATCAGCGCGGTGCGTGCCCCGATCGCGGCGGCGCACAGCGAACCGCCCTCATCGGGCAGGAACCGCTGCTCGCCGGAATCGAGCGCCTCCAGCACGGATGTGCCCGCGCCCGCGAGCGGCACGCTCGTGCCCACGGCCACGTCGCTCCCCTCCGCCGCCGAAACGACCAGCGCCGAGTCGCCGTCAGGCTCGAGCATCAACGCCAGCTGTGCGCCGAGGATGTCGGTGGCGGCCCGGCATACGACCTGTCGCGCCGACATCGTGTCCGGGGCGGCGGCCACGTCCTGCACGGCGCGGGTGATGGCGGCGACGTCGCTTGCGTGGCGGCGCACCTCCTCGATCAGGCGCTGAACGGTCAGGCCGACGGCCGAGGCGACCGCGACGAACACGATCTCGTCCCACCACGCGGCCGCCGCCGGCCCCGACAGGTTGAGCGCGCTGAGCCCGGCTGCCAGGCCGACGATCGCGACCGCCAGCTCGCCCAACGTTCCCTGCAGCGCCAGCCACACGATCGGCAGCAGGAGCAGCAGCTCGTACCGGATCCTGTCGCCCCCCGCAACGTTGTGCAGCACCGCGACCGCGACCAGGGTGGCGAGCGGGGTGAGCAGGCGCGCGCGCCCGGTCAGCTGACGGCGCCAGATCACGCAGAGCGCGACGGCCGAGCAGGCCAGTGGAGCGGCCAGGAGGAGCGGTCCCCGATCCGGGGCTGGTGCCGCGAGCATGGCGACGACCATCGCTCCGAGGCTGGCAACAGCTGCCACCGCGGAGAGACGAGCCTGCGCCCCTGCGGGGGAAGTGGCGCGGTCTCCGAACCTCACGGGCCTGCAATCGACCGCCGTGTGTCCGGCTTGAGTCGGGTGCGGCTACGACACGGGCGCGAGCAGCCGCTGCGCGATCCGCTCCCAGCTCCAGCGCTCGAGCACCCGCGCCCGGCCGCGGGCTCCGGCAGCCCGCCGCTCGGTCGGCGGTAGGGCGAGCACCTCCGCGAGCGCCGTCTCCAGCGCATCGGCGCCGCCGTCGAAGGTGCGCGCCGCATCGCCCAGCCCGGCGGCCACCTCGGCCAGGCCCGAGTGGCCGGCGACGACGGTCATGACCCCGCTGCTGGCGCCCTCGGCCGCCACCATGCCGAACGCCTCCGGCAGGACGCTGGGCACGACCATCACCTCGGCCAGCGGCATCAGCGCCTGCAGCTGCGCGTGATCCATCGCCCCGGTGAACACGACCCGCTCGCCGCCGATGGATTCCAGCCAATCGCGGTCGGAGCCGAAGCCGACCACCACCAACGTCAGCTCCGGGTGCCACGGGGCGAGCGCCCGCCATGCCTCCAGCAGCAGGTGGACGCCCTTCTGCTGCAGCAGCTTGCCGACATAGAGCACGAACGGGCCGATGCCCGCCAGCCGGTCGGCCGCGCCGGGATCCGGGTGCCGCTCGGGGTGGGCGCCGGGCCGGTCGCCCCGCAGCAGCCGGTCCAGGCGCTCGCGCGAACCGGCCTCAGGCCGGAACCCGTCGGTGTCCACGCCCGGCGGGACGATCGCGGTGCGGCCCAGGTAGGGGCCGTCCCCGAGCAGCTCGCGGGTGACGTTCACGATGTGCTGAGAGCCCGCGTACACAGCCGCCGCTCCGTTCAGCGGCCCCGCCGCCAGGCGGGCCAGCTCGGCGTTGCCGCGGATGGCGTACTCGAGCTCGGAGCCGTGCAGCTTCACCGCATAGGGCGTCGACGTGGGAGCGCATCCGGCGGCGGCGACCGGCCCGCCCATGATCGCGTGGTTGGCGAGCACCAGATCTGCGGGCTGCTCGGCAAGCGCCTCCGCCAGGCTGCCGATGCTGGCGTCCAGGTAGCGCTGACGCTCGCCGAGGGTCATGTCCCCCACCCGGCGCGCCTCGAGGCCCTCGTAGCGGTCGAGGACGAACGTCGGAAGCAGGGGGCCGATGTCGGGGCGCAGGATGCGGACGTTCGGCCCGAGGTCGAACGCCTCGGGATGCGGCTCCTGGCAGATGACGCGTACGTGATGGCCGAGCCGGGCCCAGGCGCGGGCCACGTGCTGGGTGTAGATGTTCGAGCCGGTGCCCGACAGCAGGTAACCGTGCCAGAGCACCAGGCGCATGGCGGGCAAGGTTAGATGACCGGCTGACCTGAACCAAGAGTGCCTGGCACTATTGGTTCACCCAGGTCCCGGCGAGCGGCGCGCAAGGAGAGCTACAAGCCGAGGGCTTGCAACGGTCGGGAGGAATCTGCGATCCACGCAGATTCCGAGCGGGCGTGACGAGCCAACATCGGACATATTGGCGAGGAGCGACGGCGCCTCATGCGCCAGCGCGACGCCGCCGGCTAGGTCAGGTGGAAGTACAGGGCGTAGAGCAGCGCAGCGGCCGGGCTCGAGCGGTGCACCGTCACGTCGGACGGGGTGTCGATCAGCGCGTCCGAGTAGCTGAAGATGATCTTCACGCCGGCGTCGACCAGGGCGTCGGCCGCCTGCTGGGCCGCGGCCGGCGGCACCGCCAGCACGCCGACGATGATGTTCTTGTCGCGCACCGTGTCGGCGAGCGTCGAGGCATCCTGCACCGTCAGGCTTGCGATCTGGGAGCCGACCTTCCGCGGATCGGAGTCGAACACCCCGGCGATATGGAAGCCGTGGTCGGCAAAGACCGTCGATGACGCGATGGCGCGGCCGAGGTCGCCCGCGCCGATCAGCGCGATGTTGTGCTGGCCGGAGGTGCGGAGGATCCCGCGGATCTCGGAGATCAGCGAGTCGATGTTGTAGCCCACGCCGCGCTTACCGAACTTGCCGAACCCGGACAGGTCGCGGCGGATCTGAGTCGCGTTGACGTTGGTGTACTCGCCGATCTCCTGCGACGAGATCGAGTCGCGGCCCATCTTCTTCGCCTGAGTGAGCACCTGCAGATAGCGCGAGAGCCGCGCTGCGACACCCACGGTCAAGCGTTCCTGGGCCAACGAATCCTCCCTGGGAATGGTTCCTTGTGACATTGCACGATCAGTGTAGCGATCGGCTCCTGCACTGCCCTCCGGTTGTCACAAGCAGCGGGGCTAGGAGCCGGTTTGTGACGCCAGGGTCACGCGCCGCGCCAGCTCGACCGGGTCGACCCGGTACTTGAAGGCCTTGCGGCCACCCACGAAGACCACCGGGATCTGCTCGCGGTATGCGCGCTCCAGCTCTGCGTCGCCGGAGATGTCGACCACCTGCAGATCGAAGCCGAGCAGCTCGCGCTGGCGGTCCAGGACGCCCTTGGCGACGTCGCAAAGGTGGCAGCCGGGGGCGCCGTACAGCACGACCTCGACGGTCATGCCGTGGCGTATGCGTCTCGGGACAGGTACTCGGGGAACGGCACCGGCCGGCAGTACCTGGCCGCCGAGGCGATCATGGCGGCGTTGTCGGAGCAGAGCGCGAGCGGAGCCAGCGCCAGTTCCACCCCCTGTTCCGCGCAGGCCTCCTCCAGCGCTCCGCGCAGCACGCCGTTTGCCGCCACTCCGCCGACGACCGCCAGCGTGGCGCGCCCGCTCGCGTCCACCGCCTGCATCGTGCGCAAGACCAGTGACCGCACGATCGCCCGCTGGTACGACGCCGCCAGGTCGGCACGCTCCGCGTCGCTCCCGCCGGACGCCATCACCGCATTGCGCAGCGCCGTCTTCAGGCCGCTGAACGAGAAGTCGAACCCCGGCCGCCCGGCCATCGCCACGCCGAAGTCGTGGGCCGCTTCGTCGCCGTCCCGGGCGAGCCGCTCGAGCGCCGCTCCGCCGGGGTACCCGAGCCCCAGCAGGCGGGCTCCCTTGTCGAACGCCTCGCCGGCGGCATCGTCCAACGTCTGCCCGATCACGCGCATGCCCGGCTCACGATGGTCGACCTCGGCAAGCAGCGTGTGCCCTCCGGAGGCGAGCAGGAGCAGGAACGGCGGCTCGAGCGGCTGCGGCCCGAGATAGAGCGACGCGATGTGGCCGTGCAGGTGGGCGACGGGGATCAGCGGCAGGCCCCTCGCCAACGCAAGCGCCTTCCCCGTCGCCCGGCCGACCAGCACCGCGCCGACCAACCCGACCCCCTCGGTCACCGCGACCGCGTCGACGTCGTCGAGTACCGCCCCGGCCGCGGCACGCGCACGCCCCCCCGCCTCGCCCGCAGCTCCTCCAGCGTGACCCCCGAGGGCTCGAGCACATGGCGGTGGCCAGCGTCCTCGTCCCCGCCGAAGAACTGCTCGCCCAGGCCCAGGCGCCCGGCCAGCTCGCAGACGATCCGGGTATCCGAACGCGCCTCGCCCCGCGGCGCCACGACCGGCGCGCGCAGCTGGATGAGCGCTTCGCCGTCCTGGGAGAGCCCGAAGCCTACCCGGAGCCCCTGCCGCTCCCAGGCCGACGCGACCGGGAGCACCACGTCAGCCAGCGCCGCCGTCGGCGTGAGGAACAGGTCGGCGTAGACGAGGAACTCGAGCTGCGCCAGCGCCGCGCGGGCCGTCTCGGTGTCGGGCTGGGAGAGGAGCAGGTTCGAGCCGAAGCCGAGCAACCCGCGCACCGGATAGGGCTCACCCGAGAGGATCGCCCGGTAGACGTCGCGGGCGGTGACCCATCCCTGGCGGCCTGGACCCAGCGGGCGTTCCGCGTATCCCAGGGCCTTCTGGCGTTGGGCGTCCGGGAGGAGCGCCAGCGGAGCCAGGTCATTGACGGAGGGGCGGCTCAGGCGGATATTGCCGCCGGGCGCGTCGAAGCTGCCGGTGAGCGCGTAGAGCAAGGAAATCGCCCTGACCGTCTGCGTCGCATTCGTGTGCTGCTCGAGCCCGGTCCAGTGAAAGTAGGCCACCGGGCGCCGTTCCCACAGGAGTCGCGCTGTCTCCACCACCTGGGCCGCGGGGACTCCGGTGATCCGCTCCACGCGCGTAGGCGGGTACGCCAGGCACAGCTCGGCAAAGCGATCGAAGGCGGGGCGGCAGGCGACAGATCCTGCCGGGGTGGCGCAGGTCACCGATCCCCGCAACAGCGGCTCTGAGATGGGCCCCACGAACGCGGCGGTCCGGCGAGCATACACGACCGGGCGCGCGGAGACACGGTCCCAGGCGACGTAGTTCTCCGGAGCGCCGTCACCGGCGAGGTCGGTGGCGGTGAGGAAACGATCCGTATCGTCGCGCACGAGAAACGGGCCGGTGCTCCAGTCGCCGATGAACTCTCTGTCGTACCAGCCCTCGGCGATCATCACGCCGGCCAGGCCGAGCGCGAGGGCGCCGTCGGTGCCGGGAC
>Ga0066662_10001356_pt1 | contig 11178 bp, 5 predicted proteins | sample GraSoiAngelo_111_FD_133939 | JGI IMG/M metagenome (GOLD analysis project Ga0066662, IMG submission 133939) | Grasslands soil microbial communities from the Angelo Coastal Reserve, California, USA - 14_0903_12_40cm | ecosystem: Environmental > Terrestrial > Soil > Grasslands | place: USA... | reverse complement strand
GGCGATAAACCCGATATCCGGGCCAGTCCAGGATTCTCGTGAATTCATTGTCGGTTGGCAAACTCAGAGTTTAGCCTACCCCAGCAAAATACGGCCTCTCTTACAGATTCCTGCTCAGAGCCGTTTTTCCAAACAAATATGAATCGGACTTCCCAAGCTTACTGTGGTCAGCGGGGACTATAATAGTACAATCCTTCTTTTGAAAGAGTAGCTCTTTTACATTTTTCTCGTCATTTCCGTGGCAGAAAAAACCTTTTTGTGGAATAAGACCACTCACACCGATGATGACCACAGTCGGATGAAATAACTGGAAGGAGTTGAATGTTTCGTTTCCGAGTAGAGCGTCGAAGAGTGCGACATACTTACCACCGGTCAAGATGAACTCGTTAGAGCTTTCCGGGGTTTTCCGTTTGGAGTCTCGACGAAAAGCAGTCATATTGTTTGTAAGAATTGAGAGAAATTTCTTGGTTTCCATCATCCGCTCGACGATGAGTTGTAATGTGCTGCCTGCGTCGATTGCAACCGCATCAAGGTTGTTAACATACTTGCGAGCGATGTGATCTGCCAACCGCCTCTTTTCGATATTGCGCTGTCCTTCTTTTATGGTGATGTATTCTTCTCCCGCTTCCGGACCAAGGCGAACTTCTTCGGCGGCGTTTCGCGCGACTCTCAAAGCTTCTTGGATGTGGTTTCGTTTTTTGCCACCGTGCAGATGGTCGGTCATTTTAGCTCCTCTCAAATCGTGAAGATTGGAGACAGATTAATTGGTCAGCCAGAAAGCTGAAGAATGTGTGCCGATGTAAAAGGACAGATCTGTTCTATTCTGGGATGGATCTTAGTGTAGCGTTCATAAGCTGCTCATGAACAGTGAAATGAAGCACTCTCGTAGCTGCCGATAGCAGTACTCGATTTTACGATGAACCGCGACAAGACCAATTTTGATCCATTCCGCTGTACCCTAACTAATTGTTAGTGAGTCAGCGGGAAGAAGCGTTTCATACTTTTTCGCACAAATGCGACAACGGCGGTCCGCGACCTTCTGATTGCAAATCAGGCGGTCTACCTCGCGGCAGATAACCCCGCAGTCTTTATATTCAATGAGTTTGAAGAATGGGATGGTTCATCAGGCGGGCACTGTAGTCAATTTTGTAGCCGCGAAGCCCGGTTCAACAGCCTTCAACAACCTGAAATGGTGCTGATGTTGATTCTAAAGGACTTGCAAGATGATACGCCGGGTAGACCTCCTGGTCCCGAACCACATTCCAGAGCTTATTTGATTCTATTGAAACCGTCTGTTCCTAAGCGATTGATATTGAACCTGTTGCGGGCTGCTCGTTACGCAGCGAATTTAGCAATCAACAAAGCTTGGTTGTGGGAATATCTAGCGGCACCCATCGAAAGAATTTTTGAAACGCATTACCAATCCTTGTCACAAGTATTTAGAAAACTAGAAAGAAGGTTTTCAGGTCAGGTGTGGTGTGGGAAACCCGACCTTTTATCTCCCCTTTGATCGGTGCTAATCCTCCAAAAGCCACACCAGGGCAGGTAGAAGTGAAGATTCTTTGTTTGTTTCTTCCAGTATTTGAGCTCTTCCTGAGTGCCTTCTCCCAGCCCGCCTCATCCACGACTACAAATCTAAAGTTTCTGCTGAATGCAAACACTACCCCAGTTGCACCTCAATCCAATAATGCGACCTTCAAGTGCGACCTGATGGATCAAGAGTATTTGGGCCGCGCTTTTCGCAAATCCAGATGCAGGTGGTGCACCAGGAGCCTGCCGATGCGTGCTGGGTTTTACAACACAGGAATTTCGGTTGAATTAGCAAGGAGAAAAGACCAGTGAAAGCCATCAAAGCTGTAATAGTTTCCATCATTTTGATGACAACAATTTCGTTTGCCCAGCGCCCGCCGATTTGTGATGTAAATTGCGGCCCAGATCCTGGTTCAGGAACTTATTTTTCCAATGTGGGGGCGCGAGTGAAGAGACAAAATGCTCGCGGCCATTCAAATCCGATGGTGCCACGCCAAGCGATCATAACGAGCAGCTCCGGGGGTGCGACTCAGGAATTACCTGGAAGCCAGAGCTTCAACTGGTCAATTCCCCTAGTGAACCTGTCTGGCCGTGCCGGCCTCGACGTCACTCTCTCGCTCATCTATAACAGCCGTATTTGGGATTTCAACAGTGCTGATAATAACATCACTTTCAATATCGATCGCGATTTTCCCAGTTATGGATTTCGAATGGACTATGGCTATCTGGAGAATGATACGACCGACGGATTCTGGATCTTGACTGAAGGTGACGGTAGCAAGCATCAGATGAATTCCACGAGCACAAATCTTTGGGACTCAATTGATTCTACATTTATTGAGCTTAACTCGAGCACAATGGTGATCTCATACAGAGATGGGCGGCAAATTAGCTATCAAGTTTTTCCCAATCTGCCCACCGGATCCAATCCTCTGTACCGGCCCGTGCAAATAACAGACACAAATGGAAACTATATATCCATTAGCTATGTTGCCGGCAGTGATGTCGTGTCAAACCAGCGTATCAGTGCGATTACCGATTCATTGGGGCGGGTCATCAATTTTAATTACAACTCTTCGGGACAACTACTGACCATTACGCAGGGAAGTGCCCCTAGCATTTTTACATACGCGACATTTGTGTGGAGCTCAGTTCCGTTCAATTACAACTTCAGCGGACTTACTGTGACAGATACGCAGGCCTCTGGTACATCCATAAACGTACTCACGCAATGCACTCTGCCGGACGGAACATATTACACATTTTCTTATGGTGACTGGGGAATCATCAATCGCATTGACCACTTCAGCAAGACCAGCATTCGGCGTAGCTATGAAAGCTACAATTTTCCAACAGCCGCGACCACACTAAGCGATGTACCATCATATACTCAGCAGACTGTCTCACCTGATGGAACAACGCAATATCTCTGGGGTTATTCAACTACCAAGAGCGGCGACATAGTGTCCTCTCAGTCTATTACTGACCCCAGTAATACGATCACGATAATCAATATCAATATGATGGATCCATGCTCAGGCACACCTTCCAGCATTATTGTCAAAAGCGGTTCCACGACATTGCGCACGGTAAACAATACCTGGACTGCCGACTCGTTGGGAAACAATTGTCAGATCACCAGCGCCACCACCGTCCTGAATGACTCAGGCCAGCAGTTTACAAATACTTACGCTTATGATGCAAATGGGAATTTGATCGACGAAGTAGACAAGGATTTTGACAGAACCGTCCTCCGTGAAGTCGTCACGAGTTATCTTTCACCGACCTCGAACCACATCTTGAATCTGGTGAGCAGTGTGGTAATCAAAGACGCTGGCGGCACTAAGCGTAGCCGTACGGACTATGCTTATGACACCACAACGCTCACCACCGTCAGTGGGGCAGTCCACAATACTGGCTCGTCCCCGGCCCGCGGCAATATGACCAGCCTGACCAGATATATCAACGCTCAAGCTGGAACCGGAGCAATTGTCCGTACATCGAATTTCGATTCTTTGGGTAACGTGATCTTGGCGCAGCTTGACTGCTGCAATCAGAAGGCCTGGGTCTATTCCGCAACAACGCAGTATGCTTATCCCGATTCGGTGACGCGTGGAACGTCCCCTTTGACGTTGACCACGAGCACGACCTATGATTTTGATACCGGATTGGTGCTGACGAGCACTGATGAGAATAATCAAGTCGTGCAATTTCAATATGATGCGGCCCACCGTCTCAATTCCGCTTCCCTTCCGAATGGGACTATTCTGTATACGGACTATGATGATACGGCGGGCCTCGCAACCATCACCTCTCGCAACAACGTGAACAGCTTCAGGCAGGTGACCTCAATCGATGGCCTAGATCGAACGGTCAAGCAACAGACTATGAACGGTGCAAGCACCGTGATTAGCAACGTCGATACTACCTATGACGGCCTTGGACATGCGACGAGTGTGACCAACCCTTATGCTCCCGGCGATACTATTTACACTACCTCGACTACATACGACGCGCTGGGGAGAGCAAGCCAGATGTCGCCTCCGAGCGGGGGCTTTTATCAATACGCCTACAGCGGCAACGCCACCACCACTACTGATCCTGCTAATAAGCAGATCCGCCGCTTCGCCGACGCGCTTGCCCGGCTCATCGAGGTTGATGAACCGGCCTACGGTTCGCTTCCTGGCACAGGTAGTGTGAGTATTAGCGGCGCCGAGGGTAGCAAAACAACTTTCTCACCACCGCCCAAGTGCCCGCCGCGGGTAATTTGTGACTCCGGTGATCCTACGGTTATTACTGTCTATGATACGGGAAGGGTTTCTGCCACCATCAATGATATGCAGTACAGCGTGAGCTATGGGCAAAACGACACCTCGGTGACCATCGCAGCGAATCTGGCATCGGCCATGAATAACGATCCCTCCAGGCTGGTCAATGCCTCGGCTTCCAGCTCCACGGTGAACTTGGTGGCCATTGCAACGGGCGTTGGAACCAACTATTCGCTTTCTGTCTCTTCTGTCACGACCAGCTCCAGTTTTGCAGCCGGGACTACCTCATTTCCAATTACTGCCTCCGGTGCTGCTCTGACCGGCGGCAGTGATCCCGCAGTTTCCTTGAAAACGCCTGCCGTCACTACCTACAGCTATCGTCCGACAGGTGAGCTGACGCAGGTCATCTCCGGCTCGCAAACGCGGACATTTGTCTATGATGATCTCGGACGCTCTATATCGACCACCCTTCCGGAAAGCGGAACGACACAATATACCTATTTCGATTTTGGCGGTGTGCAAGCCCGGACCGATGCTCGCGGTGTAACCACGACTTATAGCTATGATGGATTAAACCGCCTGCATCAAACCAGTTACAATGTTGGCAGTACTGGCGTTCCCGCAGGATCAACGATCACATTGAATTATGGGACGAGCACGGCCAGTTTCAATAATGGCCGCTTGATCCAGATGACCGACGGCAGCGGGTCGGAGTCGTATACGTACGATTTGATGGGCAACGTCACTGGAATGACAAAGGTTATCAACGGTACCAGCTTTCCTTTTACCTATTCCTACAATGGCCTAAGCGCGTTCACTCAGGTGACATATCCTTCTGGCCGCGTGGTCGGACAGGCTTATGACGCCATCGGCCGTCTTCAAGGAATAACCAATGCGGGATCGAACGCCCTTTCCGTTAATACGTACAACGCTGCCGGCCAGGTGTTGAGCCTGAACTACGGTAACAGCGTTGCGGGCGGATTTGCATATAACGATCATTCTAAGCTATCTACTATTAACTATGTGAAAGGAGCCAACACACTACTGAATTTGACCTACAGCTATGGAACGCAGAACAACGGCGAAATCAACAGCATCATTGATTCTCGCGGGTCGGCCTATAACCAGAGCCTTTCGTATGATCCCTTGGCCCGACTTACGTCCGCTCAAACCTCTGATTTGATGTCAGCGAACACCTGGTGTCTTAACTGGAGCTTTGATCGCAACAATAATCGCCTTTCACAGTCGGGCTGCGGAGGAACTCTAAGTACCGGACAGCCGCAATTGACTATTGACCCGACCACGAATCGAATTACTTCCTCCGGTTTTGTCTACGACGCAGACGGCAACTTGACCAACGACGGCATCCATACTTACACCTACGATGTTGAAAACCGCATCGTCCAGGTGGACGGTGGAGCGACGGCCACATACTCGTATGATGGAAACGGACTTAGAGTGATGAAGGGAACAACCATATATGTTCGCTCAGGAGCGCAAGTAGCTGCAGAATACAGCGGTGGTGCCGTACAAAGAGAATATGTCTACTCACCCGATGGCATCCTCATTTGCAGTATCAGCGGAGGCTCCACCACATATTATCAGCGTGATCACCTCTCTAATCGTTTGCTTACGGATGCAACTGGCGCCGCCATCGGCACAAGTGGCGACTTGCCTTTTGGTGACAGCTGGTATAACACACAGCCTTCAGACAAATGGAAATTTGCCACTTACGAGCGGGATTCTGAAACAGGACTGGACTATGCCATAGCACGTTATTATTCCACGCGCCTGGGCAGGTTTATGTCACCCGATCCGCTCGGTGGCGCGCCTGAGAGCCCGCAGTCACTAAATCGCTATACCTATTCGAGAAATGATCCCGTCAATTTGGTCGATCCTTTGGGATTAACCATTGTCACGGCGACTGTTTGTTCCTACGGTATGGTAACGGTCCAGTACGGCCCTGACGATGATCCTTCTTTCGAGCAGGAAATGGCCCTTGTATGTGAGGAGACGCTCATCGACGTACCCGACGGACCGCCGGAGCCGCCTCCGGATAATCCTCCAATTCCTGATAACCCTTGCAATCAGAAGATTATTAACGCGATCAATAATAAGCTGGGAACAAATCTCACAGTTAACAATATTACTAATGCAGGGGCACAAAACAATACACAAGGCCGGGGAAGCCAGTGGAATATCGATGTCGCTGCGTCCAGCGCGAATGATGGATTAACGGCGAACCAGTTCAACGCGATTCAACCGAACACGCATTTTCCGATGAGCACGACGGCGGCGGTGCTTGGCTGGGGGTCAACCCTTCATATTGCGGGAACAGGAACTTTCCAGCACTTTTTTGATCCCGGGGCGCAATTCAGCAGCTCTAATGTTGGCGGCCAGCTCTCCGTGAGCTTCACCGCCCACCTTGATTCTGCAAACGGTGGCAACCCGTTAGGAGCAATTATGCACTTCTTCAGAGACGTGCTATTTCATAAACATCGGAACCCTTGTCCATAGGAGACGTATGCGGCCGAATCGATCAACATGCGTTATAGTAGTTACAGTTGTGAGCGCAATTGGCATTCTACTCCTGCATGCCAAAACTGCAGACACAGTTGCGCCCGCCAGGGTACAACGGGTAGGGGGCCTCAGTGCAGCCGATTTTCCTGGCCATGAATATGGCGGGGCTATCCAAGATGTCGCAATAGCGCCCGACGGCAGGGCTCTTGCAGTGAAATTTGCGGCTGGCGAGGGCAGGGACAAAGCCGGTCTCTTTCTTGGATTGTGGAGTCTTCCCGAGAGCAAGCTGTTGCTCAAAATTCGACTTGCTGCCTCTCACGGCATAACGAACCCGGTTCGCACGATGCATACGCTAGAGTTTTCTCCCGACGGCACCGCTATCGTTGTGGCAGAAGGGTCTAGCATCTACATCCTCGATGCCGCAACCCTTAAATTGTTGCACTCGATAGGCCTGCCGACTAACGCTCAAATCTCTAAGTACCCTCCCTTTGTACGAACCTTTTCCGTTTCACGCAATTCCACGACCCTTGCCATACTTTCCGGTGATGGCCCCTACGCTCCGGGCGTGGATCTAGTACGCGTGTTTCGACTCAAGACCGGCGATGAAACGGCTCATTGGAATCCGGCAGAAAAGCTCAAATCAATTTCCATCTCGAACTCGGGCGAACTGCTCTTGGCTGGCACATGGGATCCGAAACAACCGGAAGATGTTCTTCTCATGGAGGCCTTGACAGGGAAGACACTTCGACGTTTCCGTAGCGGGTTCGCATACGGTCAGGGATACAGCAATCTGAGTACAGCAGTGTTCCTTGAGGACCACAAATTTTTGGCCGTTCCAGACCATTTTGTAGATTCGACGGGAAAATATGCTGACCACATCAAGCTGGTGGATTCCTCGACAGGAGTAACTCTCGAGGATTTGAGTTATGATCGATTTGGACCGACAGGCGTTTTGGCCATTTCAGGAGACGAGAAGATCATCATTGCTTTGAATTATCCCCAAAAACGTGCCAAGGGAGCCCAGTTGCTCTTCTATCGGTCTGCTAGGAAAACGCCTTTTTGCGTCCTTGATCCCATCCCTGTGAGGGAATCCGACGGCAAGAATACTGCAAACATCAGTTTTAGTCTCGATCCGACATTGTTTGCGATTTTCACGCCCCAAAACTTGGGAGTTTATAAAGTTTCCAACTGCAATTTCAGTCCTGAGGAATCCCTCAACTCAGATTGACAGCCACTCTTTACTGCTGCGGTTTTCCATAATCCTGAATCGGAAGGGAGGAAACAGATGTTTATGAGAATCTTGCAATTGTCTGCGTTCCTGTTAGGAAGGACCACTACACAATAATTGGCAATGGAGGAACAGGAGCAGCCCTTCCTTTCCGGTACCTACAAGCCGAAGATGGTAATAGCATTTCCCTTGAGTCACTTAACTCGATTGAGCCGGCCAGTTTACTTCTGAGATCAACCTGAACCTCCTGATGCAACATCAGTGGCTTGATCCGCAGCGGTCGCCTAAGCAGCTTTATGCTGAATAAGATGGGAGCTTTGTACTGCGTTCCAACGGATTCTGTAGTCGATTTTGTAACTGTCAAAACCATAGGCTTCAACAACTTTTAAATGTCGCGAAGTTTGCTGATGATGGATCAATAAGGACTTCCAGGAGCAATGCCAGCAGGGCGCTGGTTCCGAGCTACACTCTCTGAGAGTTTTTGAGGAGTCCAGGCTCTGGTTCCGGAGTCGAGCCAGTGAAGAGTTTGCCTTCTACAGTAAGTTTGTCATTCGAAGGGTGCCACCAGGTCAGAAATTGCGGCGGTGAAGGTGCTCTTGATTACGCCTGATGCGCCACATATTCAACTACAATACAGCGCCGTAGCATGCAGCAGTTTGCTGGGCTATCTGTTGCCACATTTGTTCTCCCAGATTCAATGCTGCTGCTTCGCTGGCTAGTTGATTGCGGAGGGATGGATTTTGGATGAGCTTCAGCAGTGCTGCGGTTAGTTGGGGGGCGTCGCCGTAGTTGCAGAGGAGGGCATTTTGGCCGTCTTGAAGCAGTTCGCGGAAGGGGGGCAGGGAGGTGGCTACGATGGCTTTGCCCTGGGTCACGCCTGTCATTAATGCTCCGCTGGTGGTCACGGTTTTGTAGGGGTACACAACGATGTCCGCGGCCTGGTAGTAGGAGAGCATTTCTTCTGACGGCGCAAACTCGAAGCGCAGATCAACTGCATTGTTCAGGCCGAGGGCATTTACTTTTTCCTGGATTGAAGCCAGCAGGGAAGGGTCTCCGGTCCCGGCGACCAGCAGATGCGCGTGGACCCCGGCCTGTTGCACTAACTTCCATGCCTCCAGGAGAAACTCTACTCCTTTATAAGGCCGGATGATCCCCTGCCAAAGTACCAGGCATTCATCCGCTCCAATGCCAAGCTTTCTTCGGGCTTCTTCCGGGGAAACCAGCGGGAAATCATAGAAAAACGGCCCATGAGGAATTACGTGGATGCGTTCGCGCTCGAACTGGAACTGATGGAACAGTTCTTCTTTGACAGCTCCGGAATGACAGATCAGCGCGTCCATCATTTCATAGAGCTTCTGGAAAATCTGCCTGTGTTTCTCTCCGGTATCGGAAGGCAGCAGGTCATGCACGGTGCAAACCAGCTTGCAGCCCCGCCACCTGCAATAACGCAAAAACCAGAAGTCAAAAGGAAGATGCAGGGCCAGCATCGGCAGGTACTGCACGTGAATTACATCAGGCCGGGAAAACGCAAACCTCAGCATCAAGGCAGCGGCATTGATTCCGCTTTCCAGAAACTTCAGCAGTTTGCGAAGCCCACCCGGCAATTTGAATCGGCCCACTATGTCCAGCAGGCCGGGACGATTTCTGATGCCGCGCATGGAAAAGCAGTCTGGATCAAGGTAGTAGGTGATCGCGCCCAGATGGACGGAAACATTCTCTGAACGAAGCGCCTGGCACAAGTAAGCGTCATAGTAGGGAACTGTGCTCCATAGATCCATCATGAAGACTTTGATGGCCCTGGCGCGTGTTTCTTCCTGCGAGGACGGGGCCGGAGACTGGTTGCTAAGCGTGGTGGCCATTGTTCCTGCGGGAAACAGATTGGTAGAGTTGAAGGTAGGCGTGCGCCATGGCTTCTGCGGAGAAGCTGTCCCGCACCAACTCGTGCCCGCCCTGGGCGAGTTTCTGGCGCAGCATCTGGTCATTCAACAGGCGCAGAATCGCGGTGGCGAGCGCATCACTATCAGCGGGCGCAACCAGCAATCCGGTTTTTTCATGCAGGATGACTCTGGGCACGGCCCCTACACTGGTTGCAACAACAGCTCTCTTGGAGGCAAGAGCTTCCAGGATGGTCATGGGCAATCCTTCTTTCAGCGAGGGCTGGACCAGGACATCAAGCGAGGCGTACACGCCTGCCATGTCACGGCGCACTCCAGTGAAGACCACTTGTTCATGTATGCCCAATATTTGCGCTTGTGCTTCGAGTTGCTTGTGGTCCGGCCCATCTCCCACCAGGGCGAAGACCACATCAGGATGCTGCTTCAAAATAACTGCAGCGGCCCGCAGCAGATATTGAATGCCTTTTTCCGGCGCGAGCCGCGCCACTGTGCCAATGATGATTTTGTTTTCGCCCAGTTCACCACGCAACGTGGCGCTCGCTGCCTCGAATGCCGCGAGATCAACACCATTATTAATGATGGAGATTCTGGCGCCGGGAACACCGGCATTGCGCAGCAAATCCGCTACTGACTCCGATACGGCAGTGGTCATGTCAAAGCGCTTCAGGATACGGCGATCGAGAACACCGTAGAGATAAGCAGCAAGGTCATTGTCATACCAGGTGTGGCAGGTGGAGAGAACCGGCGTGCGGAGGCCGCGGCTGGCCGCGTAACCATAGATGTCCGCCTTATACCCGTGGGCATGAACAGCATCAATCTGGCGGTCACGAATGATTTTGCGGAGCGCCATCACCGCGCTGGGATCAAGCCTGCCCTTGCAGGCGATCAACTCTACCGGCACTCCTGAGGCGCGGGCATGATCGGCCACCTGGACGTTGGGCGAGTGCAGGTTATGAAAAACTCCAATCGTGCTGGTGTGGCCCTGCTGCTGCAAACATCGTGACAGCGCCACCACCATGGTTTCCGCGCCGTACAGGCCTCCACTGCTGATCAGGTGCAGGATTTTCATTCACCCTCGGTCCGCGCTTCGGGCGCCTGATACGCTCTGCCACAGGCGATGATAAAGCCGGTCACCCGCAACTTGTTTGAGCAGTTGCTTGCTGCGGGACTGCACATCATGCAGCAGCTTCCAGCGCCCATTGTGTACCAGCAGTTTTTCCAGCCTCTCCACTGACAT
>Ga0066662_10001355_pt1 | contig 11178 bp, 13 predicted proteins | sample GraSoiAngelo_111_FD_133939 | JGI IMG/M metagenome (GOLD analysis project Ga0066662, IMG submission 133939) | Grasslands soil microbial communities from the Angelo Coastal Reserve, California, USA - 14_0903_12_40cm | ecosystem: Environmental > Terrestrial > Soil > Grasslands | place: USA... | reverse complement strand
ATGCGAAAATGGTCAGCGCATTGCGGGCTGAAGACATTGGCGCCGAGCTGTATCTCGGCGATGCGAAGAACATGGGCAACCAGCTCAAATATGCCGACCGACGCAATTCACCGTGCGTGATCATCCAGGGGTCCGACGAGAAGGCGCGCGGCGAGGTCCAGATCAAGGATCTGATCGAGGGCGCCAAGGCGGCGGCCGCGATCGCCTCTAATCAGGAATGGCGCGAGACCCGGCCCGCACAGTTTTCATGTCGGGAAGAGGAACTTGTGGTTCGGGTTCGCGAGGTGCTGAAGCGCCACGAGGTGAGGTGGGCGTGCCCCTCATGATGAGGAGCGCGGCGACTAACAGACGCAAAACGGGAGTAACAACAAATGCCTGAAATTACCGTCAGCATGGCCGCCGGCCGCACCGATGAACAGAAGGCCGGCATGATGCGCGATATCACGCAGGCGCTGGTGAAGAACCTCGGTGTCGATGCCGACGCGGTCGTCATCCAGATCAACGAAGCGCCATTGGCGCACAAGATGAAGGGCGGCAAGACCTTCGTCGAACGTGCCGCGGCGGCGAAGAAGTAGCCGGGACGAGTTTTTGCCACGCGTCGTCCCCGCGAACGCGGGGACCCATAAGCATCTGTGTTTTTGTTTAAGCCGCATCTGTGTTCTCGCGCCTGATGCGACATCACGCGCATGGGTCCCGGCTCAAGGCCGGGACGACATGCCAGAGATTGCCCGTGCTATCGGATCATCCATGGACGCACGCGACATCATCAAGGTTGGCATGAGCGCCGAGCGGACGCTGGTGGTGCCCCTCGAGCGCACGGTCGGGCATTTCGTCCCGCACATGCCGATGGTCTACGCGACGCCGATGATGATCCTGGAAATGGAGATGACCTCCGGCGACGCCATCAACAAATATCTGACGCCGGGCTGGGTCACCGTGGGCACCGAGGTCGACGTCCGCCATCTCGCCGCCACCCCCGTCGGCGCGCTGGTGCGCACCACCGCGCGCGTGGTGGCGGTGGAGCGCCGCGTCATCCGCTTCGAGGTGGAAGCCTTTGATGGCAAGCGCCGCATCGGCGAGGGCCGTCACGCCCGCGGCCTTGTCAATGTCGAGACGTTCACCCGGCGTCTTGCGTCCGGCTGACTATTTCACCAGCTCTCTGGAGCGTTTCGTGGCCGCCGCGACAGCGCGCGTCAGCAGCGACTGCATGCCATCCGGTCCCATCAGCACTTGCAGCGCCGCGGCGGTGGTGCCGCCGGGCGAGGTGACGTTCTCGCGAAGCGTGGCGGAGGCAAGCTCGGAGCGATGCAGCAATTCGCCGGACCCGGCGACGGTCTCGCGCGCAAGCCTGCCTGCAAGCTCGCTCGGCAGGCCAGCCTCGACACCGGCGCGCGCCAGCTCTTCGGCGAGCAGAAACACATAGGCCGGTCCTGAGCCGGACACGGCCGTCACCGCGTCCATCAATTTCTCGTCCTCGACCCATTCGACCGAACCGGTCGCGCGCAGCAACGCGTCGGCGGTCGCGCGCTGAGCGGCGGTGACGTTGCTGGCCGCCACGGCAACGGTGATGCCACGGCCGATCGCGGCGGGCGTATTGGGCATGGCACGCACCACGCTGCCGCCGCATATCTCTGTGACCGAAGCAATGGTGGTGCCCGCCATGATCGAGACCACCAGCGTCGAGGCTCCAGTACAGGATTTCAGCGCGGGCGCGGCTTCGCGGAAGGTCTGCGGCTTCAGCGCGATCACCAGCGTCGATGCGGCGGCAATCTCTTTTGGCTGCGGATTGAGCCGAACACCTTGAGTTGCAAGCGCACTGATTTCTGCAGACGGGTGCGGTTCGATCACCGCGACGTGCTTGGGATCGAGACCGCGCGCCAGCCAACCGGACAACATCGCGCCGCCCATTTTTCCCGCGCCGGCGAGAACGATCGGCCCTTTTATGCTTTGCAACGTGCTTCCGGTTTCCAAAAGCGTCACCACAACTCGCTTGTTATCCCCGCGACAGCGGGTAGCGATAACTACAAGCGTTCTAGTTCATCGAGGTGTTTGCAACAAGCACTGTGGAACTCGGATGCGCCATTGAGAATGGCTCGGCGTTCAAGATCGCGGGGAGCCGCCGAGGCTGTAACCCGCGCGGCTTGGAAAAGGGCTTACGCTTCGCCCTCGGTATCGAACATGGCCGCGCTCATCGCCTCGGCGGCGCTCTTGCCGGCCCAGACCACGAACTGGAACGCCGGATAGTAACGCTCGCAGGCATGAATGGCGCCGACCAGCATGCTCTCGCATTGCGCGGTGGAGGCGCTGATTCCGCCGGGCAGCACCAAAGCCTGCCGGTACATGATCATGCCGGTATGGGTCCAGATGTCGAAATGGCCGATCCACAATTGCTCGTTGATCAGCGCGATCAGCCGGGCGACCTCGGGACGTCGCGCAATCGGCACCTTCATGTCGAAGGCGCACGCCAGATGCAGCGCCTCGATCTCGGTCATCCAGGTAAAGGACAATTGGTAGTCGGTCCAGTTTCCCCTGGAGACGATCGTCACCTCGTCTTCACCGGACCGTTCGAACGACCAGTTGTGATCTGCGGCGATGTCCTCGACGATTGCGAGCGGGTTGTTCCGGGAATCGATGATGCCTTCGAGGAGGGACATGCCGTCTCGACCTTGCCTTTCGACGTTGATACGATGGTTGCTACGCACGCAGCAGGCTGATACGCGCTGGCCGCTTCGCTTCCAATCCAGGATGGGTTGCCCGGGCCTGCCGGGATGAAGTGATGTGATTTGCGGAATCCGCGCAACGGCACCACGAGTCCATCCACAGACAAAGCGCGGCTCGTCCACAGCTCTCGTCCGCCGTTAACGATTGCAATGAGAACAAACCGGAATCGGATTCGCGGTTTGCGAGTCTCGCAAGGCGGGGTTCGCGTCAAACGCGCTGGTTGCTCATGCTGGGTGCGCCGAAATACGCGCATGTCATGGGCACATGCGGATTCCGGATTGCGAAACGGCTTGCTGACGAGGCCAGGCTTGGGCATAGTTCCCGCAGGTCGCTCATACCGGGCGGCCGATGTTCTCAGGGCGGGGTGAAACTCCCCACCGGCGGTAAGGGCTAGCAGCCCAAGCCCGCGAGCGCCTTCCTCAGCGTTGAGGAAGGGTCAGCAGATTCGGTGTGATTCCGAAGCCGACGGTTAAAGTCCGGATGAAAGAGAACGGTCGCGACTGCCGCATTTCGCGCGGCAGGTCGTTCCGTGTGCCCTGATTCTGGTCCTGAAAGAGGAAAGCCATGAATCAGATGTTGCAAGATGCTCCCCAAACAAAACACTCCGCCGAAACCATCGATGGGCCACCTGCTCCGGCCCACCCGCGATTTTCCAAACCGCAGCGGGTCGCCTTCGTGCAATCCTCCTGGCATCGCGCCGTCGTGGAGGAATGCCGCATCGCGTTCCTACAGGAGATCGAGGCACGAAACATTGCGCGTGCGCAGATCGATCTATTCGAGGTGCCGGGTTCGTTCGAGATCCCGCTGCATGCGCAACTGCTGGCAAAAACCCGGCGTTACACCGCGATCGTCGCTGCCGGGCTGGTGGTGGATGGCGGCATCTATCGTCATGAATTTGTCGCCGACACTGTGATCAAAGCGCTGATGGATGTGCAGTTACGCACTGAAGTCCCGGTGTTCTCCGCGGTGCTGACGCCGCAACAGTTCCACGAGAGCGCGGCGCACCTTGATTTCTTTCGCAAACATTTTGTGATCAAGGGTATCGAGGTCGCCGAAGCCTGCGCCAACACCCTACTCAGTCTGGAGCGGCTGCGCGGCCAGGTCGCGGCCGGGATCATCTGACCCGAGCCCTGCTGGCGCGAACTTATCGCGTCGTCCCTGCGAGCGCAGGGACGACGTTGCGGTGAACTTGACTCGCAATTACCTGGAAAAAATGCCCGCGCTAGTCGAACAGGCTTGAGACCGACTCTTCCGAAGCGGTACGGCCGATCGCCTCCGCGATCAGCGTCGCGATGGAAAGCGTTCGGATGTTCTTGGCACCGCGAACCGCCTCCGTGGGCAGGATCGAATCGGTGATCACAAGCTCCTTGAGCTTGGAATTGATGATGCGCGCGGAGGCACCGCCGGACAGCACGCCATGCGTGATGTAGGCGTAGACCTCCTTGGCGCCATTGGCGAGCAGCGCATCGGCTGCGTTCACCAGCGTGCCGCCGGAGTCGACGATGTCGTCAACCAGGATACAGGTATGACCGGCGACCTCGCCGATCACGTTCATGACTTCGGATTCACCGGCGCGTTCGCGGCGCTTGTCGATGATCGCGAGCGGCGTGTTGATGCGCTTGGAAAGGCCGCGCGCGCGAACCACGCCACCGACGTCGGGCGAAACCACCATCACATTGCTCAACTGGAAGCGCTCACGAATGTCGCGCACCATCACCGGCGAGGCGAAAAGATTGTCGGTCGGAATATCGAAGAAGCCCTGGATCTGGCTGGCGTGCAGATCAACCGTCATGACACGGTCGGCGCCTGCATGCGTGATCAGGTTAGCGACAAGCTTGGCCGAAATCGGCGTCCGCGAGCCGGATTTGCGATCCTGTCGGGCATAGCCGAAATACGGGATCACAGCGGTAATGCGGCGCGCCGATGCGCGCCGCAGCGCATCGGTGATGATCAGCAATTCCATCAAATGATCGTTGGCCGGATATGACGTCGATTGCAGGATGAATACGTCGGAGCCGCGGACGTTCTCCTGGATTTCGACGAAGATCTCCATGTCGGCGAAACGCCGCACCACCGCCTTGGTGAGCGGCAGGCCCAGTCCGCTCGCAATGGCCTGGGCCAAGACGGGATTGGAATTGCCCGAAACCAGCTTGATGGAGCCGTTCTTGGCCGACATCGATGCTTCCCCCCGCGCCTTGCTGGAGACAACGTTCAGCATATCGGGACACCCACGAAACCGGCAATGTTGGACGGCGAGGTGATATCAAGGAGCTACCTTGGCTGGCAACCCATCACCCTGGTTTTCCCGGCAAAAATGGCCTCTGTTCAGCCGTTTTAGCTTAATCGGCGGTGTAGCCTAGCGCGCTGATGCTGAATTGGCCGGGCTCGCGCGAAGGTAGATCCGCGTTCGCCACCGCGGGCTCGCGTTTACCGGGCGGCCCCTGGGGCGGCGCGTCCGAACCCCCGGCTCCGTTGACCATCGCGCTGAGGCCGCTCAAGCCTGCCTGGGCGATCTTGCGAAGCGTCAGATCATCGGCGGCGCCCCAGGCATCGCGTCCAGCCTTGCCGGCCGCTTCCTCGCCACTGAGCCTCAGCGCGCGTTGCTGCTCGCGGTCATAGACATCCCATACCCACGCGATCACCGTGCGGCCGTGATTGACCTGGGCGGACAGATAACTTCTCACCCGGTAGGTCGCCGACGCTTCGCGCGACACGATCGACAAGCTGCGAAGCTTGGACTCGCTGTCGAGCACGTTTACCATGCGATCGAACACCTGCGGCGGGGGACCGTCGATCGATTCAAACGCGATCGTCGTACCTGTTCCGGTGCTAGCCATGGCGAAAGAAGCGCTGGCAACTCCACCGCCGGCGCAGCCGCCGAGCGCGCCCGAGATCGCCAGTATCAAGGCGGCCGCCGCAATGCGCGGCGCGGTTTTAGGGTAGGCGGGGGAACGGGTGCCGGTGTCTCTCATCGCACCCGGAGCGATATCGTTAAAATGCGTTAAGGTCTAGGGCAGCTAGAATTTTTAGGGTGCGCATTGCGCTTCCGAGCCGGTTGCAAGAGCTACTCCAGCGAAATCGCATGGACGTGCCGGCCATAGTCCGGTTCGTTACGGTGTACCGAGCGGCGGTAGCTGTAGAAGCGCTCGTCGGAATAGGTATCGACACCGATATCATCGATCATCAAGACGCCGGCATTTTCCAGCCGCATCCGGATGAACCCCGCGAGATCGAACATGGCATGGCCCGCTCGCTCCGCCGGGATAAAGAACAGGCTGTTCTCGGGATCGGCCTGGATGAAACGCTCGACGAATTCCGCGCCCACTTCGTACGAGTGCTGTCGGATCAATGGGCCGATCGCCGCGACAATGCCGGTTCGCTCGGCGCCGAGCTTCTCCATGGTCTCGACGGTGGATTCCAGAATGCCGGTCAGCGCACCTTTCCAGCCGGCATGCGCGGCTCCGATCACGCGCGCGTTCGGATCGACAAATAGAATGGGCCCGCAATCGGCGGCGGTGACGCCGACCGCAAGCTTTTCCGCCCGCGTCACGATGGCGTCCGCGCGCGGCCGCGAACTGCCCTCCCAAGGCCCGGATACCACAACGGCATCGGGCGAATGGACCTGCCACGGGCTGAGCAAATGTGAGGGCGGGAGGCCGATGTGTTCCGCCATCCGGCGCCGATTTTCCGCGACATTGGCGGGATCGTCCTGCGAACCAAGGCCGCCATTGAGGCTGCCGTAAAAGCCGGTGGAGACGCCGCCTTCGCGCGTGAAGAAGGCATGGCGCAGGCCCGGTATGGCCGAGAGCAGCGGCGAAGCTAGCATCATGAAGGTTCGGCCCTGTAATGCGGCCGCTCGTCTTCAAATCCCGCCAGGGAAGTCAGACGAGGCTCCGAGACCGCTAGCACCTTGAACATCGATCCCATGCCGCCTCGCCCGCCGCCAATCAGCCGTTTCAACGCGCTCGCGATGTCCTCGGAAGCCTCAGGCCCGGCCTTCGCCATCAGGCTTGCCGCGCGAGTCTCAATTCCCAGTCGCTTTAAGAACTCGCCCTGTGGCACCGGTCCATGGACGCGCGCTCCCAAGTCCTCGGCCGCGCGCACCAGCGCCTCGAAATCGACGTGAGCGGTTACGTCGGCGTCGCCAGGACTCTTCAGGGGGTCGGTGAAGCTGTGCCGCTCGATCGCCTGAAACGTGTCACCGGCATCGCTGCGGACGTGGCCATAGTCGATTATCAGCGCGGCGCCGTCCTGATCGCGGACGCGCGTCGCGATCTTCATGATTTCAGCATCCGGGCGCCACTCGAACACCGCGCCGACCGGGGCGGCGCGCACCAGCGCTGGCAATAGTATCTCGAACTGCGACGTCGGTTCGCTGGCCGAGATGAACACGAGTTGACCACTGGCGTCGATGTCCACCATTCGCTCGTGCCAGCCGGTCTCGCGCTTTACCATTTGATGAATCGGCAGCACGTCGAAATATTCATTGGCGAAAATGATCGCGGGTCCGTCAGGGATGGCGTCGAGGTTTTCGTGCCAGCTGATGTCGCGCGGGCCCGTCAGCGTGGTGGCTTGCTTGTCGCGCAGCATCGGATTGATCTCGATCAGGTGGATGCTGAGCGCCTGATATAGCGGCGGCAGAACTCGCATCGCCCGTAGCGCGTCCGCCATCATGGTGCCGCGGCCCGGTCCAATCTCGATCAAACGCAGCAACGGCGGTGAACCGATCGCCTTCCAAACCGAGGCCGCCCACAACCCGAGGAGCTCGCCGAACATCTGGCTTACTTCGGGAGCGGTGGTGAAATCGCCCTCGCGCCCGAGAGGATCGCGCGAAAGGTAATAGCCAAATTGCGGATGCGTCAGGCACAGTTGCATGTAGCGCCAGACCGGCATCGGTCCCGACGCTTTGATCAGATTCTTGATCTCGAAGTGCAACGGCGAATGTTCGGTCACAGTGTGCTTTCGGCGCGGTTCGCCTGGTAATTCGCGGCTTTGCGGCGCCACGCCACTACAATAAGAACAATGCCCGCGATGATCATAGGTGCCGACAGCAGCATTCCCATGGTCAGCCCACCCCACAGGAATCCGAGTTGCGGGTCGGGCTCCCGGAAGAATTCGCCGGCGATCCGTGCCAAGCCATAAAAGCCAATAAAGCTGCCGAGGATAAGTCCCGGCCGCTTCAGCGCCCCAAAGCGGATCATGACGGCCAGCATCGTAAACAGCACGATGCCCTCCAGGCCGGCTTCGTAGAGCTGACTGGGATGGCGCGGCAACGGCCCGCCATTGGGAAAGATCATCGACCAAGGCAAGGCGGGATCAGCCGGCCGGCCCCAAAGCTCGCTGTTGATGAAATTAGCCAGTCTGCCGAGAAACAGCCCGATGGGTCCGACGGCGGTGGTGATGTCGCCAAGTGAAAGGATCGGGAGATTGTGTTTGCGGCAGAACAAGATCACCGCCGCCACGCATCCGAGAAAGCCACCGTGGAACGACATGCCTCCCTTCCACAGTTCGAAAATTTCCAAGGGATGTTCGATGAAGAACGCCAGATTGTAGAACAGGACGTAGCCGGTGCGGCCGCCAAGAATAATGCCCAGCGTGACCCAGAGGATGAAATCATCCAGTTGCGGCAGGGTGATCGGGGCCGGTCCGCCCCATAACTGTTCATTCTTGATCAGCGCGCGCGCATAGATCCAGCCCAGCACGATGCCGCCAATATAGGCCAGCGCATACCACCTGATCGCGAACGGCCCGATGGCTATGGCGATCGGGTCAAACACCGGGAAGGCGATCAACAAAAAGGGCATCGAGCCTGCGGCTTATTTGGAAAGGTTGCGACGATAAAGCGCCAGTAGCCGCTCCCAATGGCGCTCGGCTGCGTCGCGTTCGTAGACCGGCCGTTTCGGGAACGCAAAGCCGTGATGGGTGCTCGGATATATCTCCACCTCGGCATTGGCGCGATCGGTTTTCACTGCCTGTTTCAAGCTCTCGATGATTTCCGCGGGCGCGTAGATGTCGGTTTCCGCGCATCCGAAATAGAGCTCAGCTTTGGTTTTTCGCCCCGCTAGATGCGGACTGTCCGGCTGGTCCGTGACCAGGTGCGTTCCATAGATCGAGGCGGCGGCTTTGACGCGGTCGGGAAAATGCGTGGCGGCGTTGATCGCATATCGCCCGCTCATGCAGTAGCCAACGGTACCGACGATGTCAGCGCGGGCGGCGGACTGGCCCTCGGCATAGGTGAGCAAAGCGCGAGTATCTTCCATCACCAACGGTATATTGATCGAGGCCATGAGCTGGAACATGCGTTTGCGTTCTGGTGATTCTGGATCGGCCGGTAATGGCCCCAGCTCCATGACGCCGGAGCGGTAGTACAGATTCGGGAGCATCACATAATATCCCGATGTACCGAGTCGGCGCGCCATGTCGCGCAGCTCCTCGCGGATCGCCGGAGCATCCATGTAAAAGATGATGACCGGGTGCGGGCCGCCGCGTTCAGGATGGGTAATGAAGGTGGTAGTGTGACCGTCTTTCGTGACAATTTCGATCTGCTGGTCGATCATGGGCCGTTCGTTCTCGCTTGTCGGTTCTCGATGTCGCTGCTGCCGGTACGATTGCAAGGAAAGCAGGACATGACAAGGCGAGCATGCCGCGGGAGGTGCCGAGATCGGACTTGAACTGCGGGCGGGGGATCGCCATTGTCTATGGTCAAGACACCAGCTTGGACCCGACGGAGATTCCCTTAAGATGACCCAGACCAGCAATCGATTTTTCGATGAGATCGGGCGCTTGATGAATGATGCCGCCGGCGCTGCCCAGGGCGTCAAGCGCGAGGTCGATGCGGTGGTCCGCAACCAGGCCGAAAGGATTCTGCGCGATCTGGACATGGTCAAGCGCGAGGAATTCGAAGCCGTCAAGGACATGGCCCGGCTGGCGCGAGAGGAAAACGAGCTGCTGAAGGCACGCATCGCGCAGCTCGAGGCCAGGCTCGGAACTGTGTCGCCCGCCGGCCCCGATGTCGGCGGCCTCAGGACGGACGGCTGAACCCGGCGCCCACTGCCATAGATAGGCTAGCGTCCCGGACTGGACAAAAATCGGGATAAAAAACCTTGGGTTTCCTTGTCATTTCCGGGCTTTGGGGCTAGAACGCCGCCACGTCCGCGGCCCCCGCACCCCTGGAGGCTTGCCTCGGAGTACAACCGGGCCGCGATGCGGCCTTTAGCTTTTTCGAAAACAAGGACTTACGCAGATGGCGACCGTCAAGGAATTGAAGGCGACCGCGCGTCCGGCAGGCGGCAAGGGGGCCGCACGGGCAGTGCGTCGCGCCGGGAGAGTGCCCGGAGTGATCTATGGCAATAGCGAGGCTCCCGTGACCATTTCGGTCGACGACGCCGATCTGCGTCAGCGGATTCTGGCCGGCCGCTTTCTCACCACCATTTACGACATCGATCTCGAGGGCAAGAAGCACCGGGTTATTCCGCGTGACTTCCATCTTGACCCGGTGCGCGACTTCCCGATCCATGTGGATTTCATGCGGCTTGGCGAAGGTGCGACCATCCGAGTCAGCGTTCCCTTGCACATTCAAAATGCGGAGGCCGCGCCAGGCGTGAAACGCGGTGGTACCGTCAACATCGTCACCCACACCATCGATCTCGAATGCTCGGTCGATAACATTCCGCAATTTGTCGATGCTGATGTCAGCGGGCTGGAAATCAGCCATTCGCTGCATCTGTCCGATATCACGCTGCCGTCCGGGGTGAAGTCGCTGTCGCGTGAAGACGTGACGCTGGTAACGATTGTGCCGCCATCAGGTTACGCCGAGGAACAGAAGGCTGCCGCGGCAGCCGCGGCTGCTGCCGGTACCGCGGCGGCAGGTGCGCCCGCCGCTGCTCCCGGTGCGGCTCCCGCCCCCGGCGCTGCCGCCCCCGCCGCTGCCGCTCCGGCTGCGCCAGGTGCTGCTCCCGCGGCAGGCGCGAAGGCACCCGCGGCCGGCGCAAAGCCGGCTGCCGGTGGTGGCGACAAGAAGAAGTAATCGGGCGCGGGATGCCGCGTCATGCGACTTTTTGTTGGCCTCGGCAATCCCGGCGCGAAGCACGCGCATAACCGGCACAACATCGGCTTCATGGCGGTCGGCCAAATTGCGCGGCGTCATGGTTTCCCACCGTGGCGCCGTCGCTTTCAAGGCGAGACTTCGGAAGGCGCGCTGGATCATGAGCGGGTGATCCTGCTTCGTCCCTCGACCTTCATGAACGACTCCGGACGCGCGGTTCAGGAGGCTGCGAATTTCTTCAAACTCGCGGCAGGGGACATCACCGTGTTTCAGGACGAACTCGAACTGCCGCCGGCCAAGCTGCGCGTGAAGGTTGGCGGCGGCATCGCCGGTCACAACGGGCTGCGATCGATCTCTTCGCATATCGGCAACGAGTATCGCCGCGTGCGGCTGGGGATCGGGCACCCTGGCAT
>Ga0066662_10001354_pt1 | contig 11179 bp, 5 predicted proteins | sample GraSoiAngelo_111_FD_133939 | JGI IMG/M metagenome (GOLD analysis project Ga0066662, IMG submission 133939) | Grasslands soil microbial communities from the Angelo Coastal Reserve, California, USA - 14_0903_12_40cm | ecosystem: Environmental > Terrestrial > Soil > Grasslands | place: USA... | reverse complement strand
TTGCGCCAGATCATCTCGGATGCCTGTCCCGGCACTACCATCACTTTCGATATGGCGCAGGTCACAAGTCCCATCACATTAACGAATGGTGAAATCCTCATTGATAAGAACCTGACGATTAAAGGACCTACGACGAAGAGCCTCGTCATCAGCGGAAACAACAACAGTCGCATATTCAATATTGCTCAAACGGGCGCGCTCTCAATCTCTAACCTGACTTTTACGAAAGGGCAGTCCAACTCCGGCGGCGCTATTCATAACTTAGGCGATCTAGTCATCAGTAACAGCACATTTACAGATAACCATGCCATCGCAGGCGCGGGCGGTGCAATTGATAGCGAAGGCGGAACGCTAAAGATTATCAACAGCACCATCTCAGGCAACACGGCTGATACGAATGGCGGCGGCCTTCTGAACAGCGGGAATTCTCTTGCGCGGCTAACCAACGTAACGATCACCAATAACCGCGCAGATGCGGACGGCGACTCTACGGGCGATGGCGGCGGCATCAGCGAGATGAGCGACAGCGGCATCACTGTGAACAACACGATTGTCGCAGGTAACTTCAAAGGCGCAAGTCCAGGAACGACGCCTAACGACTTCTTTGTTCTCATAGGCGACCCTCTAGTCCCTACCAGCTTCATTGATCCGGGTAGCTCGAATAATCTGATCGGCGTTGACACAGGACTCTCCACAGACATCAGTAACGGAACGAATGGAAATCAGATAGGCACAGCCGCAAATCCGATTGATCCGCGCCTTGCACCGCTCGCTGACAACGGTGGCCCAACAAAGACGCACTTCCTGCTATCGGACAGCCCCGCTCTTAATACTGGCAGCAATGATCTGGCACGAGATCAGAGCGGCAGCCCTCTGGCTACGGACCAGCGAGGCACAGGCTTCCCGCGAATCATCAACTCCATAGTTGACATCGGCGCGCTTGAAGCAAACTACTCTATCTCTGCTACGGCTGGTAACAATCAGAGCGCAACCATCAACACTCAGTTCGCTACACTTCTGAAAGCTACAGTCATAGTCGAAGGTCAGCCGGGAAGCAACATCAAGGTGACTTTCACTGCTCCTTCGAGCGGAGCGAGCGGCACATTTACGGGGAACGTAACGACAGTATCAGCCTTTACAGACGTAAACGGCGTTGCGACTGCGCCCACATTTACTGCGAACGGAACGGCTGGCAGCTATAGTGTAACTGCAACTCTTCCGAGCGGTCTGCCGTCTGCTACTTTTAATCTGACAAACGCGAAGGCCAATCAAACCATCACGGTCAACACGCACGCGCCGTCGAGTGCGACTTACAACACAACGTTTACAGTCTCCGCGACAGCAAGCTCCGGCCTTCCTGTCACCTACACAAGCTCCGGCGCGTGCACGAACACCGGCGCGACCTTTACCATGACGAGCGGCACGGGCACTTGTTCTGTAATCTATAATCAGGCGGGCAATGCCAACATCAACGCAGCGCCGCAGGTCACGGAGACCGTCGCAGCGCAGAAGGCTAGCCAGACGATCACGTTCGGCTCACTTGCGAACAAGACGTTCGGAGACGCCGACTTTCAGGTGAGCGCGAGCAGTTCATCCGGCTTGACAGTTAGCTTCGCAGCAACCGGCAACTGCACAATCACTGGGAGCAAAGTTCACCTTACAGGCGCAGGCTCTTGCACCATCACTGCGTCACAGGCAGGCGATTCAAACTACAGCGCCGCCGCAGACGTTCCGCAGACTTTCCAGATTGCAAAGTCAAATCAAACGATTACCTTTGGCGCTCTTTCAAACAAGACTTACGGGGACGCGCCTTTCACAGTCAGCGCAACGGCTTCGTCAAACTTGTCCGTATCATTTAGTTCTCAGACGACTTCGGTATGCACAGTGAGCGGCAACACCGTGACCCTTTTAGCCGCTGGCCTCTGCACCATCAGAGCATCGCAAACAGGAGACAGCAACTATAATGCTGCGACTCCTGTTGACCAATCATTTACAGTCAACAAAGCTGTGACGACAACAACGGTCACATCGTCGCAGAATCCCTCAGACTTCGGCCAGAGCGTGACATTTACGGCAACCGTTACAGGCCCCGCAAACACTAGCACGCCCACAGGAACAGTTCAGTTTACAGACGATGGAAACAACATAGGCAATGCCGTCACACTTAACTCAAGCGGGGTAGCGACGTTCACAACCTCATCGCTATCGTCCGGCCCGCACACCATCAGAGCCATTTACAGCGGTGATGTAAACTTCGGCGCTTCGACAGGCACACTAGCAAATGGTCAGACAGTACGCTCGCAACCTACGCTTGACATCAAAGACATTACATTGCCCGAAGGCAATGCGGGCACAACTGACTTCAACTTCACCGTTACTCTGTCAGCAGCAAGCAACCTGACCGTCACAGTAAACTATGCGACAGCAGACGGGACGGCAACAGTTGCTAATAACGATTACCAATCAGCAAGCGGCATATTAACATTCAATCCCGGAGACCTGACCAAGACCATAACCGTCAAAGTCAACGGCGACACGGTGGCCGAGCCTGACGAGATCTTCTTCGTCAACTTAAGCAGCGCTGTCAACGCTATCATTAAGCGAACTAAGGCCACCGGCACAATCCTTAATGACGACGCGCCGGTAGTACAGTTCAGTTCTTCAACCTACAGCGTTGCGGAAAACGGGTCGCACGCGGTGATTGCAGTTAACCGTCTGGGAGACATTTCCAATCCTGCGACTGTAGATTACGCAACGTCTGATTCGTCCGTGCTTCTGCCCTGCTCGCAGGTGACAGGCATGGCATCGCAGCGCTGCGACTACGCAATATCAGTCGGCACATTGCGCTTCGCGGCTGGAGAATCTTCTAAGATTATATTCATCCCCATAGTCAACGACGTGTGGGTGGAAGGTCCTGAGACCTTCAACATAAATCTGTCCAACCCGACAGGCGGCAGTTTAGGTACGCAAGCCTCAGCCACCATCACGATCAATGACGACGACAACGGCATTCAGCCTAATCCTATTATTGATAACGCGTTCTTCGTCCGACAACTCTACATAGATTTTCTGGGGCGTGAGCCAGACCCCATAGGCTATCCATCATGGCAGAGCCTACTGAACAACTGTCCACAGTCAGGCAAAGATGCAAACGGACAATCATGCGACCGCATAGCAGTAGCTTTAGGGTTCATCCAAAGCGCAGAGTTCATTGATCGCGCCTACTTCATCTTCCGCTTCTACACCGCTGCACTTGGAAGAAACCCGAACTACAACGAGTTCATTCCAGACATGGCGCGTTTGAGCGGATTCTTAAACGACGCGGAACTGGAAGCCAACAAGAGCGCCTTCGTGGATCAGTTCATGTCGCGTCAGGAGTTTAAGAATCTTTACGATGCGACATTGAACGATCCGACGGGTTATGTGGATAAGCTTCTGAAAACCGCAGGGTTGCCCAATCACCCTACGAGAAGCGCCTGGATAGCCGGGCTATCTAACAATACTCTGACAAGACAACAGGTGTTACGTCAGCTTGTGGAAAGCGCTGAGGTCCAGACGAAGTTCTTCAATCAGGCATTCGTTGTGATGCAATACTTCTCGTTCCTTAGACGCGACCCGGACGCGGACTACCAATTCTGGATAGACAAACTCAACGCCTCTGGTAATGATTATCGCCTCATCATAGACGGCTTCATCCGCTCGAATGAGTACCTGATGAGAGTCGGGCCGTAAAACCAGGGACGAAGGATGAGAAAGAAGGGGAAAGGTTAAAGGGCAAAGTGTAAAATCCTTTCACCTTTCACCCTTCACCTTTTCCCTTTTCTTCCGTCTTCCGCCTTGCTCTTCCTGCTGTTGACACTGCGCCCGTTCTCGGTAAAACTAACCTGCTCAGTTGAGACAAACTGTTTTGAGTTTATAAAGTGCGTTCGTTCCATGAACGAGCACGTTACGTGAAGGACAACTATGCCCTATATTTTTCCCGGAAGTTCCTCTCTTGCAATTGCTCCGACGCCACCGCTACCGCCTGCGATTATCTCCGACAAACTCGCCGAAGCTGAGGCAGACGAGCCGCTGCCTGCGACGTATGCGGCCAACCGCATACGCCTGCTCGCGCAATCCCCGCGCAGACTCTTTCTCTACTGGGAGTTCAAGCAAGACCCTTTTGAGACCTTGCGTCGAGCCTTTCGCTTGCAGGCGGACCGTTACAGGCTCGCTGTTAAGCTGATTGATTTAGAGACAGGCGGCGAGATTCTTCATTATGCATCGCCCATCCGCTCTCATTGGTTTGACGTGCAGCAGGATCGCTCCTACAGAGCCGACGTTGGATTCCACGCGCAGGGTCGAGCCTTCATTCGCTTGCTTTCATCAGCCGTAACGCGCACGCCGCGCGCCACAGTCTCGCGTCGTGCGGATTCCGGGCCTGAGTTTCAGGTCTCTGCTGGAGAGTTCGCGCGTGTTCTGGACGATGCGGGTTACATGAGCGACGCGCTCGAAGTCTCGCTCGAAGCGGCGGATGTTGCCACGAGCAACAGGACTACGCGACGCGTTGCGCGCGAGTTCGCAGGAGCGGACTTGCCGCTTATGAGCGCGGAGGAGTTGGCGGAGATGCGCGGGCTTCTTGCGTCTCTTGCTCTGGGCGTAAATAGGCTTGATCTTCAGTCGGCTCTTTCAGAAAGACTGGCGCGCTGGCTTGGCGAGATAAGTGCGGCGGTTGACTCGGCGCGTCTCATCGAAATCCTGCGCGACGCGCTCGGTATAGAGATGGAGCAGACCGGCTTTGGCATACAGAATCTTGAAGCCATGCGCCGCGCCGCACGCTTCGTCGTCGGCGCAAGCGAAATCAACTTACCGCTCAAACCCTTTCATCTTTGGATGCCGAGCATGAGCGGGGCAAGGATGAAGTGAAAGCAGAATTCAGGAGGCAGAACGAAAAGCAGAAGTCAGAATTCAGAAGCCAGAAGCCAGAAAGGGATAAGGCCGAGAGCCATTCTTTCTTTTATTCTGTATTCTGTATTCTGTATTCTGACTTCTGCTTTACCCTATGACCGGCTATTTCAGTCTGATCCTGCACGCGCACCTGCCTTTCGTGCGCCATCCTGAGCACCCGGAGTTTCTGGAAGAAGACTGGCTCTACGAAGCTATTACCGAAGTTTACCTTCCGCTCATCTTCGCCTTCTCGAATCTGTATGAGAGCGGCGCTCGCCCGCGTCTTGCCATGAACGTCTCGCCGCCTCTTTGCGAGATGCTTTCGGACTCGCTCCTTCAAGAGCGTTACACGCGCCATCTGGAAAATCTGCTTGCGCTCGCACAGAAAGAGGTTGAGCGCTCAAGCCGCGAAGCTCCTCAGTTTCAAGCAGTCGCTCGAATGTATAACGAGACGTTGAGCGCTGCGCTCTCGCTCTGGAATGACCGCTACAATCGCAATCTAGTGCGAGCCTTTCGTGAGCTTCAGGACGAGGGCGTCATTGAGATAATCACCTGCGGCGCAACGCACGGCTTTCTCCCTCTAATCTCCACGCCGGAAGCGAAACGCGCGCAAGTGAGCGTTGCTGTCGCAAACTACCGCAAACATTTTGGACGCAGCCCGCGCGGCATTTGGCTTCCCGAATGCGCCTACGAACCCGGCATCGAGTATCTGCTCGCAGACGCAGGGATTGAATATTTCATCTCCGACGCGCACGCGATTCTCTACGGCGACCCGCGCCCGCGCTACGGCGTTCACTCGCCCGTGCGCTGCCCGAACGGTGTCGCGGTCTTCGCGCGCGACCTTGAGACTAGCCAGCAGGTTTGGAGTTCCGTCATAGGTTATCCGGGCCACTCCGCTTATCGTGAGTTCTATCGTGATCTAGGCTGGGACGCGCCCATTGATTACCTTCTCCCGCATCTACACTCGAACGGCGAGCGTCGTCATCTTGGCTTGAAGTATCATCGCATTAGCGGAAAAGATGTAGCGCAGGATATGAAACTTCCTTACGACCCAACGGCTGCGCGCGAACGTGCTGCGCAGGACGCAGGCCACTTTGTCTGGGAGCGCATCAAGCAGGCTAGACACCTTCGCAAACAGTTCAATGGTCGCCCGCCGCTCGTCGTCTCGCCCTACGACGCGGAGCTTTTCGGCCACTGGTGGTACGAAGGACCACAATTCATTGATTTCGTCTTTCGCAAGCTTCATTGGGACCAGAACGACGTGGAGGCAATCGCGCCCGGCGATTTCCTTGACTCAGGAATCCCGATTCAGACCCAGCAGCCTTCTCAATCCTCCTGGGGCGAAGATGGCTACTTCAAAGTCTGGCTCAACGAGCTAAACTCCTGGATGTACCCGCACCAGCAGGCGGCGGAAGAGCGTATGACTGCTCTCGCAAACCACTTCGCGGAGACTGATGAACCGACGCGTCGCGCTCTCAATCAGGCCGCGCGCGAACTACTGCTCGCGGAATCGAGCGACTGGGCTTTCCAGATTTATCAGGGCACAACGGTCGAATACGCCACGCGCCGCTTCCGCTCGCACATACGCCGCTTCAATGCTCTCGCGGACGGCATCGAACAGGGACACATTGACGGCGAGCGCCTCGAAGAGATCGAATCCCGCGACAACATCTTCGCTGAGTTAGACTATCGAACCTACAGGTCCGTATGAAGCCGCTCATCATCGGTCACCGCGGTGCTGCGGCAGTCGCGCCGGAAAATACTCTCGTTTCATTTGAGCGAGCTTTGCATGACGGTGCGGACGGAATTGAGTTTGATGTTCGCATTGCGCGCGACCGCCTCCCCGTGGTCATACATGACGAAACGCTCAAGCGCACGGCCTTGAGAAAAGGGCGGATTGCCAACCTCTCGTCAGCGGAGTTGAGCGAGATTGATGTCGGTACGTGGTTTAATCTTTATCGTCCCCTGCAAGCTAAAATGGAGTTTGCCGGGGCCAGAATCCCGCTGCTCTCAAACGTCTTTGAAATGTTGAAGGAGGGCGAGGCAATTCTCTACGTCGAACTGAAGTGTGTACCGAAGGATCGCTCTATAATGGCTGCTGAGGTTGCGAAACTTATTCAGGCACATTCGCTCAAGAGCCGCACGGTGGTAGAGAGTTTCGACCACGGGGCGATTGCCGAAATCAAACGAATTGATTCGGGCTTTCGCACGGCTGCACTATTTGACCGAAGGTTTACGCAACCTGCTCCCTCCATGCGCAAGATGATTGATCGAGCAAAATTTTGTGGAGCGGAAGAGATAGCGCTGCATCACAGTTTGGTTACACGTAAAACAGTCGAACATGCGGCCAGAAGTGGATTAAGAATCGTCGTCTGGACTGTGGATAACACTGATTGGATCGAATCCGCGATTAAAGACGGTATTCATGCAATCATCACTAACAATCCGGCGAAGATGTCTGCCCGTCGTTCAGAGTTGATGAAAGGCAAGGATGAAGGCGGAAGGCGGAAAGGCTAGACGCCGAGAGTGGGAGACGCTTCGACGCGACGAGAAAGAGCAACTACCGTCCACAATTCTTTTCTCCGCGTCGCTGCATCACCATGTCCCCGCGTCTCTCTTCATCCTTCATCCTTTTCTTCTATGAGCCAGCCAAAGGCACAATCAGACAGAGTTTTCCTTCGCTCACAGTACGCGCTGCATTTCAAGCGCGCACCACACGTCCGGTTGATAAGCGAAGCGCGCGCTGATTACGTCTCCGTTTTTCAGTTCAATGGAAACCTTCAGTGCGCAATCGGCGAAGAAGAGGCGTTTGAACTCAGTAAAGGTAACGTACTGTTACTCGATCCGGGCAGCAGCTTGAGCGCGCGCGCGCGCACTGCGGAATATTTGATGCTAACGATTTCGCCCTCCCTTGTGCTCGACTGCGCTGCTCGCACGGCACTCGTTGGCGCGGGCGCAAACGTAAGCTTTCGATCAATTGTTGTCGAACACGACGTGCGTCTTTTTCGTCTGGCTCAGGACCTCGCGGACGAGTTGATGCAGGAAGAGGCCGGGCAGGAGATGGTTATAGGCGCGCTGATCGAGCAGTTGGTTGTTCATCTTCTACGCCATCACTCGAACGTTCGCCGCTCCGAAGAGCTTGAACTCTCTCGCGTCGGCCTTGTGGACCGCCGCATACGACGAGCGATTGAGCTGATGCACGGCAACATGGGGCGCGACCTGCCGCTCGAAGAGATTGCCGCCGCAGCTTATCTCTCGCCATTTCATTTCGCTCGCCTCTTCAAGAAATTAACTGGCGCATCGCCTCACGCATACCTGGCTACGCTTCGGACCACTCGCGCGCAAACGCTCCTTGCCGAAACGGACCTCTCGATTTCCGAAGTAGCAGAGCGCGTCGGGTACTCAAGCCCCAGCCACTTCACCAAAGCTTTTCGACAATCAACAGGTCTCACACCGCGCGCGTTTCGTAAAGCGATTGTCAAATAGTCAGTGGTCCATAGTCAGCAGCCAGTTTTGCAACAAGCGAACAACTGATCGCTGACTACTTTCAACTGACCAAAGTTTTTAGCAATCGAGCGACGATTCTCAGCAAGATTTGTTGAGACCGCGTGTGCGTACGGCCTGTATGATTGCGGTATCAATTTTTGGAGGGAACAGTAATGGCAATCAGGAAGGGCGCAGAGATAGCTCCGGCAAAAGGAAAGCTGGGCGTGTTGCTCGTAGGTCTGGGCGCAGTCAGCACGACTTTCATCGCTGGCGTCGAAGCAATCAAAAAAGGCTTGGCCGAGCCAATCGGAAGCCTCACGCAGATGGGCACGATTCGCTTGGGGAAGCGCACGGATAATCGCGTGCCGCTTATCAAAGATTTCGTTCCGCTCGCAGACTTGAACGATTTGGTCTTCGGCGCGTGGGACATCTTTCCGGATTCCGCTTACGAAGCCGCGATGCACGCAGGCGTTCTGGAAAAAGAGTTGCTCGCGCAACTTAAAACTCCTTTGCAGAAGATAAAGCCCATGCGCGCCGTCTTCGATCAAAGTTACGTCAAGCGCTTGAATGGAACTAACGTCAAAGAGGGCGCAAACAAGCTGGAGATGGCCGAGCAGTTGATGGAAGACATCGCTGAGTTCAAGCGCAGGAACAAATGCTCGCGTCTTGTGATGATATGGGCAGCCTCAACCGAAATCTTTCTGAAGCAGCACGCTGTTCATAAAACCCTTGCGACTTTTGAACAGGCTATGCGCGATAATCATAAGGCAATCGCGCCCTCTATGATCTATGCTTACGCCGCTCTGAAATCCGGCGTGCCCTTCGCCAACGGCGCGCCGAACCTTACGGTTGACATCCCTGCGCTTCTGCAACTTGCCAATCAAAACAATCTTTCAATCTGCGGCAAGGACTTTAAGACGGGCCAGACCTTGATGAAGACCATAATCGCGCCAGGCCTTAAATCCCGTATGCTAGGTCTTCACGGCTGGTACTCTACAAATATTTTAGGCAACCGCGACGGCGAAGTTCTCGACGACCCCGATTCTTTTAAGACCAAAGAGGAATCGAAGCTTTCTGTTCTCGAATACATTCTACAGCCTGAAGTCTATCCACAGCTTTACAAAGACTTCTCACACGTCGTTCGCATCAACTACTATCCGCCGCGCGGTGACAACAAAGAGGGCTGGGACAACATAGACATCTTCGGCTGGCTCGGCTACCCGATGCAGATCAAGATTGATTTCCTCTGCCGCGACTCCATACTCGCCGCGCCTATCGTTCTGGACCTGGCGCTCTTTCTGGATTTAGCGCAACGGACCGGAATGAAAGGCGTGCAGGAATGGCTCTCCTTCTACTTCAAATCGCCGCAAACAGCGCCCGGACTTTACCCGGAGCATGACATCTTCATACAACTAATGAAGCTCAAGAACACTCTGCGCCACCTGCGCGGAGAGGATTTGATCACGCATCTTGGGTTGGAATATTACGACTAAATGGATTGCTGAATGCGGATTTAGGATTGCGGATTGAGAAGAACTTAGATTCGCTTTTTCAATCCGCATTCAGCAATCCGAAATCCGCAATCGTTCAGACCATTAGGTGCATTCCTCACTCTCATTCCCATCCAGAATTTTGTATCCAGACATTTATTGTCAACCGATTGCTGCCATGAATTGTCACAGCGCTCAGGGCTTGACACAGCATGTACAATCCTCTCTTCGCCAGTTTTTTGGAATATTTTGTGGTGACAAAGAGCGCTGACTCGCATATATTGCGTAGGGCTTGAAAGAGCCTTCACTCCTTCGGTGGACCATGAGCGAACATATCCGTTGCGCTCGCGCATCAAAGGTGACAGCGGTTCGTTCTTTGCATGAGTTGGAACTGAGGCGGCCACGGGGAGGCCGGACCGAACCAATCGCGGTCGGTTTCCGTAAGACTTCTCAAAGAGGACGCGCCAAAGGACAGTTACCGCTCATGGAACAGGAGGACGGCCCATGTTAGCTACAATGGAAATGGAAAAACAGAACGAGACAATTGAAACGGTCTTCCTCGACCCGGATCAAAAGAGTCCGCGCGCACAGGATTTTGAGGAAAAGCTTACGGCCCGTATAGTGGGCCAGGAGCGCGCAGTGCGCCGCATGAGCGGGCTATACCAGATTTTTCTTGCGGGCATGAACCCGCCCAACCGCCCTGTCGGCACAATGCTTTTTCTTGGACCGACAGGCTCAGGTAAAACCCGCGTCATAGAGGCCGCCGCTGAAGTTCTCTTCGGCGACCCGAACGCTGTGGTCAAGATTGACTGCGCGGAGTTTCAGCACAGCCACGAGATAGCGAAGCTCATAGGCTCGCCTCCGGGCTATCTGGGACACCGCGAGACAAGCCCGATGCTGACGCAGGAGAATCTGGACCGTATGCACACGGAAGAGACAAAGCTCTCGCTGATCCTTTTCGACGAGATTGAGAAAGCGTCGGACAGTCTCTGGCAACTCTTGCTAGGCATTCTTGATAAAGCCACGCTGACGCTCGGCGACAATCGCCGCGTTGATTTCTCGAAGACGATGGTCATCATGACCTCGAATTTGGGGGCGCGTGAGATGTCCGAGTTGATCTCTGGCGGAATTGGTTTTGCTCCGGGCAAAGGAGGAAAAGACCCCAGCGACACAGAGGTTGACCAGAAGATTTATCGGACGGCAGTTGAGGCTGCGCGGCGCAAATTCTCGCCTGAGTTCATGAATCGAATAGACAAGGTCGTGGTCTTTCGTTCGTT
>Ga0066662_10001353_pt1 | contig 11180 bp, 7 predicted proteins | sample GraSoiAngelo_111_FD_133939 | JGI IMG/M metagenome (GOLD analysis project Ga0066662, IMG submission 133939) | Grasslands soil microbial communities from the Angelo Coastal Reserve, California, USA - 14_0903_12_40cm | ecosystem: Environmental > Terrestrial > Soil > Grasslands | place: USA... | reverse complement strand
TCTGAATATCTATCGTGACGCGAAACTGGAAGCGCGTTGGCGCGAGCAGAGCGCCGAATATCTACGGCTCGCAATCAAAGAAGAGCAGCGCATCGCTCCCGAAGACGCGAAAGTGATTTTGAGCTTGGTCAATGAAAATCAGTAATTGCAAAGTAGGCAATAGGCAGTTGGCAGTTGGCAGTAAGAAGCGAACTCTTCGCTGCCTACTCCCTACTGCCTATTGCCTACTTCTCCTATGTCAATCAATCGCTTTCGCTCAGACGAAGCGGGTTGTGATTCTCAAAGTTGATGGGTTGCAGCCGGACATCGTTGACAGCTTTGTGCGCGAGCGCGATCCGCAGACGGGCAAGAGCCTGCTCCCTTGGATTGAGCATGTTTTCTACGAGCGCGGCACGCGCGTCGAGAACTTTTATGTCAGAGGCATGAGCCTTTCCGCTCCCTCATGGTCAATGCTCGACACAGGCCAGCATCTACAGATTAAAGGCAACGTTGAGTTCGACCGGCTCACACTTCACGCTTACGATTACCTGAACTTCTCTCCCTTCTACATGCGGAACATAGCCGGACTCAGCATTGATATGCCCGGCACAGAGACTCTGGACGAGGCGGGCTTGCCGCTTCTCATTGACGCTTACGCGCCCCAGGAGCGTTTCGCAAGCTTTCAACTCTACCAGCGCGGAATGCACTGGCGGACATTTCAATCGGCGGCGGAGAACCGTTTTCTGAAAAGCCCGCGCGAGCTTTTGGATGAGTGGACCACAGGGTTTGAAGTTCGCAACACTCTGTCCGATCAATTGGAGCGCGATCTGATCGAGCGATTGAATAATCCGGCGTATCGCTATCTTGATCTTTACATCCTGGACTTCGATCACGCAGCGCATCACAACCGCGACCGCGAAACACATCTACACGTGTTGCAAGCTCTGGACGCGACGGTTGGGCGCGTCTGGACCGCAATTCAGAAGAGTCCGCTCGCCTCTGATACCGCTCTTGTAATCGTATCGGATCATGGCTTCAACACGGACGAGAAGGTTTATAGTCAGGGCTTCAATCTGGTCAAGCTGCTGGGGAGCGCAGAAGGCGGAGGCCATCACGTAATCACAAAGCGGCGTTTGATGATGGATTACGCAATCAAAGGTGTGAACCCGTTCGTCCCGCTGATTACGACGACCACGCCTGAGTCTTACTATCTAAAGGGACAGAGCACGGACTATCCGACCGCGCTCGTGGACTTTGACGGCAACGAGCGCTCATCAATTCACCTGCGCGATAGCGACCTGAACGTTCTGCATATTCTCTTGCAGCAACTTCAGCGCAAAGACCTATCCGTTGAGATGCGTCGCGCGATGATGGACGCTTTCTTTAAGACGCTTGATCGTCGTCGCGCTGAGTGGGGAGATAAATTGTCGCAGTTGAATGAAGAGCTATCGGCGCTTCATCGTGAGATTGCGAAAGAGCATGACGCGTTGAAAGCGCTTGAGGAGAAGAAGAGGCCGAAAGATAATTCCGATTCCATTGACCCGAACGATGTAAAGCGACTCGTCGCCCGTTACAACGCGTCGGTAGATAATGAGCGGAAATATTCTGAGTATGCGCGCAGTCTCTCCAACCTTCTTGCTCTTCGCAGAGATACTTTCGATCCCAGGCGCATTAAAATCGAAGACGTGATTGCGAAGGGCGCGATGGGAGTGCGAAACAATATCTACGAGCTTCAGAATTACGTCGTGGGTTTGGCTTCCGTTGGTCCGACGCTCGCGGCTGACGGCTCGCTCGATCTTCAAAGGAGTTTCCAGCACGTTGATTACTTCTCGCTTCTTCACAACGTCGCTGTCAGAAACAACGTGCAGGCAGAAGTCTCATCTCATCCCATTAACTTCGTTGCCGTTCGCATACCCTCCGAGTTGATTGCGCCGTTAGTGGAAAAAGATTTGCGCCCGACGAGCGATGTCGTGTGGATTTATGATGGACAGGAGAATCAAGCTCTAATTCTCTCACGCGAGGACGAAGCGGGCCATTTAAGCCTTCGCTATCTTCCAATCAAGAATTTAAGAGAGGATGAAAACGGCTCGATTCATTTCGAGCGCGTCGGATGGCGCGCTCTTCTTCCTCTGAAACTCTTTGAAGACCCGCAGCTAAATGTTCCCGAAGGTGCGCGCATCAGTTGGCTGGACGATTGGCACACGGACCTTGAGTGGTTGCGCGCAACGCATAAAACCGAATACTCTAATGGCATCATTGGCCTAAACGAGCAGCTTGCGCGCCATCACAATGAGGCATTCGACACGGATGTGCCAGGGCTTTCCGATGACGAGCGGAAACTTCGACGCTTTCATCGCAGGCGGCGCGAGCTTGTGGAAGCGGACATGCTCGTCGTAGCCAACAATCACTGGAACTTTGACGTGCGCGGCTTTAATCCGGGCGGGAATCACGGCTCATTCCTGCGCATCTCTACGCACTCGACGTTGATGTTCGCGGGAGGCGAGAGGACCGGGATTCCGCGCGGGCAGGTTGTTGAAGAGCCGTATGACAGTTTGAGTTTTATGCCCACAGTGCTTGCGCTTACAGGGCAGATAAAGAACGGACAAGTTCCTGTGAAAATTCTCTGGGAGAGAGGATTCCGCCAGTTTCCCGGACCAGTAATCAAAGAGGTTTTAAGCGGCGGAGGCGAGAAAGCCTCACCGGTTGCTGAAGGAGTGGCGATAGCGCCTTGACTACTACTGATGAACAATTAAGCCCCGCGCGGCTCGATGACGAGTTGATGCCTGCCGAAGTTGAAGAGCCGGACCAATCCGGCTCAAGTAGTTTCAAGCGCAACATCATCTGGCTTCAGGGCGTAGCCTTCATCTTAGGTCTTGCGCTCCTAATCTACGTGATCCGCCGCGTAGGTGTGCAGCCCATCTTCGATGCGCTCCTCAAAATTGGCTTCGGATTCTTCATACTGCTCGCCATAAGCGGCTCGCGCCACGTCATCAGAACGCTCGCAATGCGTGCGGCGATTGACCCCCTTCATCGCCGGTTCAGTTTCAAGCACGCGCTTGCGGTCCGATTGGGTGGCGAGGCCGTCAGTTTCTTAACCTTCACAGGTCCGCTTTTAGGAGAGGCAACGAAGGTCGCGCTCCTGCGCCGCCGCGTTCCGCTTGTTCACGGCGTATCGGCTCTCGTCGTTGATAACATTCTCTACAATCTCTCCGTCATCGTCTTCGTCTTAAGCGGCGCAATCGTGATGTTGCTCTCGTTTAATCTGCCGCCTCTGGTCCGCTACTCTCTTTTCGGGATAGCTGTGGGCGCGTCGCTCGGACTCATCCTCTCTGTCTGGGCCGCCAGCCGAAGAGTGATGTTGTTGACGTGGATGATTGACGCGCTTGGCCGCTTCGGTATTCATCCGAAGTTTCTGACATCCAGGCGCGATCATATCTGGGATTTAGAGACGCACGTTTACGATTTCTATTCGCATCGCCCCGGCTCGTTCTTTGCGATGTGCGGTTTCAATCTTCTAACGCACGCGACGAGCGTCATAGAGGTCTATGTTACGCTAAGAATGCTTGGCTACAAGCCAACTGTTCCAGCGGCTTTGGTGATTGAATCGCTGACGAAGATAATCAACTTCGTCTTCGGCTTCGTGCCCGCGACGATTGGTGTCTATGAAGCTGGCAACGAAATTATCTTGCAGACCTTGGGCTACGCGGCGGCAACGGGCATAACGCTCGCGCTGGTTCGCAAAGCCGGAACACTCGTCTGGACCGGAATCGGGCTTTTGGTTTTAGTCTGGCGCGCTGTGCCGAACGCTACGCGCAGCCTTATGGACCGAAGCCCGCGCTTGAGAAAGATTATGGACAGCCTTGTACTCTCAAACATGTCGCACAGACCCGCGCGCACAATCGTCAGCATCTTTGGCATCGGCGTAGGGGTTCTGCTTATTGTCTTCACAGTCGGTTTAGCGCACGGACTCTTGCGCGAGCGCGGTCGGCGTGAAGCAAATATAGGCGCAGAGATAATGGTCCGCGCTTCCGGCACGTTCTCAATGAGCGGCACGCAACCTTTCGCTTATCCGGTCTCGCGCGCTCAGGAGCTTGCGCGCATTCAGGGCGTTCGCATGGCAGTGCCCATAGGCCAGCAATTGGTCGGTAGCGACACGGGCTTCGGCAGCCGCGTCGTTGACGGCATCACGTTTGATGAGTATGCGCCCCTTGCCGGTCTAACGATTAAAGACGGAACAGCGTTTACGCCCTGCGGTCCAACTTCTACGCCGAACTGCGGCGACCAGGCCATAGTTGATTCAGTCTGGACCGAGGAGCGCAAGACAAGTGTAGGCGGCACAGTTCAACTCTATGACCGCCCTTTTCGCATCGTAGGCGTTTATGAACCACCGGGCGGCGCACGCATAAAGATACCGCTCTCGACCATGCAGGAGCAGTTGGGTAGCCAGGATCATTGCAGCGCAGTGCTCGTCGCCTGCAACAACCCGGACGAGCAGGTTCAGGTTGCCGCGCGCATACGCGAGCAGTTTCCTTCGGACCAGATCATCTTCACAAAAGACCTGCCAGAGCTTTACGCTTCGGGCGTGCCCGCTTTAGACATCTTCATCAAAGTCGTCGTTGCGATTGCCGCCTCCATCAGTATGCTCGTCGTGCTGCTCGCTATGTACACGACCGTGACGGAGAGGACTAAGCAGATTGGAATTCTAAAATCCCTCGGCATGTCGAAAGGTACGATCGCGTGGGTGATTGAAAAAGAGGCCATACTCGTAAGCCTGCTCGGCGTGACCGTAGGAATCCTACTGACTCTTCTAGTGCGCTTCGCCGTGATGCGCACAACCTCTCTCACAGTCGAGATAGAGCCGAAGTGGATCATCATAGCCTTCGCCGTAGGATTAATCGGAGGAACAATCGGCGCGCTCTATCCGGCGCTGCGCGCAGCAAGACAAGATGCCGTCGAGGCGTTAGCTTATGAATGAAAGCCCTTGCGCAATGAATCAGGTTTCGCGAAAAAACTTGACACTCGTTTCTGATAGGCATATCTTGCCGTTGCTGTAGTGTTGTTTTCTTACGCGCTCACTCTTGCCGTCTAATTTGGCATCGCTTTAGCGGTATTTCTTTCAACACGCTTCGTTTTCTCGAGGGCCTTTCATTTCTTGAAAATCAGATTTTGAAATGAGTGTGAAACGTTAGGATGGCTTCTACATTTGGCAGCAGGCGCAGTCCTACTTCTATTCGGGGAATGCAGAGATTGTAAAGGGAAATCGATAGAGTTGCCGCGTAAATTAATGAACCTTTCAAAAGCGGGAGGCCGGTCCCATGTCCGAGCAGACCATCGATCTACAGGATGAACAAGCACCGCCGATGCAGGAGGAAGCGCAGGCCACCTCCGACCATCCCCAGAGCGGTCAGCCCCAAGAGAAGTTTGGTTTCGTTAGCCGCATCCCCTACACGGCGGCGTTCGGCAGACGCATTAAAGAGCGTCAGAACCAGCTTGTTAAGGAGCGATTAGATAACTACGCCAAGCTATCGTCTTTCAGCGACGAGGTGAAGGTCAGATTCTACAGCAGGTTTGAATATAATATGGAACTTCTCTCGGAAGCAGAGGCGTGGATTGAGACTATTATATTCTACATCAGCCGTTTGATTTTCGTCTTGGTGGTCCTGCTTTACATCGCGGGGCCTCTGCTGTTAGCGAAGCTCTTCCCGCATGTTATTAATCGCGGTGGTCAAGGCTTTGAGTGGTGGGCGCTCGAACTACTTCTAAGTACGCTCACAGGCGCGCTCGGCGTATTGATCGTTTTTCTGCCTTTAGTCTTGTGTTCAGACAAGATCATAAAGTTCTTTAATATTGATAGCTTGATTATGGTCTTCTGGTCGACGGTGTTGTTCGTCATAACGTGTGGCTATCTTTACGCGCTCTACGTCGGCAGGCTGGACGCTTGGCCCTTGTACTTCCGCGACAGGTTAACCTTTTATGGCGTGTTGCAAACTGGATTCTTCGTTCCACTGCTTTACCTCTTGGCCGTCCCTTTCCGCCTCTTCGATAACGCCTTGGAGAACCGCAAGCGGGGATTACACACACGCGCTGTAATTATCGATGAGTTGCTCAATATTCTTATCCAAGCTGAGCAAGATGACTATGAACTCGTCTGGCCTGGGCTTACTCATCGGGCTTGGTTGACCAAGCGGTTGGAGACGGTGGCATCCTGCATCGAGACACACTTCCCGCGCCACTTCCTTACGGGTACGCCTGAGATGGACCGGTGGACAGGCCGCAGCGCCTCGGAGATGGCAAATGGTGTGCGCGAAATGGTCAAGTGGGTCGTCGTCCCGAGCGCACACACGTGCGAGGACTTCAAAGCCCGCGTCAATAAATATTTCGCCGCCGCGCTTGCATCCGAGTGGGGCAGGTTCGACCGCGTATCCGCCGAGAATCTATTTCAGAGGAAAGGCATGATGGACCGTGTCGCATCTCTCGTCTCCGCAGTCCTCACGGCTGCCGTGCCGATACTGTTGCTCCTCTTGCTCAGTAGATTGGACGTGGTGGCCGAGCCACTACTGACTTACCTGACGGTCGGCGCTTATATCTGGGCGGCGCTCAGCCTTCTGTCACAACTTGACCCACAGTACGCCACGAAGATGGCCGCGCTCAAAGACCTTACGAAGACATTTCCCTTAGGCAAGAAGGATGGGGGCGAGGGCTAAAGACTAGGTGTTTGCATCCAGCTCGTGGAAATAACCGACTGGCTCGGACGTAACCTGAAGGGAGAATGCAACTCAACAGAGCTACCTAAGGGTACTAACCCGGCCTTAAATCACAGTCCCATCCGGTATGACTGCATTCTTAGGGACGATGATAATGCGGTCGCGTATGCAGTAGTTACCATTGTCGCCTTCGGAGTTCTCTACTCCGGCTTCATTAAGGAGGCGAACGCCTGAGCCTATGCGAGTGTTCTTGTCTATGATGGCGCGGCGTATGACTGTGTTTTCGCCGATGCCTATGCGCGGGATTCCTGCCGTTGCTTCGGAGCGCATGTCTTCGATTGATTGATAGAAATCTGAACCCATGAGTATAGAGGCTTCTATCTGCGCGCCGTTTTCTATGCGGCTGCGCAAGCCCACGATTGAGCGCGTGACGATAGCTTTGTTAATGATGCAGCCTTCCGAGATGATGGAGTTTCGTATCTCGCAGTTCTGGACCTTTGACGGAGGAAGATAACGCGAGCGTGTGAAGATGGGAGCATCTGCGTTGAAGAGGTTGAACTTCGGCACGAGCGACGTGAGATCAATGTTCGCTTCGTAGAAGGCGCTGATAGTTCCAATGTCCTCCCAGTAGCCGTTGAACAGGAATGCCTGAACGTTGCAGCATTCAATCGCGTCTGGAATTATGTTGCGACCGAAATCTAATGCAGTCGGGTCTTTGGCCAGAAGCTCCTCAAGCAGATGATACTTGAAGACATAGATTCCCATAGAAGCTAAGAATGGTCTCGCAGCAGCTTCATCAGCGCTCAGGCCGAAGCCGGTAGTATCAACGCGCATGGATTCTAGCGCCTCGCCCTTCGGCTTCTCCTTAAACTCCGTGATGCGCCCGCTCGCGTCCGTCTTCAACAATCCAAACTCTTCCGCAGCATCAGGCGCGCAAGGGATGACCGAGACGGTCACATCCGCGTTCGATTCCTGATGACGCTTCAGGAAAAGGCGATAGTCCATGCTGTATAGATGGTCGCCTGAAAGAATCAGAAGAGTATCAATGCCCCAGTCGCGTATGTGTGGCAGGACCTGTCTAACAGCATCGGCTGTCCCTTGAAACCACTGCGGGCTTTCGGGCGTCTGCTCCGCCGCCAGTATCTCAACGAAGCCGTCGGAGAACTGCGAGAAGCGATAGGTGCGCGCTATGTGGCGGTTCAGTGACGCGGAATTGTACTGCGTCAGCACGAAGATTTTTATAACATCCGAGTTGATGCAGTTTGATATGGGTATGTCCACAAGACGGTATTTTCCGCCAAGTGGAACAGCGGGTTTCGATCTCTGCTCAGTCAGGGGGAACAGGCGCGACCCTGCGCCTCCGCCAAGGATTACAGCAAGGAGGTTTCTTCCGACAGTTAAGCTGCCTTTTTCCGCCATGATTTTTTAGGATAATATGCCTTGCCGAGAATAGACGCAAAGTGCCGTGAGTTCAAGACCGCTCCCGTCTTTTTCTGTCACACCTTTGCCAACTAAATATTCTAAAAGCGTGTCTATAGCATTGAACCTTTTGAATCTAGCCCGAAAGGTAAATCTCGTTTGAGTCTGAACGAAAGTCAATTGATTGAAAGCGCGCAGGGCGGCGACGCGGAGGCTTTCTCTCAGCTTGCGCGCCGTTTCGAGCGGCGCATCTACACGCTGGCTCTTCATTACACGCGCAACGCGGCGGACGCCGAAGACCTATCTCAAGAGGTATGGCTCAAAGCTTTCAGAGCGATAAACAGTTTTCGTGGGAACGCGGCCTTTTATACATGGCTGCGCCAGATCATGGTCAACACCTTCCTCAACCATAAGCGGGCAGAGACTGTGCGTATGGAAGAAGTAAGAAGCGCAGCTTTTGAGAACGACTCAACTAATGTCGATGACGGCTTGAGCTTCATGCTCAATGAAACACCTTATCAGGTAGAAGAAGATTACGAGCGCAGGATTCTTGTCGAGAAGGTTATGCAGGCGCTTGGGCATTTGTCATCGCAGCAAAGATTGATCTTTCTATTGAAGCACCGCGAAGGGATGACATACGAGGAAATCGCAAAGGCTTTTGATTGCTCAACAGGAACGATTAAGAAGGCTCTGTTTCGCGCAGTCCAAAAGTTGCGAGAGCAGATGGGCGTAGCGCCTGCGCCGCTTGAGTTGGCTCAATGCGGCGCAGGACAAAAATAGTTTGGGAGACTTTGTCATGCACGATTGTAGTCTGGTTGAAAACAAGATGGTTGATCTCATCTTCAGCGAATTGAGTGAAGATGAGAGTTTGCGTCTGAAGAATGAGATTGATAGATGCTCTGATTGTTTGAGCGAGTATCGTTCTATGAATGGTGCGATGCGCGTCTTCGACGAAGCTTGGGACGCTTCCCTTCCTGACCAGAGATTTTGGCCGCGCCATCACGAAGCCTTGCGCCAGCACCTTGCCGATAACGCTCCGCGTGTGTCTGTTGATCGCGTTCCGTTCTGGAAGCAACTGCTTACTTTCAAACTGCCCGTGCCCGTGCCTGTTGCCGCTCTGATAGTTATAGCGCTCCTGACACTGACCGCTCTGGCTCTCCGCAACCGGACCATAGCGCCCAACCTGACCATTGCTGCGCGACCTTCATACGAGACAATGACGCCGCCGACCGTCAAAGAAGTTCCTGTTTATCTTGAGAAGGTTATCACGCGCACAGTCTATGTTGAGAAGAAGGCGCAGGAGAAGAACGCTTCGCGCAGTAAATCTTCTGACCAACAACGCATCGCGCAGCCCCTGACGGCGAGTAAGGAGAAAGAGGGCGACATTTTCATGCGCGCTAAACTTACAGATTTTCAACCGCCGGACCAGATGAGAATCAGAGTTATCAAGAGGAGCAAAGACGATGCGAACTAGAACGTTGATGCGCTCGCTTCTAACCATCGCTTTGTTGCTTTCTGCCTCTGCCAGCATTCGTGCGCAAGGTGAGAAGAAGGAGAAGGTCATAGTGCCTATGAAGGCTGGCTACTTCGTCTCCTTCACAACGACGCCCGCAAGCAGCGTTATAAACAAAGAGGGCTTCTCGACCAATTTCGCCGAAGCATATTTCTCGTCAAATACGATTCGTCGCGTACTGGTTGACCGCGAAGGCTCTCTGTACTTTGGCTACGCGCTCGTCATCGAGCCAATACTTCAAACCAAACAGTTCAAGGTTTCGGTCCGCCCGCTAAGCCCCGAAGATGAACAGGAGTTGCGCACGCGTAAATCTTTTCAGACCCGTCGGCTTCATCCAAACTACAACGCAGCTATGCTCACACGCTCGTCCACCCCGCAGGTAATCTCGGATGGCGACACCTTCGCTCTTGATGTTCTTGTCAATCCACTAACCGGCGATAAAATCACTGACATCGTGACCATCTCGACAGATCGTGCGCGGCTCGAAGATGCGCCTGTGAGCGAAACACCGCGCGATTTTACGCTCGAAGATGTTGAGATGCGGATGATTGACTACAGGCTGCTGATTAATGGCGAGTTGGCTGCCGTAGGAAAACAGTCGGGCGCGTGCGCGGGCGCGCTCATCTGGTTTCATCTGCCGGAGCGCGGCGGGCGTCTAATCTTCTCCGTCATGCCGCACGCGGGCTACGATTTTCAGAAGATTGGAACGATTGAGGGCAACAAGATTAAGTTCACTTTGAACGGCGACCAGTATGAGTGGATTTCTAACACGCCGATTGTTGGCAACGGCGGCTACTGGAATCTTTATGTGCTCTACGATAAAGCTTACATACCCGACCCCTTCCTTCTTGGCGTCGGCGGCGAGGTGAAGATGGAGCAGCCTGATAAGGAGTCCGGGTTGAGCGCGCTCGAAAAGATAGCGCGGCGTCCGAGAGGGTCAGGGACGAGCGGGTTCGGCGTTCCATCTGAGACCCGGCAAGATGACAAATCCAGGCAAGTTCGACAGAGCGCACACCTCATCATAGGAGCAGCGGACCGCATAGAGAACCTGTTGCCGAAAAAGTAGAGCAATCACTAATCACCCAGAATCATGAAATCCGAACGCGCGGACTTTTTCGGTCCGACGCGGACGCTGGAAGTCTGTCTTCAAGAATTCAAACAACGGAGGTTCTGAAAGATGAAAAGATACGCAATCATTCTGTTAGCTGTAACAATGCCTCTTCTCGTCAATAGTCAGGCAAGCGCACAGCAGGACGAGACGAAGAAGTTTGAAGTCGGAGCGCAGTTCTCCATGCTCGGCATTGCCGATGAATTTGACGAAGGATTTGGGACGCGAGCAGAACCTGGAGTTGGCGGCAGATTCACTTTCAATTTAACAGAGAAGTTGTCGCTGGAGGCTGAGACCAATTTCTTTCCCAGAAATGATCGGGCTACAGCTTTCCGAAGCGGAGGCCGTGCAGTCGAGAGCTTTTTCGGCGTTAAGTTCGGCAAACGTTTCCAAAAATTCGGAGTGTTCGCTAAGGCACGACCCGGACTAATCAGTTTCAGCCAAGGGCTTACTGTGC
>Ga0066662_10001352_pt1 | contig 11181 bp, 8 predicted proteins | sample GraSoiAngelo_111_FD_133939 | JGI IMG/M metagenome (GOLD analysis project Ga0066662, IMG submission 133939) | Grasslands soil microbial communities from the Angelo Coastal Reserve, California, USA - 14_0903_12_40cm | ecosystem: Environmental > Terrestrial > Soil > Grasslands | place: USA... | reverse complement strand
TTTGTGGCGTTGAATCGAAGATGACCATCCTGTACGGCAATCATGAGGACATACGTGCGGCTCGGCCTCCAGTTCACAGACCTTGCTCACGGTGAGACCGTGATTCACGGCAAAGATGGCGGCATGTTCCCGTTCCACCAGAAGCACCATGGGATTAGTCTGGCGCTGCAGCGCGCGTTGCAACGGAACAATATGAAAGACATGATCGATATCGATGCCAGCAGTACCAGAGCGGAACGGCAGCTCAAACTCTTCCCAGATAGCCTGTTGCGGAGAGGCGAAGAGCACGTGCAGCGCGGCTTTGGGCGTGAGCCAGCTCTCCATGACCGTGGCGATTTTTTTCCAGTCTTCCAGATCCGGGTTCTTCTCTGCGGCTGCAGCCAGTTCGCGCAGCAGGTGTTTTAGCCGGATGGCATCGCCCTTCTCGTCGTCCGGATGAGTCTGAAAGTAGACGGATACTGCATTCAGGTTTTTGCTGCTGATGAGGCCCAGATTCGACAGCCGGGTCTCTTTCGCCGGGAATGTGGCTGTGCAGATCATTGTGGCTCCTGAAGCACCGGAAATGCCTTCGCCGGTGCGGGTCATGGTACAACTGAATTCTGGCCGATGAACTGAGAATCGGCTGTGATGCTACGCACATCCGCGTGTGAGCAAAGTCACACGTCAATCATGAAAGAAGGCTGAGATTGTGGGTCTGTCCGGCTTGCGGCTCTACTCCGGGGAGCCGCATGGCGAAATAAACACCGTCTCAGCCTCTGAGCGTTGCCAGACCGGGCAAGTCTTGCAAAGACACTTGGGTCTGGAGCCGCGCTGGTCGTCTGCCTGCTTTCGGAGAAACCGCTTTGGGAGGCCCGAACCGTTGCGACAGCTCGACAGCGGTGATGATATGAGCCCGAAGTTCTGCAGGATGTGATCATCATCACATTGCTGTATGATCTTGCGGGATGCACGATTTCAGCACCTCCAGGAGTGGAATTTCAGTGTTAATATTCTGTAAAAACAGCATGCCGCACGTTCTCTTCGGGAGGACTTTTGAACCCACACTCACATCCACAAAAGCAGCCGCCTGACGTTATGCCTGAAAGCACCACAGAAAAGCGCTTTCTCAAACTGCTGGAAGCAGCCCCGGATGCCATCCTGGAGGTCGATCCGGAAGGAAAGATCGTTCTGCTCAACCAGACGGCGGAAAATATGTTTGGCTACAGCCGCGACGAGCTTCTTGGGCTGAATGTGGAAACACTGGTGCCGGCAGGCATGCGCGGGAATCATTCCCATCACCGCAATTCCTATACCACCAATCCGCAAACACGGCCCATGGGCAGCGGCCTGGAGTTGAAAGCGCAGAAGAAAGACGGAACGCTCTTCCCGGTCGAGATCAGCCTCAGTCCCAACTGGACGGAGGGCAGGTTGTACGTGATCGCGTTGATTCGCGACATCAGCGAGCGCAAGGAAGCGGATGACCGGCTGCGCGCCATCCGGGAACAGTACACGGCCGAACTGGCCATCAAGAACAAACAATTGGAGGCGCGCAATCTGGAGGTGGAAAAAGCCAACCGCCTCAAGAGCGAATTCCTGGCCAGCATGAGTCACGAACTGCGCACGCCTCTGCATACAGTCATAGGCTTTTCCGAGCTTCTGATGGAAGAAACGGAGGGGCCGCTCAATGACAAGCAGCAGCGCTTTCTCGGCCATATTCTTCAGGATTCACGGCATCTGCTCGAATTGATCAACGAGGTTCTGGACATCAGTAAAATCGAGGCGGGCAAGCTGGAACTTCAGTGCGAAGCATTCAATTTCGCCGAATGTGTAGCTGAAGTGTTTCACGGCATTGAGCAGCGCGCGGCGGCCAAGAGCCTGCGCGTGGAAAACAAAAATACGTTTACCGGAATGCTGTATGCTGATCGCCTGAGGATGAAGGAAGTTCTTTATAATCTCCTCACTAACGCGGTCAAATTTACGCCTGAGGGCGGTTCCATCTGGCTCGAGTCTGCAGTAGAGAAGGACCATCTTCGGGTGACCGTAGGCGATACAGGAATCGGCATTCCGGTGGAAGAGCAGGAAGCAGTCTTTGAGAAGTTCTATCAGGCCGGCACCACCGGCGGACTGCGTGAAGGCACAGGTTTAGGGTTGCCGATTACCCGGCGGCTGATCGAGTTGCACGGCGGCACAATCCGGGTAGAGAGCCGTCCGGGAGAAGGCAGCCGGTTTATTCTTATTCTTCCGCTCAATGGGCCCAGTAACATCGGATAACTTATATAAAATTCTCCAGCTAGGGTTATGAAACGGATCCTGATCGTTGAAGATAAAGCTACCAGCCGCGAATTGCTGCGCACGGTGCTACAGAATGAAGGCTACCAGACCATTGAAGCTGTGGATGGAGAAGATGCTATCGCCACGGCGAGCGCACAATCCCCTGATCTGATTCTGCTTGATCTGCACATGCCGCGGCGCAACGGATATGAAGTGCTGAGCATCCTGCGGCAGGACCAGCGCTTCACCGCCACTCCAATCATCGCCGTTACGGCCAGCGCCATGTCAGGAGATCGCGAAAAGGCTTTGGCCGCCGGCTTCAGCGGTTATCTCACCAAGCCAGTTCCACTTGCCAAACTGCGAGAAGAAATCAATCGCCTGCTGCCAAGGACGTAAAATTTTTTGCTGGAAGATCAGATGCCATTCATTTCAAGGGCACGGGATTACCCCACTCACAATCATCTTTGTTGTAGATGTGGAGTTGCTCTTGATGCGTTCCCCACCACTTGCTCCACACGCGTGATCTGCGACTGGGAGGCACCGCGCACCAGTCATGATGTGTCAGTTGTGTGAGGGCTTCGCAGGCGGGAGCACCCTCATTGAAGGCGCTGTATTCCTTGATCAACAGCGGAACAGCATCCTGGGAGGCCGTAGTTCCCAGCGCGTAAATCAGATCATTGGTAAGTTGCGCATCATCGGTGTGGAACGCCTTGAAGGCAGCTACTGCGCGCCAGCCTCCAATCCTGCCCAACGCTTCAATTGCAATGGACTGAATATTACGATCCTTTGCAGCTTTGTCGCCGTGAAGCAATCCGGCGAAGAAATCAAGTTGAGCGGGATGCGCAATGGACATCAGCGCATAGGCTACACTGTGCTGGAACACGAGATCAGTGCTTTGCTCATATAGCTCAACCAGCATGTTTCGAGACTCAGCGGTATTCATTCGCGCCAGGCCCCTGATTCCCTCTGACCAGTTATGCTTGTCCAGGGCAAAACTCCTGAGCAGGTTGAAGAGGAATGGCGGGGCCATTTCCGCGATTGCTTTTCGCGCCATGTACCTGGTCTCGCTGGCTCTCTCGAGTTCTTCATACGAGAGGTTTTCCAGTGAACATGTGGCTGCCTCGACCAGCGGCTGGTAAATCTTCTTCAACTCGTCATCAGTCCCGTCGCGCACAAAGATCGGCAGCGATGCTGAAATCGTGTTTCCCTCAATATTGTCACGCTTTCCGGATAATCGTGAAACTTCAGATTTGCCGCTGACTTTAACAACAAAATTACCGGGACCAAGACGATAATTTTGCAAGAGCCTCCGAAAGATGCGTGAACTTCCAGGCTGGAGTTGCGGAGGATGATCGATGCCCCCGCAGCTATCACCCCCAACTCCTCGACCGCAGCCATATCGATCATTTGATTCGGTTGCGAGACCGGGAATCTTGATTTGCACATCATGATCACAGCCGAAGCCATAGACAAGCGGTGTATCGCCGATGTTTTTGACTTCGATAAGCACGATTACCGGTTCACCTACAAGATATTCAGTCTTGTCGGTCCGAGCCGAGATAGAAACCTGGGCTGCAACGGTATGGACGAAAAAAACCAGAAGGCAGAAGCGAGACAGCACCAGAAAATCCTACTCTGTTTGCTGGGTAATGTTAAGCAGCACACCGACGCTGGCCAGCATGACAAATACCGAAGTGCCACCGTAAGAGATGAACGGCAAGGTGATGCCTTTGGTGGGCAGCAGGGCCAGAACCACGCTGATATTGAAGAACGCCTGCAGCACGATCATGGTGGTAATGCCGGTGGCAAGATAGCGTCCGAAGGTATCACGGGTGCGCAGGGCAGTACGGAAGCCTCTCCAGGCAAAAATCGAAAACAAAGCAACGATGATGATCGCGCCGATCAGCCCCAGTTCTTCTGAAGCAACGGCATAGATGAAGTCAGTATGCGGCTCAGGCAAGTAGAAGAGCTTTTGCTTGCCTTCCATGAGACCAATCCCAGTGAGCCCACCGGTGCCGACTGCAATCAATGACTGAATGATGTGAAAGCCTTTACCCTGTGGATCAGCCCACGGGTTCAGAAAAGCCAGCATACGGTCGCGGCGCCAGCCCACGTGGAAGAGCAAGATGTAGAGCGCAGGGATAAGGGGAATAGCAGCATAGGCAAAGTACCGCAGCCGCACCCCGGCGATATAAAAGATAGCCGCTGTAATGCCGAGGCAGACAATGGCTGTTCCCAGATCGGGCTGCTTCACGATCAGGATGGCGAACAATGCCGCCGGAATGACCGCCGGCAGAAGGGTATGCCGCCAGTCATCGATCATCCTGGTCCGGTTTTCGAGAAAGAAAGCCAGGAAGAGGATCAATGCGGGTTTGGCCAGTTCCGAAGGCTGGAATGACATGGCTCCCAGCTTCACCCAGCGATGCGTGTTGTGGGAGCGATCCAGAAAAAAGACCGCTACCAATAGTAAGGTGGTAATGCCCAGTAAGGTAAAGACTATGCCGGGATGCTTCCAGCGGCGGTAATCGATGTTCATGATGACCGCCATAGCAGCGAGTCCGGCGAGCACCCAGCCCAATTGACGCAGCAGAAAATGATAAGGAGAGCCAAACCGTTCGCCGGCCATTACCGCTGAAGCGCTGAATACCATGACAACTCCCAGCGCTACGAGCACCAGCGTAGAAGCAAACATCCATTTATCGATGCCGACCTGTTTGGCCACTAGGCGCGCTCTCCTGTGGTAACGGGGGTAAGCGCATGCACCAATTCTTTGAAGATGCGGCCGCGCTGTTCGTAATTTTCAAACTGGTCGAAGCTGGCACACGCGGGGGCGAGCAGCACTACATCTCCGGGAGCAGCTGCTTCGAATGCCTGGCGAACGGCCCGGTCGAGAGTGCCGGAATAAATGAGTTGGGTTGAGCCCTGGATGTGCGATTTGATCTTTTCAGCGGCTGCGCCGATCAGGTATGCGGCCTTGGTGCGGCTGCGCAAAAGTGAATTCAAAACGGTGTAGTCGCTGCCTTTATCTTTGCCGCCCAAAATAATGTGAATGTTCCCGGGGAAAGATTCGAGGGCCTTGATCGTGGCGTCAACGTTTGTGGCTTTGGAATCGTTGTAGAAGCTCACGCCGTTGAGCGTGGCCACCGGCTCAAGCCGGTGCTCCACACCGCGGAATTCAGCGACGGCCTTGCGCACCTGCTGCGGCTCGCATCCGGCGATCATGCCAACGCACACTGCCGCCAGAACATTTTCCAGGTTGTGCGCGCCCTTCAGATGAATATCGCTGACCGGCAGCACCTCAGTTTCTTGACCATTGGAAAGAAAGACGATCTGGTCATTCTTGAGGCAGGCGCCGTTCTCCACTCCCTGCTTACGACTGAACCAGTAAGATGCGCCCTTCAGCTTGCTCTTGAGGCCGGCGCTGGTGGGATCATCAGCATTCAATACAGCGAAGTCGCTGGCCTGCTGGTTCTCGAAGATGCGCGCTTTGGCATCCACATAGGCCTGAAACGTTCCATGCCGGTCAAGATGGTCCGGCGTAATGTTCAGGATGGCGGCAATCCACGGACGAAACTGCTGGATGGTTTCAAGCTGGAAGCTGGAGATTTCCAGCACCACGAAGCTATCAGGAGAGGACTGCCCAGCCAGGGAAATGACTGGCGTTCCGATGTTCCCGCCGACCAGAGTCTTTCTGCCGCTCTTGCCCAGAATTTCGCCCACCAATGTGGTAGTCGTAGTCTTTCCATTGGAGCCGGTAATCGCGATAATTTTTCCCTGCAGGAATCGGCACGCCAGTTCTACTTCACCGATGACCGGAATGCCGAGAGTGCGGGCGTGCTGAAGTTGCGGCTGGTCTGAGGGAACGCCGGGACTGACGACAATCAGATCCTGATCGCGAAAAGTGCGTTCGGCATGGCGGCCGGTTTCGAGCGATATGCCGCGATCAAGCAGCGCGGGAATCTCTTTCTGCAGTTCGGCTTCTGTCCTGGTATCTGAAACGGTAACGCGCGCACCCTGCTGCTGAAGGAAGATAGCGGCGGCAACACCGGAGCGTCCCAGACCCACCACCAGCACGCGTTTATTTTTCAATTCCATCGCAAATTCCATTTTGCCATGACTTGGCAGGAGCTAGCGCAACTTCAGCGTGGTAAGTGCAAAAAGTGCAAACACCAGGGAGGCGATCCAGAAGCGGGTAATGATCTTGGACTCCGACCAGCCTACCAGCTCAAAATGGTGGTGCAGCGGGGCCATTTTGAAGATGCGTTTCTTGCGCAGCTTGTAAGAACCCACCTGCAGGATCACGGAGACGGCCTCAATCACAAACACTCCACCGATGAACGGCAGCAGCAGTTCCTGCTTAATAATGACAGCAACCGTGCCAATCGCCCCTCCCAGGGCAAGCGAGCCGACGTCGCCCATGAAGATCTCCGCCGGGTGGGCGTTATACCAGAGAAAGCCGATACTGGCTCCCACCATGGCTCCGCAGAAAATAGTCAGTTCGGCCACCTGCGGCATCTTCTGCAGTTCCAGGTATTCGGAAAATGAGGCATGGCCGCTCACGTAAGTAAGGATCGTCAGTGCTCCGGCGGCAATGACTGTGCAGCCGATGGCCAGTCCATCCAGGCCATCGGTCAGGTTCACGGCATTACTCGATCCAACGATCACCAGCATGACAAACAGCACGAAAGGCGCAAAGGCCAACGGCCACAAATGCGGATAATGGCGCAGGCTTTCGATCACCAGGTCAGGCCGGAACTGCTTCATGAATGGAACCATCAGGTGAGTGGAATACTGGCTGACGGCAGTAAGCGTTACCAGGACGAAGCCGACGAGGGCGGCCGCTGAGAACTGCAGGACGAGTTTCATGCGTCCGGTCAAGCCGAGGTTTCGCTTGTTGACGACCTTCAGGTAGTCATCAGTGAACCCGATGGCGCCAAAGGCCAGGGTGGAAAAGATCACCAGCCATATGTAGCGGTTGGAAAGATCGGCCCAAAGCAGCGTAGGCACAATAATGGAAATGGTGATCAGTACCCCGCCCATGGTGGGGGTGCCGGCCTTTTTTTGGTGGGCTTTCGGTCCTTCTTCACGAATGTACTGGCCGATCTGGAATTCCTGGAGGCGGCGGATAATAGCCGGACCGATAATCAGGCCCATGAAAAGCGCCGTCAGGCTCGCAAATGCTGTGCGAAAGGTTACATAACGGAAAATTCGAAACGGTGGAAAGTAGACGAACAGTTTCTGATAAAGAAGCCAGTAGAGCAATATTCCTCCGCTAGTTAATGTTTACCATGCCGCCGCATGAGGTTACAGAGTGGGTTCCTTAAGGATAACCTATTCGCTTCGCATTCAGCCGTCAGCCCCTGCGGATTCTCTTTTGCCTTGGGAGTAATCACTCTGGATTTACCGCAGAGGGCGCGAAGGACGCAAAGGAGAATAGGAGAGAAAACCACCTGGTAATCAATTTTTTCTCACCTTTCCAGCACTCAAGCCCATGAACTGGATCGCGAGGGACTGGGTGCAAGGATGAGTTTTATCCGCGCAGCCGAGGGCGGCTGCGCTCCCTACGAATTCTGGCGAGACCCTACGCTGCGGTGTGAATCAATCAAATTTTGATTGCCTGCTGTAGTTTTTCCAGCGCCTTCTCGAGCTTTACGCCACGGGACGCCTTTAGAAGTACGGCATCGCCGGGACGCAGTTCGCGGGCCAGCCATTCGCCTGCCTCTTCCGGGGTTTCGACATAGCGTGCCTGCGAGCCAGCGGCAGCCGCGCCTTCAGCCAGTGCCTTGGCCAGACCGCGAACGCCGATCACCAGATCGATCTTCTTTTCGCCTGCATGCTTTCCGTTTTCGCGATGCAGCTTTTCTCCTGCAGGCCCAAGTTCGAGCATCTCCCCGGCGATCAGGATATAGCGCTGGGCCTTCATGCTGGCCAGGGTATCGATCATGGCATTCAGGGCACGGGGATTGGAGTTGTAACAATCATTGAGGATGGTCGCGCCACCAATCTCCAGCACCTGGCCACGCTTATCCGCAGGCTGAACGGTTCCCAGCGCGGCAGCGGCCTGAGAAGGAGAGATGCCCCGCTCCAGTGCGGCCGCAGTAGCCGCCAAAGTGTTATAGATGTTGTGCTCGCCCACCAGAGGCAGCCGCACCTGCTCAATCACACTGCCTATGACCAGATCAAAGGTGGAACCATCCGCGCCATTGAGCTGAACGTTGTGAGCGGTAACGTCCGCTGAGCGACGGATGCCAAACGTCACGACTTTGCCTTTGAAATCACGGCTGAACTGGCAGACATAATCATCGTCGGCATTCAGCACAGCCACACCGCCGGGATGCAAGGTTTCGATGATCTCGTACTTAGCGCGGGCGATATCCGCAAGCGAATTGAAGAATTCCAGGTGAACGGGCGCCACGGTAGTCACAATGGCGAGATCATGGTGAGCCAGCGTGCCCAGTGCAGAAATCTCTCCGGCATGGTTCATGCCCATCTCAATCACAGCCACATCATGCTCAGGCTCAAGCTTCAACAACTGCAGAGGGAGGCCGATGTGATTGTTCAGGTTGCCGCTGCTCTTCAGCACCCGGTAGCGGGTCATCAATAAGTGAGCCAGCAGTTCCTTGGTGGTGGTCTTGCCTGCCGAACCGGTCACGGCCAGCAGCGGCTTACCCCAAAGTCTGCGGGCGGCCGCGCCGAGAGACTGCAATGCGCGGAGCGTATCTTGCACAACAAGCAGCTTGTGAGGATCGGCGGGAACTGTTTTCCCGGTTGCCACCAAAGCAGCGACAGCGCCGCGTTCCAGAGCCTGAGGCACATAGTCATGCCCGTCGAAGTGTTCGCCTTTCAGGGCAATAAAGAGATCACCGGGATTGAGCGTGCGCGAATCAATGGAGTACCCCATGGCGACCTGTTCCTGTTCAAAGTCGCCTTTGGCTGCCGAAAATTCAGCAATACGCCACAACGGCAATTTCATCGCTTCGCTCCCTCGGCTGCTTTCAAGTATCCCATCTGCTGTAATGCTTCGCGCGCCACCTTTACATCATCGAAAGGGAATACACCTTCGCGGGTGATCTGGTGTTTTTCGTGACCTTTGCCGGCGATCAGTATCACGTCGCCTGCGGTCGCTTCGGCAATCGCAATGGCAATGGCTTTTTTGCGCTCTGGTTCAACAGTGTAGCGTGTCTTCGTGCTTTCGAGCCCGGAAAGAGCATCTTCGATGATCTTCATTGGGTCCTCGCTACGGGGATTATCGGAGGTCAAGACCACAAAGTCGCTTCCCTTACCGGCGGCCTCTCCCATCAGCGGACGCTTGCTGCGATCGCGGTCGCCACCACAACCAAAGACAGTGATGACACGCCCGCGGGCACCACCGCGCCCGGCAAAATCCCGCGCAATTGCAGTAAGGTTACGCAAAGCATCATCAGTGTGAGCGTAGTCCACCACTACAGTAAATGGCTGGCCGCAATCTACGCGCTCCAAACGGCCGGGCACCTGTTGAAACCGGCTTATGGCCCCGGAGATTTGCTCCAGCGAACATCCACGCGCCCAGGACGCGGCTGATGCAGCCAGCATGTTGTAGATATTGATGCGTCCGATCAGAGACGCACGGATGTTTAGCGTTCCTGCGGGCGTGACCATATCGAATTGCGTGCCCTGAGGCTGAAGAAGGACGTTGCCGGCGTGAAAATCGCCATCATTGATGCCATAACTGAAGACTTGTTCGCTCGCATTTTTGCTGACACTCAGCAGGGCGCTCCCATATTCATCCTCACAATTAATCACCGCCACGCGTGGAGGTTGAGCGCCGCTGCCGTGGAACAACATGCGTTTGGCAGCGAAGTAGCTGTCCATATCCTTGTGGTAGTCAAGATGATCACGGGTGAGATTGGTAAAAACCGCCACGTCAAAGGGCAGGCCGTAAACGCGTCCCTGCTCCAGGGCATGGGAAGAGACTTCCATGACCGCATCGGTACCGCCTGCTGATAGCTGCTGGGAAAAAATCTGGTTTAGCTCCAGCGACTCGGGAGTGGTATGGGGCGCGGAAAGTACCCGTCCAGCTACATGGTACTCAATGGTGCCAATAAGAGCGGTCTTATTCCCACAGAAGTTCAGGATGGATTCGATCAAAAAAGCCGTGGTGGTCTTGCCATTGGTTCCGGTGATACCAATGATCTTGAGCTTCTCCACTGGATGTCCGTAAAAATTGGCGCTCAGAGTAGCCAGGGTCCTTCGCCCATGCTTCACCACAACCCATGCGGTTTTGGGGCGGACATGCTCTTCAGGAGAGTCCGTGAGAACTGCCACAGCGCCATTGGCAAGGGCTGCATCAATGTAGCGGTTTCCGTCAGTGCTCTCGCCGCGTATGGCTACAAAAAGCCAGCCGGGGTTCACGCGGCGCGAGTCATAGTCAAGGCCCAGAATGTCCGGATCGCCGCCTCGGGGTATCAACCCCGTACCGCGCAGCAGCTCTGAGAAATGCATGATGGGATTATATGGAGGATGTGGTGGAAATTCTGCAAAGAAACCCGGCCGGAGACGTTCCTTTAGTGATCTGTACTGACGTAAAGAATGAACCCTCAACACGATGATTTCAAATGCCGGGACGGTGAAGCATCCGTCATTGATTCATGGAAATGCATGGCAAGGAAGCTCATGCCAACAATTCTGGCGATGGCCATTCTGGGAATACCTCTTTATCTTTGCACAAGGCATTTCCGAGGCGACTTTATAAAGATTATTCTCGCTATTATTAGCGTTTATCGATCTCTGCTGGGCCTCGCTGGACTTATCCTCACCAGAAGAAAAGAACGTCTAGGAGTCTGTCGGAAATAAAAAATACAGTTTCGCATTTTCTAGCCAATGCGGAGGGTTTAAATTGCATGGGGAATGAGAACGAGGGAAGTTGAGATTCTGCCTGGGCTCCTTTTCCGA
>Ga0066662_10001351_pt1 | contig 11183 bp, 11 predicted proteins | sample GraSoiAngelo_111_FD_133939 | JGI IMG/M metagenome (GOLD analysis project Ga0066662, IMG submission 133939) | Grasslands soil microbial communities from the Angelo Coastal Reserve, California, USA - 14_0903_12_40cm | ecosystem: Environmental > Terrestrial > Soil > Grasslands | place: USA... | reverse complement strand
GTTTGCATTGATAGAGATATTACTTGGGGCGTCGCTTCTCTTATTTGATTCAATGACGCCCTGATTTGAAGAACTCTGAGGGCTGGATGAAACGGATTCATCTGTATTGGCCGTCTGGTTATCAGAACTGGCGCTCAGGTTGTTCGAATTGTTTGGTGTAGAGCTTTTCTGTATTGCTAAATAGAGGATGAAAGCAATTGCTAGTATTCCGGCAATGAGCCAAGGGAGAAGACTCTGTTTGCGTGCTGTCTTTTCTTGGACAGATTTTGTTGCCGACGGCGCTGTGTTTATGTTCACAGGCAGTTGTTCTGTGGACAGTATCTCTGTTGGCGATTCTGTGATGCGCGGCGCGGGACTCGCCACAGTCGGCAGAGGATCGTCCGGCGCGGTGAGAAAAGCTCCGTCAGCAAGACAGAAGTTTATGGATTCATCCGTATATGTTCTGTTACACGTTGGGCAACGCTTTATCATTCGGGGTGTAGTCAGTCAGCGCCAACCATCTGTCCCACTGATTCTTTCTCGCCCGATGCGCTATGTGTTCCGCTTGAGGTCTGTTGCGGGTGTCGCCAATTGTCAAGGATTCCTACCTGATGAACGCATTGAAGTGTGCATGTGGGTGCGCACCACTTCTCTGTGTTGTACTCGCGCTCGAAATCTTTCATCGTATATTCTTCGAGCGGGATGCCGGGCGTGCCGCGCTGCTGCGAGCACCAGTGAACGAGTCCGTCTTCGCAGATGTACAGGTAGCGCGCTCCTGCGCGGCAGCGCCATTCGTAAGGCTTGCCGTCTGCAATGCTGTCCTGAAACCAGTTTAGACGCGCGTGGTCGCGGTTACCTAGTTTCTTGACCTGCTGGAAAATCTCTTTCTCACGCTCAGTCAGAGGCTTCAATGTTCCGTCGTTATCGTGTATGACGCCGACGGTGCTGGAAAAGCCAAGCTCAACGGCGCGGCGCGCAATCACAAGCGCGTCTTCTGGAGTTTTGATTCCGCCGCCTATGACAGAGTTGATGTTGACGTGAAAGTTTGCGTGCTCCGCTAGGTGCTGCAACTTCTTATCCAGATTCTTGAGACTCTTTTTAGAGACCGCGTCCGGCGCAACGTTGTCTATGCTTATCTGTAGATACTCAAGCCCTGCGTCGTTCAATCGCTTGATTCGTTCAGGCGTAAAATAATAGCCGTTGGAGATGAGTCCAGCGATCATACGGTGCGAGCGTATGCGGCGAATGATGTCGTCGAGTTCGGGGTGCATTAGAGGCTCGCCGCCAGAGATTGTGACTACGCTCGTGCCAAGCTCTGCGAGTTTATCCAGACGCCGCTTCATAACATCGAGCGGCACTGGGTCTGAGACTTTGTCGTACTCGTTGCAGTAGCCGCAAGCCAGATTGCAGCGGCGCATTGGAATGATGTGCGCTAGAACAGGATGCTTGGTTGAGAGAAGTGCACGCGAGATGAAGCTCACCTCGCGGAGTTTCAACTTTAAAAATTTGCTTCTCTTCATCTGAGCTTAAACGTGCGGTTTCTGGTTTTACGGAATCCCCGATGTTCGCGTCGCTAAAAAATGTCGGCCTTGCAGGATAAGCGAGACGCTCAGGCTTTTGCAAGCGCGGCCTCTCTCTTCTTCGCTCGCGCTCCAAACAATGAAGGGCTTCGGTCTTTCAACCCCGAAGCCCTTTTGCTTCCAAACTCCCGACTACAACTTTAGGCCGGGATGATCTTAAAGCTAGAATCTATCTTTAGCTTGAACTCGTCGAACGAAAACTCGGCGTTGCGCTGCAAATTCGTCAAACGAACGCTCGTAGAGTCGTCGTTCTTCTCAATCACCTTCGTCTGCACGGGCATTCCAGACTCGTCAACCCAGGCTTCTGCCCACTTGAAATTCGCACCAGCCTTCGGCACTAGCTTAACGTGCGTCGTCGAGACGCCGCCCCACAGCGTCTCTTCGCCCATGCTCTGCACGTCATAGCGAGCGGCGAGTTGCTGCTTGGACATGCTCATGAATTCTAAAGCTGTGCTCGCCTTGCCTTGCTTGGCCGAGCCTGTCTTGCCCTGATAGCACATGCTCAGGCGCACGCGGCAGAGCATGAACTGTCCGCTCGCCACCGATAGAGTCTCTCTTGCCGGAGACATCCAGTCTATGCGAACGAAGGCGTTGCGCCCGGCAGCGGGGACATATAGGACGATTCCTCTGTACTTGTCCTCGTCCCCTGTCTGCGAATTGTATTTAACCATGTCAACGCTTGCGCGCAGAGACTTCAGAGTCTGACTGTTGCGCTGCATACGGTTCAGAACCGAACTAACTAAACCTGCGCCCTGAGCATTGACCTCCGTCGGGGAGCTAACGGCGATGGCAGCCACGAGAAGCGCGACAACCAAGCCGAGGGGAACAAGTCTCTTCATCGAAAAACTCCTTCTTTGCTATGACAGCCTCCAATTGGGGTGGAGGCTGAAAATCCTGCCGATTATCTTTGGAATTATTACCTTATGTCAACCTCAAAAGCGACCGTCTTGCCGCTCTGGTCTAACATCGGGCGAACGCTTAAGACCTCTATGTTAGAGCGTCCTGTTATAGCACGAAATCTCGTCTCTATCTCATTTTGAGTCATTTGCGCGCTGCTGTCCGCCACCGTAATTATTAGCTTTTGAGCGGACATTTTTTGATGCAAAGAGTCCGCGACTGGTTCGCCGTTAGACCAATTTTTCATCACTGTTCCAGAGTCAAACCAGCTTCGCGGCGTCAGGAAAATAAAGGCCAAAATAGCCGCGCACAGCACGTCATACTGCCAGGTGTTTCGAGCGTAGCCCCAGAAGAAAAGCCTCTTTATTATACGAAAAATATAACTCATTACTTAACTGAGAAGCCCTCAGCGGATTCCCTTGCGTCTCTAGCCAGGTTGATTTTTACCACAGAGGGCACAGAGGGTTGAAGAAAGATTTGAAACAAGCAGATTTCGGATTCCAATTTTTATATCTGAAATTATTTCCTCTATATTCCTCTCCGGCCCTCTGTGGTGAATCATGGCTTGCCACACATGCCCGATTTCTGCTCCGACAGAGATGCCAAATTCTGCTTCCAACTGTCGGACTTTACTTGCGCCGACAAGCTCCAACTCCAGAGCTTTTCAGCCTTTCAATCTACCCGCCAATCACATCTGCACGTTCTGTGCCGGTTCGACTATCTGCCCGTCGCGCATCTGAACAATGCGTTTGCACATTGCTGCCGCTTCAGGGTTGTGCGTAATCATCACGATTGTTTGATTGAAACGATAGTTCAATTCCTGAAACATGTTCAGCACGATTGCGGAATTTTCAGTATCCAGATTTCCCGTTGGCTCATCCGCTAAGATTATTGCGGGTCTGGTGACTACGGCGCGAGCGAGTGCCACGCGCTGCTGCTCGCCGCCCGATAGTTCTAGTGGCTTATGATGCATCTTATCTTCAAGACGAAGAAGGCGTAGAACCTCGCGCCGCCTTTCAGGATCATCCTTGCCGTTGCGATTGTGAATGCTCTCGGCCAGGCGAAGATTGCCTTCAGCCGTGAGCGTCGGGAAAAGGTTGAAGCGTTGAAAGACGAATCCAATCTTGCGGCGACGAATGTCCGTGCGCTTGGCGTCCGATGCGGCTGTCAGGTCCTCGCCGTCAATTATTATGCGCCCGCTCGTAGGCGTCAGAAGTCCTCCCATCAGGTGAAGAAGCGTTGACTTGCCGCAGCCCGACGGCCCCATTATCGCAACGAACTCGCCCTCCTGAACCTCCAGAGACACGCCCCTGAGCGCAGGCACATCAACTCTTCCTACGCGATAAACTTTCTCCAGATTCTCAGCTTGTAAGATCGTTCGCATGAAAAATAGTTTCAGGTTTCAAGTTCCCAGTTTCAAGTTAAAGGGGCGAATCTTGGAACTTGAAACCTGAGACTTGAAACTCATTCATAAGATAATGCGCTCACGGCATCAAGGTTCGCCGCGCGAACAGCCGGGTAGAGTGCGCCGATTGCTCCTCCCAACAATCCGATTGCGGCTGCGGCGGCGGCCCAACTCCAACTATACTCGAAAATAAGATTATATCTGCGATGAATCAGAAGCCCTCCGAGCATTGCTACGGCGAAACCCAGCACGAGTCCGAGCGCGCTAATCAGTATTGCCTCTTTTTCAATCACGCCGATGATGTAGCCGCGCGATGCGCCCATAGCTTTAAGAATTCCTATCTCGCGCGTGCGCTCCGTAATCGTAGTGTACATGGCAAGCATCACGACGAGCGCGCTCACGACAGCCGCCAGGCCTACCAACACTTTCAAAAAAACTCCGAGGAAAGGGATTCTACTTTCAATGCTCGTGAACACGTCGCGCGTGAACTGGACCTTGTTGCCCGGCAACTCTTTGTCAATGCGCTCGGCCAAAGCTTGCTCGCTTACGCCTTCCTTAGCTTTAACCAGAATATAGGTGCACTTGCCCGGCGCTTCAAGCAAATCCTGCATCGCACTGAGAGTCATCTTAGTTCGTGAGCCGGATTCAGGCGAGAAGATGCCGACTATGCGATACGGCTTGTTGCCTAAAAGTGTGATGGGATCACCGACCTTGCGATTCTCGTTATGCGCTTTGATGTAATCAATGACAACCTCATCCGCAGCTTCAGGCGCTCGGCCATCCTCCAACTGTATATTGTTCATCTTTGAAAACACAGGCCAGTCCACGCCCTCTAGCTGCTCAAATCCAAAACCAGCGCCTCCCTGAAAAACATACAGGCCGATAGGCACAGCCGCCTCGACGCCATCAACTGCCTGCAATCTTTCAACATACTTCGTGCTGAGATTGAGCGTAGAGCTTGTCAGGTTATCCATCGTGCCGGGTCTGGTGAACATTATCTCTGCGCGCACATTCTGAGAGCGGCGCTGCAAGTCGTTGGACATCCCGTGCGCCAGTCCCGTAAAGAGCATGACGAGCGCCACGCCCAGAGCAACACCAATCACGCTCACGAGCGAGCGAATCGGGCGCTGGCGTATGTTTGATATGATGAGATTGTCCATGGAGTAATTTTTGATTTTAGATTATAGATTTTAGATTTGAAGAGAATAGAAAGTTTTAATTCCTTATCCAATCGCAAATCTAAAATCTAAAATTAGTCATGGTTTTCCATTCGCTCTCTGTTTCTCGCGCTCGTCTAAGTCTAAGACCGGAAGCTGCCACTTGTTCTCAAGCACAAAGAGGCTGGGCTTATATTCGTGGTTAAGATCAACGGCATCGGGCGATTGATAACTGACGCTCAGCTTGTAAAGGTCGTGCGGGCGCGTCAACTCTATGCGCGAAGGCATGACGAACGTGCCGCCTTCGCCGCCGAAGGCTTTCGGATCGAAGTAGGAAACGTCTGAATCCAGCATTCCGTCCTTATCAAAAGTCTGCACGCGCGCCAGACGAATCCCGTTCACGCGGTCAAACCAGAAGCGGCGTAAGAGATGCCCGCCGCCATTCTCGCCCGGCGCAATCTCGTCTAATAGAAAATAGCCGCGCACGACGCGCTCGGCCTGCTTCTTCCCGCGCTCGGTGTTCTCCGCATCCTCTTCCTGATAGAACTCGCTCTTGACATAGACCATGCCGGAATTTGCGCCCATCTCTATGGGTCGAATCATCAGCGCATCTGTGAAATGCTGCGGGCGAATGCTTGAGAGCACGCTCGCGGTTTGCTCTCCTTTCGCGCCCTTCTTCTTGTCGCCCTTGCTGCTCTCGGGCGCGGTGAGCTTCGGATAGACGGCATTATTTGTTCCGAGCACGAAGCGCTTTATCTTCTCATCTCCCTGAAGCACTGCAACGCGAAAGTGCTCGCCGTCCGAAGTCATCTCGGCTATGTTCGTCCCTACGAACGGCGCTTGAATCCTCAAGTACACTTGGCCGGGGCGTTGCAAGTAAACAGTCCCGTCAGCCGTCTTGTACTTCTCTGCAAGGCCGGATTCAGCAAACGAGTTGTCCTGAACCTGTATGTCAATCTTGCCCTTGATTGAGCGCACCGAAGCAAGGCGATTTACTTCGGCGACCATCTGCTGCGTGCTGGCATCCGCGAGAGGGCCTAGAAGCGGCGCGATTTTAACCTCGTGCTTGACAAACTTGCTGAGTAGCTTGCCGCACCCGCTCATTAAAAGCAGACCGAAAGCAAAGAGAAGAATTGCAACGACGCGCAGCAGCGCTTGCTTAGAAAAAGAGAGTGAATTATGCATCAATTAAAAGTGCGCGCCCCCTGAAGCCGACCCGTGCGAAACCAATTATCTTTCTTAAAATTGAGTCAAGCAAGCTAACAAAGAGCCGTCAGCGTTGTCAACGCAACGAAACGATGAACGCCGTGACGATGAATGATGAACTGAAATGCTTTGATCTTTCTGTTTTAACTTCCGCGTTCAGCGCTCATCCTTCATCGTTTCAATAACGCGCCGCCTCTCTTCAACAAGCTGTCGCAAAATCTCGCCCAGGACTTCTCCTGCAATACCATCCAAACCCAGATGGCGCTCTTCGATTCCTTCCCAAAACTCATCAAGCCCACGCACGCCCGCGCGCTCGAACGCTAATGTCTGCACGAGCAGATCAATCACGTCGGCAGCTTTCACGACACGCGCCTCAAGACTTGCGCGCTCCTCGTAATCTTCATGAAGCGCGTCATACTTCTCCGCAATACCCTTCGCTTCAAGACTGCCGACTATCTCACGGAAGGCCGCGCGCTCGGCTCGTCTTCTTGTCTCCGCGCCGAAATAGTTTGTAGCCGTTCGCGGCATATCGCCGACGCGCACCTCCGCCCAATCGTGCAGGAGTGCAACTCTCAACACTCGCTCCATATCAACCTCAACACCGCGCGCAATCAACTCGTCTGCCAGAAGCATCGCCGCCACAGCCACGCCGTACGAGTGCGACGCCACACTTTCAGCGCCCGCCGCAATCCCGCGCAGCATCCAGCCCGTGCGCTCCAATCCTTTAAGTCGCTGTAGCTCTATTAATGTGAAAAGCATAAAAAGCTGTCAGTAGTCAGTTGTCCGTTGTTCGCTTTTGCAACTTACAACGGACCACTGACTATTGACTATTCACACAAACATTTTTCCAGGATTCAAAATTCCGTTCGGGTCAAGCGCGCGCTTGATTCGCTTCATGGTCTCAACTGTGGGAGCGTCTATTGCCATGTCAAGATAGGGCGCTTTGACGTAGCCTATGCCGTGCTCGCCGCTGATCGTGCCGCCAAGCTCTATGGCGACAGCGAAAGTTTCGCGCACGGCTTCGCGCGCTTGTCGGACGGCTTCCCTGTTCTCACGGTCGCACATGAAGTTGACATGTATGTTGCCGTCTCCGGCGTGGCCGAAGTTTACGACAAACGTTTCGTGACGACGACCTATTTCTTCGACTTGCTCAATAAGCTCAGGCACGCGCGAGCGAGGGACTACAACGTCTTCATTGAACTTCAACGTCCCGAACTTCTTTATTGCGGGTGAAAGCGCGCGGCGCACGTCCCACAGGCGATCTTCATCCTCTTTCGTCGCGGCGCGGACCAGGTCGTAACCGCCTCCTTCGCGCAAGATTTCTTCGACGATGCGCGACGCTCGCTCGACCTCTTCGGCTGAACCATCAACAGAGACAAGAAGGAGCGCGCCAGCATCCTTCGCCAATCCGAAAGCGTATTGCGATTCAACCGCAGCGATGGAGTTTCTATCCAGCACCTCAATCGCAACGGGCGTCACGCGCGCACGCGAGAAGCGCGCCACACACGCACAAGCCTCTCGCATAGTGCGAAAGGTTGCGCGCACTGTTCGCGTAGCTTCCGGCAGCGGCAGAAGTCTCAGAGTCGCTTCTGTGATGATGCCGAGCATTCCTTCAGAGCCGCATATCAAGCCTGTCAGGTCAAAGCCCACGACGTTCTTGCTGGTCCGACCGCCCGTTCTGATTATCTCGCCCGTCGGTGTGACGACTTCCAATCCCAAAACGTAATGCTTCGTCACGCCATACTTAGCAGAGCGTATGCCGCCAGCGTTCTCGGCTATGTTGCCGCCTATGAAAGATTCTTTGTAAGAGGCTGGATCGGGCGGATAGAAAAGTCCGATGGCTTCGACCGCTTGTTGCAGAGCGTAGGTTCTAACGCCCGGCTCTGTCACAACGTTGAGGTCGTCGGCGTTTATCTCTTTGATCTCGTTCATGCGGTCAGTGCCGATGACGACACCGCCCTCGATTGGAACTGCGCCGCCAGAGTAGCCAACGCCGCCGCCGCGCGCTGTAACGGGAAAGCGAGCTTCGTTGGCGAGTTTTAGAATCTCGGCTATCTCAAGGGCTGTGCGCGGGAATAGAACTGCTTCGGGCGGGAATTTTTCTTTGACAGCATCCTGCGCGTAAGGCTCTACCTTTTCAGGATCAACGACGACATGCTCAGCGCCTACGATTTCACGAAGATGCGCAAGCACTGACTCGTCAGATGCAGACGTGCGCTCGCGCGTCTTTCCGGTGTTGATTCCGATTGAGCGGCTCATTTGTCGCTCAACATAATACCAAATTGCAGGGCAAAGTAAGATTGAAGTAGGCGTAGTAAGAAGAGTAAGGCGGAAGGGTGAAAGCGTGATAATGAAAGTTTCCCTTCACTTACGCCTTCATCGCTGCCGCCTTCATCCTTGCTTTTCACCGGCAACCAAGATGTTCGCAGCCGCAGCCTATCTCTGTGACGTTGCCTGCTTCCTTGCAGTATTCGCTGCAATACTTACTGCCTTCCTCTGCGGGGCAATCGCAGGAGGGGTGCGCGCACTTTTCCTTCTTCTCGTCTGCCATGACAGAACCTTCCTTTCAAGTCCGAACAGGACAGTCCGGGGGATGGCTGTTTGAATTTATCTGTAGGGGAATATTTCGGATTTATGCTAAGCCCGACACGCGCTCTGGTCAAGCGAACGCAAAATGCAAAGTGGAAGACGAAAGGCTTGCGCTTCTGTATTCCATTTTGCATTTTACATTTTTAATTTTTCATTGCACTGGCCGGACCGTAATCTTGACGCGCTTTCCCTTCACAGGAAGATCAAGCGTGCTGCCCAACGGCACGTTATAGACCTTGTCGTCAACAGTAACTTCAACTGTGGTCGGCGCAGTAAGTGTCGCAGGCGCTGGTTGCTGCGGTGCAGGCGTCGCAGCTTCTTCCGCTGGCCTCACCGTTTCGCTTGTGCGCGTGAGAAGGCTGTCGGCGACTATGCGCCACGATCTAGGCGTGCATGTGAGAAGAAGTCCGGGCGCATCCGTCTCCGCCTGCTCATTCGGCGCAAGAGAGTCGAGCGTGAACAGTCCCTCGCCGCAGCGCACTCCCTTATCATCGTAGAAAGTCACGCGACCCGAAACATAGGTGTAAGGCGATTGGCTGCGATTCTCTATAACGAATCGCACATTCCTAAGCGGTGCATCCGGCGTCGCAGCGAGCGCCTTTGTCACAAGCTGAGCCGCGATGGCCGCGTGTCCAGCCGAATCAAGAGCGACGGGCTGTTCTTCTAAGCTTGTGCGCTGCTCAGTTGCGGAGCCTTGCGTTGCAGTCGCTTGCTGAGCGCGAACGCTCCACATGCCGCAGACGAGAAAAGCAATACAAGCCGCGATGATTTTAGTTCTCACGCTGTAATCTCCTTGAATGAGAATTGTAGAGCTTTGACGAACAGATGAGCAATAGCGAACCTTTTAATCAGATAGCAACAACAGGCAGCAATGATGAAGCGCGCGGGCTTATGTAGCCTTGAGCATTCCTGTTGATTCGCGCCAGAGCTTCACTGAGACTGCGAGCTGGCGTCATACGCATCAGCCTCACATCTTCGTCTGCTAATCCAGAGATAAGATGAACGCGAAACCTTTCGGCCTTTACGAGCAGAGACCATGCGGTCTGCCCGTTCACCTCGTAAGCCTCACGCAAGCGACCTTCAAGTGCGCGCGAATCCTTAGCGTCGAACCACTTCATAAAATCCGCGCGACCGAAACCATCCGGGCATTCGGCTAGAAGAATTATATCGCCGCCATCAAGACAGGCGTGCGCCGCCATGTCAAGAGATTTATGGGCCTGAATAAAATTGATGTCCCAAGGCGAGCCGTTGCAGCTTGCGACTACAAGCTGGCGCTTCTCCTTCATCATTATCGAATGGTCTTCAGCATATTCCATGCAGGCACGACGGTGCGCCGCTCGCCAGTCGCCCGCATAAACGCCGACAGCGCGCCCGCGCTCGTCCACAATCGTGTTAATCAGAAACGACGGCTTGACCAACTCCGCTATGCGCTCGCACTCTTCATGCACAGCATTGCCGTCCAGAAGACCAGTGCCAACGCCTTCGCGCCGACCGCCCTTTTCAAAATCAAGCGCGAGCATGTGAGTGGCTTCAATTGTCTGAGCGGAAGCAAGGCCCGGACAGACGCTCTTGCGCCCGCCCGTGAAACCCGCGAAGTAATGAAAGCCTATCGCGCCGATGAGAATGACGTGATCGTGTTCTTTGAGCGCGCGGTTGATTTCAACGGGCGTGCCGCGTTCCGTCATGCCAAGCTGAATCATGCTTGAAGAATCATACGCGTTGTGGTCTAGCGTTCTAATCCTCTGCACGATGAACGGCGTCAGAAGCTCCAGCTTCTCTTCCTGTGTCACGGCGCGGTGAATGCCCGTCGCAAAGATTATGCGTATGTCGCCGGGGCTAACGCCCTGCTCAATCAGTCTTCGCACCAGAAGATTTACGACCTGCGCGCTCGCCGTCGTGCGCGTAGCATCCGACGCGACAATCAAAACGGTCTCGCCCGCCGAGATAATCTCTTCGAGAGGCGGCGAATCAATCGGCCTCTCTATCGCCTCGCCAACCTCAACATCCGTGAGCGGGCGCTCATCCCTCGCTTTATATTCAAGCACACGAAAACGCGCCTCGTCATAATCGAATGAGATAGAGCCGCGTCCGTAGCCTAGATTGATATTAGACATAAAAGAGACTGCCCTATACTCCGAATCGAATCAGCGCGCGTTCGATTGAGTTGAGCGAGATGAAATCCGTCTGCCCTGCTGCACGCGCGTCCGCTAGCCAGCGCCTGAGCTTGCGCGCCTCATCAAGCGTTGAGATTCTGCACGCGCCAGTCAGCGCAAGCGTCACCAAACAATCCGGCGCGCCGTGCGTGACGAGCGCCGCCTGCAACGCCGCCTGTTCGCGTAAATCAAGTGTCAATAGAAGACTGATTTCCAT
>Ga0066662_10001348_pt1 | contig 11193 bp, 13 predicted proteins | sample GraSoiAngelo_111_FD_133939 | JGI IMG/M metagenome (GOLD analysis project Ga0066662, IMG submission 133939) | Grasslands soil microbial communities from the Angelo Coastal Reserve, California, USA - 14_0903_12_40cm | ecosystem: Environmental > Terrestrial > Soil > Grasslands | place: USA... | reverse complement strand
GGCCACGGGGCAGGCGCGCGCGTCGAAGCTCGACGGCATCCCCGCGCACATGGCGGCGCTGCAGCGCGGCCAGAAGATGCAAGAGAAAGCCGCGCGCGTGGGGTTCGACTGGACCGACCCGCGCGACATCACCGAGAAGCTGTCCGAAGAGCTGCGCGAGCTCGCGGAAGCGCGCATCAAAGCCGGCGATCTCAAGCCTGAAGACCCGCACGTGCGCGAAGAGCTGGGCGACGTGATCTTCACGGTGGTGAACCTCGCGCGGCGGCTGGGCGTCGACGCCGAAGGCGCGATGCGCGACGCGAACGCGAAGTTCGAGCGGCGCTTCCGCTACATGGAAGCGTACGCGCTCGCCGGCGGGCGGCAGCTCGGCGACATGACGCTGGACGAGCTCGAGGATCTGTGGCAGCAGGCGAAGACGGCGGCCTAACGTCGGACGGCGCGGGCGACGTGCTCATCCGCCTGCGGATGAGCGCGCACGACGCCCACTACGGCGGCAACCTCGTCGACGGCGCGCGCATCCTCGGCCTGTTCGGCGACGTCGCGACGGAGCTGCTGATCCGCCACGACGGCGATGAAGGCTTGTTCGTCGCGTACGATCTGGTGGAGTTCAAAGCGCCCGTGCACGCCGGCGACTACATCGAAGCCCGCGGCCGCATCACGAAAACCGGCACGACGTCACGCACGATGGAGTTCGAAGCGCACAAAGTGATCGCAGCGCGCGCGGACGTGTCTGCATCGGCGGCCGACGTGCTGGACCAGCCGGTGCTCGTCGTGCGCGCGCGCGGCACGTGCGTGACGCCGAAAGCTTCGCAGCGCCCGAACGGACCTTGATCGAGGGACGCTGGCGACGATCTTGAAACAAATAGACGGAACATGGAGCAAGTAAAAGTGACGTATGTGATCGTCCCGGAGCAAAGTCACGACGGCAGTTGGTGGGCCCTCGCGCCGGACCTCCCCGGGCTGCTGATGTACGGTGAAACGCGCGAAGAGCTACTTGCTTCAGCTCCAGACGCGATCGCCGATTACCTCGATGCGATTCGCGCCGACGGCCAGCCGGTTCCGGTTCCAACAACGCGCTGCCCGGAATCACCGCCTTCCCAAGAGCAGCCGGTCCCGGTGATCGTTTCGGCTGCGTGACGCCGTTTGCGTGAGCATGGGCGCCATGCTGGCGCTTGCCGTCGTGGCATCATTCGCAACCAGGTGCTGGACCCCGGCGAACCGATGCCGCGCTAGGCGAGCGCCGCGCCTTCCGCCAGAGCGCGCAGCTTCGCGTACGCTACGTCGCGCGGCATCGGGGCCATGCCGCAGTTCGTCGAGCACACGATGCGGTCGTCGGGGAGATGTTTGCGCGCGAGCTCGATCGTCGCGCGCACGTCGTCCGGTGTCTCGACGCGGTCGGTCGCGACGTCGATGACGCCGATCGCCACGATCTTCTCGCCCGCGAGGCCGAGCACGCCGGGCGGCACGTGCGAGCCCGCCAGCTCGATCGAGATTTGGTCCACGCTGCTGCGCGCGAGCAGCGGCAGCACGTGCGCGTACTGGTCCCACCGCTCGCCGAGGTTCGCTTTCCACTGCACGTTCGCGGGGATGCCGTAGCCGTAACACACGTGCACCGCGGTCGTGCACGAGGCGCCGCTCAGCGCGGTGTCGACCGCGTCGATGCCCCACGCGGCGACCTCGTCGAAGTACACGTTGAACGCGGGTTCGTCGAGCTGCACCACGTCGACGCCCGCCGCGATCAGGTCGGCAACCTCTTCGCGGATCGCGCGCGCGAACGCGAACGCCAGTTCCGCCCGGTTGCCGTAGGCTTCGTCGACGACCGTGTCCACCAGCGTCATCGGGCCGGGGATCGTGATCTTGAGCGGACCGTCGGTCAGCGTGCGCGCGAAGCGCATCTCGTCCGCGTGAACCGGGGCGGTGCGGCGCACGTCGCCGGTGACGGTGGGGCACACTGCTTCATACCGGTCGTCGCGGATGCCGCGCGTCTGCCGCTTCGCCGCGTCGACGCCGCTCAAGCGCTCCGCGAAGCCGTGCACGAAATGCTTGCGCGCCTGCTCGCCGTCGGTGATCGTCTCGATGCCGGCGCGCACCTGCTCGAAGACCGCGATGCGCGTCGCGTCGCGCTGCGCTGCCGCGAGATCCGCTCCGTCGAGCCGCCAGCTCGGGAAGATGCGCTCGGGCTCCGCGAGCCAGGCGGGCTTGGGCAGACTTCCGGCGATCGTCGTGGCGAACGGCATGACGAGCCCTTCGCCACGCCGCGCATCACCTCAGCCGCGCGGGCTGATGACCTCAGCCGCTCGGGTGCTGGCCGGCGAGCAGCTGGTGCAAGTACTTCAGCACGAGGTCCGAGTACGACACGCCGTCGGTGTGCGTCGTAAACTTGCCGACGTCGCCTTCGTCGTGGCCGCTTTGCGCGCCGCCTTGTCCCGCGTTGTACTGCGCCGCGACGCAGCGCACCAGCGTGTCGCCCGTATAGCCGTACTTCTTGTTCCAGTAATGGATCGCCGGCTGCAGGAACTGCGTGATCGCGTAGCTCGCGTTCGTCTTGGGATCTTGCCAGTTCGGCGGCACCGACGCCGTGAGCTGGAAGATGCCGTGGCCGCCGTCGCCCGAGATGTAGTTCGCCGCGGAGTGGCCCATCGATTCGAGCCAGCCCTCCACCTTGATCGTCTCTTGCCAGCCGTGCGCGTAGAGCCAGCACGGCGGAAAGTTCGCGGCCTGCGCCGCGGCCGCGATCGCGTCGCCGTATTTCAGGCCGCTCGGCAAACCGTTCCCAGCAATTCCGAAAAGCATCGTTTCGTCAAACCCCGTGCGGATGAAGCCCCCGCAGCGTCGCACGCGCGACTTACAACGCGCTTACGCGGACTCGGGGCCATGCGCCCCGAAGGCCGGCGCGTGGTTCTGCGGCACGAGCGGCGTGCGGCTCGATAAGTTCTTGAAGGTCTCGCGGCTCGCCAAACGGCGGGCCGAGGCCAAGGACGGGATCGAAGCCGGGCGCATCACCAAAGACGGCCGCGCGCTCAAGCCGGGCTACGAGGTCAAGGCCGGCGACGTGCTCGTGCTGCACTACCGCACGAAATTTCTCACCGTGCGCGTGCTGCTCGTGCCCGAGCGCGTGCTGCCGTCGCTCAAGCCCGCCGACCTGTACGAGATCGTCGAGGAACGCAAGGACGATCCGGTGGACTGGCTTCGCTGATGGTGCGCTTCCTGATCGCCGCGTTCGGCGGCGCGTGGCTGTTCGGAGGCGTCGTGCTCGTCACGCTGGCGTACGGCGGCGTCCGGCATACCGACCTGTGCGCGCCGCGCGCCGAGTTCGGCGACGTCGCCGGCTTGTGGCCGCGCGAGGCCTGCGAGTTCGCGGACGCCATTGCCGGGCGCAGCACGTACCTCACGGCCGTCGACCAGCGCGACGGCAACCGGATCCGCAGCGTGCGGGTGGAGCGCAACACCGTGATGATCGCGCTCGACGGGCCGAATCACTGGGCCTCCCCGGAGACGCCCGGCGCGACCTGGCAGCTCGTCTACGCGCGCCACCACGGCGGCGTCGCCGGCCCCGGCGTCGCGGGCGGCGGCCTGCCGTGCGTGAAGGTGGACGTGATCAGCGGCCGCACCGTGCAGCACTGGGCCTGGGCCGCCGCGGACCTGAACGTGCTGCGGTGATCGCCCGCCGCCTGTCGAGGGCATCGACTCGTCCGATCGCGATCTGCGTACAAGATGTGCAGAATGGGGGTCCTGTCCACGCCTATCCACAGCCCGTACACGAGCCGTTCACATGCCTGCGTGAGAATGGCCCGTACCATGTACGCTCTGAAGCTGCGCGATCAGGTCTTGGTGGTCGGGGACGATGTGGCAGCAGCCATCCATACGGCAATCGAAGCGCAGCACCAGTTCGTCGAGCGTATCGCGCTCGATCTCGGCGGGTTCGGAGAATCTCACGAGGTGACGCTGAATCTCTCCGAGGTGCGTTCGCTGACGCGAATCCGGTCCGGAGAGCGATTGACGAACGTCGTCTCCCTTCGGCCGCGTCTTTAGGCCACCGACCGTTTGGCCGCAACGGCAATTTTGAAGCAAACGACCGCGTACATTCGTTCATCTTCATCATTCCACGGCTTTACGTCCAAAGCCAGGCGATCGCGCAGCTTGCGGAGCAGGGCTTCACGATCCGCGGCGCTGAAAGCGTCGCGGCGACTACGATTGCATCGGTAGCATGACAACATGCAAGCGCGATCCGTTATCCATGCTTCTTCGTCGGAATTGAGTTGACTGCGGCGCGCTAACGAGATCGGGACGCCATGATCCGGGTGCCAGCTAACCAGTTTGATGAAATCGAGGATCTGCGCTCGCGAACGCGGGTTGAGCAAAAGAAATGCGCTTTGCGGAACAGCAAGTTCCAGGCCGGGTAGAAATTGCTGGCAGCTCCGACACCGCAATTCGTCCCCACCCAACCTCGAGAGGAGGTCTTCGGCTTCGGGTCCGATTTCCTCGATCAGCACTTGCCGAATGAAATCGTCGGCAGTCACGCCACCTGGCACGTGAGCATTGTCCCAGACGCAGGTTCTGTCGCGAACCAGCATTCGTCGCCAAGCGTCATCGCTAACGACGAAGCGAGTCTCGCGTCCCCCGGCATCCGTGCCATAGACCTCCAAATAGGAGAGGTTGTAACCCTGGTAGCGCTCGCATACGGCACAATACGTAACATGGACGCCGTTCACGAGCTGGACATAACCCGCCAGCGAGTCGTCGTGGCACCCAACGCAAATCTTTCGCAGCTTCAATTGCGAGATGCGCATGAAATCATCGCGACTTTGACACAGCAAGAACGTTCATGCAAGCGAACGTGTGTTCCCACGATATATGGTGAGTTCCACGCCTCATGACACAAGATAACTGCATTTGCCATAGTGGGTGCGCGCGATATGGCTGAGCGCTCGCGGTTGTCCGCGGACGCCAAAGACGCGCTGGCGCGCGACGTGCCCGCGGATCCCGGCGTGCGCGCGGCGCTCCGCGGCGGGCTCGCGTACTACGGCGGCGTCGACGCCGGCGGGGAGCTGGTGTTTCGCACGCGGCGCGCCGCGGTGGCGCGGCTCGCGCGCACGCTGTTCGAGGAGCAGCGCAGCGCTGCGCCGGTGCGGCGAGGCCACGACGCGCGGCTCTACAAAGCGACGACGTTCGAGATCGACCTCGGGCCGGTTCCGGCACAGCCGCCGCCCAAGCCGCGCCGCCGCGGCGAGCGGCGCGCCGAGCTGCGCGCCGCGTTCCTGTGCGGCGGTTCGGTGGCGGCGCCGCATCACGGCTACCACCTCGAGTTCGTGGCCGCCGACGACGCGCGCGCCGACCGCATCGCCGGGCTGATCGCGGCCGAGGGCCTCGCGCCCGGGCGGATGGTCCGCAAAGGGCGGCCCGTCGTGTACCTCAAGGGCCTCGATGCGATCGTCACGGTGCTCGGCGCCGCCGGCGCGTCCGGTGCGGTGCTGCACCTCGAGGACGTCCGCGCGATGAAGGAGACGAAGAACCGCATCCACCGCCTGGTGAACACGGAGGCCGCGAACGTCGTGCGCGCGGCCGCCGCTGCGGCCGCGCAGCGCGCAGCCATCCAGGAGCTCGCCGACGCCTACGGCTTGCGCAACCTCTCCCCCGTGCTGCGCGAAGCGGCCCAGCTGCGGCTGGCGCATCCCGACGAGACGCTGGCCGAGCTGGGCCGCCGCTGCCACCCCGCCGTGGGCAAGGCCACGATCAACGGCCGGCTCGCTTCGCTCATGCGGCTCGTGAAGCGGCTGCGCGGCGAGCGAGAGGAGCCGGAAGTTTCCTTCGCCTAAAGCGAACGGGTCATGCGCATCGGTATCAACGGGTTCGGCCGGATCGGCCGGAATTTCGCCAAGGCACTCCTCGAGCGCCACCCCGACGTGGAGATCGCGGCGGTCAACGACCTCACCAGCGCCGCCGAATGCGCGCACCTGTTCAAGTACGACTCCAACTACGGCACGTATCCCGGCGACGTCGCCGCGACCGCCGACGGGATCACGATCGACGGCAAGGCGATCCGCGTGCTGGCCGAGCGCGATCCCGGCAAGCTGCCATGGAAGGATCTCGGCGTCGACGTCGTGATCGAGTCGACCGGCCTGTTCACCGACGCCGCGAAAGCGCGCGCGCACATCGACGGCGGCGGCGCGAAGAAAGTGATCATCTCCGCGCCCGCCAAGGGCGAGGACATCACGCTGGTGCTCGGCGTGAACGACGCGCACTACGATCCGGCCAAGCACCACGTGATCTCGAACGCGTCGTGCACGACGAACTGTTTGGCGACCGCGGTGAAACCGATCGTCGACAACCTCGGCTGGGCCAAGGGCTTCATGTGCACGATCCACTCGTACACGAACGACCAGAACATCCTGGACGCGCCGCACAAGGATCTGCGCCGCGCGCGCAACGCCGCGACGAACATCATCCCAACCTCGACCGGCGCGGCCAAAGCGCTCTACCTCACGATCCCCGAAGTGCAGGGCACGTTCGACGGGTTCGCGCTGCGCGTGCCGACGCCGACCGTCTCGCTGGTGTACCTGGTGGTGCAGACGAAGAAAGAGACGACGCGCGAAGAGCTCAACGCGATCCTGCGCGGCAGCGCCCAGACCGAGCTCAAAGAGTACGTGCAATACACCGAGGAAGAGCTCGTGTCGAGCGACTTCAAGCAGAACCCGCACAGCTCGATCATCGACGGCAAGCTGACGAACGCGAACGGCGACTTGATCCAGATCGCGGCGTGGTACGACAACGAGTGGGGCTACTCGTGCCGGCTCGGCGACCTCACGCGGATCGTCGCCGCGAAAATTCCGAGCCCCGTGTAGTTGCGCCGCACGGGTTCGCTCCTCGCCGCGGTCGCGGCCGTCGCGGCGGCCGCGGCCGTTCCGGCGGCCGCGGCGCCGCGCGCGTTCGCGTACGACGACGTGTTCCGCGTCGTCTCCGTCGCGACGCCGCAGCTGTCGCGGGACGGGGCGCGCGTTCTCGCCGTCGTGACGCGGATCGACCGCGCGCACGACAAGCGCGTGCGCGACCTCGACGTGATCGACGTCGCGAGCGGCGCGCGAAGAACGCTCGTCCGGGCGCGCCCAGGCCTGTCGTCCGGGCGCTGGTCGCCGCAGGGAGACCGCATCGCGTTCATCGCGGATGCGCCCGGAAAAGGCAAGGAAACGCAAGCGCAGGTGTTCGTGATCCCGGCCGGCGGCGGCACGGCGGCGCGCGTTACCGCCGCGCCCGACGGCGTGGAGCAGTTCGCGTGGCGCCCCGACGGCAAGGCCGTCGCATACGTCGCGATCGATCCCAAACCCAAGGCCGTGGGCGACGCGCAGTTCATCGACGCGTACCGCGTCGGCAACGATCCGGCGCTCGCGCACGGCGCCGCGCGGCCCGCGCGCGTGTGGCTGCAGCCGCTGGGCGGCGGCACGGCGCGGCTGCTCACGCCGGGTGCGGGCAGCGTCACGTACGGTGAAGGCGAGTCGACGCTGTCGTTCTCGCCCGACGGCGCGACGCTCGCGTACCTGCACGCGCCGACCGCGGTGCTCAACGACGCCGACGAAGCGACGTCGCAGCTGATCGACGTCGCGACCGCGCACGAGCGCCCGCTCGGCGCGTCGTCCGCGCACGAGCACGATCCGCTGTTCGCGCCCGACGGAACGCACATCGCGTACCTGCACAGCGAGGGCGACAACCAAGTGCATGCGACGCAGGCGTACGTCACGACGCCGCGCGGCGGGCCCGGCGTCGCGGTGTCGCCGTCCGTCGACCGCGCCGTGCGCGACATCGGCTGGGAGCCCGGCGGGCGCGTGCTCGACTTCACCGTCGCCGACGGCACGGCGTACGTGCTGTACCGCGCGCCGCTCGGCGGCGTTCCGCAGCGCGTGGACCTCGGCGGGATCAGCGTCACGTCGGGCCTCGACGGCGCGCTCGGCAACGACGGTGCGCTGGCGTTCGTCGGCTCGACGACGCAGCATCCCGACGAGATCTACTACGCGCCGGCGGGCGGCACGCCGCGAAGGCTCACGCACTACAACGACGCGATCGCGGCGCTCGCGCTCGGCGCGAGCGAGCGCATCACCTATCCGACGACGGTGGGCGTCGACGGCGATGCGGTGCTGATCGCGCCGCCCGGCTTCACAGCGGGCCGCACGTACCCGCTCGTGGTGCTGATCCACGGCGGGCCGACGTCCGCTTCGATCGAGACGTTCAGCACGCGCGCGCAGCTGATGGCCGCGCGCGGCTGGCTCGTGCTGCAGCCGAACTACCGCGGCTCGACCAACCGCGGCGAGCGCTACCAGCACGCGATCTACGTCGACACGGTCGACGGTCCCGGCAAGGACATTCGCGCGGCGCTCGACGCGGTGAAAGCGCGCGGCATCGTCGACACGAGCCGCATCGCCGTGAGCGGCTGGTCGTACGGCGGCGTGATGACGACGTGGATGATCGCGCGCTATCACGACTGGCGCGTCGCGGTCGCGGGCGCGCCCGTCACCGACATGCTCGCCGACTACGCGACCGCCGACGACATCAACGCGGACCGCGAGCTGTTTCGCGGCTCGCCGTGGGTCGGCGACAACCGCGCGGACTACGTCGCGCAGAGCCCGATCACGTTCGTGAAGGACGTGACGACGCCGGTGCTGCTGATGACGGACCGCGGCGACCAGCGCGTGTCGCCGGTGTCGGCATACGAGTTCTTCCACGCGCTGCGCGACATGGGCAAGCCGGTCGACATGGTGGCGTATCCGGTCGACGGTCATTTTCCGAGCGATCCCGTGCGCTCCGCCGACGTGAACCGGCGCTGGGTGGACTACATCGCCGAGCACTTCGCGCGCTAGCGCATGTGCACCGTGCTCGTGCTGCTGCGGCCGCAGCATCCGTGGCCGCTGATCGTCGCGGCCAACCGTGACGAGCGGCTCGACCGCGCGTTCGACGCGCCGGACCGCTGGTGGCCGGACGCGCCGCGGATCGTGGCCGGACGCGACGTGCTGGGCGGCGGCAGCTGGTTCGGCGTGAACGACGACGGCGTCGTCGCGACGATCGTCAACGGCTTCCAGCGCCTCGGCCCGCTCGAGGGAAAAGCGAGCCGCGGCGAGATCGTGCTGCGCGCGCTGCGCGAGCGCGACGCCGCCTCGGCCGCGCGGTTCGCGGGCGCGCTGGCGCCCGACCGCTATCGCGGCTTCACGCTGCTGGTTGCCGACCGCCGCGCGGCGTTCGCGGTCAGCAGCGACGAGCACCGCGTGCGCGTGGACGCGCTGGCGCCGGGGCATCACATGATCACGCCCGAAGGCTGCGACGTGCCGTCGTCGCCGCGCTACGCGGCGCACTTCGCGGCGTTTCGCGACGCGACCGCACCGGAGCCCGCGACGGGCGACTGGACCGCATGGACGAGGCTGTTGCGCCGCGCCGACGACGAGGATCCGCATCGCGCGATGACCGTCGCGGGCGGGGCCGAGCTCGGCACGGTCTGCAGCGCGCTGCTCGCGCTCCCGGCCGCCGTCGCTTCGCCGCCGGTGCTGCGGTTCGCCGCCGGGCCGCCCACGCGAGTCGAGTTCGAATCCGTCACGGCACCGTGGGTTCGCGCCGCGAGCGTCGAAGGCGGCTGACGCATGCATTTCACGTCGCTCCGGGACGCGGACGTGCGCGGCAAGCGCGTGCTCCTGCGCGAAGACCTCAACGTCCCCACCAAGGACGGCGCGATCGCCGACGACACGCGGATCACCGCCGCGCTGCCGACGCTGCGCTGGCTGCGCGAGCACGGCGCGAAGACGGTGATCCTCTCGCACCTCGGCCGCCCGGACGGCAAGCCGAATCCGAAATACTCGCTGCGCCCGGTCGCGACGCGGCTCGCGGAGCTGCTCGGCGCGGATGTGCGCTTCGTGGACGACTGCGTGGGCGAAACCGCCGTCACGGCGTCGCGCGCGCTGCCGGACGGCGGGTTCGCGCTGTTCGAGAACGTGCGCTTTCACCCGGGCGAAGAGGCGAACGATCCCGCCTTCGCGCGCGAGCTCGCGCAATCGGGCGACGTGTACGCGAACGACGCCTTCGGCACGGCGCACCGCGCGCACGCGTCGACCGCGGGCATCGCGGCGCTGCTGCCGGCGTACGCGGGATTTCTGATGGAGGCGGAGCTCGCGGCGCTCGCGCGGCTCACCGATCATCCCGTGCACCCCTACGTGTGCGCGATCGGCGGCGCGAAGGTCGCGGACAAGGTGGGCGTGTTCGAGAACCTGCTCGCGAAGGTGGACGCGTTCGTGATCGGCGGCGGCATGGCGAACACGTTCCTCGCCGCGCAAGGCATCAACGTCGGCAAATCCCTGCGCGATCCCGACCTGCTGCCCGCGCAGAAGATCATCGCGCTGTCGCTGTCCAAGGGGGTCGCGCTGCACCTTCCCACGGACGCGGTCGTCGCGGACGCCTTCGATGCGGACGACACCGCGCGCACCGTGCCGCTCGACGGGGTCGGCGAGGGGATGATCCTCGATATCGGCCCTGCTACCGCGCGCGCGTACGCCGGCGTGCTGCGCAGCGCGAAGACGATCGTGTTCAACGGCCCCATGGGCGTGTACGAGAAAACGCCGTACCAGAACGGCACTCGCGTGGTGGGCGAAGCGATCGCGGAAGCGACGCAGCACGGCGCGACGAGCGTCGTCGGCGGCGGCGACGCCGCGGCCGCCGCGCACGCGCTCGGCTTCGCGGACGCGATGACGCACGTGTCCACCGGCGGCGGCGCGACGCTGGAGTTTCTCGAGGGCAAGACGTTGCCCGGCGTCGCGGCGCTCGAGCACTAGCGCGATGGGTGCGCGACGGCCGCTGATCGTCGGCAACTGGAAGATGCACAAGACGATCGCGCAAACGCGCGCGTTCGTCGCCGACGTGCGCGCGCGCGACTTGCCGCTGAGGGACGTCGATGCGGTGCTGTGCCCGCCGTTCACCGCGCTCGCCGCGGCGCGCGACGCGCTCGCAGGCTCCGCGATCGGGTTGGGCGCGCAGAACGTGTGCTGGGTGGACGAAGGCGCGTTCACCGGCGAGATCTCGCCGGCCATGCTGGTGGAGTGCGGCGTGCGGTGGGTGGTGATCGGCCACTCCGAGCGGCGGCATCTGTTCGGCGAGCTGGACTACCGCGTCAACGAGAAGGCGCGCGCGGCGCTGGCGCACGGCATCACGCCGATCGTCGCCGTCGGC
>Ga0066662_10001345_pt1 | contig 11201 bp, 8 predicted proteins | sample GraSoiAngelo_111_FD_133939 | JGI IMG/M metagenome (GOLD analysis project Ga0066662, IMG submission 133939) | Grasslands soil microbial communities from the Angelo Coastal Reserve, California, USA - 14_0903_12_40cm | ecosystem: Environmental > Terrestrial > Soil > Grasslands | place: USA... | reverse complement strand
CGGTCCGCAACCTCGCGTTCTGCAACTCGAACACGCTCTTCCGGAATGACGACGGTTCGACGAACCTGGTCGAGCTCGGCTTCGGGCTGAACTTCTTCGGCAACACGTTCAGCTCGCTATACGTGAACAACAACGGCAACGTGACGTTCACGCGGCCACAGAGCACGTTCACGCCATTCAACGTCACGGCGCAGACCGGGTTCCCGATCATCGCGCCGTACTTCGCCGACGTCGACACCCGTAACGACTCGTCGGGCATGGTCCACTACGGCTCCGGTGAGATCGACGGACGGCAGGCGTTCTGTGTCAACTGGCTGGACGCCGGCTTCGGCGGCAACAAGGGCGTCGGCTACTACTTCGGCCATGCCGACAAGCTGAACACCTTCCAGCTGCTGTTGATCAACCGGAACGATCGCGGTGCCGGCGACTTCGACATCGAGATGAACTACGACAACATGCAGTGGGAGACCGGCGACGCGAGTGGCGGCCGGAACGGCTTCGGCGGCACGCCCGCCGAGGTCGCATACACGAACGGCTCTGGCCGCTCGTTCCTGCTGCCCGGCTCGTTCCAATCCGGGCACCTGACGGACGGCGGGACGGACGCACTCGTTTCCCACAGCCTGAACTCGCCGGACCAGCTCGGCCGGTACCTGTTCCAGGTCGCGAACGGCGAGGCGCCGATCGGCCAGAACATCAGCGGTCACGTGTTCTTCAACGACACGGGCCATCCGCTGCGCAATGCGCTCGTGCAGGTCTGCAGCGACAGCGGGTTCTGCTCGCTCGGCAACACCGGCACGGACGGCAGCTACTCGTTCTCGGGCGTCGGCAACGGCAACCAGCGCATCACGGCGTTCCCGCCTGCCGGGACGGACGCGGAGGCGGCGCACGTCGACGTCCTGATGGCGGGCAGCCCGTTCACGAACGAAGACCTGATCCTGCACGGGCCGGTGCCTCCGCCTCCGGGCGAGGGCCTGACGCCGAACCGCAGCAACGGCGCGGTCGTGTACTGGAACGATCCGCTGACGCTCGGCGCCCACGGGTGCACGGGCGGCACCGCGACGTACGACATCGACTTCTCACAGTCGGAGACGGGCGGGCCCGACATGACCGGCTCCATGACGGAGTCGGTCGACGAGCCGGGCTTCTACACGGCTTCGATCGGGACGTTCTACCCGCGGCACGGGCACATCCACATCACGACGACGATCGTTTGCCCGGACGACACGGTGCAGGCGGAGGACTTCGACGTCTACATCGACCCGAGCGGCACGGTCGTCGACCAGGCCGGCCACACGATCGCCGGCGCGACGGTGACGCTGGAGCGCGCGACCTCGTCGAGCGGCCCGTGGTCGGTGGTGCCGAACGGCAGCGCGATCATGTCGTCGGACAACCGCAACAACCCCGACCACACCGACAGCGCCGGCCACTTCGGCTGGAACGTCGTCACCGGCTGGTACCGGGTGACGGCGACGTCGCCGGGATGCACGAGCGCGACGACCGATCCGGTGCAGATCCCACCGGCGGTGCTCGACCTCGTGCTCACGCTGACGTGCCCGCAGGCGACCACGACGACGCTGACCTCCGCCCCGAGCTCGGTGCTCGTGACGCAACTGGTCGGCTACGAGGCCCAGGTCTCTCCGCCGGCCGGCGCCCCGACTCCGACCGGAACCGTCCACTTCATCCAGGACGGCGTGGAGATCGGAACGGCCCTGCTCGACGCGCACGGCATCGCCACGCTGCCGTGGGCGTACTTCACCCACGGCGACAAGCACGTCCTCGCGCACTACGACGGGGACGCGGCGGACCTCGCATCGGACTCGAACCTCGTCACGACGGCCGTCGCGCTTGACACGGCGACTGTCCACGTCAGCTCTGACGTCAACCCGTCGGCGTTCGGCCAGAGCGTGACGTTCACCGCGCAGATCGGCGCGAGCTTCGGGATCCCGACGGGCACCGTCTCGTTCCAGGTCGACGGCACGGCACCGGTCGACGTGGCGACGGTGAGCGACGGCACACCCGGCACGGCGCGGGCGCAGTTCACGATCTCGTCGCTGACGGCGAGCACCCACGCGATCAACGTGCAGTACAACGGCGACTCGGTCCACTCGACGGCGACGGACAGCATGACGCAGACCGTGAACCTCGATCCGACGACCACGACGGTGACGAGCAGCCTCGACCCGTCCGTGTTCGGCGACTCGGTGTCGTTCACCGCCCACGTGGGTTCCACGCACGGCACCACGCCTGTCGGCCTACTCGTCTTCACGGTCGACGGCACGCCGGTCGGAAGTGGCGGCTTTGTTCTCGACGGCCACGGCGACGCTTCGTTCAGCACCTCGGCGCTCGCCGTCGGTGACCACACGGTCGCCGCGTTCTTCGACTCGACCGCCGGCTACGCCGCTTCGACAGGCTCGGTCACGCAGACGGTGACGAGGCACCCGTCGGGGACGGCACTGAGCTCGTCTCACAATCCGTCGTCGTACGGCGACAGCGTCACGTTCTCGGTCGACGTCACCGGGCCCTCGTCCGGCACCGTCGTGTTGGCCGTCGACGGCACCGTGCACCCGCTGGCGCTCGCCGGCGGTCATGCGCAGTACACGACGTCGTCGCTCGACGCGGGCGACCACACCGTCCAGGCGAGGTACGGCGGCGATTCCACGTACCTCCCGTCGGACGCAGCACCCGTGACGCAGACGGTGAACAAGGCCGACACGGCGCTGGCGCTCTCCTCGAGCGTGAACCCCTCGACCGTCGGGCAGCTCGTCGGCTTCACGGCGCACGTGACCAGCGGAGGCGCGCCGGTCACGGCCGGCTCGGTGGTCTTCACGGACGGCGCCTCTCCGCTTGCAAGCGTGCCCCTCGACGCGGCGGGCAACGCCGTGGCCCCGGTCACGTTCTCCACGACGGGGACGCACGGGATCCAGGCGTCGTACGCGGGAGCCGCGAACTACAACGGATCGTCGAACGCGCTCGACCAATCCGTGGCGCGGGCGACGAGCTCGACGATCGCCTCGGCCACGCCGGGCTCGACCACGTACGGCAACCTGGTCACGCTCTCGGCGAGCGTGACGGGCGTCTCGCCGACCGGCTCCGTCACGTTCTCCGACGGTGCAGCGCCGCTCGGGACGGTCCCGCTCGCCGGGGGCGTCGCGACGCTCAACTCGGCAACCCTGCGGCCGGGCGATCACCCGATCACCGCCGCCTACTCGGGCGACGCAGCGAACGCGCCGTCTTCCGGGACGACCGCGGTGCACATCGACAAGGTGTCCTCGGCGGTGCACGTGTTCTCCGGCCACAACCCGTCGGCACTCGGCGAGCTCGTCGGCTTCACGATCGCGGTCTCGTACGCAGGGCCCGATCCAGCCGGCACCGTCCAGGTGGTCGTCGACGGGGCGGCGCCCGTGAGCCTCCCGCTCGATGCGACCGGCAACGCGCTCTACTCGGCCGCATTCACGACCGCTGGGGCGCACACCGTCGCGGCGAGCTACGGCGGCAACGCGCTGAACCTGGGCTCGACGTCCGCAACGCTGACGCAGAACGTGGCGAAGGCGACGCCGTCGACGACGCTCGGCGCAGGTCCCGACCCGACGCCGTTCGGCCAGGCGGTGCCACTGACCGCAACCGTCTCCGGCGGGTACTTCCCGACGGGCTCGGTCACCTTCAAGGAAGGCACGACGACGATCGCCACCGTTCCGCTCAGTGCCGGCGGCACGGCGTCGGCCTCGGTGACCGGCCTCGCCGCCGGGAGCCACACGTTCACCGCCGCCTACAGCGGCGACGGCAACAACGACGCAGGCGCGGCTGCGACCGTCTCGCACACGGTGAGCCCCGCCGCCACGACGACGGGCGTCACGTCAACCACCAACCCGTCGGTCTTCGGCGGCGCCGTGACGTTCACTGTCACCGTCGCCTCGGCGGCCGGCACCCCGGGTGGCTCGGTGGCGCTCACCGACGGCACCACGACGCTCGCGACGCTGACGCTCTCGGGCGGCAGTGCATCGTTCTCGACCGCCGGCCTCGCCGTCGGCACGCACGCGATCAAGGCGAGCTACGCCGGCGCGACGAACTACGCGGCGTCGTCCGGCACGGTGAGCCAGACCGTCAAACAGGCGGCATCGACAACGACAGTCGTCTCGGCGCTCAATCCGGCCGTCGCCGGGCAGTCGGTGACGTTCAGCATCGACGTCTCCGGCCCGGGCGGAATCCCGAGCGGGACGGTGACGCTGCTCGACGGTACGACGACGCTGACGACGCTGACGCTCAGCACGGCCGGGCAGGCGTCGTACGCGACGTCGACGCTCACCGGGGGCTCGCACCCGCTCACCGCGCACTACAACGGCGACACGACCTACCTCGCGTCGACCAGCGCACCGCTGACGCAGGTGATCACGTCGGCGACGACCAAGAAGGCCAGCCTGCTGATGTACCTCGGCCCGATCCTCACCGGCGACCGGACGCCGACGATGCTCGCCCGCCTGAGTGACGCCGGCAACCTGCTGATCAGCCTGACCGGCCGCCCGATCACGTTCTCGATCGACGGTGGCGCGCCGCAGTCGACGACGAGCACGATCCTCGGCCTCGCGTCGATCACGGTCAACCACACGCTCTCCTACGGGACGCACACGGTGGTGATCCGGTTCGCAGGCGACTCGGCGTACACGGCGACGAGCACGAGCGCGACCTTCGTTGTCACACGCGCGGAACACGGAGACCGCGACTGACGCAACGTGAGGGCCCGCTTCGGCGGGCCCTCACGCTCAGCGCTTCCTGAACGTCGCGCGAACGCTCAACGCGAAGTCGGTCGCCGGCTTGCACACCGGGCGCGCGCCCTTGCAGCCGCCGCTCCAGCCGGTGAACTTCCAGCCCTTGGCCGGCACCGCCCTGAGCGTCAGCGCGTCCCCGGCCTTGAAGCGCTTCGTGCAGCTCGGCGTGCACGCGACGCGGCCGCGGCCGGCAGTCGTCACGTGGAGATCGACCCGCTCCGGCCCGAAGAGCGCGGTCACCGTCTGCGGCCCCGTCATCTGCACCGTGCAGCTCCCCGTGCCGGTGCAGGCGCCCGACCAGCGCACGAAGCGGTGACCGCCGTCGGCCACGGGGAACAGCGTCGGCGACCAGCCCTGGTCCCAGAGCGTGGTGCACGAGGCGCACTTCACACCGGGGATGTCGCTGACGAGCGTGCCCGGTCCGACGACCTGCACCGCGAGCGGTTGCTGCGGCGTGTCGAGGTGGCGCAGCCAGGCCGAGTTGCGGATGTCGACGCCGTTTGTCGCGTGCTCGTAGTAGTCGTCGTGGCCGACGTCGAGGAACCGGTTGACGAGCGGCAGTCCGCTGTCCTGCCAATACATCAGGTCGACCGCCGAGTCGCACACGTGCATGTCGTGCGGCGCCGGGCATTCGTGCGGCGCGCCGGTCGGGACCGCGCCGAGCGCGTGCACGAGCTCGTGTGCCGCGACAGCGTCGCTCGGCGCGCTCGAGCAGCCCGCGAGCCACACGATCGCGAAGCCGAGGCCGTGGCCGAAGTCGCCCGCGCCGGTGCCGCAGATGTTCGCCTCGACGGACGGGCCGTCGTAGTACACGACGTAGCGCTTGTAGTCGCTGCCGAAGCCGAGATTGATCAGATCGGTCGCGACGCGCTGGAACGCGGTCGATGCACCGATGAGCGACGCAGCAGGATCGGGAAGACGCACCGACGAGATGTCGACGCACGTCCCGCCCGTGAGCGCCGCCTCGTCGAACCGCGGCGTCCGCGTCGAGTCCTGACCGGTCCACCAGTTCGTGATCGACACGGCGTCGTCGGCCATGCGGTTTGCGACGACCGGGAAATTGTCCGCCCCGTCGGAGGGGATCGCGTAGATGAGATGCACCTGCTCGCCGGCGACGGTGTCGGCCACGTCGGTCGCGGAGGCCGCGGTGCCACACCAGCCGGCCGCGAAGGCACCCGGTGCGAGCCAGAGCGCAGCGCCCGCGATGACGACGGCAGCGAGCCTACGCACTGGCCGTGCATCTGAAGTGGAACCGGCTCTCGGTGCCTGCGCGCAACCGGCGAAGATTCGCACGGTGAAGATAGAGGATGGCAAGCGCCGCAGCGATCCCGAAGAGGACGACCGAGAGCGGGTAGCCGTACGCGATCGCGAACACCGGCAGCGCGATCCCGCCGGCGATCGACGCGACAGACGCGTACCGCACGAGCAGGAACATCGCGAGCCAGACGAGCCCCGCCGTGAACGCGACCAGCGGCGCGACGGCGAAGAAGACACCGCCACACGTCGCGACCATCTTCCCGCCCTTCGCGAAGCGCAGGAAGAGCGGGCGCCAATGCCCGAGCATCGCGGCGGCGCCGGCACAGATCCCGGCGAGGTGCGGCGGCGACACGAGCAGCACGCCGACGAGCGCCGGGATGAAGCCCTTCAGCGTGTCGAGCAGGACGACCGGCACGCCGAGCCAACGCCCATAGGTGCGCCACACGTTCGTCGCGCCGATGTTTCCCGAGCCGACCTTGCGGATGTCCTCGTGCTTGAAGATCCGCACGAGCCAATAGCCCCACGGGCATGAGCCCAGCAGGTATCCGAGCACGACCACGCCGAGGAACGCCATGCGCAGGTCAGCGTAGCCGGTGTCGGTGTCAGACACCGCGGTGGGATTCGTGCTTGACGCGCCCGCCGGCCGTGCGGCGCCGGAGGGGACAGTGCGAAAGCACGGCCCCGGAGAGCGACGTTCGGTCGGCGGGATGCGAGTCGCGCGCGGAGGCCGGCTCCGCCGGGCTCAGCGCGCGACGGTCAAGCGCGAATGCCGTACTTCTGGCACCAGTCGTTGACCACATCGAAGTCGAGGTTGTTGAAGAAGGCTTCGATGTAGCCCGCGCGGTCGGTGCCGAAGTCGATGAAGTAGGCGTGCTCGTAGACGTCGAGCGCGACGAGCGGCGTCGCGTTCCACACCGGGAACGTGTTCTGCGCGTCGCCGATGTAGTTGAAGAGCCGGCCTTCGTCCCAGTCGTACGCCGTCCACGCCCAGCCGCGGCCGCCCATTCCGGTCGCCGTCAGGTCGGCCTTCCAGTCGGCGGCCGTGCCGAAGTCGCGCTTCACGAGGTCGCCGAAGAGACCGGCCGGGTCGCCGCCCGAACCGCCGAGATGCTCGAAGTAGATCTCGTGGTTCTTGATCCCGCCGATCGCGAAGGTCAGGTCGACCTTCAGCGAGCGGAGCTCGGAGTAGACCTGGTTCGCGCTGCCGAGATCGACGCTGTCGAGCTTGCCGAGGATCTCGTTCCGCTTGTTCACGTACCCCTGGTACAGCTTGTAGTGCGCCTCGATCGTCTCGCGCGAGATGCCGTCCAGCTCGTAGAGCGCCGGCTTGAGCTCGCGGGGCGTGATTTCCTCGTGGTTGTAGGCAAGCGCCATCTCTTCTGTCTCTCCTCGTTTTCCGGGTGCGGCGCGGAGCATATCCTCCGCACAGAACCCATCAGAAGGAGAGGCAATGGCCTACGAGCTCCCCGCGCTCCCGTACGACTACGCCGCGCTCGAACCGACGATCGACGAGCAGACGATGCGCATCCATCACGACAAGCACCACCAGGCTTACGTCGACAATTTGAACAAGGCGGTGGAGGGCACCGAGTTCGACGGCCGCCCGCTGGAGCAGCTGCTCGGCGCGCTCGAGGAGATCGCCGGCGACAAGCAGGCACCGATCGGGAACAACGGCGGCGGCCATGCGAACCACACGCTCTTCTGGGAGATCATGGCTCCGGGCGGAAGCAGCGAACCGACCGGCGCGCTCGCCGACGCGATCAGCGGCCTCTGGGGCGGCGCCGACGAGCTGAAGGCCGCGATCAACGACAACGGCGTCAAGCGCTTCGGCTCCGGGTGGAGCTGGCTCGTCTGGGACGGCACGGGCCTCGCGGTCTACTCGACGGCGAACCAGGACAGCCCGTTGATGCAGGGCGACGTGCCGCTCCTCGGCGTCGACGTCTGGGAGCACGCCTACTACCTCAAGTACCAGAACAGGCGCCCGGATTACCTGAGCGCCTGGTGGGACGTCGTCAACTGGGACGAGGTCGGCAAGCGGTACGAAGAGGCGCGCGCGCAGTAGTCGCGCGCGCCTCTCGCTGGAGCTAGGTCAACTGGCGCCACTTCACGACCGGGCTCATGCCTCCGAGGAACCCGGCACCTGCCTGGTTCACCGACATCGTGACGCGGAGCTGGTTCAAGCCCTTCGGCAGGGTGACGATCACCTTGATCGAGGAGTGGACGTTCAGGAGCACCTTCTTCAAGGTGACCCACTGTCCCGTCGCCGTGTTCAGCCGCTGGAGCTGCACGGCGCGGCCGGCGAACGAGCGCCCCGCGGCAGCGTGGATGATCCAGCCGCTGTTGCGGCCGAGCGTCAGCTTCGGCTGCACCTGCACGGTGGTCGGCGTCGCGTACGCGCCCTTCCACGTCGCCTGGTAGCTCGTCAGGATCTGCGGCGCGACGATGAAGCTGTAGGAGCCGTCGGCCGCCGTCAGCACGGTCGCGCGCTGGATCAGGTTCGGCTGCGGATACGGCTGGTAGTAGATCGTCACCGACTCGCCGCCCTTGTGGTTGGAGACGACGCCGGAGAGCGTCACCTTGTCGCCCGCGACGATGTACTGCGACGAGACGCCGAGCGTCAGCGTCGGCGGCAGCCCCTTCACGACGATCTTGCCGGTGAGCTTCGGATGCAGCTCGTCCTTGTACGTGTACGTACCGGCTGCGTTGAACGTGAAGGAGTAGGTGTGGTTCTTGCTGAGGATCGGCGAGACGAACTGGCCCTTGTCCGCGAGCACCTGATGGCTCGCGTTGTCCTTGTTCACCCACGTGACGGTGTCGCCCTGGGTGATCGTGGTGGACGACGGCGAGAAGCCCGAGCCGTAGATGTTGATCGTCTTGGTCGCCGCGCCTGCCGGCCCCGCGATTGCGAGGAACAGCTTGCGCATGATGGTTACCTGCCGTGTTCGAAGGTTGACGCGCGTGTTCTCCCCGCAGGCACCACGATCGAAGCGCAGCCCGGCCTCTGTTTTACTGCCACCAAGCGTGCCCTTACGGTCCCCTCACAAGCGAGCGCTCGTCGCAGGCGGAACGGGCCGCGTCGGCGCCGCGATCTCCGAGCGCCTGCGTGCCGACGGCTGGTCGGTGCTCGCAGCCGGGCGTGCCGACGGCGACCTGCGCACGCGCGACGGTGCGGCGGCGCTCGTCGCAAAGTCGCTCGACGAGCTCGGCGGCCTCGACCTGGTCGTCCACTCGGCCGGCGACGGCTTCGTCCCGAAGGCGATCGCCGACGTGACCGAGCAGGACTGGGACGACGCGCTCGACGTGACCGCCAAGGGCACGTTCTTCCTCGCGCAGGCCGCCACCGGCGCGCTGCGCGAGTCGAAGGGCGTGCTCGTCATCGTCGAGGACGTCGCCTCGCATCAGGCGTGGACGTCGTTCCCCGCGCACTCGGCCGCCAAGGCGGCCCAGGCGATGCTGACGCGGGTGCTCGCCCGGGCGCTCGCGCCGGACGTGCGCGTGTGCGGGATCGCGCCCGGGCCGGTCGCGGTCGAGCCCGGCCAGGAGGAGCGCCGGGCGGCCGAGACCCTGCTCGGCCGGGTGGGCTCCCCCGACGACGTGGCGGACGCCGTCGTCTACCTCGCCGGGGCCGGATACGTGACCGGGACGACGCTCGTGGTCGACGGGGGCCGGATGCTCAAATCCGGTGGGCGCGCGGCGCCGTAGATCTCTTTTGTGGCGTCGTATGCCCTTGCACTCCGTACCATCCCTCGCGTGACGAGCGACGGGGACCTGATCCAGCGCGCGGCCACGGGCGACCGGTCGGCGTTCGAGGATCTCTACCGCCGCTACGCCCGGCCGGTGTTCGGGCTCGCGCTGCGCCGCCTCGGCGACCGCGGCCGGGCGGAGGATGCCGTGCAGGAGACGTTCGCGTCGATCTGGCGCTCGGCGGGCTCGTACAAGCCGGACCGCGGGCCCGGCGCCCCGTGGGTGTACGCGGTCGCACGGAACGCGATCGTCGACCGCGCCCGCGCGCGCACCGAGATCCCGGCCGACATCCCCGACGAGGCCGCCCGCGAGGACGGCCCCGCCGACCGCGCCGAGCAGAGCTGGGTCGCCTGGCGCGTCCACCGCGCGCTCGAAGAGCTCCCGGAGCGGGAGCGCGAAGTGATCGCGCTCGCGTACTGGAGTGGACTGTCGCAGAGCGAGGTCGCCGAGTTTCTCGGCATCCCGCTCGGTACCGTGAAGACACGGACGCGGGCGGCGCTGATGCGCCTGTCCGACGTCCTCGGAGAGGATTTCGGATGACCAAGTTCGACGACATCGTCGGCGGCGACGATCTCTCGCGCGAGGAGGAGGCGCGGCTGCGCCGCGTGCACGACCTGCTCATGCAGGCCGGCCCGCCGCCCGACCTTCCCCCCGCGCTCGAGCGTCCGCCGACCGAGCCGAAGGACGCCGAGATCGTGCAGTTCCCCCTGCTGCCGCGGCGGCGGTGGGCGATCGCCGTCGTCGCCGCGGCGGCACTCGCGCTGCTCGCGTTCGCCGGCGGCTACTTCATCGGCCACGGGAAGCCCACGGCGTTCAAGACGGAGCGCGTCGTCCCGATGCACGGCGGGAATGCGCTCGCCCTGCTGCGCGTCGGCAAGAAGGACGGCGCGGGCAACTGGCCGATGCAGCTCGAGGTGAACAATCTGCCGCGGCATCCGAAGCCGCAGTACTACGAGCTGTGGCTGACCCGCAAGGGGAAGCCCGTTGCGGCGTGCGGCTCGTTCCGCGTCAACCAGCGCACGACGACCGTGCGGCTCTCCGTGCCGTACGACTTCTCGAACTTCGACGGCTGGGTGGTCACGAGCCAGGGCGCGAACGACCATGCGCCGGGCCCCGTCGTCATGCGCACGTAGCGGGACTAGCCCAGTCCGCTCGCACGTTGACTGACCCATGAGGCGGATCCACTACGGCTGGGTGATGGTCGCGGTCGGCCTGGTCACGCTCGTCACGGCGGCCGGCTTCCGCTCGACGACCGGCATCCTGATCGTCCCGCTGCAGAACGAGTTCGGCTGGAGCCGCGCGACGATCGGCTTCGCGGTCGCGATCAACCTCGTGATCTACGGGCTCGGCGGCCCCTTCGCCGCCGCGTTCATCGAGCGCTTCGGGATGCGCCGCGTGATCGTCACCGCCATCTTCGGGATCTCGCTCGGCGCCGGG
>Ga0066662_10001344_pt1 | contig 11203 bp, 8 predicted proteins | sample GraSoiAngelo_111_FD_133939 | JGI IMG/M metagenome (GOLD analysis project Ga0066662, IMG submission 133939) | Grasslands soil microbial communities from the Angelo Coastal Reserve, California, USA - 14_0903_12_40cm | ecosystem: Environmental > Terrestrial > Soil > Grasslands | place: USA... | reverse complement strand
ATCTGATACGTTTTCATACGAAGCGCTTAGAGGAACTCGGTCTGAAGGTACTCACGACACCCATGGCGGCATAGGGATTTTCAGGGCAGAGGACGCAAAGGACGCAGAGGTAACAAAAGTAGTTGATGTGTATTGGATTTGGCGGTGTGTTGCTCCCCGTGGGCCGCACGCGCCTTTGGCTGCGCGGGAGAATTCGTCGCAGGCAGAGAAGAATTCGAAGGTTAGTAATACAGGGTGGGAGAACAGGGCACTCCGCGAATTATTCTGCAATCCTTGAAAGAGTTTCCGCTATTTCTGCCGGCAAAGTTACTGCGGCTCAAAGCGGCTGGGCGAAAAAGCCTGGACGCAGCGATTACGCCAGGAGCGATGTGAATGTCGTATGATCCGTATTCACGCACGAACCAGCAAATGCTTGAGGGTGCGGTAGTAGGTGTTTCCTTCTCACTGGCCTGTCTGATCTGCACCGCTGGACGGATCCCCTATCCCGGCAATCAATTTTGGGCAATACTGTTTGTTCTGGTCGCAGGCAGGCTGGTGTGGAACTATGGGTTCGGTCTGCACCGCATTCGATGGCGCTACATAGGCCTCCATGATGCCTTTCATACCGGCAGAGCTTACCTGACCTTTTCGGTTCTTCTCCTCATCATTCAGCTTGCTTTGCCCGCCAGTATCACGATAGGCCGAATCTCTCCCGCCATCATTACAGTCGAGTTCTTACTCTCCCTGGTGGGCGCGCTCGGGGTAAGAGGGCTGCGCCGCTACATCTACGAAATCAAATCCCGGAAAGCTGATGCGCCGCAGCAGGAGCAACTGCGCCGCGTCCTGTTGATTGGGGCGGGAACGATGGGAGCCGCTGTCGCCCGCGACATGGCGAAAGATCGTTTTATCCAGATCGTTGGATTTCTTGATGACGATCCCCGCAAGCAGGGCTCAGTCGTCTCCGGGGCGAAGGTGCTGGGCCCCACTTCCATGCTTACCGAGATCACACGGACCCAAAAGGTGGACTCGGTACTCATCTATATCTCGCCTGCAGCCAGAGGATCATTCAACCGCCTGGTCGCGCTGCTGGATAACCTGCCGGTGACCAGCAAATTCGTTCCTACGATTACGGAAATTCTCAATTCCAAAGATGGACTCCACCTGAATGCAGGAAACAGCAGAGTGCAGGTGAATGGCAACGGAGCGGGAGCGAAAGCGGCGGTTGTCGAGCAGCGCACCGACATTCGTAACAAAACCATTCTCATCACCGGGGGCGCAGGTTTTATCGGATCGAGCCTGGCGGAGCGACTGGCGGAACATAACGAGGTCATCCTTTTCGACCGCTTCTTCCACGATCAGCCGATTGTCTTCAGTCCGCTCTACAACAATCCTAAAGTACGCAAGATCGAAGGCGACATTCTGGACGCCAATGCGCTGGGCAGCCTCGCGCAGCAGGCCAACATCGTGGTCCATGCAGCCGCCATTGTCGGCGTGGGGCGCGTATGCAGTTATCCGCGCGAGACCCTGGAGACCAATTTTGTCGGCGCGTTGCAGGTTTTGAAGGCGCTGGAGAAGAGCCCACGGCTGGAGCGCTTCCTTTATTTTTCTACCAGCGAGGTTTTCGGCGTGAACTCCTTCCGGGTGCATGAGGATACGCCTACAGCGGTGGGGTCGGCTGCTGAAGCGCGTTGGAGCTATGCCATCGCCAAACTGGCGGGTGAGCATCTGGTGAAGGCTTATCATCGCCAGGCGGGCATGCCGGTCGTGACCGTGCGTCCCTTCAACGTCTTTGGCCCACGGCGGCTGGGCGCGCACGCTGTGCAGGCGTTTGTATTGAATTCACTGCGCGGTATTCCCATTGAAGTGCATGGTGATGGATCGCAGATTCGCTCCTGGTGCTACATCGAAGATTTCTGCAATGCGTTGCTGGAGATGCTGGCGCGCCCCCGAGCGATCGGCGAGGACTTCAATATCGGTAATCCCAAGAACACCATCACCATCTATGAACTGGCGCGCATGGTGCTTGAACTTACCGGACGCGAAGTGCCCATCGTGCTAACCGAATCGCCGTACCCCGATATCGAGATTCGCGTCCCCTCGCTGGAGAAAGCAAAACAGATTCTCGATTACGAGCCGCACTACGACCTGCGCCACGCGCTCCAGTTGACTACTGACTGGTATAAGGAGAACCTCGACTTCTTCGAGAAGAAGCTGGAGCAATCTTTCGTCGTCTCTGCGAATCGCTAGCCATCTGTTGAACCGCTAAGGACGCAAAGGCGCAAGATAGCCACATCCAAATGCAGCAGCCAGACTCCTCCTTCCGATTCCATGAACATCGAGCCCTGTTCGCCTCGCTGGGCGTGCTTGCCCTGATCAGTGTCATGGTACTGAGCGAGGTACTTTTCAAGGGCATTCTCACCGGCTTCTATATTGGGCTGGCGGTTGCACTGGTATTCGCTACGTTTCTATGTCTGCTGCGGCCGCGCGCCATCCTGTACGCGGTGCTCATCTACCTGGCCAGTCCGGTTCCCGTACTGTGGAGTCCCTCCTATTCGGGAGCGATTACGGGGATTCTGCTGGTCAACTGCATTGCCGGCGTTCTGCTGACGGAGGGCCTGGAGGCTTTCCGGCCTTTCAAAACGCGCGCGACGCTCTGGCTGATCCTTGCCATGATCGCCGCGCTTATCTATGCCGTGCTGAGCGGCAATCGTCCCGGATACCTGCTGGGCGATTTCTACCAGATATTTGAATTTGTCTCGGTGTTCGTTCTTACACGGATGCTGATTCGATCAGAGGAGCAGTGGCGTGCTGTGGTCAACGTGCTGCTGGGGATCATTGTCGCCACCTCACTCATGCAACTGGCAGATGCGGTTCAGGGCGCCGACTACCTTCCGCACCTAAACCAGTTTGGTGTAGATCTTCCACGCACCATTAACCTCAACGCTCCGGTTGCGTTCTGCGCGATATTCTCCCTGCTTTCCGTCGACCGGCGCCGATGGAAAGCACTGGCCGCATGTGGGGTCATCCTGAGTGTCAACCTGGTATTTGGATTTACCCGTGGCTTGTGGCTGGCGACCCTGGTCTCAATCGTATTCCTGCTGCTGATGCAGCATCACAGGGCGCGCCGCAAAGCCATCCAATACCTGGCCAGCCTCACGGTGGTCTTTGTTTTGAGCGCCTCTGTCCTCACTCTCGGATCGAATAATTTCCTCAAGATCATTGAAGAACGCGTTGTTTACAGCGTCACGCAATATGAGAGTGCATCCGGCGGTGAAGAGGTTCTCTCCGCCCGAAGGTTCATCGAGTGGGTACTGATCGGCTCGCAGATGGTAGAGCACCCCATCGCCGGCAAAGGGCTGGGAGCCACCTATGAAATCGCCGGAGAGGCTGTGCTGGAAGGCCCGCAAGGTGAACAGATCGATTTCCACTACATCCATAATCTGTATCTGCTGATTGCATTCCGACTGGGTATTCCCGCGCTGCTGCTGTTCCTGTTCATCCTCTGGAAGTACTTCAGGAGATCCATCAGCAATTACCGCAGCACCAGTTTTGCTCCGGAGAATGCCGCCCTGCTGGCCGGACTGATTGCCGCCATATTCGGCGAACTGGTGCTCTCCATGACCTCACCCACACTGCTGAACCACCCCACCGGCGGCGTCCTCGGCTGCATCATGGCCCTCACCTACTTCCGCCCGGAAATGCCTGGAGAGTTACCGTAAACGACGCTAAGAGCGATTCCAGTAAAGCTGTAGTCCAAAATGGAGTGGAAGTATGCAGGGCATAAGAGGGCATGGAAAATCAGCTACTAGTTAAACCCGGAGTCGAGCACCGCATCGCCCAATGAGCACCATTGCTGCAATGGCCGTCTCTAACAGTCATTGCGTTGGTGCGAAATCTGCTACGGAATGGCGTTGCCATTTATGACCGTCAGAGATCAATCAGGCAAAATGAAGCGGAACACGGAACAAACGGTCTTAACTCTTTTGGCTGCAATTAGATCCGGCGTTCCGGTTGCCGTTTCCTGTTCCGGTACAGAAGCGGAACAGACTTTCTGACGACCGGAATTGGGAGACACTTCCACAACCCTGCACAAAGATCAGGATTGCACGTGAATCAGGCCAACACCGGCAGCGGCCACAAAATATCTGTGAGCCGCATGACGGTGTGACAAGCCCACTGCATCCAAGGCACACGACTGCCGGTTTGGCAAGCAGTCCAAATCAATATTCAGTTTTCAAAGAGCAGATACAGCACGCCACCTGGGTGACGCTTTAACACTACTACTATAGAAATTGGAAAGTCAAGGGGCAGGAGACCAAAATTCAGGGTCAAATTTATGAGTATTCGTACAACAGCCCTGCAACTTTTGGTCGCCCAACAGGTTTGCAACCAGTCCCTTGCGTCCTTCGCGTCACCTGCAAGCAAATATCAGGTACACGCCATTGAGTGCTCATTGGGGGTGACAACACCCGGACACCGCCGCGCCGATCGCAACATATAAAATAGTTGGATGTCACAAGTAATGTTTGGCAAGCCCGTTGCCGCAGAAATCGAGCAGCGGGTGCGCGGCGAAGTGGAAGGCTTGCGTGCACACGGGGTTGTTCCCCGGCTTGACGTTGTTCTGGTCGGCAGGAGCCCAGCCTCGCAGCGATATGTGGGCAAGAAAATGGAGTTCTGCGAGCGCCTGGGCATGCAGGCCATGCTTCATACTTTCGATGACCAGATCCCAGCTCGCGAGCTGCGTGACCAGGTACTGCGCATCAATGACGATCCGGCGGTTCACGCTATCCTGGTCCAGTTGCCGCTTCCTTTCCACATTGAGGAGCCGCCTTCAGGGTTGAACAAATTTGACGTCTTTGACGCCATCAGCGGCGCCAAAGATGTTGACGGCATTTCCCGCGCCACCGTGCCGGAGCTGTACCGCGCTCAGCAGGAGCGGATGCTGCACCTGCCGGCGACCGCGCTCGCGGTCAGAAGAGTGCTGGCCTTTTATGGGATCGAGACCGAAGGAAGGGTTGCGGTGATCGTGGGGCGCAATGACATCACGGCCAAGCCGATCCATCACATGCTGGGTGGGCGCATGTGCAATGCCACGGCCATCTGGTGCCATCGCTACACTCGCAAAGCCGACCATGACGCCTTCATGCGCTCTGCCGACATCATTGTGAGTTCAGTGGGCAGCGAGCGGTACCGCATCACCGCGGATCTGGTGAAGCCAGGCGCTGTGGTCATTGACGTTGCCACCCGCGTGGGCCCGGACGGCAAGCTGCATGGCGACGTGGATTTTGAGCGCGTGAAGGAAGTTGCCTCCTTTATTACGCCCGTGCCGGGGGGCATTGGGCCGGTCACCGTGGCCGCCCTCACGGAAAATGTAGTTCGGGCGGCCGAGTTTGCCCACGGATTACGCCAGCCCGGCTTTGACTTCGCCGCCGGGCGTGAGGATCACCTGCGCCCGGCCATCTCCTCGTAGAGTTTGGCAGGCGGTGCGCGTCTTCCACGGATATGGCATCGCGGGCGTTCATCGAGAGTTAGAGCCGCTGCCCTTGCGCCACCCCGGCGAGGACGCCGGACCGCCCTGACCTTCCCGCTTTTCCCGCATCCACAGAAGAACTGATCATGGTTCTTTCGCTCCGCTCATTACCTTGCAAGCATCATGCGCGCGCTTTCAACTAGTTCCGTGAGAACACCTTGTAACAGCATGGAGGAGCAGACATCCTCGGGTTTCCTCCACTCCGTCCTCCCTCCTACGTCGGTCGGACTGCGGTCGGAATGACAAGGGGGTGAGTGAATTCCCTACACCTCAACCTAAAATACGCTAAGGGCGCAAAGGCAACAAATTTCAGGGAATAAACTTCGGCTTACGTCTTTATTGTGTAACCCGGAGACAGGGTGGGAGTCTATCTGTAAGAAGGGCAATCCCAAAAAAAGCTGGCCGCGTACTTTCTGTGAAACGCCAGACACGCTGGCGTCACTATATGGAGATGAGGATGTTTCGAAACAATACAAGCCGGGCACTGGAGCGGGCCAGCCAGTACGCTATGAAAAGTGACTTCTGCGCAATTTTCCGGCAGCAGACAGACCGCCTGTATCTGCTTGCCTTACTGTTGATGGCAGCGCCACAGAAGGCGGAAGAGTGCCTGGTGGGTAGCCTGGGTGACTGCATTGAAGGCAATCCGGTTTTCAAGAACTGGGCCAGAGCCTGGAGCGTGCGCGCCATCATGAAGCGCGCCATCCGCATGGCAGCCCCTCTGACTCAGGAGAGAAGAGAGAACACGCAACCGGCAACGGGCAGCGGTATGGAGTTAACACCCGAAGCCGCCGCCATGATCGCAGCGGTTACGCACTTGCCTGCGTTTGAACGGTTTGTCTTTGTGATGTCAGTGCTTGAAGGGTATTCAGATCGGGATTGTGCAGCGCTTCTGAACTGCCCGGCTTCTGCCGTAGCCGCTGCGCGTCTTCAGGCCTTGAAGCGGATGGAACTAAGAGAAGCCACGCAGAATCCTGAGGTTTATGAATTGCCGTTCTCTCAGGAACTGACGGAAGTGGAAGTCGCCTGAATCAGTTCAGAGGCCCAATGTTCTGCGGTAAATCTGAGACTATTTCTGTTCGCACGGCTCTCGAGGTGAACGAGAATGTTCCGGGGCTGAGTGCTGAGTGCTGAATGCTGACTGCTACTCGGCCCGCAACACTTCCATGGGATCGCACCTCGATGCCCTGCGTGCAGGCACGAATGATGCCGCGGCCGCTACGCCCATCAGCAGCAGGGCAGCGGTGATGAAACTTACAGGATCGATGGCCTTCACTCCAAAGAGCATGCCGGCCATGGCGCGCGTGAGCAAGAGCGCCAGGCCTACGCCTGCGATTACGCCAATCCCCGCCAGCGCCACTCCTTCTCTTACGATCATGCCCAGCAGGCCGGGACGCGTTGCTCCCAGCGCGATTCTGATTCCCATCTCCCGTGTGCGCCGGCTAAGCGAGAACGCGATCATGCCGTAGATGCCCACCGCCGCCAGCACGAGAGCCAAGGCCGCGAAGGAACTCAACAGCACCAGGCTGAAGCGCCGCTGCGCGAGTGTGGCCAGAACCACGTCATCCATGGTGCGCAGGTTGTCGATGGTCTGGTCAGGATTGTAAGCGCGTATTTCCTTGCGCACGGTCTCTGCCGACCAGAGGGGTTCGGCAAACGAGCGCGCGAACAGTGACATGCTTGCATACACGTGATTGGTTTCGTCCTGGTGAAAGGCCATGTACAGCGCTGGAGATACAGGCTGATCCAGGGCTCTCTGTTTCAGGTCCGCAATCACGCCGACTACTTCGCGGAAGCGAATGGCGCCGGTGGTCCTTCTTCCTGGCCCGGTGTAGGCAATTGCAATCCGTTTACCGATGGGGTTTTCCCGGGGCCAGTACTGATTGGCCAGAGTCCTGTTAATGATGACCACCGGTGGAGCGGCGGCATTGTCATGAGCATTGAACCAGCGTCCCTGCTCCAGGCGCGCTCCAATCGTGGTGAAGAACTCCGGGCTGATCCAGCAGCCGTCCACCAGAACAGGATTCGCCGGATCATTAGGACGGTCGTTGAATTCGAGACGCGCCGTGGCTGCGCTGCGTGCAGGCATGCAGTCAGCCAGAGCTGCGCTTTGGATTCCCGGAGCATGCGCGACGCGGGCAAGCAGTCCATCGTAATAAGGGCCGCCTTCCGCAGAGTAATTGTTGGTGCGCAGATACGCAGTGAGCAGGTGATCGGGTTCAAAGCCGGGAGTCACGTGCTGCACCAGCCAGAAGCTTCGCACCAGCAGTCCCGCGCCTACGACAAGGACTATGGCACAGCAGACTTCAGAGATCACCAGCCACCGGAATGCCCGTGGACGCCCCGCCATGGTCCGGCCTGATTTCAGCACCGTGTTTAAATTCAGGCGGCGGAAGATGGTCGCAGGCCCCCATGCCAGCAACAGGCTGATGATGAAAGCGACTCCGATAGCCAGTGCCAGAACGTAGCCGTCAATGCCGATGTGCGGTGAGCGCGGGAGATTGCCGAAGTTGGAGTCGCGCACCAGCCGCAGAATGCCGGCAGCCAGGACGACTCCAAAAACACTGCCCATGCTGACCAGCACAAGATTCTCTGTGACGAACTGGCGCAGAATACGCACCGGGTGCGCTCCCAGGCTGAGCCGCAGCGCCACCTCCGGACCGCGTTCGCAAGCGCGCGCCAGCAGCAGGCACATCACATTCACACAGGTGATCAGCAGCACCAGCAGCACTGCGCCCATGGCAATCTTCAGCTGGCTGCTTACTTTGCCCACCAACTCGTCTTTCAGCGGCACCAGCATCGCCGAGAGGCCCGGCGGCTGTCCCGGAGCACGTCCCAGAATGGTTGTCAGCTCCTGCTCTGCCTGCTGGCGTGTGACTCCGGACTTGAGGCGTCCCATGAGCGAGAGGAATTTATTCTGGCGCCAGTGCATGAACTCCAGCTCCGGTATCACCTTGGCCCAGACGTCAATATCGGGAAACATGTCCGGCAGATCGGGCATCACGCCAATCACCGCAGCTTCGCCGCCTCCCAGCTTCAGGTTGCGGCCCAGCACGTGAGGATCGCCGCCCAGTTGCTGCTTCCAGAAATGCGCGGAGATCACTACGGTGCCGCCGTCCACGTGATACTCCTCAGGCGTGTACAACCGTCCCAGCACCGGCTGGATGCCGAGCATAGGAAAGAAATCATAGGTGATTGCAGTGCATTTCAGGTTGCGGGCCTCGCCATCTCCGGTCCACGTGTAGGTGAAATACGGAATCAGCGTAGTGACTTTTTCGAACGAATGGCTCTGGTCGTGGATGTCGTCGAAGTCCGGGCCGGAGAGGCGCGCGACCATGGGATTATCGGCCCCGGCTTTCTCGCGCACCAGGAACAGCCGGTCGGGATGGTCGTAGGGAAGCGGGCGCAGGATCACGTTCTCGAGAACGGCAAACAAGGCAGTGTTGGCGCCAATGCCGAGTGCAAGGGTAATCACGGCGGTGAGAGTGAATGCCGGATTCCGGCGCAGCACGCGCAATCCATACGTGAGGTCCTGAAGAAAGATCTCCAACCATCCGCCGCCGCGAATCTCATATCCTTGTTCGCGGATACGCGCGAGATGGCCAAAGCGCCGCCGAGCGTCTGCTCTGGCTTCCTCCGGAGACATGCCTCGCCGGATGTTTTCTTCGGTGCGCTGCTCGATATGGAAGGCGAGTTCGTCGGCGATTTCATCGTGCGTGCGGTCAGGACGCAGCACCGACAGGAACCGTTGCAAGAAAACTTTGAATGCGGGCATAAAGACCTCTCAGGTGGCCTGCATTACCTTGTTGATCGCCAGTGAAAGATGCTGCCACTGCGATTGCTCCACCGCAAGCTGCTTACGGCCGGCCCTGGTCAGGTTGTAGAAACGGGCGCGCCGGTTATTTTCAGAAACTCCCCATTCGCTCTCGATCCAGCCGCGCTCTTCGATGCGATAGAGCGCCGGATAGAGCGTCCCCTCTTCTACCTGGAGCATGTCCTCCGCCATCTGCTGGATGCGCAGCCCGATACCATATCCATGCATGGGCCCCAGCGCCAGCGCCTTGAGCACCAGCATGTCCAGAGTTCCCTGCGGCAGTTCCGGTTTGTATTTCACAGCCAAGGCGGTCTTCCCTATTTGCTTCTAGGGAAGAATTGTGGCATATCAAACCGATTGAGGTCAAGAAGATGGCGGAAAATTAGAAATGTTGGCGGCAAGATGAAAAAGAATCTGAACGAGTGAAATGCCGCTGGCCGGCCCCCGATCAGCCCATGATGGTATGAAACATACCATCGTGCACCCGGCACACTGGGTCCATTCCCTCCACAAGCCTTTATTTCACGCTCAGGTCTTGTCTGCGAGACGAGCGGGGTCAGGGGTGTCGCGAATTTTTCCGGCCTCCACATCGGCAAGTACCGCTCGCAGCCAGCGCAGATCCAGACGGCATTGCTCCTCCATGTGCTGCATCAGGTGGCGGCTGCCGGTGGGTAGCATTGCCTGCCATTGCCGCCGTAATCTCCTGAGTTCCGCCAACCGCGCATTTTGCCTGTCGATCTGGGTGCGCAGAGCCTCGGCCACCAGCTTGAGGTCGGCAAAATGCAGGAAGAGCATGGGGCCGTAAAGAATCTCCCGGAGGTCGCCTTCAGCGGCAAATTGCGCGTGCAGCAGTTCGCGAAAGCGCTCACGTCCGCGCGAAGTAATGCGGTAGACCGTACGCATGCCGCCCCTGGCCACGCGCTGGTGCGCGACTGCGGCTAGCAGTCCACGTTGGGCAAGCTGGCGCACCGCGTAATAGAGCGTGCCCACATCTACATCCGTAAAGCATTCGATCAGGGCCTGATTCAGACGCCGCTTGATCTCATAAGGATGAAAGTTGCCGCGGTGCAGGACGCCCAAAATATATAATTCACCTTTCATTAGTTTAATTATACTATTATGTTTATAGCAAAGGAGAATGTTATGAAGCGTTCCATACTCGCCTGCCTCGCAGGGCTCCTCACGTGGATTGTGGTGGTCTCGGTGATCGACCGCGTGCTTCGCCTGAGCCTTCCGAACTACACCGCCGCCGAACAGACGCTCCAGTTCACGCTGGGCATGAAGTGGGCGCGACTTTTGATGGCCATCGTGACCTCGGTGGCAGCCGGTGCGGTAACCGGTTGGATATCGCAATCAAGCCGCTGGGCGCCGTTGATCGCTGGCAGCGTGGTGTTTGTAATGTTCATTCCGGTGCACATCGCCGTTTGGAACAGACTTCCGGTGTGGTATCACCTCACATTTCTCCTGACGATTATTCCAGCGGTGCTTGTGGGCGCGCTAATGGTCCCGCGCCGGAATAAAGACTTCAACATGGTGTACTCCGCATCGCGATGAAGTTTCATCATTTCGAGGGGATTTCATGGCTCAATTGAATTCCTTCGTCCTAATGCGTGGTACTTTCCTTCAATGAAATCGATCTGCGTTAATCAGTGTCATCAGTGGTAACCGAAGTTCGTCAGTAAGCGGTCGAGAAACGGTCTAACCCTTTCAGAATCAGTTCAGACGATGGCCGAGTCTGCACTACATTTTGAAAGAGATCCCAGCCGTTCCGGAAGATTTAGACCGAGCTGGTGAAGCAGGGATTTCTGTTCCGCCGTGGGTTCGGTAATGCGGCGAATGCGGATCTCGCGCCCATCCGTGGTCGGCAGGACAATGTCGGCGCT
>Ga0066662_10001343_pt1 | contig 11204 bp, 3 predicted proteins | sample GraSoiAngelo_111_FD_133939 | JGI IMG/M metagenome (GOLD analysis project Ga0066662, IMG submission 133939) | Grasslands soil microbial communities from the Angelo Coastal Reserve, California, USA - 14_0903_12_40cm | ecosystem: Environmental > Terrestrial > Soil > Grasslands | place: USA... | reverse complement strand
CATCGACTGGCGCAAGTGCCATCACGTGAAAAGGTATCGCGTGCCGCTTCCCACTTATCCTTTTGAACGTCAAAAATGCTGGATTGGTCCGCCGGACAGCTCGCGCTTGCTGCTTAAGATTGAAACGGGAACCGCCATCACCGGTGACGTGCGGCACCCGCGGCCTGATCTCGCTACTCCGTACCAGCCGCCGCAAACCGAAGTGGAAAAACGGCTGGTTGGCCTGTGGGAAGAGTTGCTGGGCATCGAAGGCGTAGGTATCGCCGATGATTTCTTCGAACTTGGCGGCCATTCGTTGATTGCCGTCCAGCTTGGCTCTCGCCTGCGCGAGACATTCGATGTTGAAATTGAACCCCAGGCCGTGTTTCAGGCCGCTAACATTGTCGACCTTGCAGCAGTCATAGAACAGGCGCTCATCCAGCAGATTGAAGGCATGACCGACGAAGAAGCGGAAGCCCTGTTGAACCAGACAACCGAGAACTAAATCAGGCCAAAGGGAATTTATGTTATCCGGCAATACCTTGCATTCCATCTTCGCGGCGCGGGCGCAGGAAGCCCCGCACCGGGTTGCGGTCTTCTGCGCAGGTGAACAGCTTACCTACGGCGAGTTGAACAATCGTGCCGGACAATTGGCCGGAAAATTACGAACCATGGGAGTGGGTCCTGATGTGCTGGTCGGCCTCTGTCTGGAACGCAAGCCGGAATTGATCGTGGGAATGCTGGCTATTCTGAAAGCCGGTGGCGCTTATGTTCCCATCGATCCTGCCTACCCGGCAAAGCGAATCGAGTTCCTGTGTGAAGACAGCGCAGCCCCTGTCATCATTGCCGAAACAGCAACGTTAACCTCCCTGCAAAACTGCAAAGCAAAAATCATCTGCGTTGATAAAGAAACTTCTCATGTACCGCAGCCGCCGGGGCCCCCATTGGGCGCCGCTTTTGCGCATAATCGGGTGGAGGTGCCCTCGGCTGCGCTGAAGAATGAAGGCTGTGCAGATCACAATCTCGCTTACGTCATCTACACCTCCGGCTCTACCGGCACTCCCAAGGGAGTTCTGGTTGAGCATCGCCATGTCATCCGGCTCTTCCAGCAGACCGAAGAAAAATTCGGCTTCACCCACCATGACGTGTGGACTATGTTCCATTCCGTCAGCTTTGATTTCTCGGTGTGGGAAATCTGGGGCGCGCTGCTCTATGGCGGCACGCTGGTCATGGTGCCTTCAGAGATAACGCGCTCGCCTGAGCAGTTCCATGCTCTTCTGCGCGAAAGAAAAGTTACAGTCTTGAACCAAACGCCATCGGCGTTTCGCCAGCTTGTTGCCGCTGACATGCGCCTTGCATCTCCTTCCAGCTTTGCTCTGCGTTACATCATCTTCGGTGGTGAAGCCCTGGATGTGAGGCTGCTGGAGCCGTGGGTTGCACGCTATGGAGATCAGTCTCCTGCGCTCATCAACATGTACGGAATTACCGAGACCACCGTGCATGTTACGTACAAGCGCCTGAGCAGGGAAGAGATCAGCCGTCCTGATGCCAGTCCAATCGGCACTCCGATTCCTGATCTGCAGATTCATCTGCTCGATGGCCAAGGCCAGCCTGTGCCTGATGGCACACCGGGAGAAATGTATGTCTCCGGCGCAGGCGTGGCGCGCGGCTACCTGAACCGGCCGGAGCTTACCGCAGAGCGTTTCGTCCAGCGCAATGGCATCCGCATGTACCGCTCGGGTGACCGCGCTGTCCGCCTGCCGAATGGCGAGCTCAACTATCTTGGCCGCGCTGATGATCAGATCAAAGTCCGTGGTTTCCGTATTGAGCCGCGCGAGATAGAGCTTTGCCTGGGCAGCCATCCTGAGGTGGCGAGCGCGATTGTGGCTGCGCAGGATTATGGCGATGGCGACATTCGCCTGATCGCCTATGTCGTGCCGCGCCATGGAGCAGCGGAGGAGAAAATCGCCGCTGATCTTAACCAGCGGGCGGCGGAGAACCTTCCGCTCCACATGCGTCCTTCTTCTTATTTCATCGTGCCGGAAATTCCGCTCACGGCGCATGGCAAAGCAGACCGTGCCGCACTGCGCGAACTGGCAGCGCGGCGGCACGCTGCCGATGCAGGCTCTGCAAACCTGAGTCCAACCGAGCAGGTGGTAACCGGCATCTGGGAAGAGATCCTGCAAAAGCGCGGCATTGGAACCAGAGATGATTTCTTTGACCTCGGCGGCACGTCGCTGGCATTGATCCGCATCTTTGCCCGCGTGAATGACCGCTTCAAGCTTTCATTGAATGGCAGCATCCTGGCAGAAGAAGCCACGATTTCACAATTGGCTTCCTGCATCGACCAACAACTGGCTGCACAGCCCGGCAATTCTAAAACTCCCACTGAACAGGTCATCGCTCAGATCTGGGAAGACATCCTGCAAAAGAAAAACATCGGCATAAAAGACGACTTTTTTGATCTCGGCGGCACATCGCTGGCGCTGATTCGCATCTTCTCCCGGGTCAATGCTCACTTCAATCTCTCGTTGAACGGCAGCATCCTGGTGGAAGAAGCAACGGTGTCGCGTCTGGCGAGCTGTGTGGATGCCGAACTCCAACAACATGATCAGGCTCAAGTCCAAGTCCTTGGGAGGACCTAATGCAGACCGCTCAGCAGCAGACCCAGAATTTCTCCTTTACACCTGAAGAGCTAGCTGGTTTTCATCGCAACGGCTACGCCGGCCCCTTTACCGCTTACCAGCCGGACGAAATGAAAGCGATTTGGAAGCGCCAGCGGCTTCTCCTGCTGGACCGCAGCAAGGCGATTTACCAGGATGGAGCAGCCGTGTCGGGCGCCACCAACATCGCCAACTATGACCGCCATCTCGACAACGATTTCCTTGCCGGGCACATTTGCCGCGCTGAGATCGTCGACCGCGTGGCCAGCGTGCTTGGGCCAAACGTGCTTTGCTGGCGTACAGAATTCTTTCCCAAATATCCTGGTGACGAAGGCACCGACTGGCACCAGGCGGACACCTTTGCCAATGCCTCCGGCACGCCGCAGATCCTGTGGCCGGAAGATGAACACTTCGGCGGCACCATCACCGTGTGGACCGCCTTCACCGAAGCCAACGAAGAGACTGCCTGCCTGCAGTTCATCCCTGGCACCCACAAGACCATGTTTTACGATGAGACCAAGCGCATGCATTACGATCCCGACAAGATCAACAGCATGGAAAAAGAAGGCGTGCGCCGGGGCTTTTTCGGTTACGACTATCGCCAGTTGCAGATCGATCCCCACTGGAAGCCGGATGAGTCGAAGGCGGTCTCCATGATCATGCGTCCTGGACAATTCATCATATTTTGGTCCACGCTGATGCATGCTTCGCATCCGCACCTCGGGAAAACCGAGGAGATGCGCATGGGCTTTGCATCGCGTTACGTACCCACCGGCGTGAAAATCTATCCTGATAGCGACGCAATCGAGGAGTACGGCGGCCGCGTGAGCCTGGAGAACTACGGCGCGGTGCTGGTCTGCGGACGTGACGAATTCGGGCACAACCGCATGGCCACCCAAACCATGAGAGGCAAGGCCTTTGTTCCCAGATAAGGCAGACACGAACCACTCGGCGGCCGCAGTGCAACATTCAAAAGAGGACGTACAAGCAGACGCCATCGCTCGTCTCACGCGCGCGGTGCTCTCCGTGCGGCCGTTGATCGATGTTCTGGCTCATCCTGTTTGTGTTGCTCCGTTTCCGCAAGGCGGCGAATCCAGCGCAGACGATGAAATTGCGCTCGAAGACCTGCTCAACAGGATTGCCGGACATTGCGGCGCGCCGGAGTTCGCGGTTCTGGATGATGTGACGGTCTTTGAGCGGATTGTCAGTAATCGCCTTCAAGACTGCGTCCCGGCTGATTTTCAACAGGTATCACAATCACCGGAAGTCAATCCGATCATCCAGGCCACGGTTTCCCGGAGTTTCGAACACCGGTTTCACTGCACTGACGTTCCTTCCTTTGATGGCGTAGCCCTGAAGACCTACGCGGCAGGAAATCCCAGCCGAGCGGCTGTCATCATGATTACAGCTTGTGGCATGCCGGCAAAGCTCGCCGAAGCATGGATGGATTTCCTGGCGAAAGATCACTTCGTGATTACCTGGGAGACGCGTGGCCTCTTCGGCAAACTCGCCCATGTTGACTCAGCCTCCTGGGACACCGGCGCGCAGGCCAAAGACCTGTTTGCCGTGATGGACCATTACGGAATAAAAATCGGGCACGTAATGGGGCTGTGTGGAGGCGCGATTGTTGCGCTCATCGCCGCCCACAACTCGCCCGAGCGTATCTCTTCCTTGAGCCTCTGGTACGGAGATTTTGAGCTTGGCCCGGCTGTGCCCAAAACCATGTACCAGCAGAATCTGAAAGACATCATGCTCATGTCGGGCGCCGGACGCACCGAAGCGGCATCCACGCATGAACTGTTCTGTGGCGCAATGATCAAGAACATGCGCGCCGACCTGGCTCATCTCATCATTTATCCTTATGCCACTCCGGAGTTGCTCTTCCGCTACGGCAAGCTCAACGGCAGCATCATGTCTTCCAACGTCGAGCCTCTGCTGGCCGGCATCTCGCATCGCACCCTGGTAGTCACCAGCCAGGACGACAGCACCGCCCACCCCGAAGGCTCACGCCGCGTAGCCTCACTGTTACCAAATTCCACACTGCACGTGGAAGCGCATGGTGATCATCTATCTTTCTATGAGGCCACTTCGGGATTGACCGAAGTGGCCGCAAGGTTTATCACGTCATCTTGAGAGGCTGCGACTTTCTTGCATTGCTGCTTCAGTTCGACCAATGCTCTCTCCCTTTTGTCATTCTGAGCGCCGCGCCTGAACAATGTTTCCTTGGCGATAATGTGTGGAGCGGCGCGAAGAACCCCGAGGATGCCCATTCAAACCATGCTGCATCAAGGCGTTCTCACGACACATTCTCGTTGAAACTCCCTGATGCAGTATGGTATTCGGAATCACTTCGGGGTTCTTCGCTGCGCCCTCCTCCTTCGTCGGTCGGGCTGGCTCAGAATGACAGGGGAGAGGGAGATGTTTGGAGAACAAGCAGTAATGTCGCTTAAGTAAGAAAGTCACACGTCCTTAACACCCACATGCAATTCTTCTTCGGCGGCCTCTGGCACTCGCATTGTAGTATCCACAGATTGTCCTACTCTCGCATCAGGGCACGACTGGAGTGGCTGCGTTCTGGCCTACCACAGTTGTCCAGTCGCGGACATACCAGCGCTTCACGATTCCGTTGAGGACGTAAGGATCGGTCTGCGCGAATTGCTCGGCGATTGCGGGTGAGTCGCCCTGAAACAGCAGCACGGCTCCGTCCGTGGGATTGGCCAGCGCTCCTCCGAGCACCAGTTCGCCACGCTGGCTGGCGCTCCAGGCTTTCTGGAGATGTTCCGCGCGGATTGTGCGTGCCTGGTGGTGTAATCGTCACTCACTTCGTAGAAGAGAAGGTAATGCACAGGACACATCCTTTCAGGGGAGCATGGTCGCAGGTACATAGGCGAAGACGTCTTGCGATGGCAAATAGCATTTCTTGAAACGCATAATCTTTTCTCAACAGCTTTCCTCTGTGGCCTTCGTGAAACCTTTGTGCCCTTTGTGGTGAGGGGTGTTCGCCGGTTGTGCCGTAGCCATGCTTTTCTTCAGGCCGTCTGCCAATGTTGCCACGTTGGGGCGCTGGAGGATGGTGTAGTGATTGCCGTTGATTACGTGGAGGTCTACACCTTGTTTCGCGGTTGCGTTCCATTCTGCGGCTATTTCTTCCGGATTGTCTCTTGCTGAAGCTTTAAAGAGCACGAGGCTCTGGTCCTGCGGGGCAGGAGAGTAGATTTCCATGGCATGCAGGTTACGGGCGTAGATATCCAGCATGTGCGTGAATTCTGCTTCGGCATTGGCGTTGTTCTGGGGCAGCACTTCGGCCTCGACGAGTTGGTTGAGCACCAGCGCTTTCTGTTCTTCCGGCGAAAGCTGTGCGAACTGCGATTGCAGAGCGGTGATGTCCCTGCCCAGAGAGCGGGCCATCTCCAGGGCGAAGCGAATAAGAACCGGCGACTGGTTTGTGCTTTCGTAATTTGGTAAACGATTGCGGGAAGGCGGATAAGTATCAAACAGCGCCAGCAGCGCAATGGATTCACCCTCGCCTTTCAACTGGCGCGCCATTTCGAATGCAATGAGGCCGCCCATGGACCAGCCAGAGAGCAAATAGGGGCCGTGCTGCTGGACCTTACGAATCTCCCGGACGTAAATGGAGGCCATCTCTTCAATGGTGCCGGCTGACTCTGCAGCAGTTGCCTGCAGGCCGTAGAAGGGGCGATCGGTTCCCAGTTCCCGGGACAACAGGTTGTAACAAAACACCTGCCCGCCAATCGGATGTATGCAGAAGATCGGACTCGCGGTTCCCTGAGGTTGAATAGGAATCAATATCTGGTGCGGCAGGTGTTCCGCAGCCTGTCCCATTCGCTGTGCCATTCTGGCGATGGTCAGGTTCTGGAAGAGATCGACGAGGGTCACGTTGTAGTTCAGGCGATTCCGCAGCATCGCTCGGAGTCGGACCGCGAGGAGCGAGTGTCCTCCTAGATCGAAGAAGTTATCTTCTACTCCTACACGCTCGAGTCCCAGGGCTTCGCACCATATTTGTGCCAGAGTTTCTTCCTCAGCAGTGCGCGGGGCGACATAGGCTGCGCGGGCAGCAGCACGGCCCTTTTCCGGAGCAGGCAGGGCCTTGCGGTTGATCTTTCCATTAGGCGTGAGCGGCATTTCTTCCAGCATGACGAAGGCGCCGGGCACCATGTATTCGGGAATGCGCTGCTTCAAGGCAGCTTGCAGTTCATCGGCGCTCACGGTGGCTTCAGCTTCAGCCACTACATAAGCCACCAGGCGCTTTTCGCCGGGCTCATCTTCGCGGGCCAGAACTACGGCCTGCCTGATGTTGGGTTGTTCCTCCAGCACCGCCTCGATTTCTCCCAATTCAATACGGTGTCCGCGAATTTTTACCTGGTGATCGAGACGGCTCAGGAATTCCAGATTGCCATCGGCGCGATAGCGCACCAGGTCTCCGGTGCGGTAGAGACGCTCTCCACCTTGTTGACTTAGAGAATTGGGCACGAACCGTTCTGCCGTGAGTTCAGGATGGTTCCAGTAGCCGCGGGCCAGCCCCGAGCCGCCGATATATAGCTCGCCGGGAATTCCGAGAGGCACAGGATTCATCGCCCTATCGAGAACATAGAGCCGCGTATAAGGCACTGGCCGTCCTACGGCTACTCTCAGCGGCTCGTGAGTACGCGTCAACAAGGCGCAGGTCGTGTAGGTGGTATCTTCGGAAGGTCCGTAGAGATTGAGCACCCGCTCTGCCTGGCTGGCCTCATAAAGTTCGGGAGCCAAGCCTACGGGCACGGCCTCTCCACCCAGGCCAATCGCGCGCACCGAGTTGGGAATGGCCTTCATGCGCGCCAGTTCGCGCATGGCCGAGGGCACGGTGGTCACTACTTTCACCTGATCCGGATTGGTCATTTCCGCCAGATCGAGAGCATTCCCGACCAGCAGCATTCTCCCGCCGCAGCTCAAGGTCATGAAGATTTCAAAGATGGAGACATCGAAGCAGATCGAGGTAGAGGCAAGAACTCCATGCAACTCTTCATCGCTATAGATATGGCGTGTCCAGGCCACCAGAATCGCGGCACTGCTATGGCGGATGGCAACTCCCTTGGGCCGGCCGGTGGAACCGGAAGTGTAGATCAGATAAGCCAGATTGTCCCCGAAGGTTGTCCGTGACAGGTTGTCACCACTCTCGCGTTCGATCTCCGGCCATTGCTCGTCCAGACTGATCACCCGTCCTGAATAAGGAGGTAACTGGGACAGGAGTTTCTGTTCGGTCAACAGAACTGATGCCTGCGAATCTTCCAGCATGTAACAGACGCGCTCGGACGGATACTCAGGATCAAGCGGCACATAAATCCCGCCCGCCTTCATGATTCCCAGCAGGCCGAAGATCATCCTGAAGCTGCGCTCCACACAGATCCCTACGCGAACTTCAGGCCCAACGCCCAGCTTCTTCAGATAGCGCGCCAGTTGGTTGGCCCGGTGGTTCAACTCGCGATAGGTAAGCGATTGCGTTCCGTGCACCACGGCTTCAGCTTCCGGCCTTTGCTCCACCTGCTCTTCCATCAGATCGAGCAGGTATTTACCTTCGCCGAAGGGCAAAGGCACAGCAGTGTTGTTCCACTCCACCAGCAGCAGTTGCTTCTCAGCTTCAGGCAACAACTGAAGAGCGGCAAGCTCCCGCTCGGCATCCGCGGCAACGCTTTCCAGCAACATGCAGTAATGGTCAATCATGCGCTGGACGGTGGCTGCTTCGAATAGGTCAGTGCTGTATCCCAAGCCGCCTGAGAGGCCGGAATCGACCTCGGTGAAGGAGAGCGTGAGGTCAAATTTTGCGGTGTTGCCACCGATATTGAAGGGCAGCAGCCGGGCGGACCCCAACTGCAATCCGGATTGGGGTGCATTCTGCAGGATGAACATGACCTGGAAGAGCGGCGTGCGGTCGAGGTTTCTTTCCGGATGAATCGCTTCCACCAGTTTTTCGAAGGGCACATCCTGATGCGCGTACGCCTGCAACGTGGTCTCGCGCACCTGGTTCAGCAACTGGGTGAAGCTCAATTCGTCGGAAAGCCGCGAGCGTAATACCAGGGTATTGATAAAGAACCCAATTAATGGTTCCAATTCGGGACGCTGCCGCCCGGCTATCGGTGAACCTACAGCAATATCCTGCTGCCCGCTGTAGCGGGAGAGCAATACCTGGAATGCGGCCAGCAGCGTCATATATAAAGTTGCGCCATGGCGCTGGCCGAGTTTGCGCAGCTTCTCGGTTGTGGCAGCCGGAACGGTCACCGCTTCAGCAGCACCACGGAAGGTCATCACCGCAGGCCGGGGCCGGTCGAGGGGCAACTCCAGCGGAGCAACGCCCGAGAGTTGCTCTCTCCAATAGTTGATCTGCTGATCCAGGACTTCGCCCCGCAGCCAGTCCCGCTGCCACGCGCTGTAATCGGGGTATTGGATCTCGAGTTCAGGCAGTGGGGAAGGACGTCCTTCGCTGAATGCCTGATAGAGCACTGATACTTCACGCATCAACACACCGATGGACCAGCCATCGGAGATGATGTGGTGCATGTTGGTGACCAGCACGTGGTCATCGCCGGCCAGCCGCACAAGCTTTACGCGGAAGAGCGGGCCGCTCTCGAGATTGAAAGGCGATTGTGCTTCCGCCACCGCAATTTTCCGGGCTTCTGCCTGGCGCTGTTCTTCCGGCAAAGAGGAGAAATCCAGCAGCGGCAAATCGAGATCAGCAGCCGAGTAGACAATCTGCCGTGGCTCGCCATCGACAATGGCAAAGCGGGTGCGCAATGATTCGTGCCGGCGGACGATCTCCTGCAGCGTCAACTGCAGAGCTTGCAGGTTGAGAGGGCCGGCAATCCTGACAAACACCGGCATGTTGTAGACCGTGTTCCCAGGCGTGAGCTGGTCGACAAACCAGAGGCGCTGCTGTGCATAGGAGAGAGGAACGCTGAAAGCCTCATCCGTGGGAATGCGACGCAGCGGTTGCGATATCTGTTCCGGAGCAGAGGCCGTCAACTGGTCGAGAACTTTTGCCAGCTTAGCGATGGTGGGGGCCTCAAACATGCGGCGCAATGGCACTTCCGCTTTGAAAATATTTTTTATGCGCGCTGTAACCTGGGTAGCCAGCAGGGAATGTCCGCCGATAGCAAAGAAGTCGTCTTCCATGCTGATCTGGGTGCGGCCCAGCACCGCCGACCATATCTGTGCCAGCAATTCTTCCGTGGGTGTGCGCGGCGCAACGCCTGTTTGTTGGGAAGCGGTGCGATCGGTTGGAGGCGCAGGCAGTGCGCGGCGGTCGGTTTTGCCGTTCGGGGTAAGCGGGATTTTCTCCAGCACCATGAAGACCGAAGGCACCATGTATTCGGGCAGGCGGCCTTGGAGTTCCTCACGCAATTCACTGGTGGCGATCTGCTGGCGCAGCACCAGGTAGGCAATCAGCCGCTTCTGTTTCAACTCGTCTTCGCGAACGATCACTACTGCCTGCTCCACGGCCGGATGCTCGCGCAGCACGGTTTCGATCTCCCCAAGCTCGATGCGGTAGCCGCGAATTTTTACTTGGCTATCGGCGCGTCCCAGGAATTCCATCTCGCCATCTTTGCGCCAGCGGACGATATCACCAGTTTTGTACAGACGGTTTCCGGCAGTGTGGCTGAAGGGATTGGGCAGGAATCTTTCCGCGGTCAAGTCAGGTCTGTTCAAATAGCCCCGCGCCACTTGCGTCCCGGAGATAAAAAGCTCACCGGGAATGCCTACAGGGGCCGTTTGCATCCATTGATTCAGGACATAGAGTTGGGCGTTGGCGACAGCCTTGCCGATGGGAGGCAGCTTTGGCCATTTCCGGCTATCCCCGCGAAGCGTATAGGAATGGGAAAGATGGGTCTCACTGGGGCCGTAATGGTTTACCAGCACCCCGTTCTTCACGCGCTGGAACAACTCCATGATGGCAGGAGTAATCTGTAACTGTTCACCGCCACAGAGCACCTCGCGCAGAGGACATTCCGGTGAGTCCTCTTCCAGATAAGCCTTGCTGAGGTAATCGAGAGCCACGAAGGGCAGGAAGATGCGTTCAACCTGCTTCTGACTGATGAGATGCCGAAGCTGGGGAATGTCTTTGCGCTTATCATCATCGATCAAATGGAGAACTCCGCCGGCGGCCAGCGTGCTGAAGATTTCCTGCACAGAGACATCAAAACTCAGCGATGTGAATTGCAAAGTATTCTTCAGGACAAAGGCAAAGCTCTCAACCTGCCACTGGATCAGGTTGGACAGCACACGATGAGGCAGGGCAACGCCTTTGGGCTTTCCCGTAGAGCCAGATGTATAGATGACGTAAGCAAGGTTCTCGCCGTCCATCTTTAAGCGGGGCGCTTCCACACTGCATTGAGTGATCTCCGGCCATGCCTGATCCATCACCAACTGCCGGGTGGAATGATTGGGAATCAATTCGCTGAACTCGCTTTCGATCAGCAGCATGCGCATGGCGGAATTTTCCAGCATGTATTCCAGGCGCGCCTGCGGGTAACCGGGGTCAAGGGGGGTGTAAGCGGCGCCGGCCTTCACAAT
>Ga0066662_10001342_pt1 | contig 11205 bp, 12 predicted proteins | sample GraSoiAngelo_111_FD_133939 | JGI IMG/M metagenome (GOLD analysis project Ga0066662, IMG submission 133939) | Grasslands soil microbial communities from the Angelo Coastal Reserve, California, USA - 14_0903_12_40cm | ecosystem: Environmental > Terrestrial > Soil > Grasslands | place: USA... | reverse complement strand
GCAGATTTTGATCCAAATCGTCTGGACGGAAGCACTTTCCCATGCCCCATCCTAACCCCACTTCTGCTCTTCAACACATGTCTTATGAGATTCCCCAAGATCTATTCCCGACACACTCCTAGCGCGCCGGTGATGCATCGAGGTGCTGCTCTGATTGAAACCTGAGCGCACGCAGCCGGCGGCACGCCTCGGAGAGTTCGGCATCAGTCTTGGCAAAGCAGAAACGCACGAGATTCTCTCCGCCGGAGCCGTGGTAAAAAGCGCTACCGGCAACGCTGGCTACGCCGGTCTCCCTCAGCAGATACATGGATTTTTCTTTGGCAGTGGCGCCGGGCAGAGCCGATGCGCCGGCGAGCACATAATATGCGCCTTTGGGAACTGAGGGGGTGAGGCCGATCTCTTTTAAAGTGCTGCAAAGCAGATCCCGCTTATGGACATATTCTTCTGCGATGTTCGTGTAAAAGCGCTCAGGCAGTTCACGAATCCCCTGCGCTACACCGATCTGGAGAGGGGCGGGCGCACAGACATAGACCAGGTCATTGAAGTAAGACATGGCCTGAATCCATTTACGGTGGGCAATGGTGTAACCGATACGCCATCCAGTGATGCTGAAGGTCTTAGAATAACCGGACATGGTGATGGTGCGCTCCCACATGCCGGGAAGCGTGGCAGGACTGATGTGGCGGCCCTCATAGATGAAGTATTCATAAATTTCATCAGTAAAGACGAACAGATCATGCTTTTGTGCGAAGGCCGCTATCCAATCGAGTTCCTGCCGGGTAAAAATCTTTCCTGAAGGATTGGCAGGAGAGTTGATCATGATGCCGCGTGTGCGTGAAGTAAGCGCATGGTCCAGATCCTCCGGGCTAAACTTCCACTCAGGGGCTTGCAAAGTAACGAATACCGGGACTGCTTCTACCGCTATCAAGGTATTCAGGTGGTAGCCATAATAAGGTTCGAAGAGGATGACCTCGTCGCCAGGATTGAGCAGCGCCAGGCATGCTGCATAGAAAGAACCGGTAGAGCCGGAATTCACGATCACCTCGGTTTCTGGATCGCATTGAATACCGTTGAAGCGGGCCATCTTCCCGGCAATTGCGTCACGAATCTCTTTCAACCCGTCTGAACGCGTGTAGCTGTTGATGCCGCCATCAATGGCCTGTTTGGCACCCACCCGGACAGCTTCAGGAACTTCAGTGTCACAAACGCCCTGGGCCAAGTTAATGCCTTTGATCTTTTCGCATTCGATGGACATAACGCGGATTTCCGACTGGACCATCCGCGCCGCACGCTGGCTGAGTGAAAGTTTCATTCCCGAGGCCCTCGTTTCGATGAATCGCTCTATTGTAGCCAGATTCGAGGCTGCTTTCTCAGGCGCTGTTTCCCGTTCAAACCCTAAAGCATTGAATTGTTTTAATGCCACTCTGTCATCGGGGTATCCAGGGGGGTTTTGGGTTACAAAAAAGGGGGGTGGCACTCTTGCAATTGGTAGTCTTTAACGTGTAATTGGCCGACAACAATGCGACACACTAATGGCAATGAAGCAAAAAGGCCACGAAAGTTAGCGTCCTCGCGGAGGACAGAGAGTTGTGGAGTGAATACTATAGCACGCTTACTAAGAATAAGAACACCGGGAAGAATGCTGCTCGAAATCGCGCCATACTAAAAACACTTCCTAACACTGCGCTTCACTGCTTATTGGTGGACTTGCCTAGCAGGCGATACACCCGTTGCGAATCCGACTGATATTGACGTATCGTTGTCGCCGCCAATCCCTCGCTCGGCTTACCGGATTCTGCCCAACGCCACGCCCGGACATAAGGTGAAACTGATTCCCACCTAACCCCATCCGCAAGGAGCGCCTCTCGCACTTGCTCGCCCATGGAAAAAACCTCCAACCTGATTATAAGCTACTGAAAACTGTGTAACCGCCTGTTCTAGGATCACCCCGATGCAACGCGAGCAACGAAGGAATGGCGGAGAGAGTGGGATTCGAACCCACGATACCCGTTAAGGTATACACGCTTTCCAAGCGTGCGCCTTCAGCCACTCGGCCATCTCTCCGGCGCAAGTTGAGAACGAATTCCATTATAGCGGAAGCGGCTCTTGGCTGGTGGCTCTTGGCTGTTGGCTCTTAGCTCCATATATGTTCCACTGGCGCACAGATTGACGAGGTACCGATCCCCGCGATTAAGATGTCTGCGGTCATGAGAAAAACCACCGTTTCTGTTCTCATCATATTCTCTGCTTTACTGCTGCATGCCCAAACAGAGGAAGCCCGGCCACGGGCGCGTGATCTGGGCATCAAGGCCGGTGTATTGCCACCGGGACCGCTGAATGCCATCACTGACGTGGCGGGCGTCAAGGTGGGACACACGACCATCATCCAGGGAGACAATGTGCGGACCGGAGTTACCGCCATCCTGCCTCACGGCGGAAATCTTTTCAAAGAAAAGGCGCCGGGAGCGGTGTTTGTCGGCAATGCCTTCGGCAAGCTGATCGGTTCTACACAGGTCAATGAACTGGGGGAGATCGAGACACCCATTCTCCTCACATCAACGCTCTCTACACCCAAAGTTGCGGACGCGCTGATCAGCTACATGCTCTCGCTGAAAGGCAATGAGAACGTGCAATCGGTCAATCCACTGGTAGGCGAGACCAATGATGGATACCTGAATGACATCCGCTCGCGTCCGATCACCGAGCAGGATGTATTCAACGCCATCAAGAATGCCAAGGACGGCCCGGTCGAAGAAGGAGCTGTGGGCGCAGGAACGGGCACGGTGGCCTTCGGCTTTAAAGGCGGGATCGGCACAGCCTCACGGCGGCTGCCTGCAAACCTGGGAGGATACACCGTAGGGGTGCTGGCGCAGAGCAACTACGGCGGCATTCTTACGATTGCCGGGGCACCTGTGGGCCGCGAACTCGGCGTTTATTACCTGAAGGACGCTGTGGAAGGCGAGAAGCGCAGTTCAACTTCTACGCCAGACCATACCGCCGATGGTTCCATCATGATCGTGGTGGCCACCGACGCGCCTATCGATCATCGCAACCTGAACCGCCTGGCCGCCCGCGCCATGATGGGGCTGGCGCGCACCGGCTCCAGCGGCAGCAACGGCAGTGGGGACTTTGTGATTGCCTTCTCCACGGCAGCATCGCTTCGCATCCAGAATAACTTGCCTCAAACTCCGCCAAGGACGCTGTTGAGCAATGAAAGCATGTCACCGCTGTTTGAAGCCGTGATTGAGGCCACCGAAGAAGCCATCTACAACTCGCTGTTCAAGGCGCATGACACGACTGGCCGCGGGCATACGGTAAAGGCACTGCCAGTTAAAGAAACGGTGGAGATTTTGAAGAAGTACAACGTGGTCAAGTAGCTTCTGGCTTTGGCCCTTGGCTTTAGATGTGTTCTCATCTCCTGCAATGGCGGCGAACATCAGTGCGGTCTGTCCGCTGATGGTCTTGCTGTTCACATCAGCCCCAGAGTGGATGAGGAGGCCCACAGCCTGTGCGGAAGGACTGAGCGTGGCGAACATCAGCGGAGTTACCTTGCACCGGTCCTGGGCATTCACAGTTGCGCCAGCCGCAAGTAGGGCGCGCATAACATCAACGTGTCCGCGGGAGGCCGCTGCCATGAGCGCCGACTGGCGTCCAAGGCTGGCATTCACATTTGCACCGGTTTTCAGCAGGACACTGACTGCCTTCACGTCATTTTGCAGCGCGGCTTGCAGCAATTGGTCTGCACGTTCATCTGCGGCAATGCAGGTAGATAGCAAGGTAGCCACACATACCAGCAGGGCCAATATTGTTCTTTTCATGGCTGTTTCCCTTTCATGAACAATACTCATGTTGCCCTGATCTCTCGTACGGCAACAGCGGCAAAGTGCGGCAACTCCGCTGAAGGTGCTGTTTGGATATTCTGGCTCTCGAGGATTCCCAATGCGTAACTCACATTCTGATCTTCGCGATTCAGGCCATCTTCCACGATGGCCGTCAATTGCGCCTGCTTCCCTTCCAACCTGCGGATGCCCTCGGCCATTCGCGGGAAGGTAAAGGCCAGCGCCTTGGCGGAGTTCACATCACTATTCAGCGGAATGGCATGGAACATCTTGATCACGGAACCAGCACTGTAGCCGCAATCGATCTTCAACGGATCGCCTGATTGGGTATATTTCGCGGCGAGGATTTTCTGGCTCATTGCCTGCCAGACTCCGGCGGCCTTGAACTCCCTTTCCATCCGCCTCAGGATGATCTGACGGGCACTCTCTGACCTTGAGGCACGTCCCTTTCTGACTTCAAGATAGATTCGGGCCAGTTCATCTGCCTCTTCTCGGGGTGATTCGGTAAGACATGCTTTGGATTCGCCGATCTGCAAGCTGTTGGACAGCCAGTCTTGCATCTTCTGAAGAGTCAGCTCTCTATCTTCTTCGTTATTGAACCGGAGACGCAGTTCGTCGCCGAAAGCCTGCAGCATTTCCAGGTCAGCCCGCGGATCAAGCACCGAGACGCGCGACCAGTCTTTGACCAGGCGCAGTTCTGGTGGCGAATCGGGCGGCAGAAGGATCAGGCCGACATTTATAAACTCATTCCTGACTGCGTCAGGGGCGTAGCGCAGGAGGAAGAGTTTGCAATTCTGGAGTTCGGGCATCGATCACCTAACAAACATTCACGTCGAATATAGACCGTTTCAGCGCCAGTGGTAGCAGTCAGCATTCAGCCTTCAGCAGTCAGCTCTTACAACCACCGCGGAGGACAGGTGCGAGAGCCACAACCAATTTTTGACCCCTGTTTATGCCGCCGGCCTCACCGGCTCTATTGTTCCTCTACTGCATACCCACAGGCTTGCGCTGTGGGCTAGAAGAATTTCGCCAGCTTCGCTGGCTCGCTAAAGACAAAAGCCATGAGCCAACAGCCTACATCACAAACGCCTGCGCGGCTGACTGGCTCACCTCTTTACCCCACGCGGGAAACGGCTTGCGCGAGGAATCACGGAAGGCGGCGATCAGGTCGCGCACTTTCGAGCGGCGCGCACTGATGGCCTGCACCAGTGTTTTCAACGCGTCCCAGTCGGCCCCGTACCATTCCGGAGGTATATTGCCGGCAATCTCTTCGATCACCTCTGGCCTGCACTTCTCGATTCTTCCCAGCCACGGCTCGAACGACTGCCATCCGGTTACATGCGTATAGACATAATTGCGATAGTACACGCCATGCAGCGCCAGATCAGGAAAGGTCCATTCACCGGCGTTGAAGCAGTAGCCCTGGTCGACGAATGCGGCTGTGTATTTCCGGTCACTGGGCATCTTCCAGAAAACGGCCTGCCGTCCATTGGCATTGCCCAGCCACTTATCGATGGCCAGCATGCCGGCGAAAGTCTTGCTGTTGGAAATGCGGGTAAACATGCTCTCCGGAAGATAGTCGAAGACCTGCCCTTCGAGCGGATCACAAACGTAACGAACGCCGAGCTGCAATCCGGGCTTGCAGGAGATGGAGTGTCCGGCGAACTCGATGCGCAGATCGGGCGTATTCTGCACCAGCCAATCATTGACGTAAATGATTTCGGTGCGCGGCACCGGCAGTCCTGCATATTCGGCCAGGCGCGTGGCCAGCATCTCATTGGCGAGCACGCGCAGGTGCTGGGGATTATTCTGGAATTTGACCACGTAGAACTCGCGGTCGCGTCCGCGCATCAGGTGCGACTGTGCTCCACCCCGCATGCGCCTGATGTGCTGCACCGCATCAATGGCCATAAGGCCGATATTGTACCGAAGGAAACAGCCAGGGAATGCGCGTGAACCCAAGCAGTAATCGGCCTACTCGCAGCGCAGGGCAATCATAGGATCGACACGCGTGGCATGCCGCGCCGGCACATAACTGGCCAGCACCGCCAGCCCGCCCAGTGAGACCGCGACTATCGCAAAGGTCAGCAGGTCATTCGGTTGCACGCCATAGATGAGTTGCCCCAATAAACGCGTACAGACTTCGGAAAGCAGCAATCCAAGAATCACTCCCACGCCTGCCAGCCTGGCGGTCTGCAGCAGCACCAGGTTGCGCACGTTTTCGGGGGATGCGCCGATGGCAATCCGGATTCCGATCTCTCTGGTCTTCTCCCGCACCAGATAGGAGATCACGGCAAAGATGCCCATGGCCGTCAGCAGCACTGCGAGCGCCGCCAGTCCGCCCAGCAGGATCAAGGCTGCGTTCCATGGCTCGAGAGATTCGGCCAATGCCCCATCACGCGGCCCCACACCCCGAAGTGGCTGATCGGGATCCACGGTCTGCACCACTGCCGCCACGGATTTGCTGACGGCAGCAACTGAATCGTGAGTGTGCACCACCAGCGTGAGCGAGGGGAATGCGACTTGCGTATAAGGAACGTACAAAGTCGGTTCAGGCTCTTCGTTGATGCGGTCGCGCACGTCGGCAACAACTCCAATCACGCGCCGTGGCTTTTGTGCGCCGTTCACGTCCCTCCGCATGATGATCAGTGACTTTCCTACAGGCTGCTCGCCTGGCCAGTACCGGTGAGCCATGGCCTGGCTGATGATGCACACTGGTTCAGAATCGACGCGGTCAGTCTCAGCGAAGTTGCGGCCCTACAGCAGCGGTATGGCCGTCACTGGAAAATAGCGAGAGTCGATCAGGCGCAAAGCCGCGTCGTTCAACTGCTTCCCTGAAAGAAGTGTAAAGGTCAACGAGAAGTGACCGCCGTCCATGGGAAGCGGGTACGCCACAGCCGCATCGTCCACGCCGGGAAGTGCCCGCACTTTCCGGCTTACCTGCTGGTAAAAATCTACGACGCTGGCGTCGGTCTGGTACTTGATTCTGGGTAGCGACATGCGAACGGCGATGCGGTGATCTGTAGCAAATCCAAGCGAGACGTGCTGAGGAGCGCTCAAGCTGCGCACCAGTAGTCCAGTGCCAGCCAGTAACACCAGGGAGCAGGCAATCTCCGCGATGGCCAGAGCATGGCGGACATAGCGTCCCCGAGTATCGCCGGTTGCTGTGCCGGACGAGCGGCGCAGGAGGTCCTGCAGTCTGGAACGGACGACCAGCAAGGCGGGAACAAGCCCGAAGATCATTCCAGTCAAGATGGAAATCGCCAGCGCGAAGAGCAACGCAGGTACACTGATCTCAATGTGCGCAACTTCCGGCACCCAAGGTAATAAGAAGAGCAGGAGCTTTTTGCCGGCAAGAGCAACACCTAGTCCCAGAAGACCTGCTGTCACACCGAGACATACTCCTTCGGCAGCAAGCTGCCGCATCAGCCGCGCTGTAGTTGCACCCAGCGCCATGCGGATTGCGAGTTCCCGGGTTCGTCCGGTCATGCGCACCAGCATGAGATTGGCGATGTTCGCGCACGCCACCAGCAGCACCAGTGCCACCGTGCCCAAAGAAACGAGCAGAGTGCTCTGCATGTCACCCGTGAGGTATTTTTGCAATGGCAGGATTGCGGCAGCCCCGAAGACATCTGCGCCCGGATGCTCGCCATGGATACCGCGCATCACCCGGTTCAGATCTTCAGTGGCCTCTACGGGAGTGACTCCCGGTTTCAGGCGCGCAATGACTTCCAGGAAACGGGAGTCGCGCCACATCATGCGGTCAGGACGAATCTGCCGCTGCAGCGGCACCCATAATTCCACGTTCTGCCGCTCTTCATTGAAGTCGGTTCCGGCTGGCATTACCCCAACCACGGTGAAGGCATCGCCGTTCACTCCAAGAGTCTTGCCAAGAATAGAAGGATCGGCCTGATACCTGCGTCGCCATAAATTTTCACTCAGCAGTACCGCCGGGGCAGCGCCAGCGCGATCTTCTTCAGCAAGAAAAGTCCGGCCCAGCAGCGGATGCGCTTTGAGCACAGCAAACCATTCCGCAGAAACGGCGTTGCCGAATACGTGCTCCGGAGAGCCTGCCCCGGTCAAGTTGTAATGAAAGCCAACCGAAGCAGCCACGCTCTCAAACGCGCGATTCTGGCTTTTCCAGTCAAGAAAGTTCGCTGGCGCAACACCGCTCATGCTGGAGCCATCATTGGGAGTCCTGGCTTCAAACAACCTCACGATGTGCGCTGAATCCTGATAAGGCAGTGGACGCAGCAAAAGTGCGTAGACAATGCTGAATACGGCAGTGTTGGCACCGATCCCCAGCGCCATTGTCAGGATGACCACACACGTAAATGTGGGCGACTTGCGCAGAGTGCGCAAAGTGTATTGCAGGTCTTTGAAGGACGGCATGAGGACTCCCACAGAGTGTAACCCCGTTTTCTACCGCGGAGGGGCGCAAAGAACGCAGAGGAACAAAATTGTTTATTTTATTGAGACTGGTGTTTTGATCGTACAAATTTCCTGCAGGGCGAGGGTTTACAATCGGGAACCATGAAAATCTTCTATCGGTTCCCCGCGGTCCTGCTTTGTGCTGGAACAATGGTTGGCGGCTTGCTGCTCAACCCACTCCACGCCGCTACGCCGGAAGAGCAGGCGGTACTGGCTTCTATCACGGCCATGTTTGAGGGCATGGCAAAACACGATGCCGAGGCAATCAAAAAGCCGTTACTGGCCGGCGGCACCATGGTGCTGATGCGGGAGGGCAAGCCCACCCAGATGACGTTTGAAGAGTTTGCCGAGCGGGTGGGAAAACCCGGAAAGGCACAGATTGCAGAGCGCATTCACGATCCGCTCGTGCGCATCGACAATGACCTGGCGGTGGTGTGGGCTCCGTTTGAATTTCTGGTGGATGGCAAGGTGGACCACTGCGGGACGGACCTCTTCAATCTTGTTCGCATGGACGGGAAATGGCTGATCGCCAGCGTCGCCGATACCGGACGCAAGGATTGTGCGGCCAAATAAACGGGTGTTTCGATCTGTACGACTACTGTTCAATCTTCTCCGCGGGCGATGCAATTCTCCAGCGCAGCGAGGGCGGCTGCGCTCCATCCAGATTTTGGTTTGGTTGCGGTCCTGCCGCGCCAGTCGTTGCCTATCTGGTGGTTTCCGGCTGGGCACGTTCGTAGATTTCCATGAAACGTTCGACGCTTTCCACATAACAGTCCGCAAAATCAACCACGTAGCGGCGCGTCTGGATCAGGTCTTTCGCCTTTTCCAGCGACCAGCCTAATACGCGCATGATCGCCAGTGTCATCATTGGAGCACGGTGTACGCCGGCAGCACAGTGGATGTACACTTTGCTTTCATCATCAGAGAGGGCTTCCAGAGCAAAATCAACTCCGCGCTGAAACAGTTCAGGAGGCTTGATCTGGAAATCGTCGTCAGTGGGGTTATACAGGACATAGACGCCGTGGGGCTCGGCCAGCGGGCGGTCGTCAAACTCAATCTGCATATCGATAATGTGGGTCACGCCCTTCCGCACTAATTCCTGCATGTTTTCTTCGTTCCATATGCCGCCGCCCACCGCAATGCGGCTGGTAATCCACGTCATGTCCATAACCGCATTTTAGATGCTCGCAGGCAAAAAACTGCTGGCAATATTAAAAAATCTGTATATTTCTTCTAAGTTTAATTATGTACATGGATATTGCACCCAGTTATGATGCGCACATACATGAAATTCCGCCAGTTACAGGAAAATCTGCGCCGCGCATTGCTGGATAAAATTGCAGACCGCGAGCTCACGGCCCTGGGATTGGCGCACCTGACAGGGTTTAAACAACCTCACATCACAAATTTTCTGAATCGCAAGCGCTCCCTGAGCCTGGACGCGATGGATCGCGTGATTGGCGTACAAAAAATGTCTGTGCTGGACCTGGTCGATCCGCAGGAGATCAACAAACGCGCCAGCATACTGCCGCCCAGTGAAGATGATTTTGAAAACGTGCTGCTGGTGGAAGGCATGGTGGCCGCCAAAGATGCGATCATCACCAGGGAAAAGGTCCGGGACATCCTGAAATTCAAGAAAAGCTTTCTCAGGCGCCTACGGCCTTCGGCGGAAAATGCACGTAATGGCTGGCAACGCTTTGTGCTTATCAAAGTCGATGCGCAGGACGGCATGAGCATGTACCCACGGCTGCTTCCCGGCGCAACGGTACTGATCGACCGGCACTATACGTCGCTGGAGCCTTACCGCAAGGACCCCAATCTGTACGCCCTCCGCCAGAATGGCGGAGCCACGGTGAAATACGTAGAGGTCTCGGGAAAGACACTCATTCTTCGGCCCCATAATCAGTCCTATCCTGTCTCTATTCTGGAAACCGAAGAGGGCAAAAGCGCCGCTGATTACATCATCGGGCGGGTGTGCCATGTGTCGATAGAAACGTAGCAGCCAACCCTTGAACATTTTCGTGAAACTCAAGTGCAATGCCGAGCCGATGCAATCTCCGGATTTACCGCTAAGGACGCGAAAGTAGCAAAAGAATCAATAAAGAGCCTGGCTCAAACATATTTACCCGTTTCACCCAAATTTCATTTACCCGGTCACCAGTCAGTGCAGGGGCTGAGTGCCGTGAGGGCTGGGTGCCGTGACTGCTGAGTGCCGAGTGCTATTTGCTTTTACAATAGACAGGTAATCTTTTTCTGGAGGAACTATGGACCAACTTTCAGGGCTACTTGGTACCCGCCGCAATGAAGATATCGCTTTAGACATGATGAAGTTCATCGCCACCACCACCGGATACGGCAAAGTTGGCTTTCCGGGCGCAGGTTTCCAGGGAGGCGTCAACAAGGCAGAGGATTTCGCCGGCCATCTGCTCGAGCTCTATACCAAATGTCTGAACACGGTAAATAGCGGGAAATAGCAGGCAGGGTTTGCTTTGACATGGTTTCTTAGGGATAATCGGGGGCAGCATATCTACTGCTGTCCCCAGTGAATTTGCCGAATTACATTACGCTCTCGCGTATAGCAACGATCCCGCTGCTGATCTGGATTCTTACTACCCCGTATTTAAACCATCCTCATCTCACGCACTGGAGCGGTGAGCGCGTCATTCTGGCTTCTATTCTTTTCGTTGCAGCTTCCATCACCGATGGGCTGGATGGCTACCTGGCCCGCCGCCGCGGCCAGATCACTACCATGGGTATGCTGCTCGATCCGCTGGCGGACAAGCTGATGATTACCGCTGCCTACATCACGCTGGTGCAGCTTGTACCCTCCATTGTGAACGTCTGGGCGGCAGTCATTATTATTGGCCGTGAGTTCCTGATCTCCGGATTGCGTTCCATCGCCTCTTCTGAAGGATTCACCATCGAGGCCAGCGAG
>Ga0066662_10001341_pt1 | contig 11205 bp, 3 predicted proteins | sample GraSoiAngelo_111_FD_133939 | JGI IMG/M metagenome (GOLD analysis project Ga0066662, IMG submission 133939) | Grasslands soil microbial communities from the Angelo Coastal Reserve, California, USA - 14_0903_12_40cm | ecosystem: Environmental > Terrestrial > Soil > Grasslands | place: USA... | reverse complement strand
TGTAGGCGTGGTCGCAGCCGATCGCGTACGCGCCGATCAGGATGCCCTCGATGATCTGGTGCGGCGTCTCTTCGAGCAGCATGTGATCTTTGAACGTGCCGGGCTCGGCCTCGTCGCAGTTGCACACCATGTAGCGCGGGCGGCCGTTGAGCGGCAGGAACGACCACTTGCGCCCGGTCGGAAACCCGGCGCCGCCCCGGCCGCGCAGGTTCGACGCGTTGCAGATGTCGGACACCTCGCGCGGCGACATGTCCTTGACGGCGCGGCGCAGCTGCTCGTAGCCGCCCTGCTCCTGATAGACCTTGATGTCGCGCAGGTTCAGCTCGCCGATGCCTTTGGTGAGCACGGGCGTGACGACGTTCGCCATGCTAGTGGTGTCCGTTCTCGGAGGGCTGCGGGCGCAGGTTCGTCTCGCGCAGGAGGCGCTCGTTGGAACGCTGCTCGTACTGCGGCTTGCCGACGATGAGATCGAACATGACCATCCCGCTTGCGTCGCCGACGCCGCCGGCATTGTTCGGCTGCTGCACGCCCATCGCGCCCGCGGACTTGCGCCCGGTGTCGGCCTCGACTTTCCACGTGCGCCCGGGCTTGGCGGTTTGCGCCAGCGGCGCGATCGGGTAGTTGCCGGCGCGAATCCCGGCGATCATCGCATCGACGGACTCGCGCGTGAGATCGTAGACGAACTCGAGGTTGACCTGCGCGCACGGTGCGCGGTCGCACGCGGCGAGACACTCGACTTCTTCGTACGAGATCAGGCCGTCGTCGGTGGTCTGGAGATGCGCGACGCCGAGCTGCTGCCGCGCATAGGCCATGATGTCCTCGGCGCCGTTGAGCATGCACGAAAGGTTCCGGCAAATCTGCACCATGTACTTTCCGACGGGCTTGCGGAACAGCAAGGTGTAGAACGAGATCGTCGACTCGACGACCGCGAGCGGCTCGCCGACCAGGTACGCGATCGCAGCCTGCGCATCGGCAGACACGTACCCTTCGTGCTCTTGAAACACATGGGCGAGCGGGATGAGCGCGGAGCGCTTCTGTTCGTACTGCGCGATCAGCGGCTCGATCTCGGGAAGCAGGCGAGCATAAAGCTCGTCGAACGCGTTCCCGGGCCGCTGAACGTAAGGCGACCAGCCGCGGACGTCATCACCGGCGCCAATACCAGGGCGAGGGAGCGGCTGGACGCCGGCCGCACCATCAGCATGGGTGCTCACCGGAGGTCCGCCTCGTGATCCGTAGGTACAAGAGAAGCCCGCGACATCGACCGGGAAACCTTCGGATTGTAAAGCGTCCGCGCCTTCGGATCACGCGCCCGCTTGACGACCGACCTTTGTCGCAGCGACGGCGGCGACGATCCGTTACTGAAGCGCTGCGGCGTTGAGCCGCCGCGCGTTGTTGACGAGCACGTCTACGTTCGTCGCGCTGACGCCGCGCAGCAAGCCGATGAGGTCCTTCGCGTTCGTGCGCGCGAGATCGCCGACCGTCTCGATCCCCGCCGTCGCGAGCATCTTCGCGCGCGCCGGCCCGATGCCGGGCACGGTCAGCACCGACGCCGTCGCGTGCGCTGCTTCCGCCGCAAGCGTCGTGGTCAGCGTCGGTGCGGCTAAGAGGACCGGCGGCATGAGCAGCGTGGCCTGGTCGAACGATGCCGTCACGACCGGTCCGCCGATGCGCACCATCGGCGTGCCGCAGGTCGCACACGTCGCGACGACCGCCGGCCGGCCGGCCGGCGTGGTCGTCGTCACCGCACGCCGCATCTTGCGCTTCGCGTCGCAGGCCGTGCAGTAGCACGAGTCACCGTCGTCGGCGGTCTCGCCCGGCGCGGCACCCGCCGGCGTCGGCGTGCACAGCCCCGACTGCGGCACGGGCGGCGGCGGCAGCGGCACGCGCTCGTACGCGACGACGGCCCGCGACACGCGCAGATCACCGGGGGCGTGCGCGATGAACGAGACGGGGACCGTGGCGCTATCGACCCAGTGCAGCGCGAGCTGCTGCACGTCGAGCGCCGCCGCCGGCGGCAGCCGCAGATGCACGGCGAGTTTCGCCGCATCCGGCGGCGGCGCCACATCGGCGAGATGGCGGTCGAAGTCGCCCGGACCGATGGCGATGCTCGTCGGCGTGCCGACCGGTGTGCCGTCGCCGGCGCCGAAGCCGAGCGCGAGCGTCGGGTTCGCGGTCGCGCTCACCGTGCGTCCGACGAACTCCACGGACAACCGCGCGTTCGGCGCCACGTCCACGCTCTGCACGAGCTCCCCCGGTTGCGCGCCCGAGTTGCGCACGCGCATCCCGCCACCGCCAAGCGCGGTCACGGCGACACCGCCGCCGGTGCCGGCGGGCATCATCGACCATCCCGTCGGCATTCCATCCGCACCGATCTGCGACAAGTCGCCGTTCGCGACCGCGTCGGCGTTGCCGGCGAGCGAGACCGAGCTGAGCTCGATGAACGTGCCCGCCGTCGCGCGAAAACGAATCTCGGCTTGCGTCACCCCGGCGGGCGCCTGCAACGGCGTGCGGTACGGCGTCAGCGCGCGCGGTCGTGCCTTGCCAATCGGCACGGTATCGGTGCGCGCCACGCCGCACTGGCCATCGAGCCAGATCACCTCCGCCGCGGCATCGCCCGCAGCGGATTCGACTTTCAACGTGCTCGCGTTGTCGATCGACGCGTTGGCGCCCGCCGCGAAGCTGAACACATAGCTGCACCGGTCCGCGACGGGGACGACTTGCGACATGCTCACGTCCGTCGTCGCGACGGACCTGCGCCAGTCGCCGAGCATGACGATCGGTTCGGCGCTGCGCTGCGGTGCGAGCTGCACGACGCCGCTCGGCGTCCAGTCAGCGGGGATCAGTTTGCCGATCGGTATGGACGTCAATGTCTGCCGCGCGCCGTCGGCGACGTAGAGCCGCGTGCCGTCCGCGGTCGCGGCGATCGTCACCGGCGCGTGGACCTGCGTGGCCGTCGACGGCGCGCCGATCGGCATCCGCTGACCGTTCATCACCAGCCGCGCGAGATCGAGCACCGCGAGCATCTGCCCGGAACCCGGATCGTCGGTGACGACGTAGGCGCGCGTACCGTCCGCGGCGATCGCGACCGCTTGCGGCGTCCCCGCGATCGGCACCGACGTGACGACGGTGTTGGAAGCCGCGTCCACGATCCACACGGCCGGCGGCTTCGCATCGAGCACGACGAGCCGCAGACCATCCGGCGTGACGGCGATCCCGGCGAGGCTCGTGCCGACCGCCGCGGTGGACTCGACATCGAGCGCGGGCGTGGCGAGCACCAGGACGTGGCCCACCGTGTCGTTGCTCGTCACGTAGAGATGCGAGCCGTCGGGCGAGATCGCGGCAGCGGTCGGATTCGTGGCCGCCGCCACGCCGAGCGCGTGCAGCGTGCCGCTCATGCGAGCCGCTTCGTCGACGCCGGCGGTGGCAAACGTCTGCACGCCGGACGTGTCTCCCACGTACAGATACGCGCCGTCCGGGCTGAGCACGCCGAACGACCGCGCACCCGAGCTCCTCGCTGCGACGGGACCGAGGTCGGCGTGCGCCGCCGTGTCGACGACGTGCAGCGCGGACGTCGTGCCGACATATGCGCGGCTTCCGCCGGGGCTGGTCGCGCCGATGATGGGCAGGCCGGCGCCTTGCAGCGCGACCGGCACGCCCGCGACCACGTCACGCAGCACGTCGACGACCGCGAGCTGCGGCCCGATCCCGTCGCATCCGGCGTACGCGTACTGACCGTCCGGCGACAGCAGCACCAGCCCCGTCGAAGCCACGCCCGTAAATGCGTGCGGCGCGCCGAGCTCCGTGCCCAGCGCGTGCCACTGGCGGAAGTCGCCGTTCGCGACGTGCTCGGCCTGCGAGCACGCGGCGGGTGCCGCCCGGCTGAGGTAGTCGTTGAAACCCGCGGCGACCTCGGGCACGTCGAGCGCGAAGTCGACCCGGTTCAGCGGCTGGAACCGGTCCAGCTTCACGCGCGTCGCCTTCGCACCGCTGCCGACTTGCATCTCGATCGGCACCTGGTAGCGATCGGGCTGAAAGCGCAGCCGGTACACCGCGGATAACGCCGGCGCCGCCGCCGGCGCGTCGAGCACGGCGGTCCGCCACGACAGGCCGCCGTCCGCGGTCTGCTGCATCGGCGGCAGCGGCGGCGGCGTGACGCCCGCAGGCACTGCGAGCGCCGCGAGGTTCCACGACACCAAACCGTCGAGGCTCTGCAGCACGATCCAATAGCGCGCCGGCGAACCCGTCGGCGCGAAGTGGAACTCCTTGGGCAGCGTGACGCTCACCCACGCGGTCGTGGGCGACGCGGTGCTCTGCAGCGTGAACGGAACCGTTTCGCCGAGCAGCGACGTGCCGTCGGGTTTGCCGTCGAGATCGGCGCGCACGTCGAGCGCGAGCTGCGCCGTGCGCGTCAAGCCCGTCAGCAGCAGGTCGAACGCGACCGCGGAAACCGGCGCGGCGAACGCGACGACCTGCGCAACCGAAAGCGTGGGCGTCACCGTTGCGGTGCCGGCGACGGAGACGTCGCCGGTGGGCGCGCCGTAGCCGTCCACGATGCGCGTCGCGCCGAACGCGCCGGTCAGGCGCGCCGTCGTGTCGCCGGCGACGACGCGCGCGCCGGGCGGCAGCGATACGGCGAGCTGCACGGGCGCGTTCGCTACCGTTCCGACGCCGAACGGAAGGTGCACTTCGCCGAGTCCGTTCGGCGTCGCCGTCACGGACTCGACGTACTCGACGTCGAGCGTGAACGACAGCCGTGCGAGCGTGTCGGAGTGCACGACGAGCGGCACGAGATAGAATCCGTTCTCGACGGCCGCCGTCGCCAAGAACGCCTGCAGCGGCGCGGCGAAATCCGGTGACGTCGCCGCCGCCGCGAGCTCACCGGGCCGCGCCCAGAACGGCGCCATCTTCGCGAGCGCCACCGTAAGGTTCGACGGTACCGAACGGATCGTCACGGTGCCGGCGTCGAGCACGTTCGCGGTCGCGGGGTTCGGCGTCAGCTTGAACTTGCCGACCGTGAGTCCCGGCAGCAGCCCGTCCGCGAGCACGAAGGCATTCGGATCGCTCGGTGTCAGAACGGCGCCCTTTTTGTTGATCTCGACGTACACCCCGCCCAGATCGACTTGCAACTCGGAGCCGGCGAGGTTCGCGCCCGTGACGCCCGCGAGCGTGCGGCGCTTGTGGAAGTCGATCTCTACGAACGTCGTCGTCGCGATCTTCGTCGCGCCGAGCGTGCGCGACGTATCGCGCGGATCGGCGAACTCGATGCGCTCTTCGAACAGCGCACCGGTCGGCCCGGCGACCGGCGTGACGGTGAGCGTCGCGCGCTTGAGCAACGCGCCGACGGGCACGCTGCGCACGAGGAGCGTCGTCTCGCCCTCGAACGCGCGCACGCTACCGTCGTAGCCGTCGCTCCGGATCATGTGCTCCTCGGCCTGCGTTCCGCGAAGCCGCTCAGGCCTTCATGATGATCATGACGGGCAGCTCGTTCTTCAGCCCGTCCGGCGCGTTCGGCGGCGGGATCGGGTCGGCGACCAGCAAGACGGCGGCGGTGTTGAGGTCCAGATGCGCGGCTTCGACCTGCGTGGGGCCGGGCGGCGGCGGCGGCGAGATGACGTTCGGCGGCGCCGGACGCGCCCCATCGAGGGCCTGCCCGTCGATCGTCAGTGTCTCGGGCCATGTCACGGTCAGCGCCTTGCCCGACGGCAACGTCACCGTCGCCGCGGGGTAGTTGATCGTTTTGCGCGGCAGCATCTTGAACCAGATGTTGTCCCAGTCGCCGCGGTCGCGCAGCTCCTTGATCGTGCGCAGCTCGCCGCAGCACTTCTCCATCCACGGCGAGTGGCAATACTGGTTCGGATCGAACGGATCGTTCTGCGCGGCTTTCGAGAAGAACGTCGACCAGAAGTTCGTCACGAGCTCGTCCAGCGTCCGGCCGTCGTTGGTCGTGTCGACGCCGAACTCCGCGAGCATGTCCTTGAGCCGGATGCGGAACGACGGATTTCGCGGATCCTCGATCCGCACGGTCTGTGTTATGGCGGGCCCCTGACCGCCGGCGGTATTTCCGCGAACCTGCGCCTCGCTCGAGTGATAGATGTAGAAGTTCACCCACTCGACGATTGCGTCGCTCGCGTTCTCGCCTTGCGCGCAGACGACTTGGAAGTATTCCAGCTGGTACACGTCGACGACCGGCGCCGCGCCGAGATTGTGCTGGAGGATGTTCGGCACGCCCGGTTGCAGCCGCCGGAACACGCGCTGGTAGCCCGTTCGGCCGGGGATCATCGCCTTCACCTTGTCGAGGATCTGGCTGGTGAGCTGGTCCGTGCTCAAGCCACCGAGCGTGCTCGCGTCGTCCGCGCTCTTCACCTTGGTGACGCCCCCGATCGCCGTCTGGATCTGCTGCGCGATGTCTTTTTTCACGTCGGACTGCACGGTGTTGAACAAGTCCGACGTGATCAGGTCGCCCGGTTTGACGTTGACGTACGGCGTGGGATCGTTGGACATGACAGGCCTCCTATGGCGCTAGAGGGCTGAGACCGGTTCCGCGCGATCGCGTGAAACGGCAGCCTGGATGCCCGCGGCCTTCGCTTGAAGCACGCCGACTGGGCGAGGTTTGAGAATCTGTGCGGCGAGCGCCGGCAGCGGGTCGTCGCCGGGCCCGATGATGCCGCCCGCGAGCGCGGTGACGCGGCCGTTCTCGAAGCGCGCGCCGTCGAACCCGATCGTCACGTCGAAGCGTGCCGGACCCGCCTTGCGCGCCGTGACCGCGATTGCGTTCCCCCATGTGCCGTTGCTGGTCGCGGTGAGCTCGTAGAACCCCGCCACGCCGCTTTCGGTGAGATACAGACGCGCGGGCGCCGTCGCCGAACCGAGCGCGAGATATCGCTCGCGCGGCTGGTGAAACGGCATCACGAAGCCTTCGAAACCGATCGGCACGCGATCGACGAGCTTCACCGTCACCAGCGTGCTCACGGGCTTGTTCATGGTGCCGATGCGGTTCTCGGCGTTATCCGGATCGGCCGGCGGATCGGCGCCGTGCGGATCCGGATCGAACACGACGCCGTCGTAGACGTCCGGTGCGGCGCCGGCCGTCGCGAACCGCCCGCGGTCGAACCGCGCGCCGAACTCGTCCGGGAGATCGGCGGGCAAGTTCACCGTGAACGCGCCGGGCGCGTAGCGCTTCCAGCGCACCTGCACGGTGATCGGCGGCCCGAGCGACGGCGGCGGCGCGGCGAAGAGCGTTCGCATCGTGCGCGGCGGCGTCGTCGCCGTAAACAGGCTCGCGTCGAAGATTCCGTACTCGCTGCACACGCCGCCCGCGAACGGCGATGCGTCGAAACGCGCGCAGTCGAAACGCGCGTCGTCGCAGTCGCGATAGATAAAGGTCGATGTGCCCACCGGAAGCCGCAGCACGGCGGCTTTGTCGATCTCCGTCGCGCGCGCGAGAACGGACGCGTGGTTGACGCGCGCCGCCAGCGAATCGGCGGTGCCGCCCGCAGGGCCCGCACCGATCGTGACGCCGGCATACGACTCGACGACGGGCGGCACCGCGGCGGGCGCGTACGCGATCTCCACGTCGAAGCGCCGTGCCGTCGCCGGCGGCAACGACGCCGGTGGGTTCCGTTCGGTCACGCGGACGGCGATCTCCGAACCGCCGTTGAGCGCGTGCAACTGGACGCTGAACGCTGCGAACGCATCGTCGAGCGTCAGCATGCGCTCGCCGTGCACGCTGCGCAGCTCGCGCCGCCCGCCGAATGGAACGAAGGCGTGCCGGCCCAGCGGCGCGGCGATCACGTCGGACGGTGCGACGGCGACCGTCGAGCCGTCGCTGCGCAGGCGCTCTGCGGAGATCCCCGCCGGCTTGGCGGCGCGCACGTTGACGGTTTCCGCCGCACCGATCGCCGTCGCCAGGCGCAGGCGCAGCCCCGAGCGCAGGTCCACCAGCTCGGCGCCTTCGACGCCGTGCGGCGCGCGAAACGCGAGCTCGAGCGTCGCCGGCGTTGCGCCGTCGTTGCGCACGCGAAACGTTTCGGCGTAGCGCAGCTCGTGCTCGGCGTCGCGGGGCGTGGGCGGATAATCGATCAGCTCGAGCGCGCGCACCGCTCGCAGTTCGACGCGGCTGGTGTCGTCGCTCGTCGGCGACGTCAGCTGCAGCCGGTCGTCGGCGGTCGCCGACGCGAGCCCCGGCACGACCGCGTTGATCTTCGCGACGACCTCGTCGAGCATGGTGCGATCGGGCGCGCCGCCGGCGACGTCGACCGTGAACGGTTCCGCGCCGTCGACGGCGAGCGCGAGCGTGCTGTGTTCGGCGAGGTTCACCGGCGTGAGCAGATCGACCGTGCCCGTGATCGACGCCGCGGACGCTGCCGTGCCCGCCGCGTCGGCCGCGTCACCGAACAGCACGGCACGCGCGTCCCCCTTCGCGGAGTCGACGACGTCGATGCGCGCGCCCGATCCGCTGCGCGCTGACGTCAGGATCACATGCGTCCCGTCGTGCGCCGCGACGTTCGGCACGACGGCGTTGATGGCGCTCACGATTTCGGCAAGCGTGGTCGCCGCCGGGACCGCACCGGCGCAGCTCACGTCGAGCGGCGGGCGGCCGTCGACGCTCAGCCCTATGAAGCGCAGCGCGTGCAGATCGAGGGGTTCATGAAGCGCCGCGCCGACGGCGCGCGCCGGCTGCGCGTCCGCCCCGCGGTACGAGCGCGCGCCGGAGATGCCGAGGATCGCGTTGGTGGCGTCGGCGGCCGCGGGGACGCCGATATCGAGCCCGCTCGCCCCGCCGCGCAGCACCGAGCTCAGCACGACGTGCTTGCCGTCGTTCGCGGCGACCGCCGCGCCGAGCGCGAGGTTGATGCGCGCGCAGATCTGGCTGAGCGATGTCTGGGCGGGATCCGGCCCGGCGCACGCGATCTCGACGGGCGCCCCGCCGTCGACGGCAAGCGCGAGGCGATCCGCGGTGCTGAGGTCGGCGCCTGCGCTCAGGTCGGCGGTGCCGACGAACACGACGCCCGTCGCATCACGGCCTTGCGCCGAGACGGGGCCGCCGAACAACGCGCCGAGCGCGCTTCCGCCCGCGCCGAACGCGATTGCGCTCCTCGCACCGGCGCTGCCCGAGCGCAGCGTCAGCACGCGGCCGTCGGTGGTGACGTCGGCCGCGCCCGCGCCGAGCACGGCATCGAGCCGGGCGGCAAGCGCGTCCCGCACTTCGGTGACGAGCGCGGCGCGCGGTCGCCGGCTTTTCGCCGCGCAGTCGACGTCGACGAACGGCCCGCCGTCGACGGCGATGCGCAGCGCCGCGGCGGCGGTGAGATCGGTCCCGCGGCTCAAATCCTTCGTACCGGTGACGACCGCCGCCGTCGCCGCGATGCCCTCGGCGAGCCCGCGCGGGACACCGAACAGTTTCGGCGCCGCGTCGTCGGTGATGAACGCGCGCGTGACGAAGCGGCGCTCGCGTGTGACGTCGTCCGGCAGCACTGCGATGGCGCTCGCCGCGCCGAGCGTCGGCGAGGTCAGCACGATGCGCTGCCCGTCGGTGGTCGCGACGGTCGTTCCGAACACGGCGTTGATCGCGTTGCACACATCCTGCGGTGCGGCGAGCCGGCTCTTCTTCTTGCGGTCGAAGTGTTCGGCGGAGTGCAAGTCGACCGTGCGCGCCGGCGCGCCGTCCAAACAGATCTCGAGCAGATGCGTTCCGCCGACCTCCACTGCCGGCGCGAGATCGCGCGTGCCCGCGAGGCGCGCCGGCCGCGCGGGCCCGCCGCCGAACTGCCGCGGCACGATGCCGAAGATCGCCGCCGTCGCGTCGCCCGGCGGCGACGGCAGAACCGCGATCGTGCTGCTCGGCCCCGCGGTGCGCGAGCTCAGCGTGACGACGTGCCCGTCCTGCACCGCCGCCGCGGTCGCGAGCTTGGCGTTGATCGCGTCGACGACCTCGTTGAGCCGCGTCGCCGCGGGAACGGCGCCCGCGCAGTCGATCGTCACCAGGGGATCGCCGTCGATCGAAACCTGGATCGTCGAACCGGCGCTCAAATCGACGCCCGCGGCGTTGTCTTTGATTCCCGCGGCGCGCGCGGGCTGCGCGTCGCGCCCCGCGGTGAACAACGGCGGCGCACCGAACAGCGCAGCGGTCGCGTCCTCCGCCGCCGCCGGCTCGAAGGCGATGCTGCTGCCGAAGCCCACGGTGGGCGACGTGACGGTGAGGACGTGGCCGTCGTTCGACGCGAGCGCGAAGCCCGCTTGGGCGTTGATCGCGCTCGTGATCTCGGCGAGCGTCTTGGGCGCCGGTGCTCCGGCGCAGTCGATCTCGAACGAGCGCGTCCCGTCGATGCGCAGGCGCAAATAGCGCGGTGCGCCCGGCGCGCTGAAGTCGATCCCGCCGTCGAGCGCGACGGTGCCGGTCACGCTGGCGCCGGTCGCGGCCGACCCCCGGTAGTGCCGCCGCGGCAGGCCCAGCAGCGCGGGCGCCGCGTCGCCGTCGGCGGCGAGGACTTCGAGCGCGCTCGCCGGCCCCGTGGTGCGCGACTCGAGCACGAGCCGGCCGCGTTCGATGCGCGCGTCGAGCGCTGGCACCGCGCCGCGTATCGCGGCGGCGACGTCGGCCCCGAATGTCGCGGGCGATGCGTTCGCATGCGCGGAGAGATCGACGTCGACCGGCGCGGCGCCGTCGACCGACAGCACCAGGTGCGCCGCGTCGCGCAGGTCGGCGCCGCTGCGCAGGTCGACGCGCCCTGCGACGCGCGCGGCGCTCGGCGCGACGCCGCGGACCGATGGCGCGCGCGTGCCGAAGATCGCTTCGGCGGCGCCGTCGCCGCGCGGTTCGGTCGCGCTCAGCCCGTCAGCGGCACGCGCCCACCACGTGTCGAGGTCGGCATACGCGTCGGCAATGTGCAGCGCCAGTGCCTCCGCGACGATGCGCAATATCCCTTGCACCGTCGTCGTGCCCTCGAGGAACGTGCGGACGTAGCGCTCGAGATGCTCGCGGAACTGCTCGACGGTCTCGTCGGTGGCGAGTGGCGGGCACGCCGCCTCGTCGGCGACCGGGATCGGCGTCGCGCCGCGTGGCGCGAGGCCGTACAGCGCCGCGATGCAGGCGAGATCTTGGACGTAGTCCGAACCGCGGTCGGCGATGCCCGGCCAATGCGCCTGCATGAGCGCTGCCGATGCGTTCTCGGCTTGCTGGAGCTCGTTGCCGAACGCGTCGACGAC
>Ga0066662_10001340_pt1 | contig 11209 bp, 12 predicted proteins | sample GraSoiAngelo_111_FD_133939 | JGI IMG/M metagenome (GOLD analysis project Ga0066662, IMG submission 133939) | Grasslands soil microbial communities from the Angelo Coastal Reserve, California, USA - 14_0903_12_40cm | ecosystem: Environmental > Terrestrial > Soil > Grasslands | place: USA... | reverse complement strand
TCACGCCGCGTCGACGGAGGAGTTCGTGCGGTCGGTCCGCGACTTCACCTCACTTGAAGGCGTCAATCCGACTCAGACCTCACTAGAATGAGCCGCCGGGACACGCCTGGCATGTTAATCGTTCTCTCATCATCTCTTTGATATGCTGGCCATACTGGGAACTTATTGATGCCGGTCGTACGAGGCAAGAAGAAGACAAAGCGGGAACGTCGGCGCTTTGGGTCGGTGGCGCCGGCCGTGTCGGACGATCAGATTGCGACTGCACCCGCGGCGGCAGCGAAGCCGGTTCGTCGCCGCGGCTGGCAGGGACCACCCTGGCTCAATGTGCTTGTGGGCGTCATCATGGTCGCCGGCGGCGTCGTCTTTGCCAGGCTCAATAAGGGCGGCGCCGTGATTCTGATCGCCTACTGGGTGGTCGGCGGGTTCTACCTGTACCAGGCGTACCGGCAGTACCGGAAGAAGAAGTTGTTGTAGCGCCTGACAAAATACCTTACACTGATAGTGTAAAGGTTTGCCCACAGGAGGTGGGTTCAATGGCACGAAGTCGTTGGTACGGAAGGGACACCAGTCTGCAAGCCCGCATGGCCTTCACCATGCTCCTGTTGACGGTGATCTATCTCATTTTCGCGTTCATTCTCTTCAAATACACCCACGCGGGGATCATCCTATTCGCCCTGCCGCTGGTCGGCCTGTTCGCGCAGTACTACTTCTCGGACAAGCTGGTCTTGACCAGCGTCGGGGCTCGGATTGTCGACGCGGCCCAGGCCCCAGAGCTGTACGGGATCGTCCAGCGCCTGGCCCAGCAGGCGGACCTACCCATGCCGCGGCTGGCTATTGTGGACAACCGGATGCCGAATGCATTTGCCACCGGACGCGGACTTCGGCACGCCGTTGTCGCTGTCACCACGGGCCTGCTGAGCGCGCTCACGACTCCGGAGATCGAGGCCGTCCTGGCCCATGAGATGACGCACATCCGCAATCGGGACATGGTGGTGATGACGATGGCGCAATCGTTTGCTGCCGTGGCCGCGTTCATCGTGCAGGTCGGCTTCTGGTTTGGCCTCGGCGGTGAGCGAGATCGGGACAACAATAACGGGTTCGTCATCATCCTGCTGGCGAGTGTCGTGGTCGCATTGGTCAGTCGCATGCTCGTCCTGGCGCTCAGCCGATATCGCGAATACGCGGCCGACCGCGGCTCCGCGATCCTCACCGGGTCGCCGGAGAACCTGGCTTCCGCGCTGCTCCGCATTACCGGCACCATGCAGCGCATCCCGAATCAGGATCTGCGCGAAGCGCAGCCCCTGAGTGCGCTCTTTATCGCCGCGCCAACGAAGCAGATCTTCTTCGAAATCTTCTCGGACCATCCGAGCGTCGAGAAGAGGATTGCGCGGCTGCAGCAGTTCGAGCAGCGGGCCGCCCGAACGTGAGCCTCTTCGATGCCCTGCTGGGCCGAACCAGGCCGGTGAAGTCCAAGCTCGATCAGTTGTTTGGGCTCTCCACCGGCCAGATCACAATGGAAACCGAGCTAAATCTCAAGCCAACGGGCGGCGCCGCGATCTCGTTTCGGCCCGTGAGCACCGGTGACTTCGCCCGTCTTCAGGAGGAGATCAACTCGCTGCTGGAGACGAGCAGCCGCGATGCGCCCCTCGCGTGGCGCAGCTTCACCGACAGCTTCGGATACCAGTGGGTGGTCCTTCGGAGCGATGACTACAACAACGTCATCGCTACCACCCACATGATCAGCCGTGAGCTGCAAGACGGCGGCTTCGGCGAACAGCTTTTGGCCGCGGTCATCCAGTTCAAAGACTCGAACGGGCGGAATGAGTACTGGATCTACAACTACAAGCGCGGAGCGTTTTACCCGTTCGTCCCCGGCCCCAATAAGTCGCGCGACAACGCGGCTGAGGTGCGGCTCAGTGGAGTCATGCGCGGGGAGCTGGAGATCGAGACCGACCTGAGCAAGTGGTATGCCCTCTGGGGCATACCACTTGACTGACGGTCAGGCGGGAAGCGGCTCGAGCAAGCCCTCGTCGGTGCAGAAGCGGCGCGCTTCCTCCAGGCTCATGTCCTCCGGCGGCAGGATCGCCTGAGACGGTTCCACGCGGTCGTGCGGGAGGGGCGTACCGTTCTCGAGGACTGACTGGATCATCTCGTGCAGATATCGGTGAAACGCGTCCTCATCACCCGCGTTTAGCGCCTCGGTCAGCTTCGTGTCCAATGTATCCAGCTGCTTGAGCTCGGCATCGTCGATCTCGAACTGGCCGGTACCACTGATGCGCACTATCACCATCATTCCTCCAGCTTCTTCTGCTCGGTCGTGCCGAGCTGCGCCTTCAAATCCGCGAGCTGGCGGTCGAGATCGGTGCCGCTGGCCAAGTGGCCGAGCTGCCTGTCGATGTCGTCGCTGCCGCTCCCGCTGAGGTCCTCGAGCGCGCCGGTTTCCGTCAGCTCGTCGAGTGCGGCCGCCCGAGCCTGCATCTGCTCGGTCTTGTCCTGGGCGCGCTGGACAGCGAGGCCGACGTCGGCCATCTCTTCGGAGATTCCGGTGGCCGCCTCGCTAATCTTGACCTGGGCCGTAGAGGCAGTATACTGCGCCTTGATCGCTTCCTTCGTGGTGCGGAAGGTTTCGACTTTCGTCTGAAGGCGTTGCTCGGCGTCCGTGAGCTTCTGCTGTTGGGTCTCGAGCCCCTGAATCTGCGTGTCGAGACTGCTGAGCTGCTGCTGGATGCCCGCCTTGCGCTGCAGCGCCATCCGCGCCAGATCCTCGCGATTCGAGCCCAGCGCCTGCCGGGCCTGATCGTCGAGACGGGTGAGATTTTGTTGCAGCTGGTCACGTTGAAGCTGGAGCCTGCGCTTTGAAGTGACGAGGTCTGCAAGACCCCGCTTCACGTCCTGGAGCAGCTTCAGCTGGCGCTCGTACGAGTAGTCCAGCGTTTCGTTCGGGTTCTCAGCCTTGTCGAGAACCTTGCTTGCCTTCGCCTGAAGGATGGTGTTCATTCGACCTAAAAGACTCATGCGATTGCTCCTTCTGCGCGGCACTTGCCCGCGCAGCACTTAAACGTAGCGAGTACGTGGGAGCCAGTCAAATGCCGGAGACCATGCTAGGCTGGACAGGTCTTCCGCACGTGACAGTTTCTGTCGTCCCCGGCGGTTTGGCGCCGGTCCGTCTCCTCGCCCGCGTCACACTCCTCCCCGGAATCCTTGCCGGCTCGATCCTGCTCGGTCTCGTCTACGGCACCGACGCGATCCCACTTCGGGAGGTGCTGCACGTTCTGTTCCCGGTGTCCCACGCCTGCACGGCTCGTCCCCTGACGGCCGGACTGCCGAACAGAAACGCTGTCATCATCTGCGACCTGCGTTTGCCGGGAGTCATTGGCGCTCTCCTGGTGGGGGCCGGCCTTGCGCTGGCGGGCGCACTCTTTCAGGCAGTACTTCGCAACCCGCTGGCAGACCCCTACGTTATCGGCACCTCGGCGGGCGCCCAGCTCGGCGTCACGCTGGTGTTCATTCTACCGATCCAGGTCGCTCTCTGGGGATTTGGCACCCTCCAGCTCGCCGCCTTTGCTGGCGCGCTGTCGACGGTGCTCGTAGTCTACCTCCTGGCCAGAACCCCGTCCGGGACGCCGGTGGTCACGCTGATCCTGGCCGGGTTCGTGATTTCCTCCTTCCTCATTTCGGCCACGACGCTTCTGACCTATGTAGGCGCCGGCGTCAGCGAGCGTCTATCTCACCTGCTCACCTGGACTCTCGGGGGTCTGGACGTCCAGAGCTGGCAGGAGCTCGCCGTGTCGGCGCCCTGCATTCTGGCGGCAGGCTGCGCCGCGGTGCTGATGGCGCCCCGGCTTGACCTGATCCTGCTCGGCGAGGACCAGGCCGCCCATCTCGGTGTGCGGGTCGAGCGTCTCAAGCTGGCCGCGATCGTCCTTGCGTCCTTGCTCACCGCTCTGGCAGTTACCATCGGCGGCATTATTCCCTTTGTCGGCCTGGTGGTACCCCACGCCATGCGGCTCATCTACGGCCCGCGACATCAGGTCCTCTTGCCGGTATCGGCGGTGGCCGGCGCCGCCTTCGTCGTCCTCTGCGACCTGATCGCCCGCGTCGCGGTTGCTCCTTCCGTGCTTCCACTGGGCGTCGTCACTGCCGTCGTCGGTGCCCCATTCTTTCTCCATTTGCTGCGGCGGAGCAGACGTGTCTTCGCCATCTGAGCTTTCGGGCGAAGGGCTTACATATGCATACGACGTGCGCTCTGTTCTCACCTCCGCGGATATCGCCGTTCGCGGAGGGGAAGCCGTCGCCCTGGTCGGACCCAATGGCAGCGGAAAGACCACCGCGCTTCGGCTCCTTGCCGGGGATTTGCAACCACGTGCCGGTCAGGTACACATCGACGGGCATCCGCTTGAGTCGTTGCCTGCACGCGAGCGCGCTCGTCGTATTGGCGTGGTACCGCAAACCATTGATCCGCAGCTCGCCTTCAGCAGCGGCGACCTGGTGGCGATGGGACGCGCTCCCTACGTTGGTGTGCTCGGCGGCTTCTCGGCGCGAGATCGCGAGGCAATGCGCGCCGCCCTGGAAGATACGGACAGCACGCAGCTCGCGCCCCGCCCTTTTCGCGAGCTGAGCGGCGGTGAACAGCAGCGCGTGGCGCTGGCCATGGTCCTGGCCCAGGAGACACGCTACCTGCTGCTCGACGAGCCCACGACCCATCTTGACTTGCATCACCAACATGCATTGCTCGAGCTGCTCCGGCGACTGCAACGGGAACGAGAGCTTGGGCTGCTCGCGGTGATGCACGACCTCAATCTCGCTGCCCTGTATTTCGACCGGCTGATTGTGCTGGCCAACGGCCGGGTGGTCGCTGACGGGGAGCCACGGCACCTCCTCGCTCGGGACGATGTACTGGAGGTCTTCACGGCCCCGCTGGTGGTCGTGTCGCATCCAGACGCCGGCGTGCCGCAAGTGCTGCTCCGTCCTGGACCGAACGGCGGGTGAGCCTGGTATCGCTCGATAGCCGGATCGGCGCACTGCTGGCGGAGGCCATCGGTACGACGTGCACGGCCGCCGTCTGCCTGGTCCGTGGCGATAACGGCGGCGTGTGCCGCATCGCCGCCGGCAACACGGACCCTGATGCCGATGGGGCCCAGGTCACAGCGGACACGCCGTTCGATCTCGCCTCGCTGACCAAGGTATTCACTGGTGCTGCCGCCCTGCGACTCGCGGCACGCAGGCTGCTCGACCCCGATGCGTCGGTGCAGCGCTACCTTCCCGACTTCCACGGCGAGGCGAAGGAAGGGGTGCGAGTGTGGCATCTCTTGACGCACACCTCCGGCCTCCCGGCGGGCCCCGGACTGTACGGTCGCCGGGCAGGTGTCGATCCCCGGGGGGCTTTACTGAGGATCCCCCTGTCGAACCCTCCGGGAGCGAAGGTTGTCTACAGCGACACCGGTTTCCTCGTGCTCGGCAGGGTGATCGAGGCGGTCACTGGCGAGCGGCTGGATGCCGCGATCCGAGAGCTTGTCTGCAACCCGCTCGGAATCCGATCGACCACTTTCGGTCCGCGCCCGGGGGCAGCAGCGACCGAGTGGAACGTGAGCCGCAACCGGCGAGCCCGCGGCGAGGTACACGACGAGAATGCTGCCGAACTGGGTGGTGTCGCCGGCCACGCCGGACTGTTCGGCCCCGCCGGCGACGTGCTCACCCTCGCCAGTGCGTTCGCGGACCCCGCGTCGAGATTTCTCCCGACGGACATGATCACTGCGGCGACAAGCGAACAGGTAGTGGACGGGTCGGAACGGCGCGGACTGGCCTGGAAGCTGCGATCGCCGCTCGCCGACGCGCCCGAGCGCGCCTTCTCGGCCGGTAGTTTTGGCCACTACGGCTTCACGGGAACCGCCGTGTGGCACGACCCGCACCGAGGCGCCACTGCAGTCTTGCTCACCAACCGGGTCTACTATGGCCGCGATCCGGAGCCGGTCCGGCGCCTCCGAACCGACCTATTCGATGTGGTCGCGGGGGTCATCCCTGGGAGGGACCGGGGCGAGGCGCCTCCGTAGCACTGACATTGCAACTGCCGCGGCGAAGATGGCAAGAGGGAGGAGAAGCAGCGGATCGAAGCCGGGCGCGCCTCCGCGCCCAGTCCGAGGCGCGTGCGCCCGCTTCGGCGACACCGGTTCAACGCTGGTACTGCCCGGGCGTTGTTGCAGGGAAGAGCGCAGATGCTGGTACTGGCTCGCGCTCATCGGTCCGAGATCGATAGCGTACGCCCCGGTGTACGGGTCGGCGGAGATCGTGTGCCAGGAACCGCCGCGGCCACCCGAGAGACGCAATTGGACGTGGGAGCCCTTGCTTCCCCGTCCGACGAGTAGCGTCCGTCCTTGCCAGCGAAGCAGGGACCCGCTCCAGTGATGCGTCCGACTGAGAACGAGAACATGACGAGGCCGAGCCAGTGCGGCCTGGGCCACGGCTGCGAGCATATCCGCCTTTGCGCCCTCGATGGTGTCGGTTGACGAGATTGACGCGACTCCATCCAGGGCGTATATTGCGGCCGGGGCCACCGGCCCGTCGACCTCCAGGAGGCCGCGAATGAGGTCCTCGTGCACGGTCGCGCCGAGGGTCCGCAGCGTGCGAGATGTGGCATCAGCCTCCGCTCGCATACGTGCCAGGAAGCTGTCGGTCCCCGCTGATGTTGCCGGCAATCGCAGCAGCACCAACCGCTCGGACGGCGGCGCCGGCAGCACATTCGCCCCCGGCCAGTGGGGCGGCGGGTTTACCACGAGCGGCGCTTGCTTCCACAGGAACTCAGATGTCTCGCCCTCGTAGGCGGACAGAGGATCGGGACCGGGTCCGGACCAGCCATACGGGTCCGTGGGAGTGCAGTTGTGGAAGACCGTGAAGTGCAGGTGCGGGCCGGTTGAGTGGCCGGTGTTCCCGCTGATGCCGATCTTCTGCCCCGCGTGAACCTTCTGACCAGCATGCACCAACAGTCTGCTCAAATGCCCGTACAGCGTGACGTAGCCATGGCGATGTTGGATCATGACCATGTTGCCGTAGCCGTGATCCGGCCCGTCGGGATACTCCATGCGGGCGAATATGACTTTGCCCGCGGCGGCGGCATAGAGGGGCTGATACCAAAGGTTGTAATCGTATCCGTTGTGGCCGTCGTAGTACACATACTGCCGAATTGCCGTGTCCCAGTACGCCGGAAAATCTGAGCGCTGATGCGCCCCGTCCGGCGCAGCCTGCAGGCCGCTGGCCGTGATAATCGACCCATCCCGGACGAAGTTCGGTAGGTCGTGATCCATATACGACACAATCGCGGTCCAGCCACGATAGGGCGGCGTAAGGAACGGCGCCGGTGCGGGACCAACCTGACCCTTGTTACAGGTAACGGGCTTGACCGAATCCTCGGTGCTGAGGCTCAGAGACGGTATCGGTGTCGCGGTTGGAGTCGCTGTGGTCCTAGGTTTGGCATGATGGCGCCGGGCGCGGTGATGCTTCTCGGCAATCGGTGTAGCCGTCGGGGTGCCGCGTGCGGGCGCGGTAGCCCGGGGCTTCGAGTGGCTGCGGGCGCGGCTGCGGACATGGTGACCGCGGCGTACCCTGGTCTCTCTCGTCGGCTCGGCCCTGGGCCGGGGGGTGGCGGTGGCCGTTTGTGTCGGTACGGCCGTCGCCGTGGCCACCGCGGTTGCGGTGGCCGTCGATTCGAGCGTGGCGGCGGCAGTGGGCGTCGGAGTGGGACCCACATCGTCGGCGTAGGCCGAGCTGAGTGTCACAAACGGCAGGATTGCGCTCAGAAGACCCGCGAGAACCAGGCGAGGCACATACCGTGAGCGCATCTCCGGAGAAGGTAACAACCATGATGCGAAGCTGCCGGCGGGCATCGTCCGCCGCCGCCGGCTCACGCCGCGAACTGGGACTCTACCAGAGCGCGGATACGCTGCTCAGTTTCGTCGATCACCGAGTCTGGGGTCGAAGCTCCAGCTGTTAGCCCCACGCGCTCAACGCCCGCAAACCATTCCGACTGGAGCTCCGAGGGATCGGCGATCTGGTATGCCTGCGTCCCCTCCTCCTTCGCTGCCTGAACGAGCTTCCGCGTATTGGCACTGGTCCAGCCGCCGACGGCGATCACCACCTCGACCTCTCGGGCCAGATCGCGTACCGCCCGTTGACGGTCCTTGGTGGGCCGGCAGATCGTGTTGATCACTCGGATCTCGACGCCGCGCGCCACCATCGCCCCGACGAGATCCCGGGAGAGAGCGATGAACTTCTCGACATTTGAAGTGCTCTGGGAGATCAGGGCCACGCGCCGGGTTGGCTCCCAGCCGTCAAGATCGGCCATGGAGCCGATCACTTTGGCCTTCCCGCCGGACCAGCCGACAATTCCCTTAACTTCCTTGTGGTTCGGGTCACCGTAGACCAGCACGGAATACCGCTGCTGGACCAAGTCGGACGCGGTCTTCTGGATGCGCGTCACCAGCGGGCAGGTCGTGTCAATCACCCGGAATCCACGCGCCTCCGCCTCCTCCTGCAGGTTCGGAGGAGCGCCGTGCGCGGTGATGGCGAGCAAGGATCCCCTGGGCGTCTCGTCGAGCGAGTCAACCACGTGTACGTTGATCTTTTCGAGCTCCGTTGCCACCTGGGGGTTATGGACGATCGCGCCCAGCGTGTACACCTCGGTACCGGCCTCACCAAGCTCTCGCACAACGTCGATGGCATCCCGCACACCAAAACAGAAGCCCATTGCCTGGGCTCGAACAATCTCCATGTTTCCTCTCGTGTCTTGCCTCTGCCGGCCGGCCTCATTGTATACCCCTGGTTTTGGCTCGTAACAGATGCCCCGGTATTATCTGGTGTGGCCGGACGGGCTGTTCGGCCATCTCTTTTTGTCATCATTCCCGGGTTCGACGGAGGTCCAATGACGGTCGCGGAACCGGGTCGCTTCGTCATCGTGGGCAACGGCGTAGCCGGAACCACGGCGGCGGAGCACCTCCGCAAACACCTACCGGATGCCGATGTCACGCTGATCGCCGGCGAGCCCTACCCGCTCTACAACCGCGTCGCCCTGCCGATATTCCTGAAGGGGCGCGTGCAGGAGCGGAATGTGATGATGCGCACTCCGGAAACGGCGGCCCAAAGAGGGGTCACACTCCTTCTCGAGACGTGGGTCACCGGCGTGTGCTCGCGCGACCGCATTGTCCGTACCAACGACGGGGCGGAACACCCGTTCGACCGCCTCCTCATTGCCACCGGTGGGACGCCACGACCACTCGACGTGCCTGGTGCCCAGTTGGATGGCGTCTACCAATTCCAGACCCTCGACGACACAAAAACATTGATTGAGCGGTGCCTGCAGTCTCGGAGCGCGGTTGCCCTCGGCGGGAGCTACATCGGGTACGAGCTCGCCGAGGCGTTTTCTCACAGGGGATTGCACACCTCCTGGATCATGCGCGGCGACCGCTTCCTTCGCCGGCTGCTCGACGCCGAGGGGGGACACGTGGTCGACCTTCTTGCCCGCGACCGCGGCGTCGAGGTGATTTACAACGATTGGGTGGAAGTAATCGAGGGTAACGGCTCCGGGCCCAGTGCGGTCGTCACCAGCGGAGGTAGGCGATGTCCCGCCGACATGGTTGGATACGGCATCGGACTGCGGTATTACACCGAGCTCGCCGAGGCGCTTGGCCTGGAAGTGCGGAAGGCCATCATTACCGACGAGCACTTACGGACGGAGAACCCCGACATCTTCGCCGCCGGGGACGTGGCCGAGTTTCACGACGTCATCATCAACCATCACAACCAGATGGGAACGTGGGACAACGCCGCCTCACATGGCCGCCTGGTGGCGCAAAACATGCTGGGCCGGAATCTGGTCTACCTCGAAGTGCCGACATACGTCACGACCATGTTCGGCTCCCGTCTCAGCGTCCTCGGTCTCACCCCGGAGAGCCATCCGGAGCTCGAGCGCGAGACGCAGGTGAACTTCGATACGCGCAAGTACCGGGCGCTCTTCTTCTACGAAGGCCGGCTCGTGGGGGCCGTGATTATCGGCGCGCTCAAAGGGCGCCGCAAGCTGGAAGAGCTGATCAAGGGGCGGCAGCCGATTGAGGGCGACCGGCGGGCACTGTTCGACCTGCTGGGGCCAATCGAGGAGCACGAGAAGCTCGAGGAGTGAGCTCGTCGTGGGTCCGTTCCGCCCCGCGATCTGTCTCGACATCCAAGCGGTAACTGGTCGATCGTGATTCTCCGGATATCTGGGATGGCCTTTGCCAAGCGTTCCCGCGCGAGTGACCGGCTCCGAGCTGCTTTAAAAAAATTGTCGGATCACAGATCACGGATCACGGGGTTGGTAGTATAGCCCCGTCTCCAAGATGTACTTCTCGACAGGCGGGGTGACGTAGTAGCGAATCGGCAGCCCTTTACGAGCCCGCTGTCGGAGGTCATGCGAGCTTATATCCAGGAGTGGGATGGGTACGATCCGCGTCTGGCGGCGAATCTTTGGAAACCGCGACTCGAGCTGCACCCAGTCGATTTCGCCGTCTGTTGGCCGATCGAGCAGAACGATCCCGAACTCGTCCAGCAGCACGTCCGGCTGATGCCAAGTATGCAGCCCGTGCAAGGAGTCACAGCCGGTCAAGAACACCAACCGGGCATCCCCGCCGTACTCCCTTCGAAGAAGTCGCAGCGTGTCAAGGGTGAATGAGGGTCCTGGGCGTTGCAGCTCGATGGTGCAAAGGCGAAAATTCGAATTGTCGGCAATGGCGAGTTCCACCATACGGACCCGATGCTGGGACGGCGTGACCGCCTGGTTCTGCTTGTGCGGCGGCACATTGTTGGGAACGAAGAGAATCTCGTCAAGGTCAAGCTGAACCCGCGCGTCTTCCGCTGCCGCCAGGTGGCCGAGGTGAATGGGATCGAATGTTCCTCCGAGTACGCCGACTACGCGATCTCCGCTCATGGCACGCTTACCCCGTTAGAGACGCAAGCATCGGGGAACGCCTGCCCAATTGCCCAGATTGCGTCCGAATCCACATCCAGTGTCCGCCCCCACAGCGAGAGGGCGCCGGTCCAGGTATCCGACTGGACGCTCTGCACGCGCAGCAACGGCGCCGGCGCCGGCAACACTGCCGGCAGGTCCTGGAGCAAGGGCACGATCGTGTCGCGCGCGGTGTCGACGGAGATACGGCGTGGCAAAGTCACCTGCAGGTGCCGGACGTAC
>Ga0066662_10001339_pt1 | contig 11210 bp, 1 predicted proteins | sample GraSoiAngelo_111_FD_133939 | JGI IMG/M metagenome (GOLD analysis project Ga0066662, IMG submission 133939) | Grasslands soil microbial communities from the Angelo Coastal Reserve, California, USA - 14_0903_12_40cm | ecosystem: Environmental > Terrestrial > Soil > Grasslands | place: USA... | reverse complement strand
GATCCGGAATACCTGGCACAGTGCGTTCAGGAATGTGGGATCACTGTACTGCAATTGACGCCTATGCAATTGCGCATGCTGCTGGAGCAACCGCTGATTTCGCATTGCCAAACGCTCAAGCGCGTGTTCTGCGGCGGAGAGGCGCTCAGCCAGGAGTTAGTCAACCACTTCTACCAGCGGCTGCCGTGGGTGGAGTTATATAACCTTTATGGCCCGACTGAGGCGACCATAGATGCCACTTTTAACGAATGTGTGGCATCCTCTCCCATCGCTACAGCCTTCCTGGGCCGCCCAATCGTTAATACACAGGTTTATGTGCTCGATCAGTGGGGTGAATTAGCTCCGCCCGGCGTGCCGGGTGAACTTTTTATAGGAGGAGCCGGACTGGCGCGAGGTTACGTAGGCCAGTCTGCGCTCACCGCCCAGCGTTTCTTGCCGGATCCTTTCAGCCACATGCCGGGAGCGCGCCTGTATCGCACTGGAGACCTGGTGAGGTGGCGCGCTGATGGCAACCTCGAATATCTGGGCCGTCTTGACAGGCAGATTAAGCTGCGCGGCTATCGCATTGAGTTGGGTGAAATTGAAGCTGTGTTAGCACAACATCCAGAAATCTTGCAGGCAATCGCGGCCCTCAAAGACAACGGCGCAGGAGAAAAACGCCTGACCGCTTATGTGGTATCGCACCAAAGTACAGATGCAATCCGCGAATACCTGAAATCAAAACTGCCCGAGTACATGATTCCTTCCATTGTCCTGATAGACCAAATTCCATTCACGGTGAATGGAAAAATTGATTACAATGCGCTGCCTGCGGCTTTGCCGGACGCCTCTTTCGCTGCGCATTCTTACGTCGTGCCTCGGAACGCGATTGAAGAGCAGATTGCGCAGGCCTGTTGTGATCTGCTTCGCATTCAGCGCATCGGCATCCACGATAATTTTTTCGATCTGGGCGGACATTCCTTACTGGCAATGCGCCTGCTCACCTGGATACGCGAGACCTTCCAGGCTGAAGCGGTGCCGCTCAGGGGCTTTTTTGAAACGCCAACCGTAGCCGGGCTGGCCGCTCTCACGGTGCAATATGAGCCGCGCCCCGGCCAGACAGAAAAGATCGCCAAGTTTCTTCAGCAATTAAATGCCATGTCTCCCGAAGAAGTCATGACTCTCCGGAACAAAACAATGGCAACTGAAGCAGCTCAAAATGCAGTTTCAAAATCGTAGGAGCAGCTTTATGACCCGACTTCCCGCAGAAGATGTGCTGTTGGCTGACTACAGGGAACCTGGAGCTCTGCACGTATTTGCTCCCGTCACCAATGGCGACAAGCTGAATTTTTACGGCCTTGCTGTAGCGCCTGAGATCCGCTGGATTCGGAATGCAACCAATCAGCTTGTCAATCTCTATCAGGAGTACGTCCCCGGCAGCGCGCGGGCCACCGGCCTTCTGCTGGAGTTGGCGGAAGAGGCCCGCACACTCATCAAGGAATTGCTGCTCGATCCTGCTGAGGCGGGCGGTTGCCGCATTGAATTTGTGGGAGGCACCAGCCGGGCGGTGGAGGTTGCCCTGGCGCGCACTGGCCAGCCGCGCAGAATTATTATCTCTCCCTTTGAACATCCTTCAGTGATCGAGGTAGCAAAATGGTTCGTCTCCATCTCCGGGGCCGAACTGTGGCAGCTTCATTGCGCGCCGCAGCACTTCTTTCGATGTTGGCAGGAGCAGGAAGATGATCTCATCAGCCAGATTGCGGAAGCCGTTGCAGATACCAAAACGGCGGCCCTGGTTCTGAGCGAGGTGAATTATGCAACCGGCGCAGTCATTCCCGTTGAGCGGATCATAGACCGTATTTACCAATTCACCAGCCCATTGGCGCTGAAAATTATTCTCGATGGAGCGCACGCTGCCGGCAATAACCAGAATCCCAGAGGCATTGCGAAATGCGCGTCTTACGTATTCAGCGCGCATAAATGGCTGCTGGCGCCGGAACCCTGCGGGGTCATCGTCTCCTATAATCCGCCACCGGACCAACTGGTCCCTTACGATGCCTGGAACAGCACTCTTCCCGCCACAACTGTAAACGTTCACATGCTTGCCGGTCTGGTAAGCAGCTTGCGTTTCCTGAAAAAGCTTGGCATGGAAAAGCTCTGGGAGCACTCAAGAAGATTGCGCCGCAGATTTGTAGACCGCATTCAAGCCCTATTTACGGTGGTGGGTGAAGACAGCGGTGTGGATATCACGCTGCTGCTCGCCATCTGCCCTTCTCCGGGAAGGCGCTGGAAGTTTTCAGCCACGGAACTTTCTGCCTATTTGCAGAGCAATTCCGTTCATGCGCTGGTCATGAACATTGATCCCCAGTCGCCCTGGCTCCGGGTCGCCTTTCCATGCTTCATAGATTTCGAGCATGTAGATATTTTGTGTGACGTTTTGGAGAAAACCATAAGAGACGATTAACCGCAAAGGACGCAAAGAAGATATTCACTACAGATCAACACAGATGACACAGATAAACGGGTACTCATGGCTGATATAGGCAATCTCCTTACCCCAGACCAGCTCGCTCACGAGAAGCGTAAGCTGCTTGAGCAGTGGCTGGAGCAGGAAGGCATCCGTCCAACGTCGCAGGCAATCACGCCTGAGAAGAGGAAGAACTATTCCCAGTTGCCGCTCTCTTTCGCGCAGCAGCGACTCTGGTTTCTTGATCAACTGGAGCCGGGCTCGCCTTTTTACAACCTTCCTCATCCGGTGCGGCTCAAGGGAAAACTCGATGCAGCCGTACTCGAAGCCAGCCTGAATCACGTTGCCCAGCGGCACGAGACACTGCGCACCACCTTCCATGAAGAAAATGGCAAGCCGGTGCAGCGGATTGCCGAAGGCGCCGGCTTACACATCACTGTTACTGAGCTGACTCATCTGCCAGAGTTGGAGCAAGAACACCAGGCGCATCAGCTCGCCAGTGAAGAGGCGCGCCGCCCATTTGATCTGCAGCGCGGGCCGCTGTTGCGCGCCCATCTTCTGCGGCTGGGCCCGGAAGACCACCTCCTGCTGCTCACCATGCACCACATCATCTCTGATGGATGGTCGCTGGATATCTTCATCAGAGAGACTGGTGCGTTTTATGAAGCCTTGCTCGCCGGAGGTTCTCCCGCCCTTCAGCCTCTTCCTATCCAGTATGCCGACTATGCCATCTGGCAGCGGGAACAGCTTGAAGGAGATTTTCTGGAGCAGGAGCTTCAATACTGGCGGCATCAGCTTGGCGGTACTATTGCGCCGCTTCAGCTTCCAGCCGATTACCCGCGCCCCGCTTTGCAGAAGTATCGCGGCGCTCAATCTCATCTGGAGTTGACCAGGGGATTCATCGAACAAGTAACAGCGCTCGCCAGAAGCAATGACATTACGTTATTTATGTTTCTGCTGGCCGGTTACAAACTTCTCCTGCATCGCTACAGCGGACAGGAAGATATTGTTGCAGGTTCTCCTATCGCTAACCGCACGCGTCCGGAAATTGAAGAGCTGATCGGATACTTCGCCAACACTTTGGCATTGCGCAGCGATTTAAGCGGCGACCCCACAGTGGAAGAACTGCTGGCTCGTGTCCGCGAAACTGCGCTGGGCGCCTATGCTCACCAGGACATCCCATTTGAGAAATTGCTGGAGGATTTGCAGCCTCCGCGCGATCCCAGCCGCCAGCCTGTATTTCAGGCGGTGTTTGCCCTGCAGAACCTGCCGTCCTCCGGCTACACGCTGCCCAATTTGGCCATAACCCCGGTGGACATAGATACCGGGACATCGAAATTCGATCTCACCTTGATTGCCCAGGAAAGTAGCGCCGGTCTATCCTGTACGCTCGAATACAACACTGACCTGTTCAGCCGCTCCACCGCTAGCCGCCTGCTTGATCATTTCCACAATCTCTTGCGGGGAATGGTTGAAAATCCGAAGGGGCGCATCTCTGAAATTCCGCTGCTTGGCAATGCGGAGAAAGCGCAACTGGTCAAGACTTGCAGGCGCAGGAGCGAATACACGGTGAGCACGAGCCTGGTCGAATTGTTTGAGGCCGGTGTAAAGCTTCATCCTGAAGCTCGGGCGGCAGGTTTCGGCGAACAATGGCTTACCTATAAAGATATCAATGAGCGGGCAAATCAATTAGCTCATTACCTGTTGGCGGAGGGCATCGGGCCTGAGATGCTGGTTGGCATTCTCGCCGAGCGCACTCTTGACCTGGTGATCTCGATTCTGGGAATTCTCAAGACCGGTGCTGCTTATCTGCCGCTCGATCCTGCTTATCCGCCGGAGCGCCTGGATTTCATGCTGCATGACAGCGGCGCAGCGGCGGTGCTGGTGCAAAAGGACCTGCGCGACCGCCTTGCATCGGCGGAAGTAAAGACAATCTGCCTGGAAGATGAGCGGGAAACCATCGCGCGTGAAGACCGCGCCAATCCTGCACAGGCCATCATTCCCGGACAGGCCGCTTATGTGATCTATACATCAGGCTCGACCGGACAACCTAAAGGAGTAGTTGTTTCGCATGCGAACGTGGTGCGGCTCTTTCAGGCAACACAAGAATGGTTCAACTTCCGTGCTGATGATGTATGGACACTCTTCCACTCCTGCGCCTTTGATTTTTCTGTCTGGGAACTCTGGGGAGCGCTGCTCTATGGCGGACGCCTGGTAATCGTTCCTTATTGGGTGACCCGCTCGCCTGACGTATTTCTTGATCTATTAATAAAAGAGAAAGTCACGATTCTCAACCAGACCCCTTCAGCCTTTCGCCAGCTTATTGAGGCTGAAGGCGCGCTCCCGTACCGGCCACAACTCGCCTTGCGCGAAGTCATTTTTGGCGGCGAAGCCCTGGATTTTGTCATGTTGAAACCATGGCTTGAAAGACATCCGGACTGTCCTCGCCTCGTAAACATGTACGGGATCACGGAAACCACGGTGCATGTCACCTGGCGTCCTGTCTCCAAACAAGAGACAGCCCCGCCCAAAGAGAGCCGGATCGGAGTCGCGATTCCTGATCTCGAAATCTACATACTCGACCGGCACATGCTGCCTGTGCCGCCCGCAGTGGCCGGGGAAATATTTGTGGGAGGTGCGGGTGTAGCGCGCGGATATCTGCGGCGCCCGGAACTCACCGCAGAGCGCTTTGTGCCGAACCCCTTTGCCACCGTGCCCGGAGACCGCCTGTACAAGACTGGCGATCTGGGAAGGTACAGGGGCGCGGATCTGGAATATCTGGGCAGAGTTGATCAGCAGGTGAAGATTCGCGGATTCCGCATCGAGTTAGGCGAAATTGAAAATGTCTTCCGGCAGCACCCGCAGGTGCAGGATTGTGTCGCTGCTCTCCATCAGGAAAGCAGCGGTGAAAAGCGTCTGGTCCTGTACGTAGCCGCAAAAAATAATCACTTGCCTTCCTCCAGCGATCTGCGGCACTTTGCCGGCAGCACGCTGCCGGACTACATGCTTCCCGCGTCTGTGATGTATTTGGAGGCACTGCCGCTCACCGCGCATGGCAAGATTGACCGTCGCGGGTTGCCTGTTCCTGAACACAGCAGGCCGGAGCTTGAGGAAAGCTATGTGCCCCCTGCCACTGACCTGGAAAAGACGCTGGCTGAAATCTGGTCGCAGGTGCTGCATCTGGAACGCGTCGGAGTAGAAGATAATTACTTCACCCTGGGCGGAGATTCCATCCGCAGTATTGAAGTGCGTGCCCATGCTCATGCCAGAGGGCTGGATCTTTCCATCCAGCAACTCTTCCAATACCAGACCATCCGTGAGCTCGCGCAGCAATTAAACGGCGCTGGCGCGGCTGCGGCCCCCAATCGCGTGCAGCCTTTCAGCCTTTTATCAGAAGAAGACCGTCAGAAACTTCCCGCAGGTCTGGAAGATGCTTACCCGCTCTCAAGCCTTCAATCGGGAATGGTTTTTCACAGCGAGTACAGCGCCGATTACCTCATCTACATCACCACTTTTCATCTTCGTGGCCGCTTTGATCTCCCCGGCCTGCGAATGGCCATTGATTACGTGACGCGCCGCCATCCCATGCTGCGCACCTCTTTTGACTTGACTGATTTCAGCGGACCACTGCAGTTCGTTCATCCCGGTGCAACCATTCTTATCGAGGTAGAAGACCTGCGCCATCTCACTGCTGAAGAGCAGGAGGCCGAAATCGCCAGGTGGATGGAAGCTGAAAAACACCGGAGCTTTGAATGGAACTCGGTCCCGCTGCTTCGCGTTCATTTGCACCGGCGCGGTGAAGATAGCTTCCAATTCAGCCTCAGCGAGCCATTTCTTGACGGCTGGAGCGTCGCTTCGCTGGTCACCGAGATTTTCGAGAATTACTCCAGGTTGATCAGAGAGGAGTCAATCCCACCTGCCCCTCTGCGCGCCTCTTACGCTGATTTTGTGGCTCTCGAACAGCAGACCATCGCTTCGGAAGAAAGCCGGCGCTACTGGTCTGAAAAATTCAGTGATGCCAATGGCAGCAGGATCACCGGTACTTCACTCCTGCGTCAGCAGAGCGGCTCCCCGAGAGTAGGCCGCATTGATGTGCCTATTTCCCACCAAACTTCCAACGTACTGCATGAATTAGCCGCAGCCGAAGGTCTGTCTATCAAGAGCATCCTCCTGGCCGCTCATTGCAAAGTCATCAGCGTATTGAGCGGGCAGTCCGGCGTGTTTACCGGCCTCTTCATGAATGGCCGCCCCGAAATTGAAGATGGTGAAAAGCTGATCGGCATGTTTCTCAACATTCTGCCGTTCAAGCTGAGTCTGGAAGCTGAGAACTGGTCTGAACTGGCGCGCCGGGTGGCTGAAGAAGAACGCCGGTTGCTTCCTCACCGCCGCTACCCGATTCAGCGCCTCCAGCATCTTTACGGTGCGGAGAACCTGTTTGATACAGCTTTCAATTTCACCCACTTTCACGTTTATCAGCGGCTGCTCAAGACGGGTGAAATCGAAGGCGCATCTTTGTCCGGCACCGAACAAACCTATTACGCGCTGACCGCCCAGTTCAATCTCGATGAAGCATTATCCAGGATCACCCTTGCCCTCGATTACCGCGAGCTGTCCATCTCTCCTGAAGATGTTGAAAAAGCGGCCGGATACTATTCGCGCGTGCTTTCTGCGATGGCTGACGCTCCTTTTGCCAGCCATGAAGCTATTTGTTTCCTTTCGCAAGCCGAGCAGTACCAGTTATTGGCGCAGTGGAACCATACCTTTATGGATTACCCGAAGGAGCAAAGTTTCCTGGCCCTGTTTGAAAAACAGGCGGAGCTTGTTCCTCATGCTCCCGCGGCCATCTATGGCGAAGAGCAGCTTACTTACCGTGAATTGAATGAACGCGCCAACCAGCTAGGACATCATCTGCGCTCCCTGGGCGTGGGTCCGGAAACTCTGGTGGGAATCTGCATGCAGCGCACCAATCAGATGACGGTTGGACTTCTGGGGATCCTCAAATCAGGCGGGGCTTATGTTCCGCTTGATCCTCAATATCCTGCCGAGCGCCTGAAGTTCATGCTTGAAGATACTCAGATCAGGGTACTGGTCACCCAGAGTGATTTGAAAGAAATCCTGCCGCAACGCGTGGAAAACACGGTCTGTCTCGACACCGACTGGCCCACCATCAGCCACGCAAGCACCGCCAACGTGCATAGCGGATTGATCTCCAGCAATGTTGCCTATCTCGTCTATACCTCCGGTTCCACCGGCAAACCCAAGGGAGCAGCCATCGAGCACCACAGCACTCTGGGACTCATGCATTGGGCCCAGCTTGAATTTGGAAGAGAAACACTGGCTGGAGTTCTGGCCGCTTCTTCCATCTGCTTCGACATGTCCGTGTTTGAGATTTATGTCCCGCTGAGTTGGGGCGGGGCAGTCATCATGGCAGAAAATGTCCTCCAGCTACATACGCTGGCCGCCAAAAATAAAGTCACGTTCATCAGCACCGTGCCTTCTGCCATCGCTGAGCTTTCACGTCTGGGATGGGTGCCTGAAACCACCAGGGCCGTATTGCTTGCGGGTGAGGTGCTGCCGGAAAAAATCGTGAACCAGATTTTTGAGCTGACCAGCATTGAAAAAGTCTGGAACCTCTACGGACTCTCCGAAGACACCAGCTACACCACCGCCGCCTTAATGGAGAAAGGCAGCAACACTCCTGTGACCATTGGCCGCCCAATCGCCAATCGCCAGCTCTATGTGCTCAACCAGCAGCTTCAGCCTGTGCCCCGGGGAGTTACCGGCGAATTGCACGTAAGCGGAGAAGGACTTGCGCGCGGCTATGTGAACCGGCCCGAACTCACGGCAGAGCGGTTCATACCTGATCCATTCAGCAGCGAGCCTGGCGTGCGCATGTACCGCACCGGCGATCTGGTCCGCTATCGCCCCGATGCAAGAATGGAGTGCCTTGGGCGTATCGATCATCAGCTCAAAATTCGCGGATACCGCATCGAACTTGGCGAAATTGAATCGGTGCTGGGCGCGTATCCCGGAGTCAAGACCAATGCCGTGGTGCTGCGTGAAGACGTGGCCGGGGAAAAGCAACTGGTCGCCTATGTCGTGCCCAAAGAAGAAAGCCATCCTACCAGCAGCGATCTGCGTGCTTACCTGAAAACCAAAGTGCCTGACTGGATGGCGCCCTCGGCAATCCTGCTGATTGAGCAGATGCCTATGACCAGCAACGGCAAAGTAGACCGCAAAGCTTTGCCTGCGCCTGCCGCCCTCAGGCTTCCGGAGAAGCATTTCGTCGCGCCGCACACCTTTATCCAGGAGTTGCTGGCCGGCATCTGGAGGCAGGTGCTCAAGTTAGAGAAGGCCGGCATCCATGACAACTTTTTTGAGTCGGGAGGGCACTCTCTCAACGCCACGCAGGTCATCTCGCGTGCGCGCAACGTCTTCCACATCGAATTGCACGTGCATGACCTCTTTGCTTCCCCTACCATTGCCGGTCTCGCGGGAATCGTCACAGGGAAACTCAAGGACAGCAAACTGCAAGCGCCTCCATTGCTGCGGACCGCCCGCAGCGGTCCTCTGCCTCTCTCTTTCGCCCAGCAGAGGTTATGGTTCATTGACCGCCTGGAATCGGGCTCGCCCTTTTATAACATCCCTGTGGCTGTTCACCTCAAGGGTGAGCTGGACACGGCTGTTCTGGAAAAGTGTGTCAACGAAATCGTCCAGCGGCACGAAATTTTGCGCACCAGCTTCGTGCAGATTGACAGGGAACCGGCGCAGATCATTGTCGATAGATTGACCGCTCCCCTGACTATTACCGATCTCACTCACCTGTCACAGGCAGAGCAGGAACAACAAATCAGCCTGCTGGTCCATCAGGATGTGCAGCGCGCCTTCGATCTCGAAAAACCGCCGCTGTTGCGGCTCAATGTTTTCCGGCTCTCTCCTGAAGACCACCTGCTGCTCGCAGTGATGCACCACATTGTTTCCGACGGATGGTCGCTCGGGATTTTCGTCCACGAACTCACAGAATTGTACGCGGCTTTCTCCGCCGGCCAAGCATCGCCGCTGCCTCCGCTGCAAATTCAATACGCAGATTATGCAGTATGGCAGCGTGAATGGTTGAGCGGTGACGTATTGGACTCACAGCTTGACTACTGGAAAGACCGCCTTGCCGGAGCGCCACCAGAACTGGGGTTGCCTGTGTACCACCCGTATCCCGGACGGCAGACGTACCAGGGCAGAAAACTCACCATCACTCTTTCGCCTGCTATTACCAAGGACATTAAGGCGTTGGCCGCAAATGAAGGCGTCACACTCTTTATGGCGCTGCTGGCGGCCTGGAAGATATTGCTTGCTCAGCGCGCCAGGCAGTCTGACTTAGTCATCGGAACCGCGATTGCCGGGCGCAACCATAGCGAGATTGAGCCGCTCATTGGTTTCTTCGTCAACACGCTGCCATTGCGCACAGACCTATCGGGCAATCCCAGCCTTCGTGATCTGCTGCATCGCGTTCGCGAGACCTGCCTGGCAGCCTATGCGCATCAGGACCTGCCTTTTGAAAAACTGGTTGAGCAACTGCAGCCCCGGCGTGATTCGGTGCGCGCACCCATCGTCCAGGTGATGTTCGTATTGGAGAATGCGCCCCTGCCTGAACTGCGGCTAGGCAGTCTCCAGATTTCTTCTTTCCCCATAGACAGCGGCAGCGCCAAATTCGAACTCGCCCTGCTTGTGTCTGAAGACAAAGACACGATGAGTTGCAACTTTGAATACAATACCGCACTTTTTGAGGAGCAAACCATCGCCCGCATGGTCCAGGATTATCAGGCTATTTTGCAGCAGATGATCGCCCAGCCAGCCCTGCATCTGCACGCGCTCGAAGAAGCCTTGGATCATGCTGCGCTGCATCAGGTGCTCTCGGAATTCAGCCGCTCCGGCAACCGTCCTTTGCCTGAAGCAGCCATTCATCAGTTGTTCGAGCAGCAGGCCGGACGCACCCCTGATGTTCTTGCCATCGTCACCGTTCACGGCCGCCTCACCTATCGTGATCTGAACCGCCGGGCTAACCAGCTTGCGCGCGAGTTGCAGAAGCAGGGAATTGGAGTGGAATCTCGCGTAGCCATCTTCATGGAGCGCTCAGCGGAAATGTTTATCGCTGTCTTGGCTGTATTGAAAGCCGGCGCTGCTTATGTGCCGCTGAACCCCCAGCATCCGGCTGAGAGAACCAGGTTCCTGCTCTCCGATGCTACGCCCACAGTGCTGCTCACCCAGCAGCATCTACAGGCCATGCTGCCTGCTGCTAACGTTAAGACGATTGCGGTTGATGCACCTGCAAAAGCTGCGGATGATGACACTGCCAATCTGCAAGTTCCGCTCAGCCCTGAATGTCTCGCTTATGTGATCTACACTTCCGGTTCCACTGGAAATCCAAAGGGGAGCATGGTTTCGCACCGCGCGCTGGTGAACCATGCCCTGCAGATGGTGGAACTCTACGATCTTCAGCCTGGCCGCCGCATGCTGCAGTTCTTTCCATTGAGCTTCGATGCCTCTGCGGAAGATATTTTCCCGGTGCTTCTCAGCGGCGCTACCCTGGTTTGCCCGCCAGATTCGTTTGCCTATGCTCCGCAAGAGTTGCTGGTATTTTGCGAACAGCATGAAGTCACTACCGTACATTTGCCGGTGGTCCTCTGGCATCACATAGCAGGTGAGCTTTCCAGTGGCAAGCTGGCTGTTCCCGCCCATCTGCGAATGCTCTCGGTCGGTGGCGAGAGTC
>Ga0066662_10001337_pt1 | contig 11222 bp, 9 predicted proteins | sample GraSoiAngelo_111_FD_133939 | JGI IMG/M metagenome (GOLD analysis project Ga0066662, IMG submission 133939) | Grasslands soil microbial communities from the Angelo Coastal Reserve, California, USA - 14_0903_12_40cm | ecosystem: Environmental > Terrestrial > Soil > Grasslands | place: USA... | reverse complement strand
CCGCGCCGCCCACAACGCGGCGAGCGTTGCGGGAATGAGGCCGATCGCGCAGACGATCAGCATCGCCATGAGCAGCCGGTGAATCGCAGCCTGCGCCTCCGCCACCGGCACCGCCGCGACCGCCTCGCCCGTGCCGGCGCGTTGCACCGCGGCGAGGTAGCCGACGCCTCCGATCGTGAGCGAGCTCGAGCCACCCGGCTTCGGCAGGCGGTGGGAGAGCAGCTCGCGGGCGGCCGGCCGGTTGGAGAGGACGGTTCCGTCCGGGGCGACCGTCATCAGCAGCTGGTCGGAGCCGCTGCGAGCGTTGAGGTATGCCTTGACCACGTCGTCGCTGCGCTCGTGCTCGGCGTCCGACTCGCCGGTGGAGGTCAGGTAGGCCGCATCGCTGGACACGCCGCCCGAGCTGCTGCCGCCGTCGCCGCCCTCCCAGCCACCCGTGCCGCCACCGGTCGAGCCCGAGCCGGTGTCGCCACCGCCGTCGGTCGAGGCCGGAGGAGGCGTGGACGTCGAAGGGGGAGCGGACTGCGAGCCTCCGGTCGACGGAGGCGGCGCCGGCGAGGACGTCCCTGAGCCCGACCGCTGCGTTCGTTCGCTGACATCGCCCCTGTGCCTGGCGCGAGCGAGGTCGACCGCGGCCTGCCGAGCCTGATCCTGCAGCACCTGGGCGACCTCGCGCCGCTCGACCAGGTACACGGTCAGCATGCCCGCGAGCAGCACTCCCAGCGCGAGCGCCGCCGTGATCAGCGCGAACCGCGTCCGTATGGCGAGATGCGGCTTCATGCGGCCTGTGCGCGACGCAGCCGGTATCCCATTCCGCGAACCGTCTCGATGGCGTCGCCGGCATCGCCCAGCTTGCGGCGCAGGTACCCGATGTAGACGTCGACCAGGTTCGAGCGGGGGTCGAAGGTGTAGCCCCAAACGCCGTTCAGGATCTGCTCGCGGGACAGCACCTGCCCTGGGTGGCGCATCAGGTAGGCGAGCAGCGCGAACTCGCGAGCCGAGAGCGGCACCTCCACGTCTTCGACCCGCACCTCCCTCGTGAGCAGGTCGAGCCGCAGCCCGGCCGCCTCCAGCCGGTCGGCCGACCGCGCGACATCGCCGTCGCGCGTGTGCGCGCGGACGCGGGCGGCCAGCTCGGCAAAGGCGAACGGCTTGACGACGTAGTCCGTCGCGCCCAGATCGAGACCCCGCACGCGGTCCGTGATCTCCCCGCGAGCCGTCAGGAGAATGACGGGCACGTGCGGATCGCTTGCGCGGATCGCGGCCAGCACGTCGAACCCGTCCATGCCCGGAAGCATGACGTCGAGGATGACGACGTCGGGATGGGCCCCTGCGAACACGCCCAGGGCGGTGTCGCCACGATCCGCGGTGGTGACGGTGTGTCCCTCAGCCACGAGGCCGCGTCGCAGGAACGACATGATCAGGGGCTCGTCCTCGACCACCAGGATGTTCATGGCCGTTCCAGTTTGACGCATGCGTGTGAGACGGTTCTCATCAGCTGCATCCTGAGCATGCACGCCGCAGCCCGGCGAGCCATCGGGGAAGTCCCCGTTCGGCCTACTGGAACGGCACGGTGACCGGGCCGGGCAGGCGCCGGTAGATCGCGAAGAAGTCGCGGTCGTCGGGGACGAGGTAGCGCGTGGGCGCCTGCTGGTAGTTGGGCACGATGCGATCCGGCTGCAGCGTCGAGCCATGGCGGTAGGTGATCAGCGTCGGCCACTCCGGGTTGATGTCGAGCTGCATGGCGCGCACCGCCCCGGCGTGCTGCAGGATCTTGGCCATCGACGTCACCGTCTGCCAGTCGGCGGCGGCGTAGATCAGGTTGCCGTGGCGGTCGATGCCCGCGCCGGTTCGCCAGACCCGGGTGGCGTTGCCGAGGGTGTAGCCCCACTGCGACGAGTCATTCAGCGCAGGGTTGAGGCGGCCGTTGTCGACGATCAGCGGAAGGCTCTGCCGGGCGAAGGCGATCTGCGGGCCTGCCACGGGGCCGCCGTGCCAGGTGGTCACGTCGACGCGGCCGTCGCGGTAGCCGATGAGGGTGGCCAGGCCCCGCTTCAGCGGTTCGTAGCCGCGGCCGCCGATCGACGAGCCGTTGTCGCCGTCCTTGTAGATGAAGCCGCCGTTGAACGTCGCGAGCAGCCGCCAGCGCTGGTCGTAGGGGATCGACATGGGGCCGCGCACGGGCGCGTTCGGCGGCTCGTACCGCCCGGGGTACCAGGCCGCCGCGGTGCGGGTGTGGTCGAACCAGGCCACGTACGCGACCACCCGCGGGTAGTCGGGCTGCGGCCGGAACGTCGTGAGCAGCACCGGCGGGCGGCCGTTGACCACCACGCCTGTGCCTCGCCAGACCCCCTCACCCGGCAGCGGCTGCGCGAAGAGCGGCTTGATCGGGGGCGGCAGCGGCGTGCCGGCCGCGGCATGCCGACGCCTGGTCGCAGCGGGGGTGGGGCCGACCCCGACGCTCGGCAGGCTGGTCAGCTGGGGGCCGCCCTTGCCGGGCGCCTTCCAGCTGTAGTAGTAGTGCTCGACCTCGTCGACCAGCCAGTTGCCGTGGTGGGCCCGGATCCACTCGACGGTGCGTGGCCACAGGGGCAGGCTCGACGGCTGCATCATCGTGGTGGTGTAGGAGTAGGCCGGCGCGGCGAGCAGGAGCACGATCACGGCGAGGGTGACGAGGGCCCACCGCCTCCGGTGTCCGCTGTGCTGCTTTCGCCCTGGGCGCCTGGCCCGGGTCTCGCTGGTCATGGCCGCCGACGGTACCCCCGCTTCATGAGGAAAGGCTGAGGGTCCCGTTGTCGGCGGATGAAGCCTGGTTGTGGTCTCGTTGCGCGAGCGCCTCGCGGGGCGGGTACGCGCCGTGACGGCGGCGCACTCGTCTACCCTGGTCCGCCGATGACCGCTCGCCGCCGACCGGCCCCACGCCGCCGAGCCCGAGGCCGGCTGATGGCCGCATCGCTGGTGCTCGCCAGCGCCGTCGCCGCCCTGGGCGGCCTGTGGTTCGACCGCAGCTCGAATGGCACCGCGAGCACGAGCGGTGCAACCACGCCGCCGCCCACGACCGCGGGCGCGAGCCACACGGCGAAGCCGGCGCTGCGCTTGACGGTCAGCCGCGCCGGGCGCCTGCCGGCAGCCGTGCAGGACAGCGCCGTTACGGTGATCGGGGACACGGCGTACGTGTTCGGCGGGCTCGACGCTGCTGGATCGTCGGTCGGCACCGTCTCACGGATCCGCGGAAGCTCGATCCGGACGATCGGGCAACTGCCCGTGCCGCTCCACGACGCCGCGGCCGCGACCGTGGCCGGCCGGCTGTACGTGCTCGGCGGCGGCCAGGTGACGAGCGCCTCGGGCATCGGGGTGTTCACGCCGTCGACGGGACAGACCCGGCTGACAGGTGCCCTGCCGACGCCGCTCTCCGACCTGTCCGCGACGTCCCTCGACGGCACGACCTACGTCGTGGGGGGGTTCACGGGTTCGGCGTGGTCGGATGCCATCTACAGCTTCAGGGGAGCGCGGGTACGGCGCGTCGGGCGGCTGCCCGTTCCCACGCGCTACGCCGCGGTGGCGACGGTCGGCAACTCGGTGATCATCGCGGGGGGCCGGACGGAGGCCGGGCCGACCGCGGCGATCTACCGCTTCACACCGGCCGGCGGCCGGGTGCAGAGGATCGGCACGCTGCCACAGCCGCTGATGCACGCATCGGCCGGCACGCTCAATGGCGCCATGTACGTCGTTGGGGGCCTCGACGCCGCCAACCGGCCACTGAGGTCCGTCGTCGGCATCCGCTCCGACGGCTCGGCGAAGGTGACCGCACGCCTGCCAACGCCGCTCTCCGACGCGCCGGTGGCGACGCTGCCGGGCCGGCTGCTGATCGTCGGCGGCAGTACCGGGGCGAGCCCGACCAACGCCGTCGAGTCACTCTCGTTCCAGCCGGTGAAGCCGCAGACGACGCCGAAAGCGGCCCCGCCGTCCACGGCGAAGGCCGGCTCTCCCGCGATGTTTCGCGGCCCGCTCCCGGGCGACATGCTGATCGCCGACCGCGGCAACGACCGCATCCTGCTGGTCGACCCCCGGCACCGGGTGATCTGGATGTACCCGCACAACAGCTCCCAGACCCGCCTCTACTTCGACGACGACACGTTCTTCGCGCCGGGCGGAAGGTCGATCATCTCCAACCAGGAGGAGAACCACGAGATCGTCGAGCTGAGCTACCCCGGCGGCCACATCATCTGGCGCTACGGGCACGCCGGCGTCCCGGGGTCGGGTGCCGGGTACCTGAACACGCCCGACGATGCCTACCGGCTCGCAGACGGCACGGTGATCGTCGCCGACGCCTACAACTGCCGCGTGCTGGAGATCCGCCACCACCGAGTGGTCCGGTCGATCGGGCAGGCCGGCCACTGCGTTCACGACCCGCCCCGGTACCTGGGAGCCGTCAACGGCGACACGCCGCTTCCCAACGGCCACATCCTCGTGTCCGAGATCAACGGCTCCTACATCGACGAGTTCACGATGAGCGGACGGCTCGTGCGGGTCTACCGCGCGCCCGTCGCCTACCCGTCCGATCCTCAGCTGACCCTGAAGGGCAACATCCTGCTCGCGGACTACGCCTCGCCCGGCGGCGTCGTGATCCTCTCCAGGCGCACCGGGCGGCTGCTGTGGCGATACCAGCCCACCAGCGGGCCTGGCCGGCTGGATCACCCCAGCCTGGCCGCGATGCTGCCGAACGGCATGATCGCGGTCACCGACGATTACAACCACCGCATCGTCATCATCGACCCGCGGACGCGGCGGATCGTCTGGCACTACGGCCATCTCGGGATCTCCGGCCGCGGCAGGGGATACCTGAATACCCCGGACGGCTTCGACTTCGTGCCGGTGACGCCCGACGGCAAGCCGGATCCCGCGCAGATCACGCACGGTAGATAGCGCGGCCGCGCGGCCCGGTATCCTTGCCCGCCGTGGGGAGACGGCACGTTCTCGGCCCGCTGCTGGCCTGCATGGTCGTACTGGCAGCAGGGCTGGCGCTGAAGCTGGGGCATGTCCACGGGCCCGCGCCGTTCGAGGATCCCGACGTGAGCGACGTCCACATGCTGTACGTCCAGCGGCAGCTGAACGTGGGCGCCACGCCCTACCTCGACTACCGGCCGTACGACCCGAGCGCGTCACCGAAACCGCTGCCGCCGGGGGCCACGCAGAGCGCCGGCTGGGTCGAATACCCGGTCGGCATCGGGGCGGCCATGTGGGCGGCGGCCCAGCCCGCCCACAATGCCGACCAGTTCCTGCTGGTCACCGCGATCGGGCTGTCCGCCGCCGCGCTGTTGACCGTGGTGCTGCTCGCTCCGACGGGCCCACGCGCCTACCTGTTCGCCGCGTCGCCGGTCCTGCTGGTCTACGCCTTCCACAACTGGGACCTGCTTCCGGTCGCCGCCGTCACCGCGGCGATCACGGCGCTTCGCAACCAGCGCACGGGGGCGGCGGGCGCACTGCTCGGGGCCGGCGCCATCCTCAAGATCAATCCCCTGCTGCTCGTGCCGGCCTTCGTCGCGTCCCGGTGGCTGCAGGGCGACCGGCGCGGCGCTGCGACGCTCGCCGGTGCGGCGGCGGCCGTCGTGATGGCGGCCAACCTCCCGATCATGCTGGCGAACTACCAGGGCTGGCGCACGCCCTACACGTTCCAGCAGAACCGGCCGCCTGACATCAACTCGGTCTGGTTCTGGATGCACCACCACTTCACCATCTCGAACGTGAACCTTGCATCCGGGGCGTTAACGGCCGCCCTCGTCATCGCCGGCGTCATCTGCGTGCGGTACGGCGCCTCGCCCGTGGCGGTGGCCGCCGCCACGATCGCCGGGACGATCGCGATCGGCAAGGTGGCCTCGCCGCAGTACGCGCTCTGGCTGCTCCCGTTCTTCGCCCTGCTCACCGTGCGGCTGCGGTGGTGGGTGCTCTTCACCGTCTCCGAGCTGATCTTCTGGTCAGCGTTCTTCGCACAGGGGTACCTCGGCACGCACGGCAGCGGCTACGTCGAGCCGGCGGTCTTCCTGCGGGCAATCGTTCTGGCCGCGCTGATCCCGGTGTTCCTGCTCAGCCGGGATGTCCTTCCGCTGCGGGCGACGGAGCACACGACCTGATCCTGGGTGCCCGCATCGCGCTCGTCGCCGCCGTGGCCTGCGCGGTGCTGATGGCGGCCGGCTATGCCGTCAAGGCGACGTGCCCCGGGCCTGCGCCGGCCGATGGCTACCCGAGCACCTGCTACACCGATATCCAGTGGGATCGAGGCCTCTACAGGCCGGGCGTCGTCCCCTATGTCGACCAGTTCGTCGAGTACCCGGCCCTGACCGGGACGTTCATGTGGGTCACCGCGCGGATGACCAACAGCCAGTCCCAGTACCTCGCGCTCACGGCCGTCCTGCTGACGCTCGTGGCCGTGTGGGCGTCGGTCGTGCTGGCTCGATTGACCGGCCGCCGCGCGCTGGCCTGGGCGCTCGCGCCGCAGCTGGTGATGGTCGGCCTCCTCAACTGGGACATCCTCGTCGTGAGCAGCATGACGGCGGCGGCCTGGTGCTGGTACCGCGGGCGCCTCGGGTGGACGGGTATCTGGCTCGGGATCGGGACGGCGCTGAAGCTGTACCCGGCGCTGCTGATCGTCCCCTTCGTCATCGACCGGCTGCGCGCGCGAGACCGGCGCGGCGCGGGTCTGCTGGTCGCCGGAGCGGCGGTCGGCGCCGGCATCCCGAACCTGCCCTACATGATCGCCAGCCCCCGTGGCTGGTGGGCGACCTACCGGTTCCACATCCACCGCCCGGCCGAGGTGAACAGCATCTGGACGCACGGGCCGCCGCACATGCCGGTACCCACGCTGAACCTCGTCTCCGGCCTGCTGACCGCGGCCGGCGTGGCCGTAGCGCTGGCCTACGCCTGGCGGCGCCCGCTGCCGGGCGGCCGCTACCCCGCGCTGCAGGTGGCCGGGGCCATGCTGGCGGTGCTCTTCATCTTCTCGAAGGTCGTCTCCCCCCAGTACGTGTTGTGGCTGCTGCCCTTCTTCGCGCTGCTCCGCGTCCAGGTGGGCTGGTGGGTCGCGTTCCTGGTCGTGTCGGCGATGATGTTCGCCGTGGCGTTCATGGCCGGGTACCCGGGCCTGCCGCCCGGGCGCTTCGGTGCGGCCTACGACGTGATGGTGTGGACGCGCTCCGGGCTGCTGGCCGGCCTTGCCGTCGCGTTCGTGCGCGCGTCGGCCGCCGGGCAGCCAATCGCCCGGGAATAGGCGCCAGCCCGATCAGCCCGGCGGAGCGCGGCGCGCTCAACCGCCGGTCGGCGTCCCGACGATGCGGATGCGCCCGCGCGAGAGCTCGACCTGCCCTCGCCGGCGCATCTCCTGCAGCGCGCGGTTGACGGTCAGCCGCGAGGTCCCGGCCAGGCCGGCGAGGTCGTCCTGCGTGAGGGGGATGACCGCGTCCCCTCCGGGCTCGCCGTACCGCTCCGCCAGGACGTCGAGCATCCGGCGAACACGCTGCGGCGCGGGCGTGTACAGCGCCTCCACGAGGCGGTCAGTGAGCTCGGCAACCCGGTCGGCCATCAGCTGCAGCAGGTGGTCGACGATCTCGGGATGGCTCCCGCGGAGCTGATCGAGATCGCGCTTGGAGAGGGCATAGGTCTCGGCCGGGCCGAGCGCCTCGACCGTGGCGGTGCGCACGTGGCCGGGGCGGAGCAGGGCCACCTCGCCGAAGGACTGGCCCGGGCCGAGCAGCTGGAGCGTCGCCACGTCACCCAGTGGCGTTGTCACGCGTGCCGCGAGACATCCGCTGCGGACGAGGTGCATCGTGTCCGCCGGATCGTCGCGGTGAAAGACCACCTCACCGCGGCGATACGTGCGGCGCCGTGCTGCGGCCAGCACGCCGCGGGCCTCCTCGGCCTCGAGCACGTCCAGGATCGGCCAGCCGGCCATGCCGGCGAGTGTATCGAGGTTTACACACCATGTGCATCCCGCGATGTCGAACAGGCGGTTCGCCCCCCGTACCTTCTGACTCATGAAGCAGCTGGCCCCATCACCGGAAGGGAGCACCACGATGTTCCGCTCGTACACGCTCCGCGTCGTCGTCCTGGCGATCACCGCACTGGCCATGAGCGCCTCGGCCGCCCAGGCCCGCCCGCTCGGCGAGGCCTTCACCGCGTCGACCCCGTACGTCGGCTATCACACCTTCTACCGCCCGGCGCAGGTGACCGGGTACCACGGCTTCTACCGCCCGAGCCCGGCCACGCGCACGACGCCGGTCGTCGTCCCGGCTGTCGAGCCCGCCACGCAGCGCGCTTCCAGCGCGGGCTTCGATTGGTCGACCGCGTTGCTCGGCGCAGCCATCGTCGGCGTGGTGCTGCTGCTGGCAGCGATCCCCGCGAGCCGCATCCGCCCGCGGCGGGTCGCCCAGTTCTAGCAGCTCCGGGACGCGTCCGGCCGGGTGCGACCCCGGCCGGACGCGATGGGGGGAAGCACAAGGGCGAGCGCCCGAGCCGGGCGCTCGTTCCTGTGTGCGGCTATCCTCGCGCGCAATGAGCGCGACCGCACTGCAGCCGCTGCCGGCGGCATACGCACCCACGCGAGATGCGCTCCACCGGCTCGCCGTCTACGTGATCTCGCCGGCGCAGCGGCTGGTCAACGGCGAGATCATCATGCGGCCGACGCCGGGCGGGTTCTCGACGTTCGAGTTCGGCGACAAAAGGACGGTGGGGGTGCGAGGCGACCTGCTGGTGGTCGACGGCGCCGAGCATCCGATCACCTCGCTGCGAGCCGCGGCCGGGCTCGTGGGTATCGAGCCGGACGTCGGGCAGCAGGAGCAGTTCGACGTCCCGCCGCACGGCGACCTGGACGAGACGCTGGCGGTCGATCGGGATGCGGCGACGGCGCTGGGCGACTGGTACGCGTTCGCGGCTGGGGCGCTCGAGGCCCTGGGAGCCGGCGCGAGCGCCGACGACGACGCGAGCATCGTGCGCCTCTGGCCGGAGCACTTCGACGTGGCGATCGACCTGGGCGACGGCGCGGGCGGCCACCGTGCGACCTACGGCGCGTCGCCAGGCGACCGCCACCATGCCGAGCCGTACCTCTACGCCTCGCCGTGGGCGGGCCGGATCGATGGGTTCTTCGACGACCCCGAGTTCAAGGGTGCGACGCTCCTGCGCTCGCAGCTCGAGCGGGAGGCCGACCCGGCTCGGGCAGCGGTCGAGTTCCTGCGGGAGGCGCGGCGGCGGGTGCAGGCGCACGGCTGAGGATGCCGCGGGGCGGTCGCCGGATGGACGACCACCCCGCAGTGAGTCAGGAGGTGACCTTGATCGCCGCCACCGGCGACCAGTCGCTGCCGGTCGTGGTGCCAGCCTTCAGGAGCCGCGCCCTGAACCTGTAGGTGCCCGGCCCGGCGTCGGGGACGAACGCGCCGCTGCCGGCACCGCCCGACGGGAAGTCGCCCCACACGCCGCTCGACCCGGGGCGCTGGATCTCGACATCGTAGGCGTAGCCGGTGGGCGCTGGATAGGCGCCCCAGCGAAGCTGGAAGGTGGTGCTCGACGTCCCTGTACCAGGTGACCGCGACATCTTGACGGCAACCGTCTGCGTGAGGTTGTCGTCGTTGGGGTCGCCGACGGTGTACGTGCCCGCCGCCCAGAAGGCAAACTGGTTGAAGTCGACCTGCGGCTTGAGGTAGTAGTGGAACAGGTTGAGCCCCGTCTCGTCGGCGACCTGCACCGCGTTCGGCGTCTCGTTGTCCCAGAAGACGACGCGACCGGGAGCGGCGAGGTTGATCGTGCCATCGGTGAACCCGGAGCCGACGATCGGCTCGTAGAACGTATTCGGCACCGGCGCGATGGCGACATCGACGGTTCCCGTGTTGTTCGAGAGGTTGGGATCGACGTCCCGGGGCGTGAGTTTGCCGTAGACGAGCATCTCGCTCGATCCCGGCGGCACGCCGATCCGGTAGGTGAGGTTGACCGAAGCGCCCGGCTCCAGCGTGAGGCGACAGGTGAGCGATCCGCCCGTCCCGGGGGTGCATGTACCCGAGGCGTAGAGAACATATGAGTTAAGCCGCACGGGCTCAGTCGCCTGGATCGTGTAGGTGGCGACGGTGGCGTCTGCACCAAGGTTGGACAGCACAGCGTGATACGTCAGCGACGCGCCGACCTTGGCAGACGTCGCCCCCGTCAGTGTGGAGAAGAGATCACTGGTGATCTGAATCTCGCTAACCGCGTTGTCGTACTGGTTTGCAACCCAGGCCGCCGCGCCGTCGCTCGACACTCCCCAAGGGGCGGTTCCAACCGGGATCGTACCAACGACCGCTCCAGTTGCAGCGTCGATTTCAGTGACCGTATTATCTCGTGTATTCGCAACCCAGACCTCCGTGGAGTCCGACGAGATGCCATACGGGTGCGACCCAACGGCAATCGTCCGGACGACCGCTCCCGATACGGCGTCGATCTCCGTGACAGTGCTGTCGTGGTAGTTGGCAACCCATACATGCGAGCCATCCGACGACACGCCCGCAGGCGTAACGCCAACGGCGATAGTGCGGATCACCGTGCCGGTCGCCGCCTCGATCTCTGATACAGAACCGTCACCGGAGTTCGTCACCCACACATCCGATCCATCCGACGAGACTCCGGTCGGACCGGAGCCGACCGGGATCGTGCGAAGGACCGAGCCGGTTGCGCAACTGATCTCCGTCACGTTCGCACCGTTATAGTTGGCCACCCAGACATGGGCACCATCCGACGAGACGCCGAGCGGAGCAGAGCCGACCGGGATCGTGCGCACTACTGATCCAGTCGCAGATGCGATCTCAGTCACCGTGCCGTCGTCCGTGTTGGCCGTCCACACATCCGAGCCGTCCGACGATACGTCGCGCGGGTAGGCTCCCAACGAGATGGTCTGAACCACAGCTGCAGTCGACGCGTCGATCTCTGTAACGCTTGCTCCGTCGCTGTTACTTACCCAAACGTGCGAGCCGTCTGCCGACATGCCCTGCGGGGAGAGGCCGACCGGGATTGGGGAACCGACCACCGTTGCGGCCCGCGAAACGTCAGCGGTGGACGCCAGGGCGATAAGAGCCCCGACAAGCAGTACGGATCGCAAACCTGGCGAGGGTCTTCGGTGACCCCCGGTCGACGCGGTCTCTACAGCCTCAGTGCCTCGAGTCAGCCGGCGACGCATGCGCGCTCCTTTTCCAGAACTCCTACGCATCGGT
>Ga0066662_10001336_pt1 | contig 11225 bp, 9 predicted proteins | sample GraSoiAngelo_111_FD_133939 | JGI IMG/M metagenome (GOLD analysis project Ga0066662, IMG submission 133939) | Grasslands soil microbial communities from the Angelo Coastal Reserve, California, USA - 14_0903_12_40cm | ecosystem: Environmental > Terrestrial > Soil > Grasslands | place: USA... | reverse complement strand
CGGCGGCGTTCACGGTACATCACCCAGATCGTCCAGAGCAATAAGCGTGTCACACGCAGAAACCGTACAGCCTGTGAGAAGCTACGTATTGTTGGCATTTTTCTCCGCATGCAAAAAATCCCTTTCGTTTCATTAGTAACTAGCATAGCATGGATGCTACCAATTGTGTAGAGATTATATCCTCAAAATGCGCTATTTTTTGCTTCGCGCGGTCATAAGTCTACTAGTGCGAATGCACTATGTGATCCATCCCTGTTATGATGCTTTCGATTACCGCAGTGTGCAAAAAACAGTCTGTTCTGAGGATGCGTAACCGTTCTCAAAACGGTACACTCGAACAGTGGGCGAGAATATTTGAAGGGCCGGAAGGAGCAAACCGTCGGCCTGATCTAATCTTACTGCTGATTAAGAAAGGAGAGTGTGTGCCTGATCTTTGTGCTTGGCTTAAAAAAGGAAGGATCTCCGCACGGCTATACAAAAAATGACCATACAGCCTGAAGTTGAAATCAATCGTCCTATGGACAATGCCTGGAATCTCTCTGTCGGCCAGGATATTTGCCGAAATGTGCAAGCTGGACTCGATCATGAATGGCATGTGACAAATGGGTTGGGTGGATATGCTGCCGGATCTCTTGTTGGGGCAACGACACGCAGCTATCATGGCCTCCTTGTAGCAGCGCTTCGTCCTCCTGTCGAACGCGACGTTCTGATCACCAAAATCGATGAAACGATTGAACTACCTAGTAAAGGCGTTCTCAAACTGGGCGTGAATGAGTACCGGGATGGCACCATTGACCCACAGGGGTACAGCTACCTCGACACGTTCTCGTTAGAGGCCGACGTACCCTGCTTTCGCTATCGACTGGACGAAAACATTACGCTCGAGAAGCGCGTCTGGATGGAATACGGACAGAACACGACATATGTACAATATGTGCTCTCTGCTGTGCCAGCTAAAGGAGCGCGTGACGCGCCTCTGACGCTCACGCTCACTCCGTACTGTCTCTACCGCAATTATCATAGCACGACACGTGGAGATGCCAACTGGCATTTTCTGGTAGAGGATCAGGGGAATCGCTGCCGCATACGAGCCTACGAGGGAGCCCCGGGCTGCGTCCTTGTCCTGGGATCGTCTGCCCATTATACCCCAACAGGGAACTGGTTCTGGGGTGTGAAGCACCGTCGTGACGCAGAGCGTGGCCTGCCCGATAGCGAGGATGTGTATCAGCCCGGCACATTTCGCCTGCAGATGATGCCAGGGGAGCGTGTGACGATTGTACTCAGCTCTGAGCCTCAACTGCCGGCTGAGTTTGGTAGCCCTCAACATGAAGTGGCCGTGGAGAAATCCTGGACGCGCCACCAGCAGCGCGTCCAACAACTCCTGGCGACGGCGAATCAATCCAAAGATTCCCTGCCACAAAGAGATCCAGTACTTGCCAGGCTGATACTTGCCGCCGATCAATTTATCGTCGCTCGCCCGGCACGTGCGCAAGACAGCCAGCTGGATAGTGGACAAGGGCATCTCTCCACTGACCTTAAGACGATCATTGCCGGCTATCCCTGGTTCACCGACTGGGGAAGGGACAGCATGATTTCCCTGCCGGGATTGCTCCTCAGTACGGGGAGGTATGACGAGGCACGTGCTCTCCTCAAAGCATTTGCCTCCTATACCCACGGGGGTCTCATCCCCAACCGTTTCCCTGACAGTGGCGAGGCGCCAGAGTACAATACCATTGATGCGACCCTCTGGATGTTCTATGTCCTTGATCGCTACATCGCGACAACAGGAGACTGGTCGCTGCTCAATGAACTCTTCCTGAAGCTCAGCAGTATTGTTGACTGGCATGTGGAAGGCACAAGCTATGGCATCGGCGTCGATCCGGCTAATGGTTTGCTGCATGGTGGTACACCGGGGGTGCAACTCACATGGATGGATGCCAGGGTTGGAGATTGGGTGGTCACCCCTCGTCATGGCAAGCCTGTAGAGGTGAATGCGCTCTGGTATTATGCACTCACCTGTATGGAATCCTGGGCAGGACGGTTCTCTCTTGATGCGAGCAGGTTCAGCCACCTGCGCTCAAAGGTGCGTGAGCATTTCGCGCGGAACTTCTGGTATGAGGCAGGAGGGTATCTCTACGATGTCGTCGATGTTGAGGGGATTGCAGGACAGAATGATGCCTCACTGCGCCCCAATCAATTGTTTGCCGCATCGTTAACCCCTTCGCTGCTGACCGGGGAACAAATGCGGAGCATGCTCCAGAAGGTAACAGAAACCTTACTCACCCCTTTAGGGTTGCGCTCGCTCAGCCCTGATGATCTATCGTACTGCAAGCATTTTAATGGGAATCAGCAACAACGCGATGGTGCCTATCACCGGGGAACAGTGTGGCAGTGGCTGATCGGTCCATACGTTGATGTTCATCTCTCCGTCTACAACGACCGCGCAGCTATACGCTCGTTGCTCCAACCACTCGTGCAGCATCTCTGGGATGCCTGCCTGGGTACCATCAGTGAAGTAGCAGAACCAGAACCACCTTTCGCGCCAGCAGGGTGTTATGCGCAGGCCTGGAGTGTTGCGGAGGTTCTACGCTGCTGGCGATCGGTATAGTACAGAGAGGCCAGCCTTCAGTGGCTGGCCTCTCTCTCTTCACGTATGCATGCCTCTTGTGAGGCGCCTGTACTTCGTCCCGTCAAGTGCTTTTTGACCTGCCTGAACTCTCGTGTGATTGGCCCCACTCCGGGTGACCTACAGTCGCAGCCTCATCGATCTGGCGGCGCTGTGCTTTTATCCTCTGATGCTGTCGGGACAGACGCTCCCTGCAGATGGCTTACCCTGGTTCATGACACTCTTCTGCAAGGACAGCATGATTGCGAGCTATCAGGCGCTCCGTTTCGCTTCCGAGCTAGCCATTGCGACGTTACGCGCCCTGGCGCAACGACAGGGAACGAGGATCGACGAATTCCGCGACGAGGAGCCTGGCAAGATCATGCACGAGGTGCGCTTCGGCGAGATGACCGCCTTCGAGGAACGCCCGCACTCACTGTACTATGGAACTGCCGACGTCAAGCCGTTTTTCCCCGTCTTGCTCGACAATCGCGATGGGGCTCAGGCGCTACGGCTATCGTGAGGAGTGGGTGTTGGTTAGTTTAGCTCCCCACACAACCAAACCGTCGTGGGGAGAGCTAAGCCAAAAGTGGGCGTTTAAATTGGAGCGCCTGCGGCTTCCCTCGAAGTACCGAAGGCGTCCCTCACACCGGGGAGCATGACATAAAGCAGGATGACGCCATTGACCAGGAAGGACACGCTGACATCCTGCCAGATGGCTCCACCAAGCATGGCGAAGAAGTTGAGCGAGAGTTCGAAGAGGGTGACGATAACCAGGAAGAGCCATGCTGCTGGCTCAACCCGCCACAGCATTTGCACCAGCCAGACGTAGACCCAGACCATCAACCCCCACATCAGGGCATACCAGAAGTTGTAAGCCCTCAAGCCTACGGGGCCAATAAAGAATGGAATGATCCCTAAGAACTGGAGCGCATTGATGGCGGACAGGACAGCAGCGACCCCAGCCAGGATGGCGAGAATAGTGACACCAAGAGGACGTTGTTTCATGAGATGACTCCTTTCGATTTATGAGGGGAAAGATACCTCTTTCTTTCCCATGCACTGCTTTAAGTCTACACACACGAGACTGAGAATACATGGCGTGAACGCACTATTTTTGCCCGCTTTCAGAAGGGATTGGAATTCAGGAAAGTCGGCCCATCCAGTGTGAACACACTACAATACGGGGAACTTCGTGCTCGATGACCCTGACCAGGGTTTCAGCCATCTTAAGCAAGGGCGCATGAAGAATGAGAGACTTCTCTTAAGAGACGCTTATCGCCAGGGAATGAGCTTTTTTGAGAATCAGCGCAGCTAGAGTGAGATATAGCCAGTTTGTGTCAGGAGCCCATCGATGACCAAGCCACTCCACGACTGCCAGCAGCCGTCTTCCCTCTGGTAGTCCCATCTGGCCTTATCTCAGTCCATTTGCGTCAATTACACAAAAGGCTCACTTCCTGATCGCGCATATCCACTTTCACTTTTGATGCGCCTTCTTTCAAAATGGCTGAAACCCTGCATGCGTACCCAACTTATCCCTGCCAATATGGCTTGAATCCTGAAAAGGAGGGGGGAGTGTAGCATGTTGGGGGAAAAGGCAACGTAAGAGGAAGCCATCAACCTTCTGAGTTGCCAACACAAGGCGTGTCTGGTTAAGCCTCCACTGGTTGAATTTTCGTCCCTCTGGCCTCCTTGCAGACGCCTGCGAAAGATGGCTGAAACGCGGGACCAGAAGAGAGAGTGGGATGGCATCTCTCTGCCTCTCTCCAACTCTTCTGGCAGACCCTCTAAACGCGTGGATAGGGACGAATGGAAGACCTGGAGCACGCTGGATCTCCTTTCGGCTGAAAATGCGGGATCACCTCAACAGGGAAGAAACCCCTGCATGGTGACGGAGGCATGGTATGACTCAACGTACGGCTGTCATGGCTTGTGCAGACTGCTTAGGCAGTACCGACAGAGGGATAAGCTCAGGTAACTGAGGCGAAACCAGCTCTGTTTGGGAGGAAGCATGCTAGCGGAACCTGAGAGAAAAGAGAAAGGAAAAGTGGGGTGTGCTGATGCTGCCCCGAAACCGAGTACCTGAGTATCCAGGGGAAGGGGAGAGCCGTGTGCGCGGAAACGTGCAAGCACTGGTTCGTGAGAGGAGGGTACGGGCGACCCAGCAATGGGCGACCGGCCCCTACTCTACCACTCTCCCGTGAACTGGCTCTAAGCCTGCCTTTGACGAGTCGCTCTCCTTTTTCTTTTGACCAGTGTAAATACACTACCTGTCCCGACTATCCCGTTTCCCTCACCTGCCTGTTCAGCGCCCAAAATAGCGTGTTCTGACGATGTGCTTTCGTCTCTACGGCACTATACTCGAAGCAGCAGCAAGTCTGTCTGGTGTGTCGCGACGGCTGCGGCAGCTCGTTGTACACGAGCGCAAGTCGCACGGAAGGGCCACCACAGCTGCGAACAGGGTGTTCGCCTGCTGAGATCGTTAGTGCAAGCAATGTAACAATGAACAAAGGAGAGTATCGCATGAGCAACCTGGTCGTCATGACATTTGGCAATGAGTACGCCGCGGCACAAGTGCGGGATAAACTCGTCGAGCTGCAGAAGGCCGAGCTTATCAAGCTCGATGACGCGGTGGTGGTCGTCCGCCAACAGGATGGCAAAGTCAAGATCAAGCAAGCCACCAATCTCGCTGGCGCCGGAGCGCTTAGCGGAGCCTTCTGGGGTATGCTGATTGGCTTGCTGTTCTTCGTCCCGTTTTTAGGCATGGCTGTTGGCGCGGCCATGGGCGGCCTTGCTGGAGCGGCAGCCGACCTGGGCATCGACGACAACTTTATCAAGGAGGTCGGGAACTCGATCCAACCGGGCAATTCAGCCATCTTCGTGCTGGTGCGCGAATCCACCGCTGACAAAGTGATCGAGCAGTTGAAGCCATTCGGCGGGAAAATTATCCATACCTCACTGTCGGCAGAAAATGAAGCTCAACTGAAAGCCGCTTTTGGTCAGGAATAGTGAAAAGGGTCATACGTGGGTACAGCTCCAGAGAACCACGCATGACCTTCTTTCAAGAAATGGAGGAGAAGCGTTATGACCCTCGGTCCACTCGAATACGCTGTGGTCGGCTTTGAGGGCAATCGATTTACCGGACAGATTCTTGGGGAACTGCGTGCAGCCAAGGAGAAAGGCGTCATCCGGATCATCGATGTGCTCTTGATCATGAAAGACGAAAACGGCGACGTTACCTCGTTTGAAATGAGCGATCTCAGTGGTGAAGATGCGGAGGCGTTCGGTCCCATCGCCGGTGACCTGCTCGAGGTGTTCGAGCCAGATGATGTGGAAGCGGCAGCCAGCAACCTCCCCAACAATTGTTCGGCTGGCCTGTTGCTGATCGAACAAACCTGGGCCATCCCCTTAAAAGAAGCAATCCTCAACGCGGGTGGTGTACCCGTAGTCGGCGGATTGGTTCGGCCAGAGGTGGTGCAGATGATCGAAGCTGAAATCGCAGCGCAAGCTGCCGGCAAGAACCAGGCAGAAATGAAAGTTGCCGAGTAAAAGGAGAACGTTCTAGTTTAGACCAAGAGCAGTTGTGAGGAGACGAGTGGTTGGTCGCGCCGTGGTGAGAACTGCCGCAGTGGGCGGAGTGGCCTATGCAGCGGGCCATCACATGGCCACGAAATCGGCGCAGCAAGCCCAGACTGCGTTGCTGAGCTAAAATGACAGGCATAGCCCCTTCCTGTTGATCTATCAGTTTCACTTATGCAAGAAGGAGGTAGCTATGCCTGTTCATCGTCAGAAAAAGCTTACCACAGCGAACTCACCGGACTCAAGTGGAGAGCAACCTGTCCCAGGACTGCCTGACCAGCAGGAATTCCGGCAGCATCTGCTACAAGATCACCGTTCCACATGGTCCGGATCTCATCGCGCATGGCAATATCCTTGATCATGAATACATCATTGAGCAAGAGAGCTGGAAAATTGCGGAGGTCTCGAAGAAATGGTTTCGCGTCCGGGATACCTACGGAATCGAAATTGGGCCAGGCCAGGATGACATCCTGCTTCTCGCCATGACGGTGGTGATAGATCAGATGTCACACGACTGACTCTGCGTGTTTGACTGTTGGGTTGCTGTATGGGCTACTTCAGACATCCGTTCGCAAAATTGATGGTAGTGGCACAAATGAGCAGGATATGGTAGACTTTGAAAGCCAATCCGTTCTCAAAATGAGGAGCTTTTCATGATCACGGGGTCCCGACATTTTTTCCTCCCAAAGTTTACAGTGATGGGAGTGGTCATCTCTTCTTCCTTTCTTCGATCTTCCACTTCTCTCCCTCTGATTGTATCACATCTCCGCATATTTTACTTGGAAGCATATATCTTGGAATACTGGCTGGCAGGGTAGAGCTAGACTGCACGAACTCTCATCCTGACGGGGTGTATGGGCGCACCCATCGGAAGAACGCTTGAAAACGATGTCACGCTCTCCTCTGGTATGAACCGGATACCGGAGAACTTCTCTGAGCGTGAACGAGGACCAATCGTGAGGGTAACGTCTCTATCTGTACAGTTTGGAAAGGGGGCAACGGAGAAGGGCTGGTAACAGTACCTCGCCGGTGCCCTACTTCATTCGGAGGGGAATTGTTGGAAAAGGGCCATCCTCCGTTGCGCTTGGACAACGGAGGATGGTACCGCTGGCAGTTTACCCGACTCGTCCCAGACGGCTTGCCGTCTCAACGAAGGTGATGGCCTATTTGCTATCATTTTTCGATACTTTGGAACTCTGTGTCAAAAGTGACGAAAGGTATCACACTCCTGATCAGGTTGAAAAGCGTCATGCGTTGACAGTTTGAGTGGAAGGAAGAAGGAGGGCTGCGATCAGGCCAATGCATGCGAAGACGATCATCGTAATGAGGGCCAGGCCGTAGGTCTTATCTGGCGTGACGAGTGTCGTGACCAGTACCGAGCCAGCAATGGCCGTCCCAAGCGAGGACCCCAGATTCGAAGCGCTTCGCGATAAGCCGGAGATCTCACCCTGGTCTTTCTCGGGAAAGCTGGACTGCACGACGTTCACCGAGGAGGTCAGCATCGTTCCCACTCCCAGACCTATCAACAGAAGGCCCGGAATGAAGGAAAGGACGCTTGAGGTGAGACCCGCTAAGAGCAACAGGAGGATCATACCGACGATGGTTAAGACAAAGCCTACCCAGATGAGCCTTTTTTGCGTACGCCTTTGCGCGAGTCTTCCCGCAAGGGCCCCTGCGATCAGGATGCCGATGGTGGTGGGGGTGAGCGTCAGGCCGGTTTGAATGGCGGTGTAAGAGTGCACCTCTTGCAGGTAGACCGAGATCACGAAGAAGGTGCCCTGCATGACGAACCATTGGATGAGTTGTGTCACTAACCCCCGGTTGGAGCTACGATTGCGGAACAGGCGCGTGGATAAGAGCGGATCTTTGCCAGCCTGCTCTCTGGATCGGATCCAGAAGAAGAACCCCACTAACAAGAGGACGCCGATGCCGACGAAGAGCCAGACCGGTGAGATGCCGCCCTGAGGGATCACCACGGTAGTGCCGATGGTAAAATTCTGGCTAGCCGTAACCCAGCCGTATGTTCCTGATTGCAGGATGCCAAGCACCACAAAGACGAGTCCGGCAGCCGAAAGAATCGTTCCAATGACATCGAATTTCGGTTTGGCACCCTGTACCCCGGGATCGTTGATGTTACGGCTGAGCACAATAATCAAGACCACAAACAGGACTTGCAAGATGAGAGAAGCGCGCCAGCTGATCGCACTGGTAAGGACACCGCCGATCAGTGGTCCTGCTGCGGCCCCGACTCCCCCTGCTGCGCTGATGACGCCAAAGGCTCTGGCACGGGTGGGCATGTCGAGAAAGGAGACCGTGCACAGAATATAGACGGGCGGGATCAGCAGAGCAGTGCCAACGCCCTCCAGCAAGGAATAACCAAACATCAAGACGCCCAGACTCGGGGCGAACGTCGCGATCAGCGCTCCCAGGCCGTACACGATGAGGCCGAGCATTAAACAGAATTTGCGACCCCAGATATCCGTCAGCTTGCTGCCGGGGATCATCAAAGCGGCCATGGTGAGGGTGAAAAAGGTGATCGTGATTTGAATAGCGTGCACATCCGTTCCCAGATCTTTGGCGATGCTGCTAATAGAAACATTCATGGTGGTAGCAGCATAAGAACAAACGAACTGGGCAAGCGCGAGCGGTAAAACGATCGGCCAGAAGCTGGTTGCGGCCTTTGTTACCGTATTTTGCATAGGTTGTATCTCCTTACTGGAACGAGCGACTCCTCGGCGCGATCAACCACAAGGTGCGCTCATAAAACGATCGCCACTATCGAGTATGAGGTGCGAAGCGTGAAAATACATCCTTTGAATACACTGTTTTCATCTTCGGAGCCCACTGTTGTTTGCTCAGGAAGGATGGCATATTTGCACTAGACGAGGTCGGAGTGAGCACCAGATCACTCTCGTTTTGCCCCTGACGGAAATGACAAGGGTATTCAGATGAACAATTCCAATGTTTTTGCGAGTATAGACGCGGTTATCAATCCGACAACCCCTCTTCGTCTCAGTTGAAGGGGCGTGCAAACTGTGGTCATTGGTGATGTGCGCGATATCCGGCGCGACAACGATAGAGGCCACCACGGCGAACACCAGGCCAACCACTAATCCGAGAATCCAGCCGGTCGTCGTCCCCAGGAAGTTCTGTCCAAAGAGCGCGGTCATTCCTGCAGCACCGAGATTGAACCCGGCAAAGAAGCCCCAAACAGCTATCAGCCCCCGAAAGAATCGATAGCCGACAAAACAGAATGCTGCCCCCACTAACAAGATCAGTACACAGATGAGAACATCTTGAAAAGTCAAGATACCTCCTCACAAAGAACAAAGCATGTGGCTTGGTCACTGCTCACCACTGCTTACTCCTCACTTGTCCCCTCCCATTTTGCCGTTGCCAACAGGAGGCTCGTAGATCCTTGCTATCAGCATACACACTACAACAGGAAAACACAGCCTCTGAATGCACTATTTATTCGCTGCTTCGGTCATCAGAAAGCAAGCAGAGTCAATTCGTGTTGCATAGAGTATTTACACTACTCACTGAAAGAAGGTAAAGTACACTATGCATCGGCATTGATTTACAAGACGGGCGAGGCGCCTTTATAGTGAACATGTCACCACTGACCTGATCAGGAATCAACCTTGCCCTTTGAGTGCCGGGCAATCTCAGCACGCACCAGTTTCACTTTCCAGCGAGGAAGAAGGACGCGCAAGGTCAGTCCTTGCCCAAGCAGTGTGACCAGAATCACGCCATAGACGATATCTGTCAACAGGTCGCGCTGCTCAAGCGCCGTGGGTAAGCCAGGGGCCAGGGCGAGCGCGCACGCCGCGCAGCCCCGAAAGCACCATCACCGGCCGCCATCTCGAGGGAACGGGACGAGGACGTGGAAGCCTGATGCGCCGCCCCTGGGTTCGGCGCGCCCACCAGCGAGCCAGGACATCTTGCAGTAGCATAAACCCGTACACCATCAAGACTCGACCGATGAGGGCTCCAAGCACGCCAAAGAAGACTCCTGGAATCATTACCCGCAGAAGTTCGTGAGCAACTTGCGCCATATCTCGCCGGATAAGGTGATTGCCGCGCTAAGGCCATACGGGGGTACGGTTCTCCAGACCTCCCTCTCAGAGGAAGCTGAGGAGGATCTCAGAGCAAATCTCAAGGCCTCTCAGGGAAGCTAGTGGGTCAGTTGGCAATGAGCTTGCCATATGCAACCTCGGCCCCTGATCCAGCAAGTCGACGCAGACGAGCGCGCTCGCGTCGGCGCCTGCGCTTGCCATTCCACACAAACGGCGTGGGCTGCTTGTTCCAGCCGACCACCGTTTGTTCTAACCAGTTGATGACAGGCTCGGGCGCTTTGGGGATGCTGGCCGGACAAGGCGCGCCGCACCAGGATGCGTTGCAGCATTGGGCGCCGAGAGTACGCCTTTGGCCCGCACCTCTCCAGTCGTCGGGCGAAAGAGCGACAACAACTTGGCGGTCCCCCCGCGCTCGTACTCGTGTGGTTGAGCGGTCCGCTTGCCCTGCAGGTGCCAGTCCGCTCCTGGCTCTTGAATGACTTGATACGGTCCCGCCTCATCTTCACACAGCTGCATAATCCCAGCAACTTCCGCCTGTTCATAGGCCAGCTCAATCAACCGGTTTTTTCCTGCGCGCTTCCGAACTTGGGAGTGTAATGCCTTTCCAGCTTCTTGATCAGGTGTCGCACTTCGGTAGGCTCAAACACCTCAGGCTGCCAGAGTATGGGTATTCAAGTTATCCGTGACCTGCACCAGCTGCTCAACCGTGGGATAATAGACACCCACCAGGTTGAGAATGCACTATTTTTAAGCTCTTCCGAAGCGTGCAGACACCTGCAATGGCAGGTAAGAGCTATACGGATCACCAGCTGGCGAAGGCAAAGACTAGTGTAAACACACTACTCCATCCGCCCGGGTAGAGTGCTTGCCCGCTTTAGAGTCCTACAAATTAGTGTATTCTGAGGGTGCTTTTTCGTTGAGGAGCAGGTACTCTGTAGCCAGAGTGGCAGCGATTCGCGAAT
>Ga0066662_10001335_pt1 | contig 11228 bp, 10 predicted proteins | sample GraSoiAngelo_111_FD_133939 | JGI IMG/M metagenome (GOLD analysis project Ga0066662, IMG submission 133939) | Grasslands soil microbial communities from the Angelo Coastal Reserve, California, USA - 14_0903_12_40cm | ecosystem: Environmental > Terrestrial > Soil > Grasslands | place: USA... | reverse complement strand
TCGCCGGCGTGAAAGTGAGATGACGCGAAGCGAAAGCAGAGCGAAGTTTTGAAAGAAGCGCCGACTCGAAGTTCGACGCCGCCTTGGCCGATGAAAGTTGGCGAAGGCAAGCGCAGATCGATTCTCACGCTGATAGAAACCGTGCAGGGCAACTTACACGGTTTCGTCGCGTTTGAGGGGATCTCGCGCCAGGTGGGATGGCGCACGATGGCATCGTGCGCCATCCCGCCCGCCACCATCACGCTGTGCATAACGCGAAGAGCGGCGAATCACCGTGGAAAACGAAACTTTCTTGTGGACAAGCGGCCAATCATGCCCCAACCCTCTTGCACCCGCGCACATGTCACTTGTATGATGCGATCACGTCAGAGGCAACGATGACGGCGAGCGACGAGTGGCTCGGAGGCGCAGAAACGGTGACGGGAGACGCAAGTCGAACGTCGCTTGAACGAAACGCCGAATCGAAGTTCGACGCCGTAATGGCCGGCGCAAGCCGGCGAGGACGTGCGCAGATCGGATGCTCGTGCTGACCGAAGCCGTGTGAGGCAACTCACACGGCTTCGTCGCGTCTGTGGATTGCTGCGAATCGCCGTGGAGAACGAAAAGTTCTTGTGGACGACGGCGTTTCGCGTCTTGCGCGCGCGCGGCGATCCCCGTATGATGCGAGCACGCCGGTTTCACCACCGGCCGCGAGCAGTGAGAAGCTCGCCGGTGGGAATCGCATCACGGAAGGCGCCAGCTCAACGGATGCGAGATCGCCGAGACGACGAAAATCGATTCTCGCGCAGAACCGGCCCCGAGGCGACGTCTCGGGGCCGCGTCGCGTTTTGCGGCTAGTTGCCGTTCCAGTCGGTGAACGGCGCGGGCTTGCGGTACGGCGGGCCGACCTCGATCGTCACGTCGAGGTGCTGCGTCAGCTCGATCTTGCGCGGGTCGCCCGCATGCTGCCGCCCGTCGACCCACACCACGACGCGATCGCCTTTGCGCGGCTTCGCTCCGGCGACGTTGGACGCGCTGAGTGGCTCGCCCCACACGTCGAAGAAATTGCCGAGCGTGAACGTGTTGAAGTTGGGCGACTCGATGTGGATGATGCCGTCGGGCGTATGCGTGTGCAGCCAGTAGAAGCACTGCGCCGTGAACGGGCGCCCGACGTCGTCGGGGACCCCGACGGGTTTGCCGTGATCGAAGATCGCGAGGTGCTGATGGATGTGCAGCACCGCGCCCTCCATCCGGTCGCAGCGGATCCCGTCGACGGGCCGGCCGTTCGGCACGGCGGCGCGCGCTGCGCCCGCGAACGACAGCGTCGCCACAGCGCCGAGGACGATGAGAAGCTTCAACGGTCGCATGTCCGTGAAGGAACGCGCCGCCGCGACCGGTCGTTCCTGCCTGTCCGCCCTAACCGTACCGCGCCGCGAGCTTGCGCGCGATGTCCGCGGCCGCCCGCCGCGCTTCTTCCGGCGCGACGACCTCCGCTTCGGCGCCCCAGCCGAGCGAGAAGCGCACGATCTCGATGGGGTCGGCCACGCGGTAGGTGATGTCGACGCCGCCGTCCTCGCGGTGCTCGACGCGCCGGTCGCGCGCGACGGTCGACGCAGCGGTCGCGGCCTTGGCGACGACGGGCGAGAAGCGCACCGTCACGTCCGCGATGGTCTGGCCGTGGACCACGCCGCTCACGGAGCGCGCGCCGTAGGCCTCGAGGTTGAAGTCCGCGGGCCGCTCGAACTTCTGCGGCGTGATGCTGACGTCGGACACGTTGTCGACCGCGAACACGCGCATGTCGGTGCGCGTGTGGTCGAAGCCGACGAGATAGATGCGGCCGTTGGAGACGATGAAGCCGTAGGGGTCCACCCGGCGCTGCGTGCGCACGCTGTTCTTGTCGGTGTAGCCGAAGGCGACGCGCCGGCGCTCGCGCTCCGCGCTCTGCAGCTGTTCGAACACGCGCTCGACGGCGTCGTCCATGGACACGGCCTCGAACCGGATCGCCAGCGACGAATGCTCCACCGCGGCTTCGGTGCGCCGGTCGCTCGAGCGCAGCAGCTTCTCCGTCGTCTCTTCGATCGCGGTCGCGAACGTGCCGCCGAGCGAGGAGCCCAGGCGCTTGAGCGTGACGAGCCCCAGCAGCTCGCGGTGCGAGAGGTTCAGCCGGCGCAGGCTGTAGCCCGCGGCGAACCGGTACGTCCCCGTCGCCCGGTCGAAGAACCACGGGAAGCCGGCGTCGGCGAGCACGCTGAGGTACCGCCGCAACGTGCGCGTGCTGGGCGGATTTTCGTCCGCGATCTGCCCCTTGAGCTCCTCGAACGCGAAGCGCCCTTCGTCGATCGCGCTGAGCAGCCGAACGAGGAGGACGACTTTGGGTTCGGCCCGTTCTTCCGCCACGCGGCGCTCTTCGTCGTTTCCATACGGTGTCCGTGCTCGCTTTGCGAGGGCGCCTGGTCACGGCGAAGAAACGTGTCCGAAAAGCAGCCCGACTCCCGGTAAGGAGCCCCATGGACGACCAGCGTACCGAAACCTCCGTCGATCGGAAGGAATTCCTCCGCCGCACCGGCGCGCTCGGCATCGCCGGCGCCGCATCGCTCGGCTTCCCGTTGCTGGAGACCCGCATCGCGGGCGCAGCGCCGCTCGCCCCGCCCCGTGACGTGATCGCGGCCGGCGGCGGCGCGACGGTCAAGATCGGCCACATCGACGGCTTCTCCGGCGTCTACGCGGCGGCGTCGCAGTCGCAGCAGCACGGTTTGGAGGTGGCCGTCGCCGAGCAGATGCGCAAGAGCAACCGCGTCAAGTACGAGATCGTCAAGGGCGACGACGCCAACAAGCCCGCAACCGGCACCACCGAAGCGAAGCGGTTGATCTCGCAAGAGAAGGTCGACGTGCTCACCGGCTGCCTCAGCTCCGCCGTCGGCCTCGCCGTCTCCGCGGCCGCGCAGGAGAACAACACGTTCTTCCTCGCGATCGGAACGCACGACACGAACATCACCGGGCCCAAGGCGCACCGCGTGACGTTCCGCCAGACCTGTTCCAACGCGATGCTCGCGAACGCGGTCGGACCCGAGCTCCTCAAGCACGGCAAGAAGTGGTACTTCCTCACGGCCGACTACGCGTTCGGCACCGACGCGTACACGCGGCTCAAGAAGATTCTCCTCGCGCAGGGCGGCCAGGAAGTCGGCAACGACCTGCACGACCTCGCGCAGACCGACTACTCGTCGTACCTCACCAAGGCGCGCAACACCGACGCCAACGTGCTCGTGTTCTGCAACTACGGCCCGAACACGCAGAACGCCACGAAGAACGCCGTGCAGCTCGGCCTCAACAAGAAGATGACGTTCGGCGGCATCCTCTGCGGCAACGACGTCGCGGTGGGCATGCCGGTCGACGATCTCGTCGGCTCCGTGTGGGGCTACGTGTGGGGACCCGAAGCGGGCGGCGACGCGAAGCGGGTGTACAACGCGCTCAAGCCCGGCGTCAGCGCGGTCGACTGGCGCCAGTACCTCGGCTACCAAGCCGGTCGCAACCTCATCAACCGCATCGAGCACGCCGGCACGACCGACACCGAGAAGCTGGTCGAAGCGTTCGAGAACTACCATTACGACGCCGACAAGAAGAGCGGCGCGTACTTCCGCAAGTGCGATCATCAAGCGGTCCAGCAGACTTATGCCGGCCGGATCGTCGCAAGCAACAAGCGCACGAGCCCGAACGAGTACTTCGTCATCGCGTCGACCGTCGGCGGCGACTACGCGGCGGAGAACTGCTCGAACCCCGACAGCGCCGCCGCGGCGAAGATCATCGGCAGCGAGAAGATCGGCCCGCGCGAGGCGTACACCGCGGTCAAGGTCTAGGGTAACCTCGCCCCCCTGACCGGGGGATGGACGGCCGCTCGGCGCACGGCTGAGCGGCCGTTTTCTCATCTGATCTTCTTAAAATGTTAGTTGACACCGCCCGGGCGGGATGATAGCCTCGGCGTATGCCCCGCAAGAAGTCGCCGACCCTCACGGAGGCGGAGTACCGCCTCATGCTCGTCCTTTGGGACCGTGGCGAGTCGAGCGTCGCCGACGTCGTGGACGCGATCGGTGATCCGCCGCTCGCGTACAACACCGTGCTCACCACCATGCGTATCCTCGAGCAGAAAGGCTACGTCCGGCACAAAGCCGTCGGCCGCGCTTTCATCTATAAAGCGGTCGTCGCGCGCGACGAAGCGCAGCGCAGCGTCGTCACGCACGTGCTGTCGCGGTTCTTCGACGGCTCCCCTCGCGAGCTGGTGCTGAACCTGCTCGAATCCGAGGCGGTCGACGACGCCGAGCTCGACCGTTTGCGCGAGCTGCTCGACAAGGCCAAAGGACAACAGTAATGATCGAGGCGGTCGTCGGCGTTGCGCTCCGCGCGATCCTCGCGAGCGTCCTCCTCGGCGGCGCCCTCGCCGCACTCGTCCTCGTCGCGACCCGAACCCTGTCGCTGACGGCCGCGACACGCCACGCGCTGTGGACCACCGCGCTGGTGGCGACGGCGGCGATGCCGCTCGCGGGCGTCGGCATGTCGGTCGCGCGCGCAACCACGGCAGCCGCGCGCGCACCGTCTTTCGCGGCGCAGACGCCCTCGGCCGACCGGCTCTCCCCGTTCGAACGGGACGTGAGCACGCGGGCATTCGTCATCGTCGATGAGACCGCGCCCGCGAACGCCGCGCCCGCCACGACCGCGTTCGCGGCCTGGACGCCTCGCGTGTCGCGCGAGATCGCGCTCGGCGTCGTCGTCGTGTGGGCGCTCGGCGCGCTGATCGGTTTGATCGGCCTCGCCGCGAGCGTCGCGCGCGTGCGCGGTTTGAAACGCCGCTCGAGCCCGCTGGACGGCACGCTCGCGGACGAGCTGCCGTGGCTCACGGAGGTCGGGCCCGGTCGCGAGATCTACCTGCGGCTTTCGTACGAGACCGAGACCCCCGTCGCAATCGGCTTCCGCCGCCCGGTCATCCTGATCCCGACCGAGCTCGCGACGGCGGACGGTTTGGCCGCCATCGAGTCGCTCATCCTGCACGAGCACGCGCACTTGCGGCGCAACGACGACTGGACCAACCTGCTGCAGCGCGCGATCGAGCGCGTGTTCTGGTTCAACCCGGTCGTGTGGTTCTTCGGGCGCCGCATCGCGCTCGAGCGCGAGATCGCATCCGACGACGCCGTGGTCGAGAAGACCGGCGAGGCGCACGCGTACGCGACGTCGCTGTGGAAGCTCGTGCGCGAGATGCGCATGCCCGAGCATGCGGTGGTCGCACCCGGCGCGCTGCTGACGCGCAAGCAAATCACCGTGCGCATCGAGCAGCTGCTCGACAAGAAGCGCGCGCGGCTGCACCGCTCGCCCGTCGCGGCGCTCGGCATCGCGCTCGCCGGCGTGCTGTCGGTCGCGTTCGTCGCCACGAGCGCGCCCGCCGTGGAGCTGCCGGCCGCGCCCACGAACGTGGCGGCCGCGCCCGCTTGGACGGCGGCGGCACCCGCGCACGCGCACCCGTCGCACCGGCACGACACCACCGCGCACCGCAAGCTCCCGACGAAGCATCTCGCCTCCGCCGTCGCGGCGAAGCGCACCGCGGCCGGCGGCGACGCGCCGGCGAAGGCCATGCAGGCGCAGCTCGCGCTGCTGCGCGCGCAGCTCACGGCGGCCCGGACCCAGCACGCGCACGCGAAGGCCGTTCACATCGCGAAGGAAACGGCGCTCCCCGCGCCGCCGTCCGCGTTCTGGCGCGAGGTCCCCCCACCGGCGGCGCCCGCGATTCCGCCGCTCGCCCCGATGCCCGCGATCGCGCCCGCACCGCCGTCCTCCACGCAAGCGTTGGTCAAGCTGCAGGCGGCTACGGCAGCCGCAGCGGCCGTGCGCGTGCGCGAAAGCACGCGGATGCGCTACGATGCCGACGTCGAGCGGACCATAAAAGCGGCGATGGCGTCGATCCCGAAACAAATCTCGATCGAGATCGGCAGCGGCGGCACGCACCACGTGCGCTTCGACGGCATGAAGCTCACCCGCGAGATCATCGCGTCGTGCACGGCGTGCTCGTTCCGCAACGCCGACGCGCGCGGTCTCGACCTCCACGACCTCAAGATCAACGCCGACAACTTCAGCGGCGCCGACATGCGCGGCGCCAACTTGAACGGCGCGAAGCTCGCCGGCGTGTCGCTGGCCGGCACGAATCTCGGCAACGCCGATCTGCGCGGCGCGATGCTCACGGGGGTGGAGCTGCGCGCAACCAACTTCGAGGGCGCCCAGCTCGAGGGCGTACGCCTAGCCGGGGTCTCGATCCGGCGCATGAGCCTGCGCGGCACGGCGCTGCGCAGCGTCATGGCCAACTGCGTCGGCTGCGACTTCAGCGGCGTCGACATGCACGGTCAGGACCTGCACGGTCTGACGCTGACCGGCGCGGATTTCAACCACGCCGACCTGCACGAAGCCAACCTGAGCGGCGTCCATTTCGTCGGCGTCAACCTGTCCAACGCGAACCTCAGCGGCGCCGACCTCACCAACGCGCACCTGGAGACGTGCGATCTCGACAGCGTCGATCTGCACGGCGCGAAAACGCTGGGCATGACGACGCACGCCGGCGGGCTCGACGGCTGACGCCGCCCGCCTTTCTTTTTCGCCTCTACTCTTAATTCGATAGTTCAAAGGAGACCGTTCCGTGATTCGACCGCTCGCTCTCGCCACGCTCGCGCTCCTGCTCGCGGCCCCCGCGGCGCCCGCCGCGGCGCAGGACGATCTCGCGCGCCAGCTGATCGACTCGTGCACGGGTTGCCGGCTGCCGAAAGACCTGCACGGCCGCGATCTGCACGGGCTGCGCTTCACCGGCGCCGATCTGCGCGACGTCGACTTCTCGCACGCGAACCTCAGCGGCGCGAAGTTCACCGGCGCCAATCTGGACGGAACGCGCTTCGACGACGCCGACCTGCGCAACGCGCAGTTCGTGGGCGTCCATCTGCGCCGTACGTCGTTCGCGCGCGCCAACACCGCGGGCGTGCGTTTCATCGGCGCGAGCGTGGCGCAAGCCGACGTCGACGGTGTAACGGGACGCCTGATCTTGCACGATTGCACGGGCTGCTCGCTCAACGGGCTCGACCTGCACGACGCCGACCTGCGCGGCGCGCGCGTGGTGGGCGCGAGCTTGAACGACGCGAAGCTGGCGGGGGCGCACCTCAACGACGCGCGGCTCACCGGCGCGAGCGCGCGCGACGCGGATCTCTCGCGCGCCGATTTGCGCGGCGCGGATCTGGTCGCGACCGACCTGCGCAACGCGCGGCTCGGCGGCGCGACGATCGGCGACGCGGTCCTCTGCAGCGAGAACCGGCACGACGACGAGTCCGACCGCCGGACCGCATGCACCAACTTGCGCGGCGTGGACTTGCACGGGCTCGACTTGCGCGCGGCGCGCTTTTGCAGCAACGAAAGCTACGAGCGCCGCACGTGCCGGGTGGTGACCCGCCGCGAGCTCATCGACTCCGCCCATGCCGATCTCACCGGCGCGCAAGCGCCCGCGTAAGGAAGGATCTCCCATCGTGTTTCGACCGTTCGTTCTGACCGCGCTGGCCGTGGCCGTCGCGCTCCCCGCGGCCGCCGCGCTCGCGCCCGCACCCGCCGCCGCCGCGGACGATCCTCTCGTCCGCCAGCTGATCGACTCGTGCGTCGGCTGCCGCTTCCCCAAAGACATGCACGGCCGTGACCTGCACGGCTTGCGCTTCGTCGGCGCGGACCTGCGCGACGTGAACTTCTCGCATGCGAACTTGAACGGTGCGCGGTTCACCGGCGGCGACCTCGCAGGCGCCCGCTTCGACGACGCCGACCTCCGCAACGCGCGGTTCGTCGGCGTGGAGTTCCGCGGCACGTCGTTCGCGCGGGCGAAGCTCGACGGCGTGACGATGCGCGGCGTCCAGCTCGACGCGGGCAGCATCGTCGGCGTGGACTACAAGCGTTTCCTGCGCGACTGCGGCGGCTGCGGTCTGGCCGCCTATCCGTCGATGCGAAATCGCTTCCCGGGAATGTCCGTCATCGAGGGCGTCCCCCGCATGCCGGTCATGCCCCGCATGCCGCGAGTGCCGCGCATCGCCGTGATGTCGCCCGACGTCGAACGCGCCTTGCGCGAGCTCGAGCGCACGATGCGCGAGCACCCGCCGGCGATGTCGCCGGACGTCGAGCGCCAACTGCGCGAAGTCGAACGGCAGCTGCGCGAGCACCCGCCGGTGATTCCGCGCGAGCTCATCGAGCGCAGCATGCGCGACGCGCAAGGCAACATGCGCGGCCTGCGGTGGCGTCAGCCGGCGGTCCCGCCGTTGCCGACGTTGCCGCCGCTCCCGCCGGTTCCGCCGGCGCAGAACACGCCGGCCGCGCCGCCCGCGCCGCCGGCGCCACCGGCGCCACCGGCGTAAGACCGCGTCAGCGGCGGTGGATGGTTCCGAGCAGCCGGACGATGCCGTCGGCGACGGGCGCGGCGCGGTCACCACGCGAGGCGCCTAGCGCGATCAGCGACGCGACGCGCGCTCGCTGCGAGGCGAAGCGTGGCAGCCAGGTGTCGCGCGGGTAGCGCGAGCGCCAGTCGCGCATCGCGTCGTCGACCATCGCGAGCTTGCCGGACATCGCGGAGACGTTGCGGTCGCCGCCCGCCGCGCGGCGCTCGAGCGTGTTGAGCTCGTTGCGGATGCCGAGCACGCTCATGCGGAGCTGTCCGAAATATTCGTCCGCGGGCGCGAGGTCGCGCATCGTCGCGGCCTGCGCCGTCGCTGCGGCGCAAGCGAAGATCATCATCACCGCCGCTGCGAGTCTAGTCACGTGCAAGTTGAGCATACTCGGACTCCGGGTACGTAGCGATCAGCCAGTCGAGCGTGTCGTTCTTGCGCACGCGCGCATCGTCGTAGTCGAGCTTCCCGTAGAGCTGCGCGAGGCTGTACGCGTACTTCGGGATCCACGGATCGCGCGGGAAATGACGCTGCCAGTCGTGCAGCGCGTCTTCGACCAGCACCGCTTTGTCGTAGACGTGTTCCGCATCTTCGGGGTGCGCGTCAGCGCGCGCGGACAGATCTTTGAGCGCGTTGCGCACGCCCAGAATGCTCATCTTCAGCCGGCCGAAATACCGGTCCGCCGGCGCGAGGTTCGCCGTCGGCTGGGCGAGCGCCGGAGTTGCGAACGGAAATGCCAACAGCAACGCCAAGAAAATCCGTCTCATGAGTGCACGTCCTTGTCGATGGGGAAACGAAGCGCGGCGTGCCCGCCCTTGGCTTTGCCGCGTACAGTCTCCATCGGACGCGCCCGCGCGGAGTTAAGCTGCTCGCGTCGGCTCCACGCTCATCAGCAAGCAAGCTGTGACGAGCGTTACTCCGGGTCGCTGAAAAGAAAGGCCAGGTCGTCCCGCGTGAGGGTCTTGGCGACCGCGCTGTCGGCTTTGACGACGGCGCGGGAGAGCGCGGTCTTGCGCTCCGCGAGCGCGCGAATCTTCTCCTCGACCGAGCCCGCCGTCACCATGCGGTACGCGGTGACGGGGCGCGTCTGACCGATGCGGTGCGTGCGGTCGATGGCCTGACGTTCCACGGCGGGATTCCACCACGGATCGTACAGGATGACGTAATCCGCGGCGGTGAGCGTCAGCCCGACACCGCCCGCTTTGAGCGAGCACAAGAATACCGGCGGCCCGTCGTCGCTCATGAACCGGTCGACCTCGGTTTGGCGGTCGCGGTCTTTCGTCGAGCCGTCGAGATAGCCGTACACGATGTTGCGGCGGTCGAGCGCCGTGCGCATGATCTTGAGCATCGACGCGAACGCGCTGAACACGAGCACCTTGTGGCCGCCGTCGAGCACTTCTTCCACCGTCTCGACGAACGCGTCGAACTTGCCGCTCGCGTCGGGGTCGTCGAGATACTCCGGCACGAGCAGCCCGGGGTGCGCGCACACCTGGCGCAACCGCGTGAGCGCCGCGAGCACGTGCACCGTGGTCGCCTCGGCACCGTCCTCGTCGAACTTCGCGAGCACATCGCGCCGCGCGGCCTCCGCGATCCCGCGGTACAGCCGGCGCTGCAGCGGCGTGAGCTCGCACTCGATCACCGCTTCGGTGCGCTCGGGCAGCTCTTTTGCGACGTCTTCCTTCGTGCGCCGCAGCACGAACGGCTCGAGCCGCGAGCGCAGCGACGCGGCCGCGGCTTCGTCCCCGTCGGCGATCGGCAGCTCGAAGCGCCGCCGGAACGATGCTTCGGAACCGAGCAGCCCGGGTTCGACGAACCCGAAGATCGCCCAGAGATCGCGCAGCGAGTTCTCGACCGGCGTACCCGTCAGCGCGAGCCGGTGATCGGCCTGCAACCCGCGCACGACCTTGGCAATCTGCGAGCCGGGATTCTTGGTGTTCTGCGCCTCGTCGAGCACGAGCGTGCGAAACCGGAACCGCTCGAGCTGCTGCGCATCGAGCCGCGCCAGCGCATACGAAGTAACGACGACGTCGTAGTTGTGGATCGACTCGTACTTCGCAGCACGGTCGCTCCCGGACTGCAGCCGCATCGTCCGCAAGCTGGGCGCGAACTTCTTGATCTCATTTTCCCAGGTGTGCGTCACCGACGTGGGCGCGATGACGAGCACGGGGATCTCGCCTTCAGTCTCCTTGCGCTTAAGAATATGCGCAATGACCTGAACGGTGTTGTGCGTGACGATGAAGTCGTCGATCAAGAACAACTTGTCGGGCGCATCAACGGCGATGCACATCATCTCGGCGTCTTGGTAGTACTCGACGCTGACGATCGCACGCGTGGGGAGATATTTTGTCCGAGGCGTATAGCGCGCCATCTTTCGTGCCAGCCGGAACGGCGCATATTCGGGCGGCAGCGAGATCCCGACGCGAAATGCCGGCTTACCGGTCCGCTTCTCACCCTTGTATGTGTACTTTGGCTGCGCTTTGTAGCGCATGCGAGCAACGCCGCCGAGTGAGCGCACGAGCCATGCCACATCCTGCGCAAGCTGGTCGGACGTCGACGTAAACTCGACGTTGCCGTTTTGAGGCTGGGCCGTTCCGTCGGTGTCGAGTAGGCCCTGTAGCAACGAGAGCCGATCGCCGAGCGACGCCGTTTTGTAGATCGACGGCACGAACTTCATCGGTGATCCGAGGCCCATGAGGTCCAACTCGTCGAGCGCTGCTCGAATGGCGTGCGGATCGGTCGTCGTACGTCGAAAAGCATAATTGTAGCGATCGGCGTGCACAAGCTCGGTCCCGGTCGGCAAAAGCGCTCGGCATT
>Ga0066662_10001333_pt1 | contig 11234 bp, 12 predicted proteins | sample GraSoiAngelo_111_FD_133939 | JGI IMG/M metagenome (GOLD analysis project Ga0066662, IMG submission 133939) | Grasslands soil microbial communities from the Angelo Coastal Reserve, California, USA - 14_0903_12_40cm | ecosystem: Environmental > Terrestrial > Soil > Grasslands | place: USA... | reverse complement strand
GCCCGGCAGCCCCTTGTCCTCGGGCTTCCAAGGACGCGGCGGTCCGGAACAACCGGGTACGCCATGCGTCGATGTCGGATCTTCCGCAGTTGACGCGGCGCGGGGACGTTCACGGTGAGGCGATCGTTCATGTTGAGCGCCGTCTGATCAAAGGACCCGGACGTGAATATCCTCAGCATCCTCACGGCAACCGCGTAGTCGCGTGGCGCGGATTGTGTCACTCCGACATACGTCCGCCGAACTCGTGTGAAGTGATCCGATTGATTACAGGGGACTCGTCTCCACCGGCGGCACCTCGCCGGCGCGGCGGCCGGTCAACCGCTCCCACAGCTGCGGCCAGATGGCTTGCGAAAGAAACACGATTGCGGCGGTGCCGGTTCCCGCAAGATCCCAAGCGTTCAAGCCCGTGAAGCCGCCTCGGACGAGCGAAAGGAAGAGGCCGCTGAAGATCCCGCCGAACGCTAAACTGACGGAACGTTGCATGTTACGGCACCCCGCGCGGTGGATCACGAAATGCCGCGAAGACCGCAAAGATCGCTGCGATGAAGCTAAACAACCCTAGGAGTGTGCGGGCCATCAGCAACGTCAACGTCGCCTTTGGAAAATAACTACCCATCGCCAAGATCAACCCGCTTGCCGCCGCGAATAGCCCAAAGGTCGCGGCCCAGCGCCGCCACTCCCGGACACCCATCGCACGGTTCGTTCGCCAAGGACCTCACTCGGACCTGATTATACCCAGCCTCGAACGAACAGTTCGCTTGCTGTGATTGGTTGACGGGGAAGCACGAACATGCTAAGGTGAACTGAATTACCGGGGAATCGCGGTCCTTCACGGGTGGAGATCGATGAAACGAGCCTTTTGCGTCATGTTGGCCGTTGGGTCGGTGGGACTCGCTGCGTGCAATACCGGCGGTTCCGTCGCTGCGGGCCATTCGGTAAGGATGGCGACGACGGCCGACGAAGCGTCGCTCCGACGCGGCCGGTCTTCGTATGAGGAACTGGCGGCAGCGGGCTTTCATTACCGCATCACGGGCCGGCTTTCGGACGCAAACGTCAGTTCCATCGGCGGGAAAACCTTCGTTTGGGCAACGGCACGTGAAGGCGACAGTATCGTCGTTTCACTCGAACGAATACCGAACAACGTCTTCTCGTTCGGCCCCGAAAAAAGTGTTTCAGTCTTGCCCGTCGACTGCGCCGATTGTGTTGGCGGCGGCAGTTCTGTACCGCCGCGCCCGCAGCAGACTGCTCCACCGAATTATGACAGCTGCAAGAATGCCGGCGGTGCAACCTGGTTCAACGAAGCAACTGGGGACGGAGGATGCACGGGGCCCGGCGGCTCGCGCGGTCTGCCGTGCGGAACGTGGTCGTACGAATCACCCGGCAGAGGTCATTTTCGCAGCTGGGACGGGACCATGGACGTGGGCGGCTGGACGTTCATCTCGGTGAACCCCGACGGTAATTCATGTCACTTGGGCTACTGACGAGGCGCTAAGCTCTTCATCGCTTTCCTTCGCGTCGCGGCGGCTCGCTTTACGCCGCGTTTGCGGGCGGGCGTCGAGCTGGTGACGATCCCGCGCTTCTCCCGCGTGGCGGCGGCCTTCTTCGCGGACTTCTTCCGGTCTGCGGCGCTACGGCGCGTACTCGGTTGGCGACCGTGCTCGCTCACTTGATGTGGCGAACGCGAGGTCCCGGTCTTCGTCGGAGACATCGCGCACTTGATCGAAGCGTGCGATAGCGCTCCGCACGCGCGAAGCATCGCTCATCGGCTCTTTGCGTTGCTCCGGAAACGCATAGACGGAGTCGGGCAAGTCGCCGCGCTCGTCTTCTCGACGCCATAGCACGGCGGTACTACGTCGTGTACGCGTACGCGGCGCGGGCCGCGGAAAAGCACGGCGTGGCGTTTCGGCGCGGCGCATCGGTCGACGAGACCAGACGGCTGACGCATCAGGCATTGCCGGACATCGTTCGAGCACTGTATACCGGGCAGAACAGCGGTGCGGTGTTCGGGAGCGGGCCTAGGCGTGACTCGGCCTGGGCGATTGACGGATGGGCAAGTTCTGCGCTATGTTAACGCCCTCCAAAAGGACCCGAAATACGGCGGACTACGGACTCGGCACCGCTTCGGAGCCGTATGACGCCGCGAAATTGGATGAGCGCTTCACTTGGGCAGACCAGCTGGTCGAGGATTTGAGAACGCTGCTATGATGCTCTACAACGACGAAATGGACATCTCGGAAGACGCCGAGCGGGCAATCCAGAAGGTCGCGCCGGCGACGGTCTTTTTCATCTCGGGTCTCGCTCGCATCGTGGACATCTCGAAATTGGCCGTAGGGGACGACGAGCAGGACTTCTTCGTCCCGATCCCATCGCATGAGCTCCATGAAGTGAGCCAGCGCGTCGCAGACCTCGAGTACGAGGTCCGGGATCGATTCGGGGTCGGTATCAGCGCCCTGCCGATTCCGATGAAGGTGTAGCGCGACGCTTTTCGGTCCAGCGGGCTTCGGTCGTGACGCGGCTACTGTCGAGCACATCGTGTCGACCAGCGGGTGCACGCCATACGTGACGGCGGCTCGAATGTAGTCGAGCGAGACGCGGCCGAGCTCGCCGTCGCGAGCGAGGCGCTCGTTCACGAGCACGGCCACCGCCTCCACGTCAACACGTTAAAGCCGAAGCAAGAAGACGGCTGTAAATACGGCCAGCATGGCAGCGCCTTGCGCTATGAGAATTCGCAGTGCGTTCGTTCCACTGCGCGGCAGCCATTTGGTAGCGAAGAAGGCAATGATCGGTACCTGCGCCGGCATCAGCAGCTGGAAGAGATGAGCTTCGGTGCCCTCGTCGGCCTCACGGACGTTACCGAACCGCGCGACATGTACAACGATCAACATGAGGACGACCGATGACATCGCCACGGGAAGATAGGCGCTGGGTCGTTTCATTAGCGACAACATCGTGATTGCTTTGTAACACAAAGCTCAGTCTGAATGCAAGCGCTCAGCGCATTCCCGTCAGCCAGCGAGGCGCGATCGTGCGGGACGATCGCCGCGCGAGGCTCGGACCCCGCGCGCAGGTGCGGACGACCGGCGGGCGGATTGCTGCCGAATGGCCCGGCGGTCCGGCTCTCTGGACGCTTTCCTTCCCGCCTACGACGCGAGCGAGTATCACGATGTGTTCGTGAGCGCGTCGCCGGCGGCTGCGTACGACGCGATGGAGCGGGTGCGGCTCAGCGATTCGCGGGTGGTCTCAGCGCTTCTGCGCCTGCGCGGGCTCGGGGCGTCGCGCAGGCCGCTCACGGCCGACATTCGATCACGCTTCACGGTGTTGAAGGACGATCCCGGGCGTGAGGTCGTGTTCGGCATCGTCGGGCAGTTCTGGCGCTTGCGCGGCAATCTGTGCGACGTCGACGCTGCCCGATTCGCGTCGTTTGAGGAAGCCGGGTCCGCGAAGAGCGCTTGGAACTTCGTCTTCACCGAAGAGGCCGGCGGAGCTCGCGTCTCCACGGAAACCCGCGTGCGGTGCTTCGGTGCCGCAAGCCGGGTGAAGTTTCGCGCGTATTGGACGCTGATCCGGCCGTTCAGCGGGCTGATTCGCATGGAGCTGCTCCGTCTGATCAAGCGGCGAGCTGAGGCGGAACGGCTCTGAGCGGCGCTCGCCAAGCAGGCTATCTCTTCTTCTTCGCTTTCTTCCGGGTCGTGGCGGCTCGCTTTGCACCGCGTTTGCGAGCGGGCGTCGATCCGGTGCCCGTGCCGCGCTTCTTACGCGTTGCGGCGGCCTTTTTCGCGGACGTCTTGCGGTCGGCCGCGCTGCGGCGCGTGCTCGGTTGGCGTCCGAGCTCCCTCCAGTCTCGCTCGGAGAGCTCGACACCGTAGTGCTTCGCCGCTCTCTTGATGTTGGCGAACGCGAGATCCCGGTCTTCGTCGGACACGCCCCGCACTTGGTCGAAGCGCGCGATAGCGTTGCGCACGTGCGATGCGTCGGTCATCGGTTCTTTGCGCTGCGTCGGAAACGCGTAGACGGAATCGGGTAAGTTACCGCGTTCGGTGAGCTCACCGTGCTTCTCGTGGGGCTTCCAGGTCGCTCGGGCCATGATGAGGTCTCCTCGACTGGCATCATAGTAGCCGCCGGTGTCCGGGTCAAGGACGCGCCGTGCTTCTAGGTTAAGGAGACCATATGCTCGCAGACAATGATGCGATCGCGACGATCGCGGTGAAGGATCTCCAAGCGGCGCGGAAGTTCTACGGCGACGCGCTCGGCTTGCGCGAGCAGGCCGGACCGGACAATCCCGAGGTGATCACCTACGAGAGCGGCGGTTCCAAGATCTTGGTCTATCGCTCGAGCTACGCCGGTACCAACGAGGCGACCGTGGTCACGTGGGCGGTCCGCGAGCTGGAGCATATCGTCGAGGCCCTCAAAGCGAAAGGAGTCGTCTTCGAGCACTACGACCTTCCGCAGTTGGCGCGCCGCGGCGACGTCCACGTCGCCGGCGACGGATTCCGCGTCGTCTGGCTCAAGGACCCGGACGGCAATATCTTGAGCATCCTGACCGCGCCCGCCTGAATGCACAAGGACCGTCATGGCGCCAAGCAGCCCGACCGCTTCGATCCGGCGCGCGCCGCGATCCTCGACGATCCGGCGCGCTTCGCGTACGTCTCGCCCGACACGCTGCTCGCGGAGCTCGAGCCGGCGCATTCGGCGACACTGGTGGATTTCGGCGCGGGGACGGGGTTGTATGCGATCGCGCTCGCGCAGCGGCGGCCCGATCTGCGGGTCGTCGCGCTCGACGAGCAGCCGGCCATGCTGGAGCACCTGCGCGCGGCGATCGTGCGCGCCGGCGTGGCGAACGCCGAGGCGGTCGATCCGTCTGCCCTCGAAGCGTTGCGCGGCCGCGCGGGGTGCGTGCTGGCGCTCAACGTGCTGCACGAGCTCGGCGATGCGGCGCTCGATCAGTTGCGCGCGCTGCTCGCTCCCGGCGGCGTGGCGCTGTTCGTCGACTGGAACGCGGAGGTCGAACGGCCCGTCGGTCCGCCGCGCGATCACGTCTATCGCGTCGAAGAGGCGGTGCGGCGACTGGAACGTGCCGGCTTCACGGTCGACGTCAGAACGCCGCTGGCGTACCACTTCGTGCTTGCGGCGCGTCCGGGGCACGGTTCGGCGTAGGGCGGAATTTCGGGTAGAACGGCGGCGGCGGCACCCTCAACAACCCGAACGGTCAGCCGCCGATCGGGCGGCCGACCAGCTCGCCGGGGACGCGCGGCCGCCGCCTCGGCAACCCATCGCCGTCGCCGAAACCGAGCGTGTCCGCGAGCCCGAAACCGACGATGCTGACGAACGTCGCCGGGCCGGGTGCTCCTGCCCGTGGAGGCGCGAACGACCAAGGCGGCCTAATCGGGAGCTTGGTGAATCCTCGCCGGAGCATCGTCGTCGCCGACGCGTTCTACCGCGACCCGGTCGCGATACGCGAGTACGCGCTGCGGCTGCCGTACTACACGCCGTACGAGGATCCGGCGGCCGTGCATGCCGGCACGGTCCGCGCGTCGTGGTGGGCCAGCCGCTTCCGGCCGCATCGCGAGTGCCCGATCAAATCGTCGCGGTGGCTGCTCGACGCGCTGGCGCACGCGGTCGGCGAGCCGGTCGACATGCGGCACTGGGAAGCCGGTTTTCCGCTGGACGACCGCGGCGAGCCGGTCGGCGGGTCTCCCGGCGACGGCCGCACGGCGCTCTGGAACTGCGCGTTCCACGTCAAGCCCGAGAACGCGCAGCGGCTCGGCGACGGCGTGCACAACCACACCGACGTCGACGGCTGGAACGCGGTCGGCCGCGACGGATGGGCCGGGCTGCTCTACCTCAATCCAGCGCCGCCGCTCGAGGGCGGTCTGCACCTGTGGCGCAACGTCGATGCGGCGCGGACGTTCGACTGGATGACGCCCGCGCCGAACTGGGAGCGCGTCGACTCGTTCGGCAACGTCTTCAACCGGCTCGTGCTCGTGCGCGGCGACATCCCGCACAGCGGCGCGGCCGGCTGGGGCGACCGGCTCGAGAACGGGCGCATGTACCAGACGTTCTTCTTCCGCACCGCGTACGTGCGGGCCGTGTGGCCGGTCGTCGTGTGGGGGATCGACGGCCGCGCCTGAGTCAGCCCAGGACGACCAGCTCGCCGTTGCGGTCGTCTTCCGCCAGCCGCCCGAGCTCCTCGACGACGTCCTCGACCGCGACCACGCCGGGGAACGTGTTCGGCGCGAGCGCGTTCGCGCGCACCGAGAACGCGCCGAACGCGTCGGCGAGATAGCCGGTGAGCTGGTTCAGCGCGGCCTTCGACGCGGCGTACGCGGCCAGCGGCACGCCGGGATGCAGGCGCAGCGACGAGACGCTCGAGACGTTCACCAGGCAGCGGTTGTGCTGCGCGTTCTCGGCCGCGCGCGCCGACCAGAAGCGCCGCGCGATCAGCGTCGCGAGCGCGAGCGGCGCGACCGCGTTGACGTCGAGCTGCGCGCGCAGCTCCGGAACGAAGCGTTCGGCGTCGAGGAGCTCGGCGTGCAGCATCCGCGCCGCGCCGTTGATCAGGACGTCGATGCGGCCGTAGCGCGCCAGCACGTCGTCGACGATCCGCTCGAGATCCGCCGCGTCGGTGAGGTCCGCGTAGAGCGCGAACACGCCGTCGCCGCGCTCGGGCGCCGGCTGCGGCGGCTCGGGCGGCGCCGCGCTCGGATCGAGCGGGTCGAAGTACTCTTCCACCGCGCCCGCGCCGGCCTGGTCCGCGTGGTAGACGCCCGCGATCGCATACGTCGATGCGAACCGCGCGCAGAACGCGCGGCCGAGCACGCCGCCGGCGCCGGTGACGAGGCAGACTTTCTTCGTCAGGTCCACCGTTCGATCGACTCGGCGCCCCAGCGCTCGACCGCGGCGGCTTTCGGCTGGTGCAGCCACACGATCACCGAGCTGCGCGGCGCCCGGTTCGCGGTGAAGGTGTGGAACGACGACGGCGTGCAGGCGAACGCGACCAGCGAGTTGTCGACCGGGCCGATCGCGCGCCGCGGCCGCGCGGCGTCGTCGCCGGCGCGCGCGTACAGCCCGGTCGCGCCGCCGTCGGACGGGTTCCAGGGGCCGTTGCAGAGGTAGAACAGCATCGCCGCGGAGCGCACCGTCTCGCGCGGCCGGACCGACTCCGCGTTCACCCGTCCGGTCAGGTAGTCGCAGGCGACCGAGTCGGTCAGGTTGATGCCGTCGGCATCGTGCACATCGGCGAACCAGGCGGCGTTGAAGTCGCAGTGGACCGTCCCGTTCGCTCCGCCGGGACGGTGGTGGTGGAGCGCGCCGCCGACGTCGCCGTTCGCGACCGCTCCGGTCGCCGCGGCGATGACGTCGTGCCAGGCGCGCGAGGCGAAGATCCCGAGCGCGGTGGAGCGCGCGCGGCTCAGGTTGTAGACGTACGCGCCGTAGGCTTCGCTGCTGCGCGACATGCGGTGGAACGACGGGCCGTCCGAGAGCCCGCGGCTCAGCAACTCGCGGAACGCGCCTTCGAGCTCCGCGTAGAACGACGGCACGAAGACGTCGGTCGCCGTCACGTGCGGGAACGGATCGAAGCGCCGAACCCAGCGGCGATTGCGCAGCAGCGCCCGCAAGTCGTACGTCGCGGTCTCCACGCCGATGGCTGTACCGTGGGCGCCGCGCCCGCGCCTGCCCGCGCGGAGCAGGAGCGGCGATGACGGCACGAAACGAAGCGGGTCCGTCCGGTCGGCTTTCAGGCCCGGACATCGTTTTACGGGGGGTAGACATCATGGCCGGCACCGCACCGCGCACGACGACGAACGCAACGCCCGCAACCACGACGACGACCACGACCGGCAGCTCGCTCAAGGCGCGCGTCTCCGGCACGATCGTGATCGGAACCGTGAACGTCCCGATCAGCACGGACCTCCCGCCCACGACTCCGGGTACCTTCCTCTTCGACTACGAGGCGAAGGACCCGAAGAACCCCGACGTGAGCGGCTCGGTCGGCGAGTTCGTCACCTGGCTCGGCACGGAGCTCGGGATCGGGATCACGTCGTCCGATCTGCCGACCTCGCTGGCGAGCCTGTCGTTCGGGCTGGTCACGCTGAAGTTCAACACGTCGTTCACGGTCTTCGACGCGATCGTGCTGATGGGAACGCTCAGCGGCGGAACGTTCGCCGCGACGTGGACCCCGATCACCGACTTCCCCAAGTTCCAGCTGAACGACATCAAGCTGGAGGCGTACAAGCCGACGTCGTAGCGCGCGGCGCGGGAGCCGGCGAGCGCACGAGTGAGCTCGTTGCGGGCGAGGATCGGAGGCACCGTCGTCCTCGGCGGGGTCTCGTTCTCGTTGAGCGCGACCGTGCCCGGCGCCGGCGGCGGCTTGACGCTGGCCGGGAGCAACGCCGCGCCCGTCACGCTGAGCCTGGCCGACGCGCTCGCCGACTTCCTGCACGTCGACGTCGGTAGCGGCTTTCCGTCGCTCGCCTTCGACGCGAACGCGCTCTCGTTCACCCTCGCCACACAGTCCGAGACGGTCGCGCTCTCCGGCACGTCGACCTCGGTCTGGAAGGACCCGCTCGGCGCGAAGGGCCTGACGCTCGGGCCGCTCGCGCTCAGCTACGCATCGCCGGCGAGCCTGTCGATGTCGGCCGCCGCGAGCTACTCGAGCTTCACCGCGAGCGGGACGATTTTGTTCGACCAGGGGACGCTGCGGGTCGCGGCGGTCACGTTCCCGGGCGTCGCGCTCACGCTCGGCGACGTGCTGCGCGCGACGTTCGGGCTCGACTGGGGGCCGCTGAACGGCATCGGCTTCGGACCGCAGGACGCGCAGCACCCGATCCGTCTCTACACCTGCCGCGGCGCGAGCCCGTTCCAGGGCTATCAGCCCGGTTTTTGGGTCGATCAGACGACGATCCACGTGCTCGGCGCGACGGCCGGCGTCGCGTTCTCCGACTCGACCGGCGGCCCGAAGGTGAGCGGGCAGTTTCCGGCCGCGATCGATCTCGGCATCGTCGTCATCCGCGACCAGAACGATCACACGAAGGGCCCCGCGATCAGCGCGAGCAGCGGCGCCGGGTTCGGGATCGCGGGCGAGCTGGTCGTGTTCGAGGACATCACGCTCGAGACGGCGGTGACGTCCTCGAACGGCGACGACCTCACCGCGTCGGTGCAGTACCAAGGCACGATCGGGCCGTTCACCGATCCGGCGTTCACGCTGAAGAAAGACGCGAACGGCTGGCACCTCGACGACTGGCTGATGAAAGACTTCGCGGCGGTGCTCGACTACGCGAAGCTGCTGAACTCGCTGCCGAGCAAGCCGGGCTGCGGGAAGTTCGCCGGCGATCTCTTCGACAAGCTCGTCACGACGAAGTTCCACTTCAGCACGAAGATGGCGAGCGCGAACCCGGGCTTCAAATTCACGCTCGGCGGCACGTACGACGTCTCGGTCGCCGGCAAGGTGATCGTCAGCGTTCCGATCGCGCCCGACTTGGAGTTCACGATCCAAGTCCCGAAGTTCAGCGTCCAGGACATCGCCGACCAGATCGGCAGCGCGATCGCGCAGGCCGGCGAGAACCTGGTGCTGCAGATCGTCAACGATCCGGCGGCGTCGGCGAAGTTCTTCGGCGCGATCGCCGGCGTCATGGCGGCGAAAGAGGCCGCGACCTTCTTGGCCGACGCGCTGTGCCGCGGGTGGAACGCGCCGGAGCCGCCGCCGCCGCCCCCGCCGCCTCCGCCCCCGCCGCCGCCTCCCCCGCCGCCGGTTCCGCCGCCCCCGCCGCCGCCCGGCAAGCCACAGCCGGGCGCGTGCGAGATCAGCGCGCTCGCGCCGCTCGACGCGGATCACCTGCGCGTGACCTGGACCGCGTCGCAGAACGCGACCAGCTACGCCGTGCGCTGGACGCACGGGACGGACAGCGTGACGGTGCCGATGACCGGCACGGAGCTCAGCGGCACGGTGACGTTCGTCGCGGGCGACCCGCCCGGCTCGTACGCGCTCGAGGTGCAGGGCGTCAACGCGAACGGCTCGGGGCCGTTCAGCGCGCCGGTTCCGGTGCAGCGCGCCGCGCAGCCGGGCGCGCCGGCGCTCTCGTACGCGAACGGTGCGCTGCACGTCGCGTGGCAGCCGGCCGGGAGCGGCGCGTCGTACGAGTACGCATACCGCTTCGGCAGCGAGCCGATGACGACCGTGCCGACGGCCGAGGCGAGCGCGACGGTGCCGCTGGCGCCGCCGCGCGACGGGACGTACTACGCCGCGGTGCGCACGACGCGCCTCGGCGGCGGGCAGACGATGCCGAGCCCGTGGAGCGCGGAGTCCAGCGTCACCGTCGCCGTCCCCGGCTGGAACGTGACGCTGTCGGCCGACATCCCGGCAGGCGCCGGTGCGGATCACGAGCTGCTGGTCGGCGTGCTCGATCCGGCGGGCGGACGGACGACGACATTGCCGGGGGGAAATACGCTCGCGCTCGCGCCGGCGCCGGTCGTCGCGTTCGGCGTCACGGCGCAGACGGTCTTCGCGGCGCAGTGCGTTGGCTTGACCGCGTACACCGCGCGCACGGCGACCGGCGGCGGCGCGATCACCGTGCGCTTCTCCCAGATCGCGGCGGGGACGGTGCCCGGCGGCTACGCCGTGACGCGCCGGCTCGGCTACGCGGTGCAGGGCGCGACGCTGTGGGCCGACCAGCTCGGCGCGGCGCAGATGGCCTCGGCCCTGCGGCCGGTGCTGGCCGAGCACGGCGCTCTCGCGAACGCGCTGCTGTTCGGCTACGGCACGTTGACGCCGAGCGCGCTCGCTGCGATCCTCGCGGGCCTCGGCGACGGCGTCGCCGGCGTGGTGAACGCGCTCGTCGCGACGCGCGCGCACTTCGCGTCGACCGCGACGCCGATCGATCCGTCGTCGGTCGCCGCGGCGGCCGTCGCGGCGCTGGAGCTGCCGCCGTCGCCCGGCGCCAGCGCGCTCGCGCGCGCGCTCGACGCGGCATTCGGCGCGATCGGCGCGCGCCCGACGGCGACGGCGATCGCGACCGCGCTGGCGGGCGCGTTCGCGGTGCCGCAGAAGCCGGCGGCGGCCGCCGTGATCCCGCTCGGCGACGCGCTCAAGGCGCTCGGGTACGGCGCGAACGACGCCGCGCCCGCGCTGCGCGGCGCGATTCCCACGATCACCGCGCCGGTGCTGGCGGCGGTGCTGAACGCGGTCTTCATCGGGCCCGCCGCGTCGGCGGCGGCGTACGCGGCGCAGCTCGCGCGCT
>Ga0066662_10001332_pt1 | contig 11235 bp, 13 predicted proteins | sample GraSoiAngelo_111_FD_133939 | JGI IMG/M metagenome (GOLD analysis project Ga0066662, IMG submission 133939) | Grasslands soil microbial communities from the Angelo Coastal Reserve, California, USA - 14_0903_12_40cm | ecosystem: Environmental > Terrestrial > Soil > Grasslands | place: USA... | reverse complement strand
TGCGCGCTGCCCACCTACGGGGTCGAGCAGGCCGTGTTCGGAACCGATATCCCAGTCATCGGGGCGGGCCCGCGCGGTCGCGCCCTGGCGGAGCTGGGGCCCGCGGGGCTGGCAGCCGTCACCGCGACGAACCCGCTCCGGCTTCTCGAACCGAGGGAGTGATCATGGACGGCACCAGCGATCTGCAGCAGTTCTTCGCCGAGCGGCTCGGCGACCGGAACCTCGAGCCGGAGGAGATCGAGCGGCTCGCCGGCGAGCTCGCCGGCCGGCCCGACCTCTGGCGCGACCAGGTCAGCCACAGCGAGGACGAGCGGATCTACGTCCAGCTGCACCGCGAACACAACCTCGACGCCTGGCTGATCTGCTGGACCGGCACGCAGGACACCGGGCTCCACGACCACGACCTCTCGAGCGGTGCCGTGCATGTGGTCGACGGGGCGCTGGACGAGGATCGGCTCCGGATGGCCGGCGGGATCGCCACCACCCGGTACGAGGCGGGCGGCTCGTTCCACTTCGACGCCTCGCGCATCCACGACGTCCGCAACGCGGAGGGCCACGTCACCGTCTCCCTGCACCTGTACTCGCCGCCGATCTGGCGCATGGGCTACTACGAGCAGTGCGAGGACGGCAGCCTCGCCCGGCGGTCGTACAGCTACGCCGAGGAGCTGCGTAGCTGAGGCAGGTTCAGCGACAGCGCCGGGGCGCCGATAGGTGCTCTGGTGCACCGCAGCAGGATCCTGATCATGGCGCTTGCGCTCGCCTCGGCGGCTACCGCCTGCGGCGTCGGCGGGTCGGCGCCATCGGCGCCCCCGCCGGCCGCCCGGATGTCGACCGCCGAGCGGTTCCGCGGTGCCGAGCCCGCCGTCGAGGCCTACGTCCGCGCGATCGCGCTCAACCGGCCGCTCGACGCGCAGCGGGTCGTGCAGCCGGCGGGGACGTTCACCGACCAGCAGACGCTGACCGACCTCACCACCTGGTTCGGGCGCCTGCCGATCGGCGACGTGCGGATGACGGCGCATCCCGTCAAGGTGCCGGACGCCGATGCTGTCGGCGTTCGCGTCTCCATCGACGCGCGCTTCTCGCCGAAGCCGCTGTCGACGTGGATCAAGCTCGGCGACCGCGTCCTGCTCGCCCACTGGTACGCAGGCGGCTGGCGGGTGGAGGCGGACATCTCCGCCCGGCCGTCGGTTCACCTGCGCGACTACGGCCTGGGACTGTTCGACCAGCCGACCGTCCTCACCGGCGACCACACCACCGTCATCTACGAGGCCGCCGAGGCGCGTGACGACGCAACCCAGATCCTGAGCGACGCCGACCAGGTGGTGCCGCGGCTGACAGCGCTGTTCGGCCGCGACCGCGCCGCGGCGCATCCGGTCATCTTCGTCGTCGACAGCAAGGATCAGGGCGAGGCGCTGTCGGGGGCCCGGCTCGGCCGTGCCGAGGTGCCTCAGGGCTTCGTCCTGAACGGCGTGTGTTACATCGACTGGCCGGAATGGGAGCCCGGCAACGTGATCGAGCGGGACGGGACGATCGCGCACGAACTGACACACGTCGCCAGCTGGGGCCTGCTCGGCCGGGCGCCACACAGCCTGATGGAGGGCCTGGCGATGGTCGAGGAGGATCGCTTCCTGCGCGGGCTCGGCTACCACATACCGCTTGCCGCGATCTCGAGCGCCTACGCCAATGGCTTCCCCAGCATCATGTTCTGGCGGACGCGAATCACGGACTGGTCGCAGACGAACCCGGCCGTCGTCAATCTGGGCTACGAGGACGGCCAGGCGATGACGGCCGTCATCCTCCAGCACTTCGGCGCCGGCGGCGTGGCCCGGCTGGCACGCGCCTACACCGCGATGCATGCCTCCCATCACGGGCTGATCTACAGCGAGTCCCAGGTGCAGGAGGCCTTCCAGCGGGGCCTCGGCGTGTCATTCGACCAGGTCGTCGCCTGGGCGCACGCGTACGCCGCCGCCAACACGCGCTGACCGGGTCTCCCGGTAGGGTGCCCGCATGGAGAACGCCCGCGCGCTGCTCGCCGACCTGGTCTCGATCGACTCGGTCAACCCGTCGCTGGTGCCCGGCGGAGCAGGGGAGGCGGAGATCGCCCGCTTCGTCGGCGGCTGGCTGCAGCAGCGCGGCCTTGACGTCGACATCGCCGACGCCGAGCCGGGGCGGCCGAACGTCGTTGCCCGTGCGCGCGGCGGTGGGGGCGGGCGCACCCTGCTGCTGTACGCGCACATGGACACGGTGGGCGTGGAGGGCATGTCGGACCCGCTCACGGCGCGCGTGGACGGCGACCGGATGTACGGGCGCGGCGCATACGACATGAAGGCCGGCCTGGCCGCGATCATGGTGGCGGCGGCGAACGCGGCCGGCCGCGGGTTGGCCGGCGACGTGGTCGTGGCCGCGGTCTGCGACGAGGAGTTCGCGTCCGCCGGTGCGCGGGCCGTCGCCGGGGCCGTGTCGGCGGACGGCGCAATCGTGACCGAGCCGACGGGCGAGCGGATGGACGTCGCGGTCGCCCACAAGGGGTTCACCTGGCACGAGATCACGGTGCATGGTCGGGCCGCCCACGGCTCGCGGCCGCAGGACGGAGTCGATGCCATCGCCCGCATGGGCCACGTCCTCGCGGCGATCGACGGCATGGCCGGCCGGCTGGCCGCGCAGACCGGCCACCCGCTGCTCGGCCCGGGGTCGATCCACGCCTCGATCATCGAGGGAGGACGGGAGCTCTCGACCTACCCCGAGCGCTGCACGCTGTCCCTGGAGCGGCGGACGATCCCAGGCGAGACGGTGGAGGTGGTCGAGGCGGAGCTCTCGGAGCTGCTGGACGGCATCCGGGCGCAGGGCCACCGGATCGAGGCTGAGCTGCGCACCACGCTGGTGCGCGATCCGTTCACGGTCGATCCGGACGCGGCCATCGTCCGGTCGGCGCTGGAGGCGCTCGGCCCCGGCACGCCGGTGATCGGCGTGCCGTACTGGGCCGACAGCGCGATCTTCTCGGCGGCGGGGATCCCGACCGTGATCTTCGGCCCGGGCGGCGAGGGCGCGCACGCCGCGGTGGAGTGGGTCGACCTGGCGCAGCTCGACCGCTGCGTCGATGCGCTCGACCACATCATCGGCGCGTTCTGCGCCTGACCGGTGTCAAACCCGATCCACGGCGGCCGGCGCAGGGTCGGCGCAGAGGCGCCACGCGCTGTCACGCCGCCGTGTCAGTGGCCGGCGGGCGCCGCCTCGTCGATCCACTCGCCGTAGGGGTGCGGCTCGCCCGGCGCCGCGCCCACGCAGACGATGCGCGTGTTCGGCTCGAGCGCGCGGTAGTCGCGCGTCGCCGCCGGGTCGGACGCGGCCACGACGGTGCCAGGGCCGGCCTCGATCTGCTCATCTCCGATGGTGAAGGCGGCGCGGCCGGAGACGACGATGTAGACCTCCTGGTGGCCCGTCTCGGCCTCGTCGTGGCTGATGCCGATGTCCTCGCCCGGCTCGCACACGACCGCGTTGAGCCCGAAGGCGTCCAGCCCGAGCGGGCCGTTCAGCTGCTGCCAGCGTCCGTACGGCGTCGCCTTCACCGGAATCGTGCTGAGATCGACTGCGGGCATCGTGCCTCCTTGTGACGTCACGGTTTGGTGCCGCGAATGATGACACCTCCGCCGACCGAGAGCCGCTGTGCCCGGATATCCGTCATCCCGGCATCGGCCCACCATCCCAGCACCTGCTCCAGCGGGTGCTCGTCCCAGAACCGCTCGATGCTCGGGCCGAGGAACCGCCCGGTGGCGTACCACCCGCCGCCGGCGACCAGGCCGCCCGCCGGCAGGCCGACGCGCGTCCAAAGCCACCAGGCCGGATACCAGCCGCCCGCGGGCACGCCGAACTCGAGCGAGGCCATCTGGCCTCCCGGCCGCAGCGGCCGCGCCAGCTCGCACAGCACGGCGGGCGGGTCGTCGACGTAGCGCAGCAGGTAGGTGTGCACGAGCGCGTCGACCGACGCATCGTCCAGCGGCAGGCGCTCGGCCTCGCCCTGCCGAAGCTCGATCCGCGTCTCGAGGCCGGCAGCCTGCACCCGCCGGCGGCCCTCCTCGAGCATCGCCGGGTTCTGGTCGATCCCGATCACCCGGCTGCCGTGGCGCCAGGCGATCGTCATCGCAACGGCCGCGGTTCCCGTGGCGACGTCCGCGACGACCGAGCCCGGCCCCACCTCGAGCCGGTCGACCAGCAGCTCGTGCCAGCGGCGGTCGTTCCCGAACGAGAGGATCTGCGCCCAGCGGTCGTAGCCCGCCGCGATGCCGTCGAACAGGTCGAGCGCGTGGCGCTTGCGTGGGGTCGCTGCCGCCGTCACCGCGACACCGCGTAGCGATCGCGCTCGGCGACCGCCAGCTGGTCGGCCCGCTCGTTCAGCTCGACCCCGGAGTGCCCGCGCACGAGCTCGAACCGGACGCGGTGCCGCGCCGCCTCCTCGGCCAGGCGCTGCCAGAGATCCTGGTTCTTCACAGGCTGCTTCGCCGCCGTCTTCCAGCCGTTTCGCTGCCACTGCTCGAGCCAGCCCTTGGTGAATGCCTGCTGGATGTAGGCGGAGTCGGTGTGCACCACCACCTCCATCGGGCGCGTGATGGCCGCCAGGCCCATGATCACCGACATCAGCTCCATGCGGTTGTTGGTGGTGTCGGCCTCGCCGCCGGAGAGCTCGCGCTCGTGGCCGTTCCAGCGCAGGATGGCGCCCCACCCGCCGGGGCCCGGGTTGCCGGAGCAGGCGCCGTCCGTCCAGATCTCCACCATCGGCGGCTAGTGTAGAGCGCGATGCCGGGCGTCTATCACGAGGGCAGCCGCCACTTCCAGGATCTGTTCGACACCCGCCGCCTGGCGGACCGGATCGACGAGCGCCTGGTCGACGACGTGATCGACGACGACGACCGGGCCTTCATCGAGCGCATGGAGATGTTCTTCCTGGCGACGGCGGACGCGGAGGGCCGGCCGACCTGCAGCTACAAGGGCGGCGAGCGAGGATTCGTGCGGGTGCTCGACGAGCACACGATCGCCTTCCCCAGCTACGACGGCAACGGCATGTACCTGTCCGCCGGGAACATGCGGGCCAACCCGCACGTCGGCCTGCTCTTCATCGACTTCGCGCGCCGGCGCCGCATGCGGCTGGAAGGCGTCGCCCACATCGACGAGACCGATCCGCTGCTTGCCGAGTACCCGGAGGCGCAGCTGGTGGTGCGGGTTCGCGCGACGCGGGTGTATCCGAACTGCCCGCGCTACGTGCCGCACATGGAGGTCGTCGAGCGTTCGCGGTTCGTGCCGCAGGCGGGTTGCGAGACGCCGGTGCCGGCCTGGAAGCAGCGCGAGTGGTCGTACGACGTGCTTCCGCAGGGCGACCCCGCGTCCGACCCCGCCCGCGAGTCGCTCGAGGCATGAGCGGCCCCGACCCGCTGGCGCTCGCCGTGCTCGGGCACGGGGTGGTCGATCCGGCGCAGCCGTGGCTGCACGCCGACGACGCCGGTGTCCTGCGCGGGCGGGCCGCCTTCGAGACGATGCGCGTCTACGGCGGCCGGCCCTTTCGTCTCGATGCCCACCTGCAGCGGCTGGTCGGCTCAGCGCAGGTGCTGGGCCTGCCGGCGCCCGATCCGGGACGCCTTGCACCGCTCGCGGGCGAGGCGGTGTCCGCTGCGGCAACGCAGGAGTGCGTCCTGCGGGTGGTCTGGACGGGGGGCCGGGAGCATGACGAGCAGGGTGTCGGATTCGCGCTCGTCACTCCGCTGCCCGACGGCCTCGAGGCGGTGCGCGAGCGCGGCGTGCGGCTCGCGACCCTGCAGCTCGCCATCGGCGCCCACGCCCGGCGCTCGTCGCCCTGGCTGCTCCCGGGCGTGAAATCGACCAGCTACGCCGTCAACATGGCAGCGCAGCGGGAGGCCAACCGGCGTGGGGCGGACGACGCGCTGTTCCTCTCCTCGGAGGGCATCCTGCTCGAAGGCCCGACCTCGAACATCTGGTTCGTCCAGGGCGAGCTGCTGTGCACCCCGTCGCTCGATCTCGGCATCCTCGCCGGGGTGACGCGCGACACGCTGCTGGCCGCGGCCGGCGAGCGCGGCATCACGGTCGCCGAGGATGCGTTCGCGGTGGAGCGCCTGCACGACGCCTCGGAGATCTTCACCAGCTCGAGCGTGCGCGAGGTGATGCCGGTCGTGCGGCTGGACGACGCGGAGGTGGGGGACGGCCGGCCGGGGCCGGTGGCGCGCGAGATGCAGGCCGCGCTGCGCGACGCGGCTACGCGCTGAGCCGGCGCAGCCGGCAGACGAGCACCGGCGGGATCTCGGGCAGCATCTCCCATTTCATGGAGGCGCTGCGGGCCCCGGGCGGGAAGGCCGGCTCCTCGATCCCGTCCAGCACCATGCCCGCCGCGAAGAACGGCTCCAGCAGCGCGTGCAGCGGCCGGTCGAAGTAGAGCTGCTTGTATGGCTGCCCCTCGATTGCGATGCCCTCCTCGACAGCGGCTGTGGCATAGCGCGTCACCACCACGCCCGCCCGCTCGACCGGCTCGCCGTCGACAACCTCCAGCTCGCGCACCAGCCGCACGCCGCTCGTGTTGAAACAGGGGTGGGTGATCGAAAACACGAACCGGCCTCCCTGATCCAGCAGGCGCGGGAGCGCGGCGGCGAGCGGCTCCGTGGCGGCCATGTCCATGAGGGCCATGTTGCAGACGACGGCGCCGAAGCCGGATTCCGGAAGGCCGGAGAGCTCGGCCGGGTCGGAGGCATCGAGCAGCCGGTATTCGATCCCGCTGGAGCCGTGCGCGCGGGCGCGGGCGAGCATCTCGGGAGAACCGTCGGTTGCGAGCACCGTGGCGCCGAGCGCGGCCAGGCGCCGGGCGAAGAGGCCGTTCCCGCAGGCGATCTCGAGCACGTGCCGGCCATCGACGTCACCCAGCAGGCGCTCGACCGCGGGGCGGATCAGCGTCAGGTGGAACTCGTTGCCATCGCCGCCCATCTGCTCGTCCCAGAAGGCGGCGTTGCGGTCCCAGCGCGCGACCGCGTCGGCGGAGAGGTCGGACGGCCCGCCGTCCGTCAGAGCACCGCCTCGGGCACCTTGTGCCACTGGGCGACGTACTGGCGCTGCAGCGGGTGGGTCAGCCGCCCCGCCCACGCCACCTGCACCATGTCCGGGCGCTTGGGCACGTGGCGCGGGTACATGCCGGCCTCGTAGGGGAGCCTGTTGCCCTTGCGGTGGTTGCATCGCCGGCATGCCGCGACCACGTTGTCCCAGCTGTGCTCGCCCCCGCGCGAGAGCGGCTTGACATGGTCGACCGTGAGGTCGCGCGGACCGCCCTCACGGCCGCAGTACGCGCATCGCCAGCTGTCGCGGCAGAACAGCACGCGCCGCACGACCGTGTGCTTCACGATCGGCCGCAGCTCGACGTAGGCCGGCACCTGCAGGATCACCGGCAGCGCCAGCCGCAGGCGCTGCGACCGGTACACGACCGACTCGTCCTCGGCGATCACCTGCGCGTGGCCGCAGACGACCAGCGTCACCGCTCGCTCGCGGGACACGAGGCTGGTCGGTCGCATGGTGGCGTCTAGCAGCAGGCAGCGGATCGCGTCACCCTCCTCGGTTTCCGAGCGAAGTGTAGAGCCGTCGCCCGCCGGTGCTGCCCCGCGCGATCATCGGCTGGTGACAATGCGGAGAACGCGTCAGCGCCGCGGCGCTCAGGCCGACATGCGGAACGTGTCCTTGCCGGAGTGCTTGGCCTCGGCAAGGCCGCGGTTGGCACGCTCGATCAGCGAGATCGCGTCCAGCTCGTCGGGCCGCATGCGCGCAATGCCCGCCGACGCGCTCGTGCCCGTGCGGCGCCCGACCTGCGCCACGAGGCGCCGGGCGATCGTCTCGGACTCCTCGCCGACGCCGGGCAGCACCACGACGAAGCCGTCTCCACCGACCCGGCCGACGGCCTCGCTCTCACGGCACTCCTCGCGGAGCGTCTCGGCCACGCGCCTGAGCAGGCGGTCGCCGGCCAGGTGCCCCTCCCGGTCGTTGACGAGCCGGAAGTCGTCGAGGTCGATGGCGATCACCGAGAGGTCGCCGCCGCGCAGCTGCGCCGCGGCCAGCTCGGTCTCGACCAGCTCGTGCACCCCGCGGTATGTGAGCAGCCCGGTCAGCGCGTCATGCTGCACCTGCCGGCGCAGCGTGTCGTGCAGCTCGGCGTTTCGGATGGCCATTGCGGCGTGGCTGCTGACCGTCTGGCAGAAGGCGATCTCACGGGCCGACCAGCGCTCGTTGCTGGCGTGGTCGCTGACCTCGATCAGCCCGACCGAGCGGTTCTCGACCACCAGCGGCAGCGCGATCCAGCTGCGCCAGCCCCATTCGGCCAGCTGGCTGAGGACGCTGCTCGACCAGTCGGCGTCGTCGTGGTGGTACTCGCAGTAGGCACGGCCTTCTTCGAGCAGCGTGCGGTTCTGCGGCCAGTCGGTCAGCGGGAACACCTCGCCTCGGAAGCTCTCCACGATCCCCCGGCCCTCCTCGAACACCGACAGGATGTGCAGGTTGTCGTCGCCGGTGTGCCAGGACGAGATCGTGCACTCGTTGATCCGATCGATGCCGAGCACGAGCTGCTCCGCCAGCATGTCGGTGGCGCCGACCAGGGACGTCGCACGTGGCAGCTGGACGGCGAGCCGGTGCAGCGCCTCCAGCTCGCGGCGGTCGCGCTGGTTCGGGGTCAGCCGGCGGCTCATGCGGACAGCCTGTAGGTTCGCTTGCCCGACCGCTTCGCCTCGACCAGCGAGCGGTCGGCCCGGCCCATGATCAGCAGCGGATCTGCCTCGCCCGGCTCGGCGAACGCGATGCCGATCGAGGCGGACACGCCGGTCTTGCGGGAGACGGTGGCGAGGATCCGGCGGGCGACCAGCTCGATCTCCGGGCCTGCTCCCGGCAGGATGACGGCGAACTCGTCGCCGCCCAGGCGCCCGGCGATGTCGCTTCGCCGCAAGCAGCCGCGGATCGCAGCCGCGGTCAGTGCCAGCACCTTGTCGCCTGCCAGGTGGCCCCGCGAGTCGTTCACGGCCTTGAACTCGTCGAGGTCGATGGCGATCACGGCCACGCTCGAGCCCTCGCGGGCGGCGCGCGACAGCTCCTGGCCGAGCCGCTCGTAACAGGCGCGATGGTTGAGCAGGTCGGTGAGCGAGTCGCGGTCGACACGGCGCTTGAGGTCCTCGTACAGCTGCGCGTTTCGCACAGCGAGCGCGGCCTGGCTGGCGACGGTCTGGCAGAACTCGATGTCACGGCGCGACCAGCGCCGGGCGGAGTGGTAGTCGCCGACCTCGATCAGCCCGACGGAGCGCCCTTCGACCACCAGCGGCAGCTCGACCATGGACCGCCATCCCCAGATGTCGAGCACCTCGCGGTCGCTGGGAGAGAGGGTCGGATCGGACATGCGGTACTCCCCGTGGCCGCGGCCGCGCTCGAGCAGCTCGCGGGTCGCCGGGTAGTCCTCCAGCGGGTTCTCGACCTGGCCGCGCGGCCACGCCGGCGGCCCGTGGATGGTGTGGGCGGCTGCGTCGATCAGCACGTCGCGCCGTTCATCCCACATCGAGATCGCGCACTCGCAGGCCCGGTCGACGCCCGCCACCAGCTCCCGCGTGAGCGCGCGAAGCACCTCGGTCGTCGAGAGCGACTCGGAAAGGGCGACAGCGACGCGGTGCAGGACCTCGACCTCGCGCCGGTCGCGCTGGGGGCTGCTGCGCCGGCTTGGCATGTGGCAGATGTATCGGCAGACCGGCTGGACGACTGAACCACCGGCATGGGCGCACACCGGTCGGCTATCGTCGCCCGGCGATGAGCGAGCAGCTGGTCTCAACCGAGCGTCACGGCGAGGTCTGCCTCGTGCGGCTGCAGCGCGAGGCGAAGCTGAACGCGCTCAGCGCCGACCTGGCCGGCCAGCTGATCGACGCCGTCGGGTCGGACGAGGTGAAGACCAGCCGGGTCGTGGTCATCACCGGCTCCGCAAAGGCGTTCTCGGCCGGCGCGGACCTGACCGAGTTCACGGATCCGAGCCCCGAGGAGACGATGCGGTACTACCGCGACCAGGGTCGGATATGGGAGCTGCTGCCCGCCATCCCGCAGCCCTCGATCGCCGCCATCTCGGGGTGGGCGATCGGCGGCGGGCTGGAGCTCGCGCTGAGCGCCGACCTGCGGATCGCCGACGAGACCGCCCGATTCGGGCTGCCCGAGGTGTCGCTCGGCATCCTGCCCAGCGCGGGTGGGATGTCGCGGCTCGTGCGGCTGCTGGGCACTGCGAAGGCGAAGGAGCTGATCCTGCTCGGCGGGCGGTTCGACGCGGCGCGGGCGCTTGAGCTCGGCGTCGTCAACCGCGTGGTGCCGGCCGGCGAGGCGGAGGCCGCCGCGCTCGAGTGGGCCGAGACCATGGCCGGGCAGCCGCAGATCGCGCTGCAGGTCACGCGGGAGCTGATCGACCGCTCGGCGGAGATGTCGCTGGCCGGCTCGCTGGCCGCGGAGAAGCTGGCGCAGGGGATGCTCGCGCACTCGGCGGACAGCTACAGGGCCGACGGATGAGTCGCGTCGCGATCGTCACCGGGGGCGGCACCGGCATCGGCCGGGCCACGGCGCTGGCCCTGCACCGGGACGGATGCAGCCTCGTCGTCGCCGGCCGGCGGCAGGAGCCGCTCGACGCCGTGCGCGCGGAGATCGGCGAGGACGCCTGCGCATCGCTGGCGGGGGACATCCGCGAGCCGGAGGTCGCGGACGCCCTGATCGACCTCGCGCTCGAGCGCTTCGGCCGCATCGACGTGCTCGTCAACAACGCCGGCGGCCAGTTCATGGCGCCGGCCGAGGACATCACACCCAACGGCTGGGCGGCCGTGCGACGCCTCAACCTCGATGCCCCGTGGTACCTGACCCAGCAGGTGGCGAAGCGCTGGATGATCCAGCACGGCGGCGGCCGCATCGTCTCGGTCGTGCTCTGCCCGACGCGCGGCATCGCCGGCATGGTGCATTCGTCCGCCGCCCGGGCGGGTACCGAGGCGGTCGCGCGGGTGCTGTCGCTGGAGTGGGGGAGGTACGACATCGGCGTCGTCTGCGTCGCCCCCGGCTGGATCGACACGGAGGGCATGCGCCAGTACGGCGACGACCTCGAGGAGCTGGCCAAGCTCGTGCCGATGGGCCGGCTCGGCACCGCCGAGGAGGTGGCGGACACGATCGCGTTCCTGGCGTCGCCGCAGGCGCGGTACATCACGG